>ERZ773099.812-NODE-812-length-24511-cov-10.500204_pt1 | contig 24511 bp, 18 predicted proteins | sample MGYA00511120_ERZ773099 | MGnify/ENA primary metagenome ERZ773099 (study PRJEB29015, sample SAMEA2738012) | human oral metagenome | biome: human oral; feature: human-associated habitat; material: dental | place: China | collected 2104 ...
GCACGGAGCCGGCCGGACCCCCGGCGGGCGGAGGCGGCGGGGGAGGAGGAACGGGTGCCGCCTCGGCCTCGGACCGCTCCTCGCTCGTCGAGCCCGCCTGGTGCTCCGACGCCGCCAGGGCCTCCTTGACGGCCGGGTCGTCGATCCGTCCGAGCCACTGTCTCAGGTCCGGGTAGAGCGACGGGTTGGCGGCCAGGGCCGGCCACAGGTCGGGGCGCCCGGCGGCGATCGCGGCCATGTCCTGCGCGCTCGTGCCGGGGTCGGAAGCCTGCTCGGGGGAGAAGGCCGAGGGGTCAGTCATCGTCTACCTCCGTGGGACGGCATAGGGGGCGGGCTGTACAGACCGCAACACGTGGCCAGGTTAGTGAGTCACGGGCCCCTCAGCCAGATACAATTTTTAAGACAGGACCCGCGCCGTGCGCCGCGCCTCGCCGGCTGCCCCGGGCGCCGGAGCAAGGGGCGCCACGGCGGCCAACGCGCTGAGCGTACGACGGCGCGGTTATATTGTCAGCGGCACGCGCCGCGACGGTATGGTGTGACCACACCGGCGCGACCCGCGCCGCCCGACCCGAGGGGAACAGATGCCGAGCACGCCGATCGAGCCGGATCCCAGCACGACCCAGTCCTTCGGTGCCATGGATTTCAGTGCTGATCCGGCCGCATCACTCATAGGGCTGTCGCAGCAGGACCGTGCTGCGATCGCCGCCCTGCCCGCCGGAACGGCTCTGCTGCTGGTTCAGCAGGGCCCGACCACTGGTGCCCGCTTCCTGCTCGACGCGGCCGAGACGACCGTGGGGCGTCATCCGCGCGCGGACATCTTCCTCGACGACGTGACGGTCTCGCGCAAGCACGCGATCTTCTTCGCGCTGCCCGAGGGCGGCTTCGCCGTGCGCGACTCGGGTTCTCTCAACGGCACGTACGTCAACCGTCAGCGCGTCGAGCAGGCCGCCCTGCGCCGAGGCGATGAGGTCCAGATCGGCAAGTACCGGATGACGTACCACCCCGGCCCGGTCGCGGGCGCGACTGCGCAGTGAGCGCCGTTCCCGCACGTCGTCGTCCTGCCGAGCGCAAGGCGGCCGACGACGCCGAGGTCACCCCTTGGCCCCGAGACGTCTCCCGCGATCCGGAGATGAAGATCTCCGAGGTGGTCGACCGGCTCAAGGCGGAGTTCCCGGCCCTGTCCCTGTCAAAGGTCCGCTACCTTGAGGGGGAGGGGCTCATCGCCCCCTTTCGGGTCGGCAACGGCTATCGGCGCTACTCCCAGGCCGACGTCGAGCGGCTGCGCTATACGCTGACCGCCCAGCGCGACGAGTACCTGCCGCTGTCGGTCATCCGGCAGCGGCTCGCCGAGCTGGACGCCTCGCCCCAGGCGCCCGAGCCCTCCCCGGTTCCGCGCGTGGTCGCGGCGGGCGGTCACACGGTGATGGGCAGCAGCCTGGACGCCGCCTCGCTGGCCCACCACGCCGGTGCGTCCATGGCCCAGCTGGAGGAGCTGGTGACGATCGGCGTCGTGGTACCCGACGCCCACGGTCGTTTCGACACGCGCTCCCTGCGCACGGTATCGCTCGCGCTGCGCGCGCACCGGCTCGGCATCCCGCTGCGCAACCTCCGCTCGGTGCGGGCCGCTGCCGAGCGCGAGGCCGACGTCGTCGACCTGGCCGTGCGATACAAGCGACTGCGGTCGAGCACGGCCGCCGAGGACGCCGCCTCCGAGCTCGCAGGCGTGCTCGCCGAGCTGCACACGGCTCTGCTCCACCAGGCGGTCTCGGCGCTGGGCTGAGGGGCTCCCCTGGACGTACCGAACCGCTCGAGGTTCCGCCTCCGTTCGCCGGACACAGCGCCCGCGCGCCCGTAGATTTGGGCCCGTGAGCACCATGACACTGGTGAGCGTTCGCTCCACAACGTCTCAGAAGGGTTTGGTCGCCATCCTCGTCGAGGACGGCGGCCCTGCGATGGTGGCAGTCCCCGTCGCCCCTCGTGAGGGCCTGCTGCTCAGCGCCGGCGAGACGACGCGCGCCCCGACCTGGACGACTCTGCTCGAGCGGACCTGCCGGGCGCTGGACGGTCGTATCGACGCCGTCGAGCTGGATGTCGATGCCGACGCGGCGCTGTGCGCCTGCGTGGTGCTCGTGCAGGACGAGGTCGAGCACCGGGTTCCGTGCTCCCCGGCGGAGGCGCTGGTCGCAGCGCAGTCGCTGGGCTGTCCCGTGGTGGCGACCGCCGGGCTCCTGAGGCTGCGGGGGCTGGACCTGGACGCCCGGCAGCTGTGCCTGCGGTTCGCGCAGTGGCGGCAGGAGCTGGAGACGCTGGCGGTCGACGAGGCGGCGTCCTCAACCTGATCTCGCGACACGCGGGGCAGGAGTGACACCTGTGACCTATAATGTGATGTAGGTCATATCGATCATGGATGGCGACACTCCTGTCCGCCCCGGAATCAGGCCGCAAATCGCTAACGGAACGGAATGGACCTTGACCTCATCCTGAGATTGAGACATCGTCGACAGGCAGACGCGGCGCGCCCTTCATTGAGCCCCACGGGCGCTGGCCTTATCGTGGTTCCTGGTCGGGAGCACCCGCCCGACCCCCACCGCCACGGGACGCGCCCCGCACGCACGTCCCCATTCCGACAGGAGCAGGTCAGTTGAGCGCGAACGAGGCCAGTCTTCATGCCCCAGCACTTCAGCGCGGCCAGGGGATGCTCTTCGGCGACCCGCTTCCCGAGCTTGACGTCAACACCGGCTACCGCGGACCGATCGCCTGCCGAGCCGCCGGCATCACCTACCGACAGCTGGACTACTGGGCCCGCACCGGGCTGGTCGAGCCCTCCATCCGGGGCGCCAAGGGCTCCGGCTCCCAGCGCCTCTACGCCTTCCGCGACATCCTGCTGCTCAAGATCGTCAAGCGGCTGCTCGACACCGGCGTCTCCCTCCAGCAGATCCGCACAGCGGTCAACGCCCTTCACCAGCACGGCGTGGAGGACCTGACCTCCATCACCCTGATGAGCGACGGCGCCTCCGTCTACGAGTGCACCAGCGCCGACGAGGTCATCGACCTGGTCCAGGGCGGGCAGGGCGTCTTCGGCATCGCCGTGGGGCGCGTGTGGCACGAGGTCGAGGGCTCCCTCTCCGAGCTCCCGGTCGACCACGCGAACAGGGCCCCGGTGGTCGAGGACGAGCTGGCCAAGCGTCGAGCCGCCAAGTGCCGGCTCGGTTGAGCGCATATCGGCGGTGAGCGGCACCGGGCGACCGGCGCCGCTATAGCCTCTACACGACCTGGGCAGAAAGGCTACGCAATGAAACTTGGCAGCTCGGATCTCGACATCAGCCGCATGGGGCTGGGCGGCAACGTCTTCGGCTGGACGGCCGACGAGGCGACCTCGCACCGCGTCCTGGACGTCTACACCGGCCAGGGCGGCACCTTCGTCGACACGGCCGACGGCTACTCCGCCTGGGCGGACGGCAATGCCGGGGGAGAGTCCGAGACGATCATCGGCTCCTGGCTGCGCAGGCGCGGGCGCCGCGACGACGTCGTCATCGCCACCAAGGTCTCCACCAAGCCGGGCCGGACCGGGCTCGCACCGGGCAACGTCCGCACCGCCCTGGAGGAGTCCCTGACGCGCCTGGGCACCGACTACGTCGATCTCTACTACGCGCACTTCGACGACCCGAACACGCCCCTGGAGGAGACCGTGGCGGTCTTCGAGGAGCTCCGCGCCGCCGGCAAGACCCGCTACGTGGCGCTGTCCAACTACGCCCCCCAGCGCATCGAGCAGTGGTGCGCCATCGCCGCCTCCATGGGCGCCCAGCCGCCTGTCGCGCTCCAGCCGCACTACAACCTCCTTCACCGCGGCGACGTCGAGGGGCCCGGAAACCGCGGGGAGGTGGCGGCCGCCCACGACATGGGGCTTGTCCCGTACTTCTCGCTGGCCGCGGGCTTCCTGACCGGGAAGTACCGGCAGGGCGAGGCGGCCACCACCGCTCGCTCCTCAATGGTGGCCGAGTACCTGCGTCCCGAGTGCTTCGCCGTCGTCGAGGCGCTGCGCGAGATCGCGGCGGCCCACGCCACGCAGCCGGCGGCGGTCGCGCTGACCTGGCTGCGCGACCGGCCCGGGGTGGTGGCCCCGTTGGCCTCGGCCCGCACCGTGGACCAGCTCGCCCCGATCCTGGAGGCGCTCACCCTCGAGCTCGCGCCGCAGGAGACCGACCGTCTCACCCTGCTGTCGGACGCCGCCTGAGCACGAGACGACGCGGGCGGGGCGCCGCCGCCCCGCGAGAGACGGCGCCCCGCCCGCGTGGCGGTACCGGGACGGTCCTCAGGCGGTGCGGTGCCCGAGGACGTAGGTGCGGCTGTGGCCGTCGCTGAGATCGGTGAGCGTCACCCGCACCAGGCCGGACTCGTCGGCCTCGTAGTGCTCCTCCATCTGGGGGCCGCCGCCCGTGCGCGTGACGGGCACCGAGGACAGGTCGTCGACGTCGCGCAGGGAGGCGTCGAAGGGGAACAGGACGTCCTCGTAGGGGGCGAGCTCGCCGCGGGGCTCGCCGTCGTCGTCGACTCCGGCGCACTCCACGAAGCGGTAGCGCCCGATGTTGTGGACCGCCTGGTAGCGGCGCGTGGCCACGGTGGCGCTGACCCCGCCGCCCTTCTGGATGGAGTCCTCGGTCAGGATGGCGTCGAAGGAGGTGCGTGTGCCGCCGTCGGCCTCCCGGAAGACGCCGAAGCCGCGCGAGAGCCGGTCCGTCAGCCGGACGTTGGCGTCGCGGTCGGCGGCGATCGCCAGGCCGATGGCGGTGGAGGCCCCCGGGTAGGGGGACCGGTGGACGCGGCGTCCGAACTGCTCGCGCAGCATCCTGGGCACCAGCGGCAGGCCTGAGGCGCCGCCGACGAGGTAGATGCCGGCGATGTCGGTCAGGTCGGGGCCGCCGTCCTCCAGCCTGCCGACCAGGGGCGCCATCACGTCCACGCTGCGCTGGATCAGAGGCGTCGTGGCCTCGTACAGGTCCGCCACGGGCAGCACCACGTCGTTGTCGCGCACGCGGATGACCATGCGCCGCGACTGGGGCGCCAGGGCCTCCTTGACGTCGCGGCACTGGTCGAGCAGGTCGCCGAGCTGGGTGCTGCTCAGGGAGGCCTCGTCCACGGACGCGCTCGCCAGCACCAGCTGGGCCAGGATGAGGTCGACGTCGTCGCCGCCGAGGTCGCCCAGTCCGCGCGAGGCCAGCACCTCGTGCGAGGGGCCGTTGACGTCCACCAGGGAGGTGTCGAAGGTCCCGCCCCCCAGGTCGTAGACCAGGACGCGTGTGCGCCGGGAGGAGACGGTGGACGCCTTGCGGTGGGTGTACTCGAAGCCGGCGGCGCTGGGCTCGTTGAGCATGGCGGTCACGTGGAACCCCGCCGCCCGGAAGGCGTCGAGCGTGAGCAGGCGCTGCGACCCGTAGGCGTGGGCGGGCACGGCGACCACCACGTTCGCGTCCTCGCTGCCGGGATCGGCGCCGTCGAGCACCCCGGAGGTCGCCATCTGCCGGCGCAGGTCGGTCAGGAAGGAGACGAGTACCTCGCCCACGCTCAGCGTGCGGTCGCCGAGGACCACCGTGCTCGACGCGCTGACCGACGGCGCCGCCAGGGTGCGCTTGAGGCTGCGCAGGAGCGGAGCGCCCTCACGGGCGGCCTGGCGCGCGCGGAACCCGTGCACCAGGCCGTCCTCGGTCAGCGCCGTCAGGGACGGGTAGTAGTCGTGAGAGTCGCCGTTCGTATCGGTGAAAGACAGAACAGGGTAGTTGCCCCGGTCGGCGCGGGCGACGACCGTTCTGGTCGTGCCCAGGTCGATTCCGAGGTCCAGGTGAGAAGGGGCCGCGGTGCGGCCTTTCCGGGACTTGGAAGAGCGTGTGCTTCCACTTCGGGCTGCCATGGTCCGACCCTATCGTTGCTGCCCCGATATAACACTCAGGGCGCGCTGAGGCGTCGGCCTCGTCTCACTTCGCCAACGGCGAGCGCCCGTCCGCGCAGGTCGATGCCGGCGTGGGCGTAGGCGCGTGGCATGGCGGTCCACGCCCGCAGTCCTCCGATGACGCCCAGGGTCGCAGTGCCCCGGCCGCGAAGGTCGCCGTCGGCGCGTAGATGCTCGCGGTCAGGGCTCGCAGAACCGGCCCTGCGTCGTCCAGGCGCCGGGGCCGAGGGGATGAGTCGCGGCAGCGGGAGAGCAGCACATACGCATCATCCTCCCCAAGCCCGCCGGATGCCCGGCTGAGATCCTCTCCGGCACCGCCGAGGGACCAGATGAACAGTTGGTGAACAGTCAGAATCTCGCTGTCGGGTGGGGCCGGCCGCTGGTAACAATGAGAGTGGACCGCGCCCACGCGGTCCGGATCTCGAGCTCGATCGGCATCAGCCGAACCCGGGACCCCGATCCGCTCACTGGACCGAGAATAGTATGACTGCAACCTTGTTCATCGTGGTGGTCGTCGTCGCGACGGCGCTGGTCTTCGACTTCACCAACGGATTCCACGACTCCTCCAACGCCATGGCGACCTCTGTCGCCACCGGGGCCTTCACCCCCAAGCGCGCTGTACTGGTCGCGGCCGTGCTGAACGTGATCGGCGCGCTGCTCTCCACGGAGGTCGCCAAGACGATCTCCCACGGCATGTTCAACGACGCGCTCATCGAGGCGGCGCCGGCGATGGTCTTCGCGGGCCTCGCCGGTGCGATCCTGTGGAACCTGGCCACCTGGCTCTTCGGGCTGCCGTCATCCTCGTCCCACGCTCTCTTCGGCGGGCTGATCGGCGCCGTCATCATGGCCGCGGGCGTCCAGGGCGTGCACTGGGGCACAGTGATCTCCAAGATCATCCTGCCGGCGCTCATCGCCCCCTGCGTCGCCGGGACGGCCTCGGCGCTCGCGACCTGGATCGCCTATCGCATCGCCCACCCCACCGACCGCTTCAGCCAGACGATCTTCCGCAACGGCCAGCGGGTCTCCGCCTCAATGGTCGCCCTGGCCCACGGCACCTCCGACGGGCAGAAGACCATGGGCGTCATCACCCTGGTCCTGATCGCCGCCGGCTACCAGGAGACGGGGACCGGCCCCCAGTGGTGGGTGGTCGGCGCGGCCGGGCTGGCCATCGGCCTGGGCACCTACTCGGGGGGCTGGCGCATTATGCGCACCATGGGCAAGGGACTGGTCCACATCGACCCGCCGCAGGGCTTCGCCTCCGAGACGGCCTCGACCGTGGCCATCCTCGCCTCCTCCCACCTGGGCTTCGCCCTGTCGACCACCCACATCTGCACCGGCTCGATCCTCGGCACCGGGGTGGGCCGGGGGGCGAAGGTCTCCTGGGGGACCTTCGGGAAGATGGGCATCGCGTGGCTCGTCACGCTGCCCTGCGCCGCCGTGGTGGGCGCGGTGACGTCCCTGATCGCGGTCAAGGGCGGCGTCCTGGGAACCATCGCCGTCATCGTCCTGCTCCTGGGCGGAGCATGGCTCATCATCCGCCAGGCCGGCCACAACCGAGTCGACTTCTCCAACGTCAACGACGCGGACTCCGTCGTCATCACCAAGCAGCGCGATCCCGAGCTCGGCCGCGCTCCCAAGACCCTCAACGAGGTCAAGAACGAGCTCGTCGGTGCGGCGGCGGTCGCCGCCCCCGCACCCGCACCGCAGAAGGAGAGCGTCGCATGAGCATCGACTGGGCCTCTCTCGGGCTGGTCACAGTGGTCACCGTGTTCGGGACCAGCTTCATCCTGGCCATCACGTCCTCGGCGGCTCGCATGCTCGACGAGTCCCGCCTCAAGCGCGCGGCCGGACAGGTCAGGGGGCTGCGTGCCGCCGAGCTGGCGGCCGGCTTCTTCCTGGCGCTGGCCCTGGGCATCATCCTCTTCGGCCTGTGGCTCATGATCCCCTACTACCACTGACCCGTGCCCTGAGGGGGCGCGCGACGGCGGTCGCGCGGGCTTGAGCGGCCCGCCAGATCGTCGCCGTCGATTCCGGCGGCGGGGGTTGCTACCCTCTGGTCATGGCGGAGGACCTCACAGCGCTCGCCCAGGAGGCGATCAACTCGTCCCGCGCGGGCCAGGACCCGGACTACCCCCAGTTCCACCTGGCTCCGCCCGTCGGGCGCCTCAACGACCCCAACGGGCTGCTCGTCGACGGGGACACCTATCACGCCTTCTACCAGTTCGGGCCCTTCCACCCCGGCCGCAAGCTCGTGTACTGGGGGCACGCGTCCTCGCGCGACCTGCTCACCTGGGACCAGCACGATCCCGCGATCATCCCCGCGTCCCCCTACGATCTCAACGGCGCCTACTCGGGCGGCGCCCTCGTGCTCGACAGCGACGAGGCCGCCCGTGCGCCCGCCGGCGCCCGGTTCCAGCTGTTCTACACGGGCAACCTCAAGGACCCGCAGACCGGCGCCCGCACCTCCACCCAGGCGCTGGTCACCAGCCCTGACCTGGTCCGCTTCACCAAGTGGCCCGGGAACCCGATCATCGAGCGCCCAGACGGCTACACGGCCCACTTCCGCGACCCACAGGTGTGGCGCGACCCCGACGCGCCGGGCACCTACCGGATGCTGGTGGGCGCGCAGCGCACGGACTCGACCGGGGCGGCCCTGCTGTACCGCTCCGCGGATCTCGCCTCCTGGCGCCTCGAGGGCGAGCTGCGCTTCCCCGACGCGCACGGAGCCTTCGACTCGCTGGGCTACATGTGGGAGTGCCCGGGCGTTGTCCGGCTGCCCGACGAGGCGACGGGCGGCGAGTACGACGTGCTCATCTTCTGCCCTCAGGGCATTCGGCCGGAGGGGGAGGGCTACGAGAACGTCTTCCCCTGCGTCTACGCGGTCGGGCACCTGGTGGGCAACGAGCTGCGGGGCTGCGACGGCGGGGTCCGCGAGGTCGATCGGGGCTTCGAGTTCTACGCGCCGCAGGTCTTCGCGCGGCACCCCTCGCGGCCGGGGCCGGCGCTCCTCATGGGCTGGGCCGGAAACGCCGACGAGGACGACCACCCCAGCGTCGGCTCCGGAGGCTGGGTCCACACCATGACGGCTCCCCGCGCGCTCACCCTGCGCGCGGGCCGCCTCGTCCAGCGCCCGGCGGTCCCGCTTCCCGACGACGCGGCGGAGCTCGGCCTGGGCCAGGCGCCGGTGACGGGGCGGGTCCGGGTCTCCGAGCTGCAGGGGTGTCGCTCCTGGCACCTCGAGCTGGAGGCGGCGTCCTTCGAGGCCCCGGGGGCGGCGGGGGATTCCGGCCGGTGGGGCCTGCGCATCGGGGAGGAGCCGTGCTGCGTCGATATCGACCTGGTGGCCTCCGCCTCCGGCACGCAGCTGGTGGTGGACCGGACGACGTCGAGGTACGCCGCCCACGGCGCGAGGCGGCGGGTCACGCTGCCCGAGGGGGTTCGCCCGCGTCTGGAGGTGCTCCACGACCGCTCGATCACCGAGGTCCTGGTCGGCGACGGCGATATCGCCTTCACCCTGCGCAGCTTCCTGCCTCCCAGCGCCTCGGGCGCAACGGTGAGAACCGACGGCGTCCTGAGGCTGCAGCGCGCCAGGGCGCAGATCCTTGAGCGAGGACGCCGACCGCTCGTCACTCGTTGAGATCGATTTCTCACTACGCTTGCAACGAACCGTCCCTCAACGCTACTATGACGATCGTTTGACACAAGGTCTGGATGCTCGGGTCTCACGGTTGTTTCCCACGCGTCATCTCCCCTCTGAGCTCACCGTCGAGCGCCCAGGCCCCAGAGAAAGGAAACCCGGGTGGCGATGGACCACGCCCGAGTGGCGAAAGACGTCCTGACGTATGTCGGCGGCGCAGACAACATCAGTGCAGCGGCGCACTGCGCAACCAGGTTGCGTCTTGTCCTGAACGACATGGACAAGGTGGACCAGAAGGCTCTCGACAAGGACCCCGACCTCAAGGGGACCTTCATCGCGGGAGGCATGTTCCAGATCATTGTCGGTCCCGGTGACGTGGACAATGTCTTCTCCGAGATGATCACCAAGGGCGGCGTCAAGGAGGTCTCCAAGGACGAGGCGAAGGAGGTGGCAGCCAAGGGCGGCAACCCCGTCTCCCGGTTCATCAAGACGATCGCGGACATCTTCGTCCCCATCCTGCCGGCCCTGATCGCCGGCGGCCTCATGATGGCGCTCTACAACGTCCTGACCGCCGAGGGCATGTTCGGCAGCCAGTCGCTGGTCGAGCGCTGGGCCTGGCTTAAGGACTACGCCGAGCTCATCAATATGATCGCCTCGGCGGCCTTCGCCTTCCTGCCCGTGCTCGTGGGCTACTCCGCCGCCAAGCGCTTCGGCGGCAACGTCTACCTCGGCGCCGCCATGGGCGCCGCCATGGTCTCCACCTCACTGCTCCCGGCCGGCTCCATGAGCAACCCGACGGCCCGTGAGAACTTCTGGATCTTCCAGGGGACGACGAAGTGCGTGATCGGCTCCGACGGCTGCGGTATCACCAGCGCCGTGGACAACTGGAGCCTCTTCAGCCTGCACGTGGACAAGATCGGCTACCAGTCCATGGTTATCCCGGTGCTCTGCGTGACCTGGATCCTGGCGGTCATTGAGAAGTGGCTCCACAAGCGCCTGTCCGGGACTACCGACTTCCTGCTGACCCCGCTCGCCACGCTGCTCATCACCGGTTTCCTCACCTTCGTCATTGTCGGCCCCGTCACCCGCGAGCTGTCGGACTGGATCACCGATGGCCTGGCCTGGACCTACAACCACCTCGGTCCGGTCGGCGGCGCGCTCTTCGGCGTGGTCTACTCGCCCATCGTGGTGACCGGCCTGCACCAGTCCTTCCCCGCCGTCGAGCTGCCGCTCATCGCCCAGATGGAAGACGGCGGCCCCGGCTCCTTCATCTTCCCGATCGCCTCCATGGCCAACATCGCCCAGGGCGCCGTCACGCTCGCCATCTTCTTCAAGGCCAGGGATGCCAAGATGAAGGCCCTGGCCGGTGCCGGTGGCGCCTCGGCCGTCATGGGCATCACCGAGCCCGCCATCTTCGGTGTCAACCTCCGCCTGCGCTGGCCCTTCTACATCGGCATGGGCGTCGCCTCCCTGGGCGGGGCCGCGGTCGCCCTGCTCGGCATCCACTCCCAGGCCCTGGGCGCCGCCGGCTTCATGGGCTTCGCCTCCATCGTCCCGAAGGACATCCCCAGGTACCTCCTGCTGGAGGCGATCGTCTTCGTCGTCGCCTTCGCCGCCGCCTTCGCCTACGGCTCCACCCGCGGCAGGGCCTCGCTCGCCGGTGAGGCCGACGACGTGGACGAGGCCGCCCTCGAGGCCGAGGTCCTGGCCGCGCAGGCAGACGTCGAGATCCCGGAGGAGGCCGCCGAGGACTTCTCCGTCGCCTCTCCCATCCAGGGCCGCGCCGTCCCCCTGTCGGAGGTCAAGGACCAGACCTTCTCCTCCGGCATGCTCGGCCCGGGCGTCGCCGTCGCCCCCGCCGAGGGGCCGGTCGTCTCCCCGGTCGACGGCGAGGTGCTCGTCGCCTTCCCGACCGGCCACGCCTACGGGCTGCGCTCGGCCAGCGGCGTCGAGCTGCTCATCCACGTGGGCATGGACACCGTCAAGCTCGACGGCAAGGGCTTCACCCCCCACGTCAAGGCCGGTGACAAGGTCCGCCGCGGCACCCCCCTGGTGGACGTGGACTGGGCGGCCATTAAGGCCGCTGGCTACGAGACGGTGACCCCGGTCGTCGTGTCCAACGCCACCAAGTTCGGGGGCGTCTCGGAGACCTCCCCGACCGAGGTCAACCTGGGCGACGCCTTCTACTCCGTGGCCCCGGCCGAGGCTGCCGCCAAGGTCTGAGGCAACAGCTCTCCATCTAGGACATGTGGGGAGGCCTGCGATCTGTCAGGCCTCCCCACACCTGTGCCCGACGGCGGGACGGCACGCGAGCCCGGCTGGCGTCTGTCCCTGGCCTGCCTACGCCGGGGTCCACGGATCCCCGCGGCGGTCGGCCGGCAAGGGCTCAGGCGGTGCCCGGCCGGGTGCGCCCCTGCCTGGGCCCGGCAGGGGCTTGCCTAGGCGGTGCGCCCCTCCAGGAGGGTAATGGGCAGCTCGGTGGCGCGGGTGGGCTTGGTGCGGACCTCCTTCCCGTCGGCGTAGGCGCGCACCTGCTCCAGGAGCTGGCTGACGGCCGCCCGGGCAATCTGGGCAATCGGCTGCTGGATAGTGGTCAGTCCCGGCAGCGCGCGGCGCACGGCGCTGGTGCCGTCAAAGCCCACCACCGCGAAGTCCTCCGGCACGCGCCTGCCGTGCTGGTAGGCCCACTCCAGGACGGCGGCGGCAGCGAGGTCGTCGGTGGCGAACACGGAGTCGATCTCCTGGGCGACGGCGTCGAGCTGGGAGCTGACCAGCCCGTAGCGCATGGAGTCCGGGGTGTGGAACTCCACCGTCAGGAGCACGGGCTGGATGCTGTGCTCGGCCAGGACCGCGCGGTAGCCGGCCTCACGTAGGTTGTGCGGCCCGGTGCGCGAGGTCAGGATCGCGGGTCGGGTGCGCCCGCGTGCCAGAAGGTGCTCGGTGGCCAGGCGTCCGCCCGCCAGGTTGTCGGCCCGGATATTGGGGATGGTGGGGGACAGGTCACGGTCGATCGTCACCAGGGGCATTCGCACCGTGTCGTAGTCCATCTGCATCTCGTTGTGGGCTCCGGAGATAATGCCGTCCACCCGCTGGGCGATGAGGAGGTCCAGGTACTCCCGCTCCCGGTCCACCCGTCCCATGGAGTTGCACAGCAGGGTGCGGTAGCCGGCCTCGGCCAGAGTGCTCTCAAGCCCGGCCACCAGCTCGCCGAAGAAGGGCAGGGACGTGGTGGGCATAATGACCCCGACGGTGTTGGTGGACATGCCGTGCAGCGCCCGCGCCACCTGGTTGGGCCGGTAGCCCAGCTCCTTAATGGCCGAGGCGACCCGGTCCCGGGTGTACTGGCTCAGGTAGCCGCGGTTGTTCAGCACCCGGGAGACGGTGGTCAGGGAGACGCCCGCACGCTCGGCGACGTCCGCGAGAGTGGGTTCACGGCGGGCCGGCATCGCATCTCCTTCGATCGTCTGATGACAGGGCTGAGCATACGCCTACCAGCCCGGACGCCCGTGCCCACCTGGGACCGGGGAGCGGGTCGGCAGACCCAGGGGACCGCGGCCGACCCGCGTCGCCGCCCTGGCCCCGAGCGCCCGGTGGTCAGGTCCGGGCGCCGCGGCCAAGGCCTGCGGGGGAGTGGGCGCACCGGCCACTGTACGCCGGGGGAGGGGCGGGTGGGGAGTGCCCCCGGGAGCGGTGCCGCAGGTAGGAAGGACCTAAGGATCTTTGCGGGCCCACACCCTTCTTGCTATGGTCATTGCTATCAGTCGCTCGTAGCAGACAAAGGTGTTCGCAGCCATGACGTCCTCAGCCCACCCTGTCCCGGAGCCCAGTCGGCGCAGGGTCGCCCAGGGACTCGCCTGGTCCGTACCGACGATCGCCCTGGCGGCGGCAGCCCCGGCCATGGCCGTCAGCTACACCGAGCGCATAACCGACGTCTCCTTCCAGCCGGGGACCGGGATGGAGGCCAGGCGCCTGGGCAGCGGCGTGATCCGGCGGCCGTGGGTGGGAGGGGTCGACAGGTGGACCTGGATGGCCACCGACAACTCCACCTACGTGGACACCCCGGTCTACGCGGGACAGCCCAGGCTCAGCAGCTGGGGCTGGCTGCTGCGCTACCACGACGCCGACGCCTGGGGCAGGCCCGAGACCCCGGGGATCAAGAACCCCCTGGTCCTGACCGACCCGGCGGGCGGGAGCGTCTCACCCAGCCTGCCCGGACCCTACCTCGCCTTCACCGGGGACCCCAAGGGGAGCGGGGCCACGTCACGGACCACGCTCATGTCCCAGACGCAGAAGCTGGGTGCGGGGTGCACCTACACCTTCCAGGCCGAGGTGTGGACCGGCTACACCGAGCAGCGCAACCTGCGGCTGACGGTCGGGTTCGTCCCGGCCGCGCTCAGGCCGGCGCGCTACTCCGACGCCCCCCTGAGCGCGGGGGCCTGGCTCGGCTCGACCGCCGAGGCCCTGACCGCGCACGGCAGCGCGCCGACCACGTCCACGCTCGTGGCGCAGTACACGCCCGCGGCCAATGAGGAGGTCCTCGTCCTCATGGTGGTCCAAGCCGCCACCGACGCCGACGTCGCCGAGGCCGGGGCCACCGAGAGGCACGTCAACCCGGTCGTCGTGGCCAGCCCCAGGCTGACCAGCAGCTGCTCCTAGCGGGGGCTCCCGGGGACCGGGTGTCTCTCCTGGACGAGCTCCGCTGTCCCAACCGGCCCCGTCCGCTGCTCCCTAGCGGGGGCTCGCTCCGGCACCGGCGTAGGGCCACCCGCACCGCTGCTCCTAGGGGCGGGACCCGCCGTGTCTTCAGCTCACAGTCCGGACCACCCACGAGCTGCTCCTGGGTAGGGCTCGCCCGGGAGAGTGCTTATGTCATTTTCGACCCCTCCGTGGCGCGCCGGGGCAGGCGGGGCGGTGCCCAGGGCGCCTGCTGTCAGCGGCCCTGTCAGCGCCGCGGGCGCGATCCCGTGGCGCTGTCGTCGCGGGACCGCGATCTCAGGGCCGCTGTGAGAACGTCGCCGCGCCGATCCTGGGCCGTCCTGTCGGATGGGCGCCCGCTGTCAGCGGTGTCGCTCCGGGCGCCCGGCCGGTCCCGGGCGTCCTTGCGCCGTGCCGTACTCCGCCGTATTTCCCTGTATTTCCGCGGTCGCAGGGACGTGGCGGCCAGGTGGGCGACGCCTTTGCGCACCAGTCGGGCACCGGTTCTTACGAGCGTCCGGGCATCAATTGGGGGACCGGTTCCTCTTTTGCGGGGACTATATAGGATCCGATTTCCTGCGCACCCCAGGCAGGAGCGTCCTCGCAGGTCAGAGGCGCTTTGAGGGAGGAAGGGGCAGGAGCTGCGCCGCCGCCGACAGAATGACATAATGTCCATTATCGGCGATAGTGATATGTGGGCGCGAACACTCCGGACCCCACCTGTGTACTTGTCCTCCTTTCCTCCTCCGCCCTAGGTGGCGCGCGCTTTGGGGCCCGCCTACGAGAACAGTGTTCGCGTAGGCGGGCGCCTGCCCGGGCAGGATCCGGGGACGGTAGCGCCTGGATGCGTGTTCGCCTGGCTGGGCAGCTGCACGGCCCGAGGACGCCGCCATGAACCCGGGTGCTCGGTAGCCCTGCGACGTCGGTCTGCGGCCGCGGCCGACCCGGGTGGCCTCGGGGAAACCCTCTGGTGGGGCTGACAGGATCGTCCCCGTCCGGGATAATGGTGGCATGAAGCACATTATCTGGGACATGGGTGGCACCCTCATTGACACCTACCCGGGGGTCGTGGCCGCCCTGTGCCGGGCCGCCTACGGGGACACCGCCCCCGAGCACCTGCGGTACACGGGCTCCCTGACGCACGTCTCGACCGCCCACGCCGTGACGACCCTGTCCGCCCGCCGCGGCGTCGCGCCCGCGGACCTGGAGCAGGCCCTGGAGGATCTCAAGACGCGGTGGCGCACCCGCCCCGCCCCTGTTATGGACGGCGCCCGCGAGCTCATGGCCCGCGTGTGGGAGAAGGGCGGGCTCAATATGGTGGCCACCCACCGGGACCGGGCCAGCGCCACCATGCTGGTCACCGTGCTCGGACTCGACCTGGACGACATGGTCTGCGCACCCGACGGGCTGGCACGCAAGCCCAGCCCGGAGATGAACCTCCTGCTGGCCCGGCGCCACGACCTGGACCCCGCCAGCGTGCTGTGCGTGGGCGACCGCGTCATTGACGCCAGCGCCGCGGCGGCGGCGGGCATGCCGGCAGCGCTGCTGGTGCGCCCTGGCACGGTCCTGGCCCTGGACAGGGTGGAGCAGGACCTGGACGTGGTCGCCGACCTGCGCGACCTCATCCCCTGCTTCTGACCCAGGGGCGGCGTCTGCGCCGGCCGGACCTACCTTGGGTCAGAAGCCGTCTCAACCGAGTCGGTAGGTGGCGTCCGCGCGGGCGCCGGGCACACGCCCGTCTGCGCCCGGGTGGAGTCCCCTCCCCCATCCCACCCTGCCGCGCGGTCAGTTGCACATTCATCCAAGGACCGCTGACCGGCCGGTGGCGCGATTCCAACGTTTTGTGCCTCCAGGAGGGTGCTGAAACCGGGATGAATGTGCAACTCGGGCGCCGTTGCACATTCATCCCGGTTCCCGCCCCCGCTCCACCGCACGGATCCGCGTGGTTGCAACGTTTTATGTTCGGACATTGTAAAAAGAATGTGCAGCCCCGGGTCCTCACCCCTTGTCAGCCGGGTAGGCTTGCCTCCACCACTTTAAGGAGGTCCCGTGACCACCAGTCCACTTAGCCGCCGACCTGTACGCACCCTGCCAGCGCGACTGCCGGTGGCCCTCCAGCCCCTGGAAACGTTGCAATCACGGGGCTCCCAGGAGCAGGCGTCAGGGACCACCCCGCACCGCAGGGCTCTCTAGCTTCTTCCTACGCGAATCTGGATAAGTTTATGCGGTGCTTCGTATGGCCTGCCTCCTGTCTGCTGGCCCGGTTTCGTGCACGTGTCGCAATCTGAGGATCAGAACGAGGGCCACCCTTGACCGCGTCAGGGCCCAGGCTCCTGACCTGCGTGGACATTGGGTGCACAAAGTGCTGGGCGGGGTGGGGGCGGCTCTGATCCTCAGATTGCGACAGAACCGTCCGCCCACCACCGCCGTGGCCACGCATACTCTCCCCTCCTCACCCCGGGGAAGGCCCCGGACCAGGTGGCAACGCGGCCTGCCACCCACACCCCAGCACCCACACCTCAGGACAGGGCCTGCGGTAGACCCCTGACTGCGCCCACCGGGGTCTCACACCAGGCGACCGGACCATGATCGCCGTCATCGAGGCGGGCACCCCGCCTGCACGAGCGCCGGGGCTCCACCGTGGTCGGCACGATCCCACGGACGGGCGAGAGACGGCGACGGGCTACCGCCCGCCCTCCCGCCCGGGGCGCCGGGCGACAACCTCAAAGCGCGTGCACACCACGAGCGTGTCATCGTTGACGGCAGGGGGCTCGGTGCCGCGCACGGTGAACCACCCCCGGTAGTCGGGCCCCGTCCAGAAGCGCTCATGGGCCGCACGCCACCCGACCAGATCCGTGTACCCCTCCCCCTCGGCCACGGCGTGCTCCAGGGTGACCTCACCCAGGCGGACGACGTCGACAGCCACGTCCTCGGTGACGCACACGGGCGTCCCGGCGGAGTCGACGACGAGCTCGCGGCGGCCGGGGGCCGGCAGGGGGTCGGAGCCCGTCTCGTACTCGGCCAGCAGCGCCGTCGTCGTGCGCTTGCCGCCTGCCAGGACCGCTGCCACCAGCCGGTCGCGCGACGGCCCCGGGAAGGCGTACTCCCCCACGTCGAGCAGCTCCCAGCCCGCTGGCAGCCAGCCTGTGCCACGGCTGGCGCCGAAGGAGCGGAACAGCACCAGCCGGCCGTCGTAGAAGTCCCGGCTCAGGCCGAGGCGTTCCATGCCGATGCGCTCGGCCACGCGCTGCGAGGCGAGGTTCTCCGGGTCGGTGACGGCCACGACCTGCTCCACCCCGGCGGCGTGCACGGCGTCCAGGACGGCCCGCGCCGCCTCGGTGACGTAGCCGTGCCCGCAGTGCTCGGCCACCTGCCGCCAGCCGATCTCCAGCACGTTGGCCTCTGCCCCGTCCGAGGACGGGATCGGCTTGACCAGGACGAGCCCGACGGCGGTCCCCAGTGCCGTCCGCCCACCACCTCCGCCTCCGTCGCGCAGCTCAATGAGGCTGAAGCCCTGGACGGGATGGTCCACCAGGCTCATAAAGCGCCCCAGGCGCCTGCGTGCCGTCGCCTCGTCGGGGGTGGTGGCCGACGGGATGAAGCGGACCAGATCCGGGTTGGCGTGCAGACGGCGCACGAACTCGAGGTCACCGGGCGCAAAGGCACGCAGCCGCAGCCGCTCAGTAGTTAGAGGGATCACACGCGGGTACTATACAGTAGGCTCCTGCGCAGGTTCCTCCATCCCGGCCCGCCACCCAGCCAGAAGGTGCCACTCCCCCGGGGCCTGCTCACGCTCGGCCATAAGTGAAGGATGTGCCCGTGGGCACGGGGCCTACGGCTCGGCATCCGGGCCCGTGACGACGTACACCGCTACTCCCCCACCAGCGCGGAGCCTAACCCCCGTGTGTGCGGGGATGATCCGGCGGCGGCGTCGGCGGGCTGGGCATTGGCCAGCTAACCCCCGCCAGCGCGGGGCGGGGTCTCCAAGCTCGGGTCGGGCAGAATCAGCGTGGCCGGGCGCCCAACAACCAGGGCCGGGGCCGAGCGCCCGCCAGCGCGGGGCCGGGGCTGGTGAGCTGCGTGCCAGTTCAGGACACCCGCGCGCCTGGGCCGCTGGGGGCGCGCCCGGCGGGCAGTCCGCGCGCCAGCGCCAGGACGCGGTCGGTGACCTCGCACTGGGTGCGTACCGAGGCGCGCCAGGAGGGCACCTGCAGCGAGTGGTTAGCACCGGGGACCGCCCAGACCTGCACGCCTGCCGCCACCGGGGTGAGGGCGGGGCCGCCGTCCCAGTGGGGGTCGTCCGTCCCGCCGACGACGAGGCCGGGAGCCGGGTAGCTCTCAATGGCCCGCCTGACCCGGGCGTCGTCGAGCAGGGGCGTGAGCCACACCCCGGCCACCTCGTGACGACCCGCCCACGGGGCCAGGCGGGTCCCCAGGGACTTGGCCACCAGGAGCAGGGGGACGTCAGCCTGCTTGAGAGGCGCCCCCAGCGCGCGGGACAGGGCGGCCTCGGCGAGGGCCTCGAGCGCGGCGGGGTCAGTAGGCGGCGTGCCCCACTCCAGGACCGCCACCGCCCAACCGTCCTCCACGAGCGCGGTGGACGGCCAGAACAGCAGCGGCATGGTGGCCGGGTAGCCCCGGCCCGGGACGACCAGGCACAGACCCGCCAGCTCGTCGGGCACCGGGCCCGGCCAGCGGCGCAGGCGGACCCCGTCGGCAAGGTGGACCCCGGCCCCCGGGCGGGCCGCCGTCACCTGGGACCGCCCGGGGGCCGGAGGGTCTCGGGGCGGCCGCGGTCGGCGTCGGCCAGGACCGTGCCTCCGGGCCCAGACGTGGCACCCGGCGCAGACCGGGTGCACGTGGGGCGCCCTCGGGGTGCTCCCGGCCTGCGCCCTCGGGGTGCTCCCGGCCCGGGAGGCATCAGTCGCCCAGGGCGGTGCCCACGGAGCGGGCCGCCTGGATCCACTCGTGGTCGCGGGGCACGTACTTGACCTTGCCGGCGACCTCCTTGAGGGGCACGAGCTCGGTGCCGTTACCGCGATCACCCACCATGACCCCGAAGCTGCCGTCCGCGATGGCGTCGGCGCCAGCCACTCCCAGGCGCGTGCCCAGGAGCCGGTCGGCCCCGCAGGGGGTGCCGCCGCGCTGGACGTAGCCGAGGATCGACACGCGCGCCTCCAGGCCGGTGGCCGCCTCCAGCTGCTCGGCCAGGGTGAAGGTGTTGGCACGGTGCGAGGCCTCCAGGCGCTTGACACCGCGCTTGGCCGCGGCCTTGGCCTCCGGGGACGAGGCGTCCTTGACCAGGGCCTCGGCGTGGGTGATCTCCTCGCGGTCGACCACGCTCAGCGCGCCCTCGGCCACGGCCACCACGGAGAAGGTGGAGCCGCGTGAGCGGCGCTGCTCGATCCGCTCGGCGATCGCCTCCACCGAGTAGGGGATCTCCGGCAGGAGGATGACGTCGGCCCCTCCGGCGATGCCCGCGCCCAGCGCCAGCCAGCCGGCACGGTGCCCCATGATCTCGGTGAGGATGATCCGGTGGTGGGAGTGGGCCGTGGAGTGCAGGCGGTCCACCGCCTCGGTAGCGATCTCCAGGGCGGTGGCGAAGCCGAAGGACGTGTCCGTCTCGACAATGTCGTTGTCAATGGTCTTGGGCAGGTGCACGACGTTGAGACCAGCGTCCATGAGGCGCTTGGCGTTCTTGGCGGTACCGCCGCCGCCCAGGCAGACCAGGGCGTCCAGCTCGTTCTTCTCGTAGTTCTCCACGATGGTGGGGATCATGTCGCGGGCCTGGCCGTCGACCACCATACGGTGGACCTTGTCCCGGCTGGTGCCCAGCATGGTGCCGCCGGTGGTCAGGATGCCGGACAGGGCCGCGCCGTCCAGCACGGTGAAGCGGTTCTCCGCCAGGCCCCGCATACCGTCCCGGAAGCCGATGAGGCTCCAGCCGTGGTCCTGGATCGCGGCCTTGCCGAATCCGCGGATCGCCGCGTTGAGTCCAGGGGCGTCGCCGCCCGCGGTCAGGATGCCGATGCGTTTGGTTGCCATAGCACCTAGGATAGAGGTCACAGGCCCACCAGGGGGCGTGGTGGGACAAACCGGGTGCACCCTCTTGCGCCGTTCCTGGTGCCGGACCGACGACGGTGGGTCCGGGCCCGGTGCGGACGGTACAATGGTGCGTCGCTGCGCGGGCGCGGGAACAGTCCCGGGCGTCGCAGTGTTGCAACTACCGGCCAGGGGCCGACGAGAGCCACGAGGGAAGGCACAGCATGGCAGACCGCGCGCTACGGGGGATGACGATCGGCGCCAAGTCGATGGAGTCCGAGGAGGGCGTCGAGTTCGCTGAGCGGATCACTGTCACCTACGAGTGCCCGCTGGGGCACACGACCACCATCCCCATGGCCAAGGAGGCGGAGGTCCCACCCACCTGGGAGTGCCCCGAGTGCGGGCAGGCGGCGGCCCGCCGCGGCGAGTCCGAGGAGCCTGAGGACGACGAGCCCAAGAAGGCGCCACGCACCCACTGGGACATGCTCCTGGAGCGACGCAGCGTCGACGAGCTCAGGGTCCTGCTGGAGGAGCGCCTGACCATGCTGCGCAGCGGGGAGATCTACCGGGAACGCTTCTGAGTCCTGACGCCGCGGCCCGGGCCAGCCGATCGCGCCTGCCAGCTGCCGGAGATCCCCCGCCGGCCCGACGCCGGGGCCAGGGTCGGGGCTGGCCTGCCTTAAAGTCGCGGCGGTCGGAGTCGGAGGGCGGCGGCCCGGCACACCGCAGGTCAGGGGCTGACCACCCGGCGGCCCGGTAAGGGCCCGGCAGGCTGCGCGCTGGCGCAGGGTCGGCCTGTACCCGTTCTCACGACGAACAAGTACCGTTCTCACGCTCGGGTGGGGCGGCTGGCCCCGGCGGAGACGGCGCCCGCCCGGACCGGGACAGCACCTGCTCGGGCCGGGATCGCACCTGCTCGGGCCGGGGCAGCACCTGCCAGGACCAGGACGGTGGCGGCGGCCAGGACGACCCGTGCGGGCCAGGGCCCCAGGCGGTCGGCCACGCTCAGCCCCCGGCGCAGGGGCACGTCGGCCACCAGGTACGCACGGGTGTAGGGCCGGGCCTCCTGGGTGACCACGCCCCGGGGGCTAATGACCGCGGTGACCCCCACGGTCGAGACCTGGACCACGGCCCGGCCGTGCGTCACCGCCTGGACCCGGCCCTGGGCCAGCTGTTGGGCGGCCTCGCTGGAGCCTATGAAGGAGGCGTTGTTCGTGGGGACCACAATGACCTCCCCGCCCTGGCGCACGCCCGCGCGCAGCACGTCGTCGTAGGCCACCTCGAAGCAGATCCCCACGGCCAGGGGCACGTCACGGCCGTCACGGGTGCGGACGGTGAGCGTGTGGCCCCCGCTGCCGGGCAGCAGGTCCGAGCCGATCCGGTCCACCTGCCCGCTGACCGCGCGAATGAGGCGGCGCAGCGGGACGAACTCGCCGAAGGCCACCGGCCGGTGCTTGGTGTAGACCTGGCCCGCCCCGCTGCCCGGGGTCCACACCACCATGTCGTTGTAGCGGACCCGCCCCGTCACCCCGCTCATCCCCTCCGGGCGGTCGGCGAAGGCGATGGCGCCCACCAGGACCGGGACCCCGACGGCCTGGGCGGCGCGCTCCACCAGGACGGCGGTGACCCGGTCCTGGCGCGGGTCGCGGTCAGCGGCGTTCTCGGGCCAGATGACCAGGTCCACCCCGGTGGCGGAGCCGCTGGCGGCGAGCTCCACGGTAGCCAGGACGTGGTTGCGGGTGACCTCCAGGGCCCGTGAGTAGGCGTCCTGGGCGTCCCCGGCCACATTTCCCTGGACGGCGGCGACGCGGACGGTGCCGTCCTCGGCCCACCCCGGCAGGCCCACGAGCACCGGGGAGGCGGTCAGGGCGCAGGCGGCGGTCGCGCAGACCAGCGTCGTAGCACGCCGCCCGTCGCGCAGCGCCCGGATCCCCTCCGCCAGCACCGCGCCCGTGAGGGCCACCAGGAGCCCCAGCCCCGTGCTCCCGGCCAGGGACGCCAGCGGGAGGACGGGCGCGTCGGCCATGGCGAAGGCCAGCCGCCCGAAGGGAAGACCTCCCCAGGGCCAGGAGGAGCGCACCTCCTCCACGGCCACCCACAGGACCGGGAAGCACACGGCCCGGGCGGCCGGTCCCCGCCACCGGGCACCAGGACCGGGGACGAGACGCTGTGCCACCGCCCAGGCCCCGCCCAGGACCGCCAGGTAGAGGGACTCCACCACGGTCACCGCCAGCCAGCCCACGACGTTGCCCATGGACACGGCGGTGAAGTGCAGCAGCGGGGTGAAGAACCCGAGCCCGTGGGCCAGCCCCAGCACCACGCCCGCGCGCACCCGGCGTCCGTACAGCACGGTCACCAGCCCCGCCACCCCCAGGGGGGCGGCCCACCACCAGGACAACGGCGCGAAGGCCGCGTCCAGGAGCAGGCCGCTGCCGACCGCCGCCAGGAGCAGGCCGAGCCGGTGGCGGACGGTGGCCGCCCGCCACGCGGCCGGTCGGCTCACAGGGCCGACCACGCCAGGACCCCCCGGTTGACCGCGCTGCTGGCCTGGGCGGCGCCCTGGGCCAGGACGGCCAGGGCAGTGTCCCTATCCGAGAGGGCGGGTTCCAGGGCCGAGATCTGCCCCAGGACGTCAAGCAGCTGCTTGCACCAGCGCACGAAGTCCCCGGCCGTCAGGTCGCTGTCCTCCAGGACCTGGGCCAGGTGGGCCCCCTGCGCCCAGGTCAGGACCGCCCCGGCCAGGGCGGGCTCGGCACCCGAGGAGGACTCGATCTGCGCCAGGGACTCCAGGTCGTGGATCCTGCGTGACAGGTCCAGCTCGGCGCGCAGGACCTCCCCCAGGCGCGAGCCTGGGGACACGGCCGGTCCCACAGAGCGCACGGCTGCGCGCGGCTCGTAGACGCAGGCGCTCACGGCGCCCGCCAGCTCGGCCGGTCCCAGGTCCTCCCACAGCCCCTCCCGCAGGCACTGGGCGATGAGCAGGTCCCGCTCGGCGTAGACCCGCGACAGGACCCGTCCGGCCGCGGTGACCCGCAGCTCGCGCTCAGGGTGCCCCCGGTCCACGGGCTCCAGGTAGCCCAGGGCGGTCAGGACCTCGCAGACGGCCTCAAAGAGCCGGGCGATGGTGCCCGTGCGTGCCTGGATACGCTCCTGGAGCCGTTCGGAGGTGACCAGGGCCTTGGCCCACCTGCGGCCGACGCGGGCGTGCTCCTCCCTGTCCGGGCAGGCGTGGCAGGGGTGGTTGCGCAGCTCGTGGCACAGCGCCTGAACCTGGCCCACGTCGGTGTCGGTCTCGTCGTCCGCCTGCCCCCCTGCCCGGGTGCGCCGTCGACGGCGCCCGTCCTGGGCCAGGTCGCCTGAGCGGATGGCGTCCACCAGGCGGCGCACCAGACGGTCCCGCTGACGGGGGCGACGGGGGTCCACGGTGTCGGCCACCGTGAGGGCCCCGACCCTCACGACGCCGTCGGGCGCGGTGTCCGGGGTGAGGGTCACCAGTCGGGAGTCCTCCCCCAGGACCTCCAGGAGGGGGACCCCGGTCTGGTCGGTGCCGGTGCCCAGGACCACGCCGTGGCGGCGGCGTCGGCCCCGGGGGTAGACCACGACGTCACCGCGGCGCAGGGACTCCATGGAGTGACGTGCGTTACTGCGACGCCCCTCCCGGTTGGCGCGGGCCAGCTCGGCCTGCACCTCCCCCAGGCGCTGGCGCAGCATGGCGTACTCCCGGAAGTCCCCGTGGCTGCACTCCATCTGCCGCTCCAGGGCGGCCAGCCCCTGGCGGGCCCGGCGCGCCTGGGCGGCGAGCTCGACCACGCCCCGGTCGGCCTGGAACTGGGCGAAGGAGGACTCCAGGACCTCCCGGGCCCGGGCCCGGGAGGTGCGTCCCAGGAGGTTGACGGCCATGTTGTAGGTGGGCCGGAAGGCCGAGACCAGGGGGTAGGTGCGCCTGGAGGCCAGGGAGGCCACGACCTGGGGCTCCACCTGGTCGGCGGCCAGGACGACGGCGTGCCCCTGGGTGTCGATCCCCCGGCGTCCCGCCCGCCCGGTGAGCTGGGTGTACTCCCCCGGGGTGAGCTGGACGTGCCCGGAGCCGTTCCACTTGCGCAGGGACTCCAGGACCACCGTGCGTGCCGGCATGTTAATGCCCAGGGCCAGGGTCTCGGTGGCGTAGACGACCTTGACCAGCCCGGCGCTGA
>ERZ773099.815-NODE-815-length-24453-cov-6.864128_pt1 | contig 24453 bp, 26 predicted proteins | sample MGYA00511120_ERZ773099 | MGnify/ENA primary metagenome ERZ773099 (study PRJEB29015, sample SAMEA2738012) | human oral metagenome | biome: human oral; feature: human-associated habitat; material: dental | place: China | collected 2104 ...
ATGAAATCCATGGATAACTCCTATTTCTACGATTCGCTGACCGAATCGACAAATGTCTTTATTTCTTCATAGCTGTGTGCAAGATGCGGGTAGGAAAGCACGGGGCGGTCGATCACAATGACGGGCAGATTGAGATCCGCCGCCGCCTGAAATTTGGCATCCGTGCCGCCAATCGTCCCGCTGTTCTTTGTGATGATAACATCCGCCTGATACTTCTCATACATACTGCGGTTCAGTTCGCGCGAGAACGGCCCCTGCATCGCAATGATCTGCGCCGGCGTCAGCCCGAGCCCCTCACAGAGCGCAATGACCTCCGCCGTCGGGAGAACGCGCGCAATGAGGGTACAGTCCGCAAGCGGCTCTGCCTTTACGAAGCGCTCCAGATTGCGGCTGCCCGTCGTCAAAAAAATATTTTTTCCAAGCCGCGCCGCAACCTCTGACGCCTCCTCATAGGAGTGCACGAGATGTACATTCTCATACGAGATGTCCGTCAGATCACGCTCAAAGCGGATGTAGGGAATCCCCGCCGCCGTGCACGCTGTCATGGCGTTGCGAGAGACATTGACGGCGTAGGGATGGGTCGCGTCGACGAAGACGTGCACACCGTGCTCCGCGAAAAATGCGCGCAGCCCCCCCTCATCGAGCGGCGTGTCGTTGATGAGGAGGCGACCGCTGCCGCTCTCCCGCTGCTCTGCGAGGAGCTGCTGCCCGTAGGAGCTGACGACCGACGCCGCCACGTCATATCCTGCTGCACAGAGGCGACGCACGATCTCACGTCCGTCCTGTGTGCCTGCTGCCGTGAATATCAAAGCCCCGGCTCCCGCTTCTGATAGCCACGCGGCGTAATCATCCAGTCGCCCACCGTGCGCGTCTTCGAATTACCGATGATGACGAGCGAGAACATATTGATGTCCTCCTTCGTAAACGCGCCAAGCGTAGAGATCCGCACCTCCTCATTTGCGCGGCTCGCACCCGTCACGATCCCGACGGGCGTTTCGGGCGCACGGTGGCGCAGGAAAATCTCCTGTACGGCCTTGATCTGTCCCACACGCTTATTGCTGCGCGGGTTGTAGAGCGCCGTAACAAAGTCCCCCTTTGCCGCGAGCTCTGCACGCTCCTGAATGATCTCCCACGGCGTGAGCAGATCCGAGAGGCTGATGACAACGAAGTCGTGCATGATGGGCGCACCGAGGAGTCCTGCCGCCGCACTCATCGCCGAGACCCCCGAGATGACACCGCCGAATTCGGGGCGCTCCGCCTCGTCCATCTTCACAAGCAGCTCGAGCACGAGTCCTGCCATCCCGTAGATGCCGGCATCGCCGCTCGAGATGACGACAACCGTCTCCCCCTCCGACGCCTCCTTGAGCGCCGCACGGCAACGGTCGATCTCCTGTGTCATGCCCGTATCGAGCACCTTTTTCCCATCGACCAGCTCCGCAATGAGCTCCACATAGCGCTTGTAGCCGACGACCGTCGTTGCTTCTTCAATCGTACGTCGCGCGCGGTAGGTCATATCGTCCAGACTGCCGGGACCGATGCCCACAACACTTATTTTTCCCATAAGAGTGCCACCGTCACTTTCCCAAATGATGTTTTTCCGAGCGCCATGCGCCCGCCTGCTTTACCTGCCGCACAGAGCGCCGCCGCTTCGGATACATTCCCGACGCCGATCGTCTGCCGGACAAAATCGGACTCCTTTAGCCCGTATCGTTCAATCATCTCTGCAAGTGCCTCGTTCGGAAAGAAACGTATCTCCCGCCCGAGCGTCTCTGCCGCTGCAAGCAGCCCCGCCTCATCGCGCTTGACTGTCGTGCTCGCAAGGAGGTCAATGGCGGACGGCTCTCTGCCGATTATGCCGCATGCCTCCGTCAACGTGCGCAGAATCTTCGCCTCGGGGATGCCCGCACGGCAGCCGACACCCGCAATGAGACGGCGCGGCACAAGATACAGGGTGCGCGGAGCATGTTCCTGCGGCAGGTCATCCGCCGCCGTGATAACGACGCGGTACTCATCCGCCCCCACGGGCGGTATAGCGCCGCGAAATAGACGTGCCTGCACTTCCTCCGCGCGCAGCTGCGCCTCGTAGAATGCGGCATGAGGCAAATCGCTCGCAATGTAATACGCGATTTCCTTGCCCTCGAGCAGCGCCGTGTTCAGCACCTGTATTGCCGATTTCGGCACGGGGCGCAGCGCAAGCCGCGCGGCAATCGCATCAGGGGCAAGCATGCCCGTCACATCCGTTGCCGTCGTAATGACGGGGTCGGCGCCCACCGCTGCGCAGAGCTTCCGCGTGAGTTCATTCGCGCCGCCGATATGCCCCGAGAGGAGGCTGATGCCGTGCCGCCCCGCCTCGTCAAAGACGAGGACGGCAGGATCGTATAGCTTGTTCTCCACATAGGGTGCAATCATGCGCACGACAATGCCCGTCGCCATCACGCAGACGAGCGCATCATAGCCCGTAAACGCCGTCTGCATGATATCCGCAAGCCGCTCAAAGTAAACGGTCTTGCTGTTCGTCAATGCACTGCCGCGCAGACGCTCGGGCAGATGCACCGTCACACCGCCCTCCACAGCGCCCGCGAGGTGGTCTGCGAGAGCCGCACCGCCCGCCGTGAGCGCAAAAAGCGCTGTTCTCATGCTTTCGCGTCCCGGAACATGTGCGAGAACTGCGGTGCATAGAGCTGCGAGAGCTCATATTCCGTATTGAGGCAGTCCCCGACCACGATCATCGCCGTGCGGTCGATCTCCTCCGCCTTCACCTGCTCCGCAATCGTCGCGAGCGTGCCGCGCAGGATCTTCTGCTCCGGCCATGTCGCGCGCTGTACGATGGCAATCGGGGTGGTCTCCTCGTAGCCGCCCGCAATGAGCTCCGCCGCAACCTCCTCGATCATGGCAATCGAGAGGAAGATGCACATCGTCGCATGATGTGCCGCAAGGCTGCGCAGCTTCTCGCGCTCCGGTACGGGCGTACGCCCCTCGTTGCGCGTGATGATGACCGTCTGCGAGATGCCGGGCAGCGTATACTCCTGCCGCAGCGCCGCCGCCGTCCCAAGGAAGGAGCTGACACCGGGCACGACATCGTATGCAAAGCCGCGCTTCTCCCACGCGTCCATCTGCTCCTGGATCGCGCCGTAGATCGCGGGATCGCCCGTATGGAGGCGCACGGTCATCTTTCCGTCGGCTTCCGCCTGCGCGATGACCTCCACCACCTCGTCCAGCGTCATATGCGCCGAGTTATGGATCTCCGCCCCGTCCTTGCAGTAGTCAAGGAGGGCGGGATTGACAAGCGAGCCCGCATAGATGACGACATCCGCCTCTGCGAGATAGCGTGCCCCCTTTACCGTGATGAGTTCGGGATCACCGGGACCCGCACCGACAATATGGATCATATTTCTTCCTCACTTTCTCTGAGCTGTGATGATATAGATAGGATTGAGCGCCTTTGCCATATCGTACGGGCCGACGCGCTCGAGTCTGCTGATCTGCACCTGTATCGCCTCGTAGGTATAGCGGTCTGCGTGTGCGTGGAAATAGTCCAGACAGGCAGCGACCGTCTGCATTGTAATCGCATTCGCCAAAATGCGCCCGTTGGGGCGCAGCCGCTCCCCGATGATATCCAGAATATCCGCGAGGCGTCGTCCGCTGCCGCCAATCAGAGCCACATCCAACGTTGGCAGACCCGCCAGCGCATCGGGGGCAGCCCCCTCCACAACGGTGATATTCTCAACGGAGAATTTCTTTGCATTCTCCGCAATCAGACCAATCCCCTCGGGATTCTTTTCTATCGCGTACACATGCCCCGCAGGTGCAAGCCGTGCCGCCTCGATTGAGAGTGAGCCCGTGCCCGCACCGATGTCATAGACGACGGCATCGGGCGCAATCTGCGCCTTGACAAGCGTGAGGATGCGAATTTCCTCCTTCGTCATCGGCACCTTGCCGCGCACAAACGCCTCGTCCTTGATTCCAAGATTCATCAATATTTCTCCTCATGCGCGCAGACAACGATGACACCGTGCCCGATGCCGTGCGTGTCCGCCGCCTGACCTATCGTCATTTCTGTAATCTGCTCATCTGCATACGAAAGCCGCGTGCAGACATACATGGTGTCATCGCTGCTCCATCCGTGCGCCATGAGGCGCGCGGCAATGGTCTGCGAGTTGTTCCGCCCATCCGTCAGCATGCCGAGCACAGCACCATCCGTGCGGAGAAGCTCTGTCTCATGCGGTTCACGCCCGTGAAAGCTGAGAAGCCGCACAGAGTGCCACGGCAACGCCAGCCGCGCAAACGCCATCTGCAGGGAGCTGATCCCCGGGATGACCTCGATCTGCCCAATGGGAAAGCTGCGCCGCAGTGCGTCGAGCAGCGAATAGTAGCCGGGATCGCCCGAAACCATGACGACAACATCATCCTCTGCGAGCGCATCGCGTATAAAGGAAAGCACGCCCGGAATATCCGCACCGATGGCGCACTCGCGCGCCCCGCTGTGCGAAAAATCCGCAAGCGCACGCTTCCCCCCGACAAGGATACGCGCATTTTCGATTGTTTTCTGTGCTTTTGGCAACAAATACGCAGGATCACCGGGGCCGATGCCGACAACAATAATTTTATGACTCACGGTTCAGTCTCCATCCATAGTCACGGGCAAAGGAAAGCGCCCGCGCATCCGCGCCGAGAATATCCCCTGCAAAGTTCACCATCAGCGCGCCGACCTGGACTTTACCGAAGAGATAGCGCTCCGCACGGACGTGCACGCGCTCGGCGATGACGGCACAGACACGCTCCGCAAGCCCTGCCGCAGCAATGACCTCCATCGCGTCCTCCGTCGTATTCGACGCAAGCACGGCGCGCACCGCCTCCTGCGCCAGCCCCTCCGCCGCCGCATAGGCGGCAAGCGTCTCAAGGCGCGCATCTGCAACGCGGTTGTGCGTGTGGAATACGCCCGCTGCCATCTTTACGAGCTTGCCCGTATGCCCGAGGATGAGGATTTTCTCTGCGCCGCGCTCTGCGGCACGATCGAGCATGAAGCCGATGAAGTTGCTCGTCTCGATCAGCGCCGACTGCGAGACACCGAGCGAGAGCGCGATGCGCTCCCCAATCTTGCCGGGGACAAAGACAAGCACCGGCTCGCCTGCGGCAAGCGCTACGTCAATCTGCGGCACAAGGGAGTCCTTAAACGCCTCCTCCGACATCGGACGGAGCACGCCCGTCGTCCCGATCACGGAGATCCCGCCCTCAATGCCGAGCACGGGATTGAGCGTTTTCTTCGCCAGCTCCACACCCGCAGGGATGGAGATCGTCACGCGCGCGCCGACATCGGCACTCCCTGTCATCTCCTCCACAACGTTGCGGATCAGGTTCCGTGGTCCCATATTGATCGACGGCTCACCGACGGGGAGACTCATGCCGCGTTTCGTCACCGTACCTACGCCCTCGCCCGCGCGGAATTCAATATCATCCGTTTCATCGAGAAGCGTAAGCGTTGTGAACACAGAGACGCCGTTCGTGATATCGGGGTCATCCCCCGAGAACTTCACGACCTCGGCGCGAATCCCCTCCACCGTCTCGACAACATCGTTCACGGGAATCGTCAGAGGTGTGCCGTCCAATGCCGTCAGACTGACCTCGTGCCAGTCCGCCCCCGCCATATAGAGGAACGCTGCCTTGACGCCCGCCGCCGCGCATGCTCCCGTTGTATATCCGCTGCGTAATTCGCCCTTTGCCATACAAAATCTCCACAAGAGAAAAACAGAGTTATTATAACATTCTTCCATGGAAATGAAAAGAGAGCGCCGTGCTTTTCACACAACGCTCCCGAAATGTCCATCAAATATGGCGATAGAGTCCGATGACCTTGCCGAGGATCTGCACATCCGTCTCGTAGAACGGCTCCATCGAGTCGTTCTCCGGCTGCAGGCGTATGCAGGTCTTTTCGCGGAAGAAACGCTTCACCGTCGCCGACTCGCCATCGATCAGCGCCACGACAATATCCCCGTTGTTCGCCGTCGGCTGCTGGCGCACGAGCACGAAGTCCCCGTCGAAGATGCCGACGTTGATCATGCTGTCGCCCTGTATGCGCAGCATGAATACATCCTCCGAGGTTCCAAGCAGCGCGCGCGGGAAGGAGAAGACCTCCTCGACGTTCTGCTCCGCGAGAATCGGCTCGCCCGCGGTCACTGTTCCGACAAGCGGTACAGGGAGCGTGCGCCCCCACGGATTCTCACCCATGATGTCGATCGCACGCGGCTTCGTCGCATCGCGTCGGATTGCGCCGTTCTCCTCGAGCATGGCGAGATAGCGATGTACGGTCGAACTGGACTTCAGTCCGACGGCTGTTCCGATCTCACGCACCGAGGGCGGATAGCCCTTCTCGACCAAGAAATCCTTGATGTACTGCAAGATCTCGGATTGACGCCGTGTGGAGATTCTGGTTTTCTTCACGGTAATACCCCCTGACAGGTTCGTTCGTACACATATAGTCTTTTATATCATAGCATATGTACGTTCTAAAAAAAAGAGAGTTTTGAAAAAAAACATCAATTCGTATCAAATTTTTGTTCTGCATCGTGCAGAATGCCGTCACGGCGCTCCTTCGATGCAGCAAAATAATCGTGCACCGCCTGCCGATCCCCGCGCTCAACCGCTGTGATGACCTCGCCGAGGATTGCCTGCAGCTCACGCAGCGAGTCCGCAATCGGCACGCCGTTCGTCATGCAGATGTCCGCCCACATATCCGCATTAGACGACGCAATGCGCGTGGTGTCCTTGAAGCCGCCGCCGATGAGCTTCAGACAGGAGTCCAGATCGTCGCCGCTACGGTTCAGCAGTGTGACGAGCGCCGCCGCCGCAAGATGCGGCACATGGCTGATGACTGCGGCGCAGCGGTCATGCTGTGCGAGATCAAGCGTCGTGAAGTTCGCGCGCGTATGCCTCAGGAGCGCCATCAATCGCTCCTTGACCTCCTGCGGCACCGTCTCGTCGTCGATGATGACGTACGCCTTTCCTGCAAAAAGATCCTTCGTTGCTGCCTCGACGCCGCTCTTCTCGCGCCCCGTCATGGGATGCCCCGGCACATAGTACACATACGGGGGCAGAATCCTGTGCAGTGCCTCGTAGACATAGCCCTTCGTACTGCCCGCGTCGGTGAGGATTGCGCCCGCTTTCAGATAGGGCAGGATGCGCTCGACCATCGGCACAATCTGCAGGACGGGCGGACTGAGATAGACAATATCCGCATCCCCCACCACAGCTTCGAGATCGGATGAGGCAACGTCTACCGCGCCGCATGCCATCGCCGCACGCATGGATGCCTCCGTACGGCAGAGTCCCGTGATATAGATGGCATCACCAAGTGCATCCTTGAGCGCGAGTCCGAGCGAGCCGCCAATGAGACCGACGCCGATGATGGCGAGCTTTGTCCGCTTCATGCGCGCCGCCCGACCGCCGGGGCAATCTGGCGCACCTCATCCATCAGCAGCTCAAACTTCTGCGGGATGAGGCTCTGATCACCGTCCGAAAGCGCGCGCTCGGGATGGCAGTGCACCTCGATGATGAGACCGTCCGCACCGACCGCCACAGAGGCGCGCGCGAGCGGGCGCACCATCTGCCAGCGCCCCGTCCCATGACTCGGATCGGCAATGACGGGAAAATGTGTGAGCTCCTTGAGCGCCGCCACGGCGTTAAGATCCATCGTATTGCGTGTATAGGTCTCGTAGGTGCGGATGCCGCGCTCGCAGAAGATGATGTTCCCGTTCCCGCCCGCAGCAATGTACTCGGCCGCATTCAGCCACTCGCTGATCGTTGCGGACAGCCCGCGCTTGAAGAGCACAGGCGTCTGCGTCCTGCCGAGCGCCTTGAGCATCTGGAAATTCTGCATATTGCGCGCCCCGACCTGCAGCAGATCGGCATATTCGGCAACGAGTTCAATGTCGTCCTTGTCCACGACCTCGGTCACAACGCGCAGCCCGGTCTTGTCCGCCACATCGCGGAGAATCTTCAGCCCCTCCAGTCCGAGTCCCTGAAAGTCATAGGGACTCGTACGCGGTTTGAATGCACCGCCGCGCAGGAATTGAGCACCGGCCGCCTTCACTTTGACCGCAACATCATAGAGCTGGTCATAGCTCTCGACCGAGCAGGGCCCCGCCATAATGGCAAGCTGCTCACCGCCGACGGGGAAGCCCGCCACATCCACAATCGTGTTGGCAGGATGGAAGTCGCGGCTGACGAGCTTGTATTTCTCCGTAATACGAACTGTTTTCTCAACGCCTTCCATCATATTCATCTCAAGCCCCGCAATGATCTTCTTATCGCCAATCACGCCGATGATGAAGCGATCCTCGCCCTTCGACAGATGTGTGCGAAGCCCTGCCTGTTCAATCTTCGCCGTGACCTGATCGATATTCGCCTGTGTGGCTCTTGGATTCATAACAACTATCATAATGCGCCTCCATCATACCTTGATCATAGCAATTTCGTCACAGTTCGGATACTTCGGGCAGTCAATGCACTCTTTCCAAACCTTCTGCGGCAGTTCCTCCCGGCTGATGCGGATGAAGCCGAGCTTGCGGAAAAAGTCGGGCTTATAGGTCAGCGTAAACACCTTCTCGATGCCGAGCGCATCCCCCTCTGCGAGCAGGCGGCGCACAATCTCCGCACCGATCCCCTGCCGCGTATGCTCGGGCGCAATCGCCATCATGCGCACCTCGGCGAGCCGATCCCACATGATGTGCAGCGCACCGACACCGACGACAGTGTCGTCTTCCTCCGCCACAACCATATCGCGGAGATTCTCATAGAGCGTATTGCGCGAGCGCGGGAGCATCTCTCCCTGTGCTGCATAGATATGCACGAGTCCGTAGATGGACTCAATATCATCAAACCGTGCCTTTCGGTAAATCATGCCCTCACGCTCCCTTCTCCAATGCAGTTAAATGGCACTCGGACAGACCGGTGCGAGCGGGCACTCCCCGCAGAGCGGCTTGCGCGCCTTGCAGCGCTGACGTCCGTGCAGGATCAGCCAGTGATGCGCATCGCTCCAATCCTCACGCGGGATTGCCTTTTGCAGCCCCTTCTCCACCTCGAGCGGCGTCTTGCCGACGGCAAGCCACAGACGGTTCGCCACACGAAAGACATGGGTGTCGACGGCAATCGCGGGTGCGTGGAAGGCGACGCTCATCACGACATTTGCCGTCTTGCGTCCGACGCCCGGGAGACGCTGCAACGCCTCAAAGTCTGCCGGAACCTCGCCGCCGTACTCCTGCAGGAGGATGTCACAGGTCTCCAAAATGTGTTTCGCCTTCATGCGGAAGAATCCGCAGTCGTGAATCGCTGCCTCGAGCTGTTCCTGCCCAAGCGCGGCAATTGCCTCCGGCGTATTCGCACGCGGAAAGAGTCTGCTCGTTACGATATTCACGCGCACATCCGTACACTGCGCTGAGAGAATCACCGCAATGAGGAGTTCGAACGGCGTCTTGAATTCCAGCGCAGGCTTTGCATTGGGATAGAGAGTGCGGAGGATGTGGAGCTGCTCCGCCTTGATGGCTTTCGTTACTCTCATATCAGTTCGTCAGCGACCTCGTCGGCGCCGGAATCCGTCCGCCGCGCGCAATGAAGGCTGCCGAACTGAATCCGCTGCGCACGGGCACAATCGGCGAATAGCCGAGGAGCCCGCCAAACGATACGCCCTCGCCGACCTTCTTGCCCGGAACGGGAATGACACGCACCGCCGTCGTCTTGTTGTTCACCATGCCGATCGCCGCCTCATCCGCAATGATCGCGGAAATCGTCGCGGCGGGCGTATCGCCCTCGATTGCGATCATATCGAGACCAACCGAGCAGACGCAGGTCATCGCCTCGAGTTTTTCAATCGAGAGGCTGCCACGCTCCACCGCGTCAATCATGCCCTCATCCTCACTGACGGGGATGAATGCGCCCGAAAGGCCGCCGACATGCGAGCTCGCCATGAGCCCCCCCTTCTTAACTGCATCGTTGAGGAGGGCAAGCGCCGCCGTCGTCCCCGGCGCACCGCACGCCTCGAGTCCCATCTCCTCAAGAATACGCGCCACACTGTCTCCGACCTCCGATGTCGGCGCAAGGGAGAGATCAATGATGCCGAACGGCACGCCAAGCCGCCGCGACGCCTCGCGTGCAACGAGCTGCCCCACGCGTGTGATCTTGAACGCCGTGCGCTTGATCGTCTCTGCAATCTCCGTAAAGTCCGCGCCCTTCAGGTCCTCAAGCGCATGTTTCACGACGCCTGGACCGCTGACTCCGACATTGATGACGCGATCGCCCTCGGCAACGCCGTGGAACGCCCCCGCCATAAAGGGATTATCCCCCGGGGCGTTACAGAACACGACGATCTTCGCGCAGCCGATTGCCTCCTGCTCACGCGTCAGCTCCGCTGTCCGCTTGATTGTCTCGCCCATCTCGCGCACCGCATCCATATTGATGCCCGCCTTCGTTGAACCAATATTCACCGAGGAGCAGACAATATCGGTCGCCGCCATCGCCTGCGGAATCGAGTCGATGAGTACACGGTCGCCATGGGTCATCCCCTTTTCGACCAGCGCGGAGAAACCGCCGATGAAGTTGACACCGACCGCCTTTGCCGCACGATCAAGAGCCTCCGCCACGGGCACAAATGAATCCGTCTGGCACGCGTCCGCCGCAATCGCGATCGGCGTGACGGAGATACGCCTGTTGATGATGGGGATTCCGAACTCTGTTTCGATGTCTTCACCCGTACGCACGAGGTACTCTGCCGAGCGCGTAATCTTCTCATACACGTTCTGACAGAACTTGTCGATATTTGGATGCGCACAGTCCCGCAGGGAGATCCCCATCGTGATCGTACGGACATCAAGACGGTTTTCCGTAATCATCCGATTGGTTTCACGGATGTCCTCAAAAGTAATCACTCTGCCGCTCCTCACTCAAATGCTGTGCATGACCTGAAAGATCTCTTGGTGCTGGAGCTTGATCTCAAGGCCGCGCTCCTTCCCCTTCGTCCGCAGAAGCTCCTGCAAGTCCTTCAGGCGAATTTCCGCGTCATCCGGCATCTCCGCGATCATGACCATGTTGAAGAAACCATCCATGATATTCTGGTTCACATTCATGATATTCACGCGCTGCTCCGCGAGAATCCCGCTCACCATCGCCACAATACCAACCTGATCTCGTCCGACAATCGTCACAACCAGCTTCATCGTCGTCACTCCTCATCGAAAAAATAAGCATTCGCACCATTCGGAGCGAATGCGGCATAGCGTAAATTTTATCAGAAAATGCAGAGAGCGTCAATCATTACACAAATCAGTCATTCGAGCAAATACATCGCGAGCCCAGAACCGCTGCTTCTTCCGTCCCCGATGCCTTTGCACGGCAGATCGCCTGTGTCATCGTTCCCATCGGACAGATGACGCACCATGCACGCGGACGATAGCGCAGCATCATCAAAATGCCGATGATTGCCGAGGTCAGCATGAGGCTGTAGAAGCCGAAGGCGAACTGTGCAGCCCACGGTGCGCCATCTCCGCTGTACGCCCAGCCCCACGGCACATCAAACAGCCAGAACAGTGTCACCGTCTCCCGCAGAGGAGCACCTGCCGCCGCATGATAGCTTACGACCATCACATTGGCAAACATGGTCAGAAAGAACGCCAAGAATCCATAGCGGAAGCGCCGACTGCGCAGCCACGTTGGCAGTTCATTTCGTGCGGAAAGATGCAGACGGCTGCCGAGCAGCTGAAAGAGCTGCCCACGATCACAGTAGTGATTGCAGTAATCCTTGTTTCCCGCCACCAAAGCAAAGGCGAGCGGTGTGAGAAAGCAGATCATACCGAGCCATGCGAACAGAATATTGACAAAGCCCAGTGAGAAATACACGATGGAGAAGATCCAAAAATATTGATACCATCGCTTGCCCCTCGTCCTCATGGGCACACCTCCATTCGTATGATCTCCGCCGGACACTCACGACTGCATATACCGCAGCCGACACAGCGTGTAGGATCGACCACCGCATAGAGCCCGCGCCTAACGGAGATTGCTCCACGCGGGCACACACTCTGACACGTTCCACAGGCAACGCAGCTTCCGCGTTCAACAACAGGGAGTGGCCGCTTCCTCGTCCCCATGAGCCGCCCCCTCCTCGTCTGCCCCACAGAGCAGGGCACGCAAGATCTTTGCAACACGTTCATCCTTCAACTGATAAGCAACCTCGAGCCCGCTGCGTTCTCCACGGATCAGCCCCGCCTGGCGCAGCTTGCTCAGATGCTGCGACACGGTGGACTGCGGTGCATCCAGACAATCCTGCATATAGGAGACATTACAGCTCCCCTCACGCAGAAGCCGCCGCACAATACAGAGCCGTACGGGATGCGCCAATGCCCGCAAGAAATCTGCGGCCTCCTCAAGACGCTCCTGATCCTCAATTACCATCTTAATTTCTCTCCTCATGCTGCATCTTCATGTAAGTATAGCCGCCAACCATATTTTTTACGGAAAACCCGTGTGCCCGCAGAATCTGCTCTGCAAGATAGCCGCGCAGCCCCATCTTGCAGCAGACAACGATCGGTACCTGCGGATCGAATTCATGCAGACGCTCGCGCAGCCGAGGCAACGGAATGCGCTGCGCTCCTGCAATCTCGCCCGCATGATATTCCTCCGGCGGGCGAACGTCGATGAGCCTTGCCCCTGCCGCAAGTTCCGCCGAAAGCTCGTGCGGGAGAAGCGGAATACTCCTGCCCAGCAGAATATTTTCTGCTGCATAGCCGGCCATATTCACGGGATCTTTCGCTGCGGAATACGGCGGTGCATAGGACAGCTCAAACTCTTCCAAATCCGCAACCGTGAGCGACCGCCCGATGGCAGAGGCAAGAACATCGATGCGCTTGTCCACGCCCTCCGCACCGATGGCCTGTGCCCCCAGTACAACTCCATCCGAAAGACGAAAAATCAGCTTGAGTGCAAGCTCCTTTGCCCCCGGATAATAGGTTACATGATGGCGCGGGAAAATCACCGTAAAGCGATAATCCTTTCCGTACACCATGCCCGCCGACTGGAGGGCTCGCTCGTTCTGCCCCGTTGCCGCTGCCGTAAGACCAAATACCTTGAGCGCGGCAGTTCCCACTACACCGCGATAGGCACGCGCCTCCCCTGCCATACGATCCGCAGCCAGACGTGCCTGACGATTGGCGGGCCCCGCAAGCGGAAGCGTCACAGCTTTTCCCGTCTGTGCAGAGCGTGTCAGCACGGCATCTCCAACTGCATAGACATGGGGAACATTGGTCGCCATATATTCATCGACCAGAATATGCCCTCGCTCCCCGAGCGCAATGCCGCTCCCGTCGAGGAACGCGGTATCGGGACGCACGCCGATCGCAAGCGCGACGAAATCCCCATGTACCGTACGCCCACTGGAAAGACGTACGCAGATCCCACCATCCTCCTGCTCCTCAAATCCGGCAACGCCATCCCCAAGCGCAAGCTCTACGCCGTGCCTACGCAGCTCAACCTCAAGCAGAGAAATCATATCTGTGTCAAAGATCGGAAGGATATGCGGCATCGCCTCGACCAGAGTAACAGACAGCCCTCGCTCACGCAGATTTTCCGCAAGCTCCACGCCGATGAAGCCGCCGCCGACCACAACAACGCTGCCGCCCGTACCGACGAGGGAACGAATGCGATCCGCATCCTGCACACTGCGCAGCGTCGCAATACGCGGATGATCGATGCCGGGGATCGGCGGACGCAGCGGCTTTGCCCCCGGCGAGAGCAGCAGCGCATCATAACTTTCCGTATATACGCCGTCCGCAGAGCGCACCTCTACGGTACGATTTTCCGTATCCACACGTGTGACTTCACTGCATACACGCACATCGACGTTATACATCCCACGGAACTTCTCAGGAGTTTGGAGGAGCAAGTCCCCCCGCTCAGCGATGACATCGCCCACATAGTACGGAAGCCCACAGTTTGCAAAGGAGATATCCTCCCCACGCTCAAACAGAATGATCTCCGCTGTCTCATCCAGACGCCGCAGACGCGCGGCGGCCGTTGCTCCGCCGGCAACACCGCCCACAATGATATATTTGCTCACAACACCATCTCCTTCAACACAATCTCTATATTCATATATTACGATATAACGATTATATTGTCAATAAAAAAGAGGACGATTTCCCTCCGTCCTCAAAAATATTATCATATCTATCATGCTGATCAGAGCCCCAAGTCCCCCATCTTGATCTCCTCAACGCGGCCATGCGCGATCTCAAAGGCGAAGCCGATGGTCGGATCCTCCTCGGAGAAGTAGATATAATCCTCTCCGTAGATCATGCTCGGCTCGCCATACACGCGGCGCAGTTCCTCCACGGGCGTCCCGATGCGGACGCCCTTCCCTGATGTGAGGGAACTGCGCTCCGATATTTTGACGAGGCGGACGAGACCGTCCACGAAATCGAGCGACAGGCTATCCGCATACTCGTATTCGACGACCTGTTTGCCGGCGTAGCGCATGGAGCGCTCCGACTCCATCTCATAGGGCGCGCCGTAGCGCGCGCGCACGTCTGGCTCCGTTGCACCGTAGGCAATGTCGCCGAGCACGAGCGCTTCGCGGGCAATGCGCGCCGCCGAATTCTGCTCTTCCGCGCGGTGCTGACGCAAAGCCTCCGCCTCGCGCTTGACCGCATCATCCGCCGAGAGCGTCTGCTCAACGGAGTCCCGCGCAATCGTGACGCGCTTCCCCCCGTCCACACCGGGCGGCGCTGTCACCGCAGAGCGGTACGCATCCACCGCAAGGCTTGCCGCCACTCCTGCAAGGACTGCAATCCCAACAAAGGCTGCACACATCCGTGTATTCAATGATTCTCTCCCCCAAAATCATTCCCTCTGATGACGGCTCAGATCGTGAACCTGCGCCTCAAATGCCCCAAAAATTAACGGATGACCCCCATATCGATCTCATCGACGCGGCCATTCTCAATCTCGAAGCTAAATCCGATTGATGCATCCCCATCCGCATAGTAGATGTACTTATCGCCGCGGATGGCATCCGGCTGACCATATGCGGCAACGAGCGCATTCACATCGGAACCAACGACGATACCATCCTTCGTCTGAATACCGTTGCGCGCACCAATCTCTACGCGGCGCACCATATCATTGACAAAGACGATATCGAAGTCGCTGCCGTATTCCCACTCGACGCCTTGACCGCCTGCATAAATCGAGTCAAACTTCGTCTCTACCTCGCGCGGCGCACCGTAGACGCTACGGACATAGGACTCCGATGCTCCGTATTCGATACCGCCGACAACGAGCGCATCCTGCGGCACAGCAGCCTCTGCCGCCGCAGAGCCGAGAAGGCTGACACCAAGCGCAATACCCGCAATCTGTTTTCCATAGCTGAACATCATCCACATCTCCTTTGTCAAAAAACATTCCTTATGAACTTCCGATTCTATGGCGCATTATAGGCGAAAACGCTGAAAAGCCTCTGAACGAAATTATTCAGAGGCTTTTCATAGATGATCTGTATCGATATAGACCTTGTCGTTTAATACCTTTAGATGACTCTCCACGAGGATATCCCGCAACCGTTTGCTCTTTGGATAGCCGCTACGCACTTGTGCAAGAGGAATGATACGGGCGAATAGAATCAGCTCCATACCGTTTGCAAAGGGAACTTCGACGATTCCCTGCTGCGTTTTCAAAAAACACGTCGTGAGTTCATACTTTTCCAAACGCTTGCGTTCATTTTCCGTCAAAGGGGGGTGAACCGGCGTTTTCTTTTTCAGGAGATCAAGCTCAATATTATCGAGATAGTTCATATCGACGGCAATGTGCTTCAGATGAGACTCCTTCATCCCACGCTCGGTCACAATCATCGCGCGCCGCCGATTGTCCGTAATCACCTTGATGGCGGGGAGGAAATCCCGATCATGCGAAAAGATCGCAAAGATATCTGTCTGCGGCTCCTCATACACGGCGCGTACGATTGCCGCAGTCATAAAGGTGTCGGCACTGTTCTTCCCAAAGAAGCACGGAATATAATTGTACCCGTTTGCCCACGCAGGCATCGCCTTGCCGAATACGTCGATCTGAAACAGCTCATGCTCTTTTCGAAGTTCGCTGCAGCCCTTGTTGAAAAGCCGCTCGTCTATGTTTTCCGCGTCTACAAACGCATGTATTTTCACAAGGAATCTCCTCTGCGGCAGGTTCGGACGAATGTCCCCAGCGTCAGCTCCATCCCCGCATTCTGCATGACGTAGAGCGATGTCACGAGGATGAACGCGGCACAGCCGTTCATATTGATTATCGTGCAGATGGGCAGGACGAAGCGCGCAACGGACGGATGTGCGCCAAGCCGCTGCTCCGCCGAGGCGAGCGGCACGGGCAGCGCCCCCGCAGAGCTCTTCGTAAAGAGTGCGACGGCGACGACGGATGTCATCTGACGGAAGACGCGCACGGGATTCAGCCCGCGCACGGCGAGGAAGAACGGAATGACGACAAAGAACTGAATCAGGTTCCCGCCGATGACGACGGCGGTATAGACACCGAGCGAGCCGATGATGAGCCCCGCCTCAATCTGCGCCGCAAGCTGCGCGGCAAAGGCGAGAATGCCGATGGGAAGAACGACGATCAGTCTACGGATGAGCGTGAAGAGGAGTTCCTGCAAGCCGTGGATGCCCTTCAGCACCATCTCACGATTCTCCGTCTTCGGCGCAAAGGCAAGCCCAAGTCCCGCAGCCGCTGCAACAAGCATGACGGAGAGCACATTGCCCGATGTAGTGACCCCAAAAAGTTAGATCCTATAAGCCTAACTTTTAGGGGTCAAATCATTACAACTTCGTATAACAGCTCCTATTGCGGCTCTTGTAATTCCCTAGTGCTTGCCCGATCCATGCCCGCCATGCGTGCTATGTGCGCCATGGGCATGCCCGACACTGGCGGCGGCATGACCGACGGCATGACCGACCCCGGATACGGCGTGTCCGACATGGGACGCGCCTGAGGCGGCATGACCGATAATGTCGGTGCCCGTATGCACCAGTCCGTGCCCTGCATGGCTCAGATGTCCGGCATAGGACGCATCGGCGTGTCCGATTGCCGATGCACCGAAGCCGTGGTTCGACATCCCCGGCAGATAAGCGCTGCCGCCTGTGTGCGACCCGCTCCCATGATCCTCTGCTCCTGTAAACATGGTATCAACCTCCTCGCATATACATCAACGATTCCTTGAAAGCAACGGGGCGGGCAGGACATCCGTCCCGCGCTACCGCGCAGGATAGATCCTCAGCAGATGATGCAGGGCATCTGCCAGAGCAGCGGTATAGTGGAGGAAGAACATACCTTGCTGGTACGCACTATTCTTCTCCTGATACACCTTCTGCAAGGCTGCCCGCTCCACCTGCAACTCCTGCGCCCTTCTCTCCTGACGCGCGAGCTGACTGCTCACAGACGTGCGGACGAACTGTTGGCAGGCTGCATGAAATGTCTCTTTCTCACGTCGGAGGAGACGGCTGAGATCTCCGTATTCCCTGTTCGCCTTCTCCCACGATCTCTCGGCGCTTTCCATCTCCCGCTGCGCACGATCCAGATTGTCCTTCGCCTCGGTGAAGTTCTTGTTCGCTACGGCGTTCCAGAACCGATCGGCGATATTGCTGATCGGGCTGTCGTCATACGCCCTTCGGAGCGGCTCATAGGCCGCTGCACTTTCCTCATACACCGTATGCAACGCTCTTTCTTCCTCTGCCATGCGCGTACATTCCCCGCGCATCTGAGCGATACGGCAGGACTCCGCCCCCAGCTTCTCTGCCGTCGCCCTGACTCCATGCGGGCAGAAGGCAGGCAGCAGGTAGGACTGCACGTTCAGAGCCGCCCGCACTGCATCCTGCCTGTACTCCCCGAACGCCTCCACTGCCTGAACAAGTGCCACACGGTGTCTCTCGGCGTCGTCGATCTGCTGCAGGAGCGTCTGCATCTCTGCATCCAGTCCCTGATGCCCCGCGAGAAGCCGTTCCCTCGCCCTGTCTGCGGCAGTCAGAAGCTCTCGGAAGAATCCGCCCTTGCGGTCGGCGATGTACCGCTCCTTCTGCGCGGCAAGGTCTGTCATAAGGTATCGTCGGATCTCGGCAATCCTCCGATACTCCTCCGAGGGCGCTGCGTCCTTCGGCTTTTTCGAGGAGACGAAGAAGATCTGATCGAACAGTTCTGTCGGTATCTCATCGCGGATATGTGCATAGGCATCTGCACGCTCCTTTGCGGGGATGCGGTCGACCTGGTTGACGATGGCAATCTTGTGCCGGGTTCCCGTTTCCTGCAGCAGCTCGTACTCCGTACGCGTCCCCGCCTTTGCGGCGTGGAACATCCAGAGGACGACATCCGCCTTCTGCAGGAACTTTCGCGTCGCGACGGAGTGCCATTCATAGCCGGAGTTGAATCCCGGCGTATCGATGATGTCCAGATCTCTGAGTATGCCGCAGTGCAGGAACAGCTCGACATATGCAATCTTCTGTAGCGTCTCCGCGTTCTCCTTATCCTTCGTCATCGCCGTCAGATACTGGATGTTCCGACGGTCTTCATCCAGCTTGAGCGTCCGCGTACGCCCTTCCTCTGCATCGTGGATGACGGCATACTCATCCTCCTCAGTATAGGAGAGGATCGTGACCGCCGCTGTCGTGGGACGGATCTTCGTCGTGAGCACGTCCTCGCCGAGCAGTGCGTTGATGAAGGAGGACTTGCCCGAGGAAAATTCCCCGAGCAGCATGAGGATCATCTTTCCGGAGCCCGCCGCCCGAAGCTCCTCCAGATCCCTCTGCCGTGCCTGCACCGCCCTGACTTCCTCGAGCGGGGAGTCCTGCCCCGCCAGTTCCTGCATCGCCTCTGCCAGCGCACACCAGTACCGCTCCTCGCGGAGACGATTCCTGCGCCGGATCCACCGTCTCACCGCATAATGCAGGCATACCCCCGCAGCAAGGAGAGCCGCAAGGGCTGCAATCCACCACATCGTCCCGCTCACTCCCCGAGCAGCAGGAGGTTCGATCTGCAATCGGCGAGGGCGCGCAGATCGGTCTGATACGCAGCATCTGCCCGCTGCAGCGACGCCCTGTCTTCACGGATCCGCTGCTCCATCGCAAACCACATGAGATCGAAGTCACGGCGCAGCGTGGCAGAGAGTTTGTCAGCACTCTGACGGAACTCCTGCAGGAGCGCCTGCTCGATCATCTGCGCCGTATCTTCAAGGAGTCGCGGCAGCTGCTCCTTCAGATAGTCTCTCTGTTCGCGCAGCTTCTCATCCACATAGAACTTCTGCGTGACGAAGGATCCGAGATTGTTGCCGCCGAAGGCGACCAGTGGTATCGCTGCCAGTGCGAAGCCGGAGACGAACGCCATGCCGCCGATCACCGCCGCAGTCCCCACCTGCCCGATGAGCTGCACTCTCTCGATCTGCTCCTTGCCGTCGATCTGCACCGACTGTGGCCTCGGCGGCGTCACCTGTGCGCGCTTGCAGAGATCGAAGAAGATCTGCCGCTCCGAAAACGCATCACAGTACTCCTGTGCGAGTGCCTGCAGGTCTCCATTCACACGATGCAGGAGCTTCTCCTGCCGATATTCGAGCCACTGCTTCCAGTGCCGCTGAAGCGCGAGCGGTAGCACCTCCTCCGCATAGCGCACGATGTCCTTTTCCCGCTCGGCGGCGTTGATCATGATGCGATGTTCCTGTATGAAGTCCTCACCTGCATCCTGGATCAGGCGCTGCACCTCCTGCGCCCACTGCGCGGGCAGCTTCTCCAGCCGTACGCGGATCTCGCCGAAGCGGCGCTCGGCAAGCTCCTTCTCCGTCTGCAGCCCCTCCCCGACGGCAATGCGCTCCGCGCGGTCCAGCTGCGCCTCCTGCTCCCGCAGAGAGACGTGTTCCAGCAGCATCTGCCGGAGTCCCCCGAGGTGTTCCCTATATCGTGCGAGCTTCTTCTCGTGCCGCGCATCGCCTTGCAGGAAGGTGCGGAATGCCTGGAACCATGCCGTGTATCCCGAGGCGTCCAGACGCGGCGCATCGCCCTCTTCCTTTGCCGCAAGCGCTTCCTTTGCAGAGATCGGGAAAATCCGGATCTCCTCCTCCGGCATCAGGTGCGAAAGCCGCCTCCTGACATCCGCCGCAGCCTCGGACAGCTCGCGCGCGTCGACGGCATCCTTGAAGTTCAGCACGAAGAAGAAATGCCGGATTGCACTCTCTGCAACGAAGTCCTGCAAAAACTGCCACTCGCTCTGTGTCAACGGCTGTTTCGCACTGAGAACGAATATGACGGTATCCGAGACAGGGATGTACTCATAGGTGACATCCATGCGCTGCTCGGAGACATCGTTGACCCCCGGCGTATCCACGAGTATGATGTCCTCCGGGATATCGGCAAGCGGAACGCCCAGCTCCATGCAGCGGATCTCTCCGGCATCGACATCGCGCAGCGCAGTGAACTCCTTGAACGCCTTCCTGTCCCACGGAATCTCCCTGCATCGTCCCTGTCTGTCATGAATTCGCGCCGTCTTCCCGTCCTCATGGTGGATGAAGGTCAGCACTGCCGTCGTCGGACGTATGGCAGTGGGCAGGATGTTCTCCCCGAGCAGCGCATTCATGAGCGTGCTCTTGCCGCGGCTGAATTCACCGACCACGGTGACAAAGAACTGCTCGCTCTCCAGCGTGTGGATGAGTGTATGCAGGTTCTCCTTCACCTGCTCGTCTGCAAGCTGCTCCGCCATGCGCTGCATTTCCTGTCCCTGCGCCAAGAGCAGTCTTTTCTGCTGCCGGTATCCGTCCATCTCATCGCCCTCCATCGGCTGCAACCCCCCTCGTCACATGGACGAGCCGCTCGGCAAGCTGCTTGGCACAGGACAGGTCTGCTGCCAACGCGCTGCGACGCCACGCTGCATCCTGCTCTGCCTCCTGCTGCTCGCAGCGAATCCTCGTCAACGTGCGCTCGATTGCACGTAGCGGCTCCTGGTAGCTGTCCTCGAGCTGCTGCAGGAGCTTCGCGTCTGCACTGTCCAGATCATCTGCCAGTCGCCGTCTGAAGCTCCCCTCATGCGCCAGCAGGTCGCGCCGCACGTGTGCCGAGATGTCCTGTAGCACATTCCGCCGTCCGATCTTGATGATATGCTGACGCACGGAATCAAGACCGAAGAACGAGGCCGCCACAGCCGCAACCACGCCGACTGGTCCCAGTACCGACGCCAGCACGGCAGCCACTACGCCGGCGACCCCAATGCCCCCGAGCGTCGCCTCGTCGTTCGTGATGATGACACGATCTGATAGATTCAGCTCCGTCACATTCTCGATCCCGAGACCCTTCTGATAGTCCTGCACCATCGTGTTCAGCTGCAGAGATGCCATCTGCAGCTCGCTCATCAGGGCGGCGTATTCCCGCTGCACATAGGTATCTACCGTCTGCGAGAATGCGACCGTACGTTTCTTTAGGAATCTCTGCAGATCTCCGGACAGATCCTGCTTGATATCCCCCGCATACGCCTGAACGAACTCCGCTGCGTCCTGCACCAGCTCCCGATAGGCATACTCCATGTGATGCAGGATGCGGCTCTTGCAGGAGAGGACGCCTGCAGACATTCTCCCACGGACGAGGATCTGCTCCTGCTCGATGGCATAGCGCTGCGGCAGAGCCTCCTGCACGCGGCGTTCAAACTCTGCATAGGGGACAGATACCGCATTCATCTCGAGCTGCTTCTGCGCGATATATTGGCGCACATAGTCAGAGACGCGCTGCACGGGGATGGAGAGCATCTCCTGCGCCAGCCGATCCGCTGTCAGGAATGCCTCGAAGTCCCGCAGGAAGGCAGCGAGTCCCGAACCCTCGCACTCCCCCGCCTCCGCAGCCTTTGCATTGACAGGGTAGAGCTTGATTTCGTCCGGCGGTCTCTGCAGAACCTCTGCGAGCGTCTCGCGGAAATAGTCCTCGTTCTCCTCGAAATCATCATCCTCATCCATCTGATCCACCATGGTGATGAGGAAGAACATTTTTCCCATATAGGAGCGGAAACATTCCAGATACTCCCTTTGCGATTTTGACATGAACTGTAGCGCAGAGATCGCCATGATACCGGCACTGCCGCGCGGCAGATACTCCATCGTAGCGCGCTCGTGATCCTCGTGCATTGAGTTCAGCCCCGGCGTGTCGACCAGCCGCACACCGTTCCGACAGAACGGCGACGGGAATCCGAGGATCACATGGTCGATCTCTCTGGCACGTGCATCTGCCGTTTCCGAAAGGGATGTGATGTAGTCGGCGAGCGCATCGACGGGAACCATCTGCTCCTGTGCGCTGCGGAATATCAGACGGGCAGACTCCTGCGCGCTGTACCGGATGATGTTGATGACCGCCGTCGTCGGAGAGATGTGGGTCGGCAGCATAGCCTTTCCCAGGATGCCGTTGATGAGTGTCGTCTTTCCGGAGGAAAACTCGCCCACGATCAACACATCGAATGCATCTGACGAGAGCTTCTGCTCCATCTGCTGCAGCACGCAGACATACTCCTGATAGGTCTCTCCTTCTCTTGACAGCAGCTGCCTGATTTCCTGCATATACCCGACCGCGCTTTCACGCAGACTGCGAAACTCCTCCAAACGCAAAGATGTCTCCCCCATTTCGACTCATTCTTTTTAATTTTTAATTATAGCAACCCTTCCAACGAATGTAAAGGGATCTGCATCTGCACAGGCAGGATAATGCCGTATACATACAGAATATACAGAGTAGATGAACGAAAGGAGCAGGTAAGCATGGAGAGAGAATGGACATCCGACCTGACAGAAAAGCTGCGCAGGGGTGTGACCGACATAGGCGCAACCCTCGTAGAAAAGGGCAAGAAGGTATACGAGACGGGCAAGGATGACAAGGAGATATACGAACGCATCAAGCACGCACGCGCGGATGCAAAGGAGCGTATGGAACACTCCGCAGCGGCCTACGAGGATACCTGCCTGATACTGACACACGAACTGCAGCATCTGGAAAAGGTCGCAGACGAACTCAGAGGGGACTTCCACAGTATCGGCATCGCACTCTCCGCGCGTGCACGGGACGATCTGAATATGCAGCACATTGATGTGAAGGATGCCGTCATGGCAGAGTCCATCATGAGCGGCGTCGCGGTCGGCTCGCTCGCAGCAGGATCCGCTGTCCTGCTGACGGCTTCGTTCGGCACTGCGGGCACGGGCGCTGCCATCTCGGGGCTGACGGGAACATATGCGGTGAATGCGACGCTTGCCGCGCTCGGCGGCGGCACGCTCGCCTCGGGCGGATTCGGCATTGCAGGCGGGCTCGTCGTCGCCTCAGCACTCTTCACCGTCCCTGCGATCGCCGTCGCCGGCATCCTCGCACACAACAAGATCCGAGAAATGGCACGTGAGACTGAGGAACTTCTCGCAGAGACCGACGCGGCAATCGCACTGAACACACAGGTGGGCGAGCGCAATCTCGCGGCAGCGGAGAAGATCCGCAATCTCTGCACCCTCGGCACGAACATCCGCTTCCTGCTTGGCGCGGTTCGCAGCGGATACCGCTTTGACTACAAGGTGATGGCAGCACTGCAGGACAAGCTCGGCAAGGCATTCTTCGCCATCGAGCTGTTCCAAGGAAGTGACATCCATCCCGAGCTGGAGGACTCCATCCAGGAGATCTCAAACGACGACCTCGTCCTGAGCGAGGCAGTCTTCAACCCAGCAGGCAGCGAGACACGGCAGCGCTATACCGAGCAGGAGATCAACGCCGTATTCCCCAGCATATACGAGGATGCAGAGGAATTCATCTACCTGCTCTACCCGTGGTATAACAAATACTGGGTCCAGAAGGACAGGAAGCTCATCGAAAGGGCGGTCAGGAGGGGTGTCAAGGTCTATATCTGCTACGGCATGGGCGAGGACAAGCAGACAAATAAAAGATTCCAGTCCACCAAGGAAGCCGTCAACTGGCTCAAACGCGAAATCCCGGAACTGAAATCTTACCCGGTAGACTCACATATGAAAATTGCCGTATGTGACAAATACGTCCTACACGGCAGCCAGAACATGATGACCTATCGCTACAACGAAAACAAGGGGGACAAACGCTCGGAGATCACGACGAAGGACACGAGCAAGACGGAGATACAGGAATTCAAGAAGATCGTCGAACGCGAGATATTCAAGGATGTCTGACAGCAACCGAATATATGCAGTCTGTTCACCTCGTCCCCATGCACATACTCTGTCGTCCAACATATCGGTCTTTCCTATTGCCGTCTCCTACAAATCTATGAAAAGTGCCCCTGTGCGGGGCGCATTGCTTTTATATGTGCCGCAACGCCCCACTTTTATGTAAGCGTATCATTTCCGTAAAAACACAACAACAAAGGACAGACCCCCTTACTATTATTTTAGGAATCACTGATAAAATGAAGTCCGTC
>ERZ773099.817-NODE-817-length-24401-cov-6.830691_pt1 | contig 24401 bp, 20 predicted proteins | sample MGYA00511120_ERZ773099 | MGnify/ENA primary metagenome ERZ773099 (study PRJEB29015, sample SAMEA2738012) | human oral metagenome | biome: human oral; feature: human-associated habitat; material: dental | place: China | collected 2104 ...
GTGAAGAGTTCCCCAGCAACCTCCCCTTTTTGGAAACCATCCCCGTCTTTCAGTTTTTGATATCTTTCCTGGAAGAAGGCTACCATTTGTGTGCCTACTTCCTCTCGGAATTCGGGGTTTGTGCTGAGCAGCCCCATGAATTCTCCAATCGTTCCCAAAACCTGCTGCAGGTGGCTTGCCAGTTCTATAAGGGCATCGGATGCCGCAGAAACGAAACCTGCGCTTCCTTGTGGTACCATAAGGCGTGGATGTTTACATAGGAACGGCTATCCTTCTGTTCCATCCACCACATATTTTTGGCTTTCTCCTGTTTCTAAGTTTTTTACAGTGACATTTATTACCCATAACGCCATAACTTCTAAACAGAAATTTGATGCAACAAGGATATAATGGGCGGTTTTTTTGGAGTCAAATATATCTCCCACATATTTTTGAGTAAATGCATAATATTTCCCTCCATAAATCCTATAAAGCACATTATCAAAATTTTTCTTTTGATAATAACTAGAAGCTTCCGTATCATAAGGCAGAGAAGGCCACCTGGATTTATCAATACAATTAAGCGATATCTCGCCCTCAAATTCTAATGTCACTTCATATTCATCGCTCTCCAAATAAACCGTCGGAGAACCACAGTCCACAAAATCGCCATACTGCAAGTGCATAATATAATTTTCGGCAGGAATCATCCCCTTATTGACCTCCGTCCATTTTTCCATGGTCTCCTATTCTCCTTTCAGACGGATGTACCCAAAAGCTCTTTTCTTCATGCAGGGAGGCCCCCCCTACTTCTGGACTTGTGTCGATTTCGGTGCTTATCCGAAACGATTATCCTTCTGCTTCATCCACCACATATTCTCTGATTTCTCCTGTCTCTAAGTTTTTTACAGTAACATTTACTGCGCCTAGAGCAATAATCTCAAAAAAGAAATTCCATGTAACGAGGATATAATGAAACATCTCTTCATCCTTAAATCGTTCCCCTATATATTTTTTGACAAATGTATGATATTTCCCACCATAGATCCTATAAAATACATTATCAAATTTTTTCTCTCGGAAAAAATCGAAAGGCTGATCATCGTATGGTAAAAAAAGCCACTGTCCTTCGTCGACACAATGAAAAGACAGCTCTTCTTCAAATTCCAACATTATGCCATATTTATCGCTCTCCAAATAAACGGTAAACTTCTCGGAATCTCCACATTGTAAACGCAAAAGATAATTTCCGACAGGAATCATACCTCTATTGACTTCTTTCCATTTTTCCATGCTTTTTCCTCTCGGTTTCATAATCTGTTGTTCCTTTTTTGGGCATTAGCACTGCAAATCACTGAATTCTTGTTCCTTTTCGGTATACATATATATATTTTTTCCACAAAATATTATTTTATCACCAGAGTTCAACAATAAGATTATTTTTACAAACCCTTTTTTATATGGTTTTCCTTCAACAGAAAAAATATAACTCCCCATTCCCCATGGTTCATTGGCAGAAAGCTTAAAATACAACATTTCCTTAATGACCAAAACAGCTTTCTCTTCTTGCTTTCTTTGGGGAAGCTCTGCTGGCAGCGTTAAAGAAAAGTATATTTCTTTTTTTAGATACTGTATTTTTATATCATTCAGCAAAACATCATGAAGGTATAACTCATTTTTTTCTATGTTATTTGCATCAATATATTTCATAATTCATTTTCCTCAACTTTAGAACCTATCTCCCGCATGCGAATGTGTCTCCCCATTCTCATAATAGCCCCCGAGGCCAATCCGCACCTGTGATCTGGCTCATGATCCGCCGAAAACGGGCGTGCAGGGCGTGCGGTTTTCCATTTTTATGTTTTTCTTCTTAAAGGGATAAATATACAAACAAATGCATCCATGTTACAATAGGAAAACACACGCCTCATCAAACAAGGATGGGAAGGAGTCTTTCGCATGTCGGGTACAAACAGCCGCCTGCCTGTATTCTTGCTCAGTGCAGGCCATTTCTTCAACGATTTTTACTGCAATTTCCTGCCCGTGCTCTTACCTGTCATCATGCCCAGGCTCGGGCTTTCCCTGACGATGAGCGGGCTTCTGGTCATGGTGCTTTCCATCACTTCCAATCTCCTGCAGCCTGTCTTCGGTTTCTTCATGGACAAGCACAACTTGAATCGTTTGCTTCTTCCCGTCATCCCCTTCGGCTCTTTTTGTATCTGCAGCATCGGCTATGTCGGGAGCGCTCCCGTACTCTTCTGCCTCATCGCACTGACGGGGCTTTCCATCTCGGCTTTCCATCCTCTCGGCTCCGCGCTTGTGACGCGCGTCTCACCGCCCGAAAAGCTCGGCAGCTCGATGTCATACTATATCGCCGGAGGCAATGTAGGCTTCGCCCTTGCCCCGCTGATTATCGTCGCCTTCATCGGCACATGGCCGATGGAGCAGCTGCCCTGGCTCATCACGCCGAGCCTCTTGCTCGCACTCCTCTTCTATGCGAAAGGGCTCACAGGCTATTCCACCATACAAAAAGCAACTCCCGGACAATCGCCCCCGCTGCTTTCGGTTTTGCGCAGCCGTTCCGTGCTCGGGCTCAATCTTGCCATGGGGCTGCGCGGCTGGGCGCATTTTTCCGCCTCCGTCTTCCTGCCGCTCCTTCTCATCGAAAGCGGCTGCTCCCAGCTCGTTTCGGGGCTCATCCTCACCCTGTTCCTCGCAGGCTGCGCCGTCGGCGGTCTCGTCGGCGGCTATTTGGGCGACCGCTTCAGTCACAAGAAGATCATCGTCTATTCCCTTCTTCTCGGCATCTTTCCGACAGCATACTTCTACTGCCATCCGGGAGCGGCGCCGCTTTCCCTCGCGGCGCTCTTTCTCGCCGGCGCCTGTCTTCTTGCACCTCAGCCAAGCTCCATCGTCTGGGCGCAAAAGCTCATGCCGGATAACGCAGCCATGGCGTCGGGCATGATGATGGGCTTCTGCTTCGGCATCGGCAGCATCGGCAACGTCCTGACAGCAACGCTCGCCGAGCAGATCGGCCTCTCGTTAGCTATGCTTCTCACTGCACTCCCCGTCGCAGGTTCCGCTTTTGTCGCAGCATTGACGAAGTTTCCCGAACAGGCAGGAGCCGCATCGAAAATTTCATCTGAAGCAAATTAAAGAATCTGTGCACCGGGCTCTTTCGCCTCTATGCACAGATTCTTTTTTGCTGCGGCAGCGCATCTCTGCTGTCCCCGCAATCTATGGTTACGCTTCGCCGCTGAACCGCTTCACCTGACCGGCGATCAGTTCCTCGTCCTCGAAATAGTTGATCTTCATCGCCGCCTTCATCGCCTGCAAGGTCTCAGCAGCCTTTGCGCGCGCTTTTTCACTGCCTTCCGCGAGCACGCGATAAACGGCGCGGACATCTTTTTCAAGCGTCTTACGGCGTGCGCGGATCGGCGCAAGCTCGTCTTCCAAAACAGCGATGAGGAACTTCTTCACCTTGACATCGCCCAGGCCCCCGCGGCTGTAATGCTCCTTCAATGCAGCGAGGTTGTCGTAATCGGGCAAAAACCTGCCGAAATGCTCGGGACGTGCAAATACGTCGAGATAGGTAAACACCGTATTGCCCTCGATCTTTCCGGGATCTTCGACGCGGATATGGTCCGGGTCGGTATACATCGACATGACCTTCTTTTTTACCTCTTCCGCCGGGTCGGATATATAAATGCCGTTGCCGAGGGATTTCGACATTTTTGCCTTGCCGTCCGTGCCCGGCAGGCGCATCGCCGCTTTCTGCGAGGACAGCAGGCTCTTAGGCTCAACGAGCGTCTCGCCGTATACTTCGTTAAACTTGCGCACGATTTCACGCGTCTGCTCGAGCATCGGCTCCTGATCCTCTCCTACCGGCACCGTCGTCGCCTGGAACGCCGTGATATCCGCCGCCTGGCTTACGGGATAGGTGAAGAAGCCAACGGGAATGCTCGTCTCAAAGTTGCGCATCTGGATCTCCGCCTTGACGGTCGGATTGCGCTGCAGCCGTGATACCGTCACGAGGTTCATGTAGTAGGCCGTCATCTCGAAGAGCTGCGGCACCTCGGACTGCACGAACATCACGGTCTTGGCGGGATCCAAGCCGCAGGACATGTAATCGAGCGCTACCTCGATGATATTCTGACGTATCTTCTCGGGATTGTCCATATTGTCGGTCAATGCCTGCGCATCGGCAATCATGATGTAGATTTCATCATACTCTCCCGAGTTTTGCAGCTCGACGCGTCGTTTGAGCGAGCCGACATAATGCCCGAGGTGCAGCCGTCCCGTCGGACGATCCCCCGTCAAAATAATCTTTTTCATGCCAAAATCCTCATTTCCTCAAAATTCATTATCTGCCTGTTCCCGGCCCGAGGCGGCATACAAGCAGAAAGCTCACTGCCCGCCGCTCTGCCGAAAATTCGCGCCTGCCGCAGCGGCACGGCCAATATCGTCCAGCGTCGCTCCGTCGTTTTTTCCGCTGGAAAGCACTGCATTCTGCATATCAACTTGTCCCCAGCCCTCATGCCATTGCCGCGCTTTTTTAATGAAAGAGACAAGCACCTGCTCCGACAAGCGCGGCACTTTCTCATCCTGCCATTCCACAGGGACGTCAAGCAGGCGTCTGTAATAAGCCGCCTCACGCCCCAGTTGGTTTTTGCGCCTGGCCTCGAACATGGAAAGCGCCGCCTCCCCGGCTTCAGCGTAGGAAGCGAGGAGATGAAGCTGCGGCAAGCATTCCTCCTTCACTTCCGGAGGCAATCTTTCCTCAAGGTGCTTCGCAGCACGTTCCAAGCGCTTAAATTCCCTGGCAAGCGCTTTCTCTTCCGCCTTCGTATCGGCTCCTGTGGCCAGCTTTTCCCAGAAATTCTCCATCTCTTTTTGCAGCAAAGGCGCGTCGGGACTTCCTATATGTGCCCAGTCCTTGTCCATGCGCCGTGAATGAAGCGCAAAAAGCTCCATATCCGAAGCGAGGCCGCCGTATTGCTCGCGAATGGCATCGCGCCACGCTTCTTCCGCATCGTAAGCCAGCGGATCTTTCAGCCAAGCCGCCCCCGTCGCCAAAGCGATGCGCGAGAGCCGCGGCTTTTCCATCGGATTGAGCAAAAATACGGGGACACGCTCCGCCACAGCGCTGTCCAAACCCTGTACAGGGCCAAGCGCGAGCTTTCCCGGCAGATAATCTGTCACGGGGTAATTCCACCAAAGCCCCAGCGAACGATGGTAAAGGCGCTCCGCCTTCGCCAGATCCTCTGCGCTCACGCCTTCAGGCACGACCTCGGAGCCTGTAAAAAGCACGACGATATCCGAATCGAGTTCCGTTGCCATATCCCGCGTATAGGCCTTTGGCGCATCTCCCTGCACCATATCGCGCAGAAAATATTCCGTCGGTACAGCCAGAAGCGGCTGATCTGCCAAGCCGCGCGTCAAAAGCTCCCGGTTCAAACGATTGAGGAGGCGCGCCTGCGCCTTGCCATCCTTTTTCTCGATATCGTCAAAGAATACGGCAAAGCGATGGATGCCGAGATTATGCACCGACTCCAACTTCCTGAGCAAAGCGCGATAGTCCGCCTCGCCTGCCCAACGGGAAAAGCGGGCGTCAAGCCCCGGTGAAACGGCAAAGACAAGCTGCACCCCCGCTGCATCCGCCTCCTTTGCCAAACGCTTCAGTGCCAGCAGCTCCTCCGGCGGATAAGGCTCACGCCATTTCTCGCGGTGATACGGATCATCCTTGGGCGCATAGACATAGAGGTTCATGCCTTTCTCGCCCAAAAAATGAAGCATGGAACACCGTTCCTCCTCCGTCCACGGCCTGCCGTAGAACCCCTCGACGATTCCGCTTTCCGCAATGCGCTTGCCTTCCCCGACTTTTTGCGCCTGTGCCCTTCCCTGCGCCAAGATCTCCCCTGCGTCCGAAAAAGCAGCGGCGCCCAGAAGAAGCGCCGCCAAAAGCATCACAACCAGCCGCCTCATTTGACGTCGAGCGCAGCTTTCACAAAATCGCGGAAAAGGGGATGAGGATAGTTCGGACGCGACTTGAGCTCAGGATGGAACTGCGAGGCGACGAACCATGGATGATCCTTGACCTCGACGATCTCAACGAGGCTGTCGTCCGGCAGAGTGCCGGCCACTCTCAGGCCTGCGCGTTCAAGCTCGGCACGGAAATCGTTGTTGAACTCATACCGATGACGATGGCGCTCGCTGATTTCTTCTGTCCCATAGGCAACCAGGCTGTTCGTCCCTTCCCGGAGCTTGCACGGATATGCACCGAGCCGCATCGTACCGCCCTTGTCCTCGACATCCTTCTGCGAAAGCATGAGGTCGATGACAGGGTGCTTCGTCTCATGGTTGAATTCTGTGGAATGGGCGTCCGTCATGCCGCAGACATGGCGCGCAAATTCGATGACGGCACACTGCATGCCGAGGCAAAGGCCGAGGTACGGAATGGCGTTTTCCCGCGCATACTGTACGGCGCGAATCTTGCCCTCAACCCCGCGGTCGCCGAAGCCGCCGGGCACAAGAATGCCCTTCGCACCGGTAAAGATTTCGCCAAGATCTGCATCCGGCGATTCGAGAGCCTCCGAATTCACCCAAGCGATTTTGACCTCCGTATCGTTCGCGATACCCGCATGATGCAGTGCCTCTGTAACGGACATATAGGCGTCCGGCAGTTCCACATACTTGCCGACGACGGCAATCTTGACCTTCTTCGCAGGATGTTTGATCTTAAAGACCATTTTTTCCCACTCTTCCATATTGGCCGGGCTGTAGTCCATGTGGAGCTTTTCGAGCACGATCTTGTCGAGGCCTTCCTTCGCCATCATCAAAGGCACTTCATAAATTGTCGAAGCCGTTAGGTTCTCAATAACGGCGCTCTTGTCCACATCGCAGAAGAGTGCAAGCTTTTCCTTCATTTCGCTTGAAATCGCTTTTTCCGCGCGGCAAACGAGGATATCAGGCTGGATGCCGATTCCGCGCAGCTCCTTCACGCTATGCTGCGTCGGCTTCGTCTTGAGCTCGCCCGCAGCCGAAATATAGGGTACGAGCGTCACATGGATATAAAGCGCATCGTAACGTCCGACATCCTTCTTCACCTGGCGGATGGCTTCCAGAAACGGCAAGCTCTCAATATCGCCGACCGTGCCGCCGATCTCCGTGATGACAACATCCGCCCCGTCAGCAGCCGCCACGTCATAAACACGCTGTTTGATCTCGTTCGTGATATGCGGAATGACTTGCACCGTCTTGCCAAGATAGTCGCCGCGCCGTTCCTTCGTCAGCACTGTATCGTAGACCTTGCCTGCCGTGATATTGGAATTTTTCGTAAGGCTGATATCAATAAACCTCTCGTAGTGACCGAGATCGAGATCCGTCTCCGCACCATCGTCCGTGACGAAAACCTCGCCGTGCTGGTACGGGCTCATCGTACCGGGATCGATATTGATATAGGGATCGAACTTCTGGATCGTCACCTTGATGCCGCGGTTTTTCAAAAGCCGTCCCAAAGAAGCTGCCGTGATGCCCTTGCCAAGGGACGAAACGACGCCGCCCGTAACGAAAATATATTTTGCCATTTTTGCCTCCTGCTCTTTTCCGGCTGATCTGCGACGCTCGGCTTACTCTTCCTGAATGCCTTCGAGAAGCTTCTCACGGCGACGGGAAGTCTTTGAGCCTGAAGAAGCAGAAGAACGCGAGGCATGGGAACGCTTTGTCTCGGGCGGCTTCCACTCCGCCAGTCCCCATTTTCCATCGCCCTCATAGTGGAAACGACTGTCCATATTGATCAAGGTGTAGACTTCCGCAATGGCATGGGAAAGCGATTGCACAGGCTTGCGTTTCTTATTGATGACCTCGATGACGAGATCCTTGTAGTACATCGCTTGGCCCGATTCGCCCAAGATGGCGTATGCCACATCCGTTTCCGAGCGCTTCGAGTAATCCATATTTTCCAAAACAATAACCTCCCGTTGCTGATCCTTTGACATAACTCCTCCCGTCATGCCGCAGGAAACCGACGGCTTCCCGCTTTCAGGAGACGCCGCCGCCCATGGCTCACATCTTCTCAGGCGCTGAAATCCCAAGAATCCCCAACGCATGACGAATGACATTTCCCGTCACCGCGACAAGCGCCAGACGCGCCCCGGACAAAGCAGGCTCTACGCCCACGATGCGGCACTGGTTGTAAAAACTGTGAAAAAGCCCGGCAATATCGTAGACAAAACGCGCGATACTATGCGGCGCACGATTTTTTGCAGCACGCTCGATTTCTTCCGGATACTCCTCGATCTTCTTGATGAGGGCTGTCTCCGTCGCTTCTGTGAGAAGAGAAAAATCCGGCTCGTCCCCCGCCGCAAGGCCTGCCTCTTCCGCTTGACGGAAGATGCTCGATATTCGCGCATGCGCATACTGAATATAATAGACCGGATTCTCATTGGAATGCGACTTCGCCAGATCCAGGTCGAAATCAAGCTGGCTGTCCAAGGAGCGCATGAGGAAGAAGTATCGCGCCGCATCCGTGCCGACCTCTTCGATAAGCTCCTCCAAAGTCACGCTCTCGCCCGTGCGCTTCGACATCTTCACTAGCTCACCGCCGCGATAGAGACTGACCATTTGCAGCAGAAGCACCTCGAGATCGTCCGGCGCATAGCCAAGCGCCTCCAGCGAAGCCTTGACGCGACAGACATAACCGTGATGGTCCGCGCCCCAGATATTGATGAGCCGCCCGAAGCCGCGCTCGAACTTATTGCGGTGGTAGGCAATATCAGCGGCCAGATATGTCGGCACGCCATTGTCTCGTATTACAACGCGATCCTTGTCGTCGCCATAGTCCGTCGAGCGCAGCCAAAGCGCGCCTTCCTTTTCGTAAAGAGCTCCCTTTTCCTTGAGCTCATCACAGGCCGCGAGCACGGCCTCCGGGTGCAGCGTGCGCTCACTAAACCATTCATCGAAGGTCACATTGAAAGCCTCGAGATCTTCGCGCAAATGCCCGAGCTTTTCTTTCAGGGCTATTTCTTTGAAAGCCGCCAGCCTTTCCGCTTCATTCATCGAAAGGTATCTGTCCCCATCCTCTTCGATGATGCGTTTCGCCGTATCCACGATATCCGCGCCATGATAGCCGTCCTCGGGAAAAACCGAATCCTTTCCCAGCAGTTCCAAATAACGCGCATTGACCGAAGCGGCAAGATTATCGATCTGATGCCCCGCATCGTTGATATAATACTCGCTGCGAACGGGATAACCCGCTGCACGCAGCAGATTGACCAGGGCGCTTCCCGTCGCCGCCCCGCGTCCATGTCCGACATGCAGGAGCCCCGTAGGATTCGCGCTCACGTACTCCACCATGATGCGCGGCACATCCTTGGGCGGTAGGTTGCCGTAGTCCGCACCCTGCCTGTAAATCGCGCGGAGCATATCGTGAAGCACATTCTCCCTGAGATAGAAGTTGATGAATCCGGGACCTGCGATCTCCGCACGTTCCAGCCACTCGCCGCGGATCCGTGCCGTAAGCTCCTCGGCAATCTTGCGCGGATTCATGCGAAAGACGCGCGCCGACTGCATCGCAAAATTCGTCGCAAAGTCGCCGAACTTTTTCTCCGGCGGCACTTCCAGCAGAATATCGGCAAAATCTCCGGCCGGAAACACGCCGTCGGCAACCGCTTCCTCCGCCGCCGTACGAATGGCCTGTGCCAGTTGTTCCTTGATGTCCAAAAAAATCCTCCTAATCTCTTCGCCCGTCCATATCACGGAAAACAGCGGCGACTCATTCCAGCCTTCCTCATCACGACGCCCAATTCATCTGCATTCCCGGTCTTCCGATGCATCCGGCATAACCTCGATGTGCAGCTCATTCTCGCTATGCCAGACGCCATTGATGTGCATGGCGTAAATCACATCGACCTGCCCGAAAACAGCGTCATAGGCGATGTCAAGCCGCTTCGTCGCCACGCAGAGCTCAAGTTCCCCGAAAGGCGTTCTATAACGGCTGCGGCTCTCCTGCCCCGGAATGAAGCGCTGCTCCTGCTCCACGGCGCCGCGCCGCGTCAAAATCAGCGCCCCCGGCGCGACCTTGAGCATCGTCCGAACCGAGACGCCCTCGGCCAGTGTCGTATCATCATAGATGATGTAATGCCTGCCTCTGCGAAAATAATGCTTTCCCACAGCTGTCGTTCCTATGCGGCTGACCTCGCCTGCCGCATCCGTCTGCTCGCCCGTGACCTTTACGATTACCTTTTTCACGAAATCGATCCTCTTGCTCCTGCAATCCATTGGCTAAACATAAAGGTTATCATGTTTTGCCTTCTTTTTCAATGAAAAGAATTGCCCGCCGAACGCCGCGGATTCCCCTCCCGTTCGGGCGCGGCTCCTCTCATTGCTGCTCTGCCTCCACCGTAATCGTTATCGCATTGTCCCGCATCAAACGCGCAAGCTGATAGCAATCCTCGATATATTTCTTTGCAAACCAGCGCATCATGCTGTAGCCGGCGGCAGCCGCAATCCCCTGGCCGATGAAAGGCACATACTTCGCGGCTCCCTTGCCGAGGTAGCGCTTGCCGAAACTCTTCAGGATCAGAATCACGCCTTCCTTCGTCGCAAAATCAAAGACCTTCTTCACGAACGGCACAAAGATATCATAATGCCGCAGACGTTCCTCTGCCTCCTGAGAAAGACCAAAACGCTGCCGCACGTCCGCCATCATTTTCAGGCAGATCCCTGCATCGACCCCGATATCAAGTCCAGGAATGGGATTGATCGCATTGGCTGCCCCCGCAATCGCATACGTCTTGACCTTGCCGTGACAGTCCGAGCGAATTTCTTCCAGTGTTCTTTCGCGTACCATATCAGCCATTTCCACCGCCTCCTGTCCGTGCTGCCGCCTCATTTCCGGCTTGCGGAACCTCCGTCTCGGCAGGCGCCGCCGCATCGCGCGAGGCGTCCGAATACTTCCCGATGGCCTCCTTGGCCTGCGGATACTTTTTCAGCAGCTCCTCACGCCCCATGATGCGTATGCCATCTGCCTGGAGCGCCGGCGTCGTCATGCAGCTGATGAAACTATAGCCCATGGGATCGATATTTTCCGCTGCAAAGATCTGTCCCTTGGGAATCAGCACCATCGGCATATCTTCCGCCCCAACGCCCAGCCTGAACTCCCGCAGCTTCCCATCCGGCAAAAGCACCGTGAGCTTCAGCCCGCAGCCCTCATGGAAGTACCAAAGCTCATCGCAGTCGAGTTTCTGGAAACGCAGCGCCCCCGATCCCGAGAGCAAGAAGTAGCTGCTGCCCACAGTCGGACGGCTCGCCTCTTCCCCTGTCCAATTCGGTGAAGTATAGACCCAGCTGTAAGCACCACCCTGCGCATCGCCCAGAAGCTTGAACTTCTGCATAAGCTCCCCGACACGCGCCGCCGTCCGCGCTGAAACGGCCATGTTTCCGGCAGTCGGCTCCGCCTGTTCCGCTCCCTGTACAGTCAAGCCGGACGGCGTGAACCCCTCGTCTCCGGCCACCGGCCTCTCGGCCTGCATCACCGCCGTCGGAGAGGACGCCTCCTCTTTTTCGCTTGCAGCGGAACTTTTCGCCGCTTCAGAATCTGCCGCAGCGTCGAGATTTGCCCCCTCTTCGCCAGCATCCGACGCCTTGGAAGCACTGCCGCCCTTCCGCACCACATGTTCGGACACAGATGCGCCGCCCTTGCCCGCGCGAATCGTCAGCCTGCCGGACACGGGAGTTTCCTCAGCCTGCCCTGCAGGCCGATCCACAACCAATGTGCCATCTTTCTTGATGCGTATAACCGCTGTATCCGACGACCCTGTATTTCCGGAAGCCGCATCCGTATCCGGCTTTTTTCCCTTCTGCGCCGTTTCCGCGTCGGTCTTTCCGGAGCGGCGCGTCGAGGGTTTCGCCCCGGTACTGCCGCCAGGCTGCTTTGCCGTGCTCTCCTCCGCCTCAATTTTTGCGGAAGTGCCTGCCCCCTTGCCCATAGCGGCTTTCTCAGCCTCCTGCAGTGCCTTGCTCGATGCGGCTCCGCTCTTTGGCGGTTTTTCTGCCGCCACGGCGCGGGAAGGTGCCGCCGCCTCCTTCGTTCCTTTCGTACCCTTCATGCTTTCTGCTTCATCCCCGGCTTTTCGGTCTGTCGCCGTTGAAGCGTCCTCTGCCGTCGTACGCACTTTTCGCGCCCTGCTCGTGTCATTCGCATTCCGCTGCGTCCCGGACGCCGCCTTCACGCCGCCGGCAGCCCCATGCACCACGGCCGTGCCGCCCAAGGATGTTCCGGCCAACACCCCTGCCAATACCCATCCAATAAGCTTCTTATATTCCATGGTCGAACCACCCTTCAAGCAAAACCATCCCGTACATTATATCATAAACGCTCTGTTTTCGCCGCACGCTGTACAAGACTTATTGCTCTGAGGCAAACGGATCCTGCGAAACTGCATGGAAAGGGCATCGTATGTGAGAAGCGTGCCCACGAGCAGTTTGCCGAGGCCAAGGCTGTATTTTATGGCCTCTGTCGCCTGCAAAACGCCCAGAATGCCGGAAACAGCACCAAGGATACCGACCTCCCTGCTCGTCGGCACAGCACCGTCTGACGGCGCTTCCTCAAAAACGCAGCGATAGCACGGCCCCTCGCCCGGCAGAACGGTCATTGTCTGCCCTACAAAACCAACGACACCCGCATGGGAAAACGGCTTTCGCAAAAAAACACAGGCATCATTGATTAAAAATTTTGCAGGAAAATTATCGGTGCAGTCAAGGATGAAATCATAATCCCTGTCGCGAATGATGTCCGCTATATTCTCCCGGGCAATTCTTTCCCGGTAAACGATGATTTTTGCATCCGGATTCAGCGCCGTCAGCGTCTCCTTCGCCGAATCGGCCTTTTTCTTGCCGATATCGGCCGTTTGATGGATGATCTGCCGCTGCAGGTTCGAAAGGTCGACGGCATCGTCATCGACAATGCCGAGCTCACCGATTCCCGCCGCAGCAAGGTACATTGCCGCAGGCGAGCCCAGCCCGCCCGCGCCGACAATGAGCACTTTCGCCGCGAGAAGTTTCTGCTGCCCTGCCTCGCCGACGCCCGGCAGAAGCATCTGCCTCGAATAGCGCTGCCGTTCCTTTTCTTTGAGCGCATGCACATCATTTCTTCCTGCCGTCATGACACGCCTCCTCCCTGCCGTCCAAACCGCCGCCATGCTGCCGACACGGCGCTGCACTTTCACGCTCCATATTCTTCGCGCCTTTCCATAATCCTTCTTCCCGTTTTCGTAAAACCAAAAGCGGCAGCCCGCAGCACATGCCGCGAGCCGCCGCTTTTTCAGCCTTGTTGATATTGCCGCTGTATCAGACAGAAACGACCTTGACGATATTCGCACCGAACGCCTCTTTGAGCACCGGAACACATTCCTTCAGGAGCATCGTGCGTTCACGCACCGTGCGTGTTGTGATGAGGAGCGTCGTGCCGCTCTTGGCAAGGTTCTGCAATGGTGCGAGATACTTTCCGTACTTTTCCGCCCCAAGGATTTCTTTAGCCCGTGCCAATCCGTCATGCACATCCGCCCGCGCCTCGGGAATGCGGTCTTCAATCGCACTCATAGTCTCCGCCGTAAGATGCGGATTGTGGAGCAGCCATTCTTTTTCCATCATGGTGGAATCCTCCCTCTCCTGTAAGAAAAATCCTATCTCCGGAAAATGCCCGCCTCCCCCAAGGCCATCTCCCATCTCAGTGCTGCATCAAGCCGACCTTGATAAAAGCAATCTTGCCGTCTTTGACGCCAAAAGTCAGATAACGCATGGGATCGTCTGCCTGCCAATACGTATAATAATCGTAGCCGGGCATACGGCGCGCCTTATGCTTTTTCGGATCCACCTGGCCCGTGCCGTAAAGCTTATGAAGGATCGAAACATCCATACCGACCGTCACGCCTGCCGGTGTGGCCCAGCCATTGTTCGCCTTCACAATGATGGACTTCACGCTCGCGCCGTCCGCTGTCGGCACAATCTTCACGCTGTCGCCATAGCCAAGGACATAATCGATATGACGCGACTTCATCCTCTTCATCGGTCCATAGACCTCGCGCACATAATCAAGCGACGTGCCCGGTTCGATGGTGCCGAGCGAAATATCCTGCGGCCCCATCCAGTCGAGCCCCTCCGCACCGCATACAGCACTGCCGGTCATAAGCGCAGCGCCGAGAAGCAAGCTCGCAGCGATTTTCTTCATTTTCATACAACACACTCCTGTTCAAACACAAAGCAACTCCGGCGATATCTCAGACGGCTGCATCACCTCCCCCGAAACTTTTCTTTTGCTGCCTTACTTTATCATACCATACAGCAAACGACTCGTACAAGAATTCATGCACAAGAAATTCCGGCTCGACAGCCTCTGCAATGCGCCGTGCCGCCGAAGTCGCAAAAGGCCGATGCCAATCCACCTGCGAAACATAGCGATAGGATTCTTCCACAGTCAAAGCCTGCGGCCTCTCCTTCTGTTTCTGCGCCATCATCCTGCGCACAAAAGCGCCGGAAAGCGAACAATGCAGATGCATGGCAAAGATCCGCTCACGCAATGCCCCAAGATTTTTCACGCAGCGCAAAATATAAGCGGCAGCCTGCGCCTCATCTGCAAGCCGCAGTTCCGTGTTCATCATATGCCCGGTGTCGAGCAAAAACCCCGTGCGCTCATGTCTCGTCGCCTCCAAAAGACGTGCCGCAAGCATCGGCTCCGTCAAAGTCAGTCCCGGCCACCAAAGATTCTCATAGAGCAGCAAGCACTCCTCCGGCAAGGCATCCGCAAAAGCGTTCACCAAATCTGCCGTAGCATCAATAACGGTCGCCGCGCCATAGGCAAAGCGCCGATTGTAAAGCTCCCAGCTGCGCGCGTTTGCGACATGAAGCACGACATAGCGCGCACCGCAGGCCGCTGCCGCACGAATATTTTCCCGCCAGCGAGAGAGCCACTCTTCACGGCTTGCGCCAAAAACAGCGGCAACGGTTTCCCTGTCGCCGAACTCCCGCACGAGTTCCTCTTCACGCCCCCACCAGAAATCAAGCCAATTCGGCCAGAAACGCAGGTGGACGCCGCAGATGTCAAATTCAGAAAAGAACTCCTCGCGTCCCGCTCCGGTAAGCATGAGTTCAATGCCGGAAAAGCCGAACTCCTCCAGCAAATGTCTGAGGCGCGTCGGGTCGCCCCCCAAGACAATATCCGTATCGCACGGATAATCCGAGACATTCAAAAGCTCCCGCATCATCCATCCCCCACTGATGCCGCAGCGGCATCGCCGCTGCAGACATAAACAAAATCCGTCTCACTGCAAATATTTCCGGCGTCGGCGCAGCAAGTAAAGAAAATACGGCGTCCCAATAAAAGCCGTCATAATGCCGACGCGAATTTCCACCCCGGAAAAAACGATGCGCCCAAAGGCATCGGCAAGCACGAGAAACGCGCCCCCGGCCAAAAAACTTGCCGGCAGAAGATATCTGTGATCCGGTCCGGCAACAAACCGCATCATATGCGGTACGACAAGACCAACAAAACCAATATTGCCGCTGACCGACACACCTGCCGCTGTCGCCAGCGATGCGAGCGTGAGAAACAGCAGCCGAAAGAATGTCACATTCATGCCTACGGCACGCGCTTCCGTCTCCCCCAGCGCAAGGATATTCAAATGGCGTGCGAGCAGCAGCAGAATGCAGCCGGCCGCACCTATGGGAACCGCACCGAGCACGACATGATCCCAGCGTCGGTAATCCAGTCCTCCGATTGTCCAGAACAAATACTGCTGCAAAGTCTGCTCATTTGCAGCCGTGAGGACGGCAGCCGTACAGGCGGCGAGAAACATGCCCACAACCACGCCGGAAAGCAAAAGCGTCATCATCGGCACCCTGCCGTGCTGCAGGGAAAGCAATACCGTCAATCCCACAGCGAGCAAAGCGCCGCAAAAAGAAAAGCCTGTCAGAAAAAACGGCCCTGCTGCGGCCGCCCCCGAGGCAATCGCCAACACGGCGCCGACCGAGGCGCCTGCCGAAACCCCGATAATGCCGGGATCAGCCAAGGGATTAGAAAAAATCCCCTGCAGCACCGCTCCCGATATGCCGAGACCCGCGCCGACCAAAAGCCCGACGAGCGTACGCGGCAGGCGGATATGCCAAAGCACCGCTTCCTGCTCCGGCGTCAGGACAACCTCGGGAAAAAGAGGCAGCCCTGCCGCATGGGAAAACGCCGCCAGGATACTGCGCAGCGGAATATCGTATTGCCCCGCACTCATGGAAAAAACAGCCGCAAACGCCACGAGAAAAACGAGAGCGAAAAAAAACCATCCCCGCCTCCTGCTCATGATGCCGTCTCCCCCCTGTCGCCCAAAATCAGCCCGAGAAGCCGTGCCTTCCTGTCGTCAAAGTCATCCTCCGTAAACACTTCGGCATGATTCGTGAGCGGATTCCACGCAACATGCACAGGCGCCCCATAAGCCCTCGTCAAAATCGTATCGGTCAGCACATCCGCAGGCTTGCCGTCCGCGAGAATACATCCTCGGGCAAGAAGCAGGAGACGCGAACAAAAACGGGCGGCAAGAGAAAGCTCATGCGCCACGATCAGTACCGTCTTGCCGGCTCTTGCAAGCTCACGGCAAAAGCGAAAAATCTCTTCCTGATAAATGACGTCAAGCCCCGTTGCCGGTTCGTCAAGGAAGAGCAGCGGCGTCTGCTGTGCAAGCACCTTTGCCAGCAGCACGCGTTGGCGCTGCCCGCCAGACATCGCACCGAGCGGCGTTTCCGCCAGCTCCGACACCCCCACATACTCCATGCAGGCCTCCGCCAATGCTCGATCCGCAGCGCTTTCTCTCCGCCACCAGGAAAGATATGCATAGCGTCCTGCCAGCACGATTTCTCGTGCCGTGTAATCAAATGCAAGATCGACCTGCTGCTGCAAATATGCGGCACGACGTGCCAAAGAGCGGGCGGACAGCTGCAAAAGCGGCTCTCCCAGCAGCATAACCCGACCTGAAAAAGGCGTCAGAATACCGCGCAGCGTCTTTAGGAGCGTGCTCTTTCCCGCTCCGTTGGGGCCAATAAGGCCGACAAGCTCTCCCTCGCCTATGGAAAGCGAAACATTTTCCAAAACAGGCTGTTTCCCATACCCCGCATAGAGGCCATCCGCCCTGATTCTTTCCCTCATAAATCCCCCGCTTCAATCCACGGCTGAAAGATGTTCATCGCGCCCTTGGCGGAATGCGTCACCATAAGCGCGATAAGCAATCTCCTGCACACCGAGCACGAAATCCTGCGAAGAATTGTAGATATAAGCCTCTGTAGGCTCCAGAAGGTTTCCGCCCCGAATCGCCTTGAGCGTCTGCAGCGCCGGATCATCCAGGTATTCCCTGCGGAATTTTTCCACATCGAAATTCCCGTGATTATTATATGTAGGCAAAAACAAGATATCAGGATCGATCTGGACAAGCTGCTCCTTCGTCATGACCTGACCGTCACGAATGCCCAAAACGGCGCGTCCGTTTTTCACTCCCGCATAGCGGCACGCCTCATCAAAAGTCGAGCCTATACCGCCATATCCCTGCATCAGCGAGATCAGAACAACCGTTTTTCTCTCCTTCTCGGGAATCGCATCGACTTTCTGCTTAATGTCTTTAAGACGCGCGTCCATCATGGCCAGAAGTCTTTCACCGCGCTCGGGAACACCGGCCGCCTGCGCCAGCAAAACGACGGTTTCCCTGATCTCCTCAAGATTCCTCGCCCCCTTGCAGACGACGACCTTGAGTCCCGCTTCCCGCAAGGACGGCACTAAGGAGAGATCGCCCCAGTCCGGCACAATGACGAGATCCGGGGAAAGCGCCATGATTCCTTCGACCGTCGGTCTGCCTATGCGATTCGGCACCTTTTCAGCCAAACCCACGACATTCGAGCTCACGGGATCATCGAGCAGCGCGTCAACGGCCGCCATATCTTCCGGCGGCACAAGGCCGAGCATGACCTCATCCGTGCTCATCGAGAGCGTGAGAATGCGATGTGGTTTTTCGGGCAGGGACACGACCGTTCCCTGGATGTCCGTCACCTCATAGGACGCTGCCGTGCCATGCCCCGGCGCCTCTGAACTGCCGCAGGCTGCCAGCAGCAGACAAAAGCAGAGCAGCACGCCGGCCAAAACATTTCTTGCCAAAATCTTCCCTTCCTTCTTCATTCCTCCATTGTGCAGCCAATGGAGACTTCTTGAAAACATGCTACCGCGAAAGACTTTGCTTGTCAATCTTCTGTGTTTGAGGAGCAGCAAACCGCCGCACTTTCCGGCAAACATTGAACAGGAGGGATTCCCGGTGGAAACCCCTCCTGCCCATATCCCGTGCAGATCCCGGACTGCTGCGCTTCCGTTCGTCAGAAGCTCCAGCGCAGGCCGGCGTCCACACGCCAATTCGTCTTGACATCTCCGCCAAACGTCTTTTCAAAATCACCGTAAAGCGTGCAGCCATCGCTGAGCTTTACCGTACCGCCGAGCTGCAGGGCCACCCAAGTATCCTTGGTATCCTGGCTCGTGCTCTTCCATGGGTTCACCCCATCCGAGTAATACGTCTGCATCTTGCCCGCAAACTCATGATAGAGCGACACCTTGGCAAACCAAGTGCTGTTCTCCAGCTCGCGGCCAAATCCGATACCGACCCGGCCAATCAGGCTGTTCATCGCACCCTGCCGAATATGCATCTGCTGGTACGTGCCGAAGGGAGTCAAGTAATCCGTCATTCCCATATAGTCCGCACCGTTCAGATGGCTGTAAATCAATTCAAGCTGCGGCTCGATGAAGGTACCGTTCCTATGCAGGATACGCTTGCCGTATTCCGCCGAAAGCGAGCCGCCCCAAGTGTGGTAATCACCCTTGACATAGTGCCCGAAATCGTTGTAGACGGTATACTCGTTGCTGAGGCGTCCAATCTTAGCGATGATGTCGAAATACTCGCCGTCATTGCCCTTCCAAGTGCCATATATACCGAGATTTCCTTCCTTGTTGTCGCCGCTGCCGTTTGCATAGCTTGAGCTGCCCTTCATATAGCTTCCGGCAATGCCGACACGCCAGTTATTGCCCGCCTCCCAGTCGTGACCGACCTGGATGGTGTTGTAATCCAGAGAGAAATCGGCTCTGTCCTTGTTGCCGCTGGCCTTGCCGCGGTAGAAGCGCACCCATGTGCCGGTCTTCTCCGGCGAAAGCCGCAGATCGCCAAGACGCTTCATCAGGTCGTTCGACTCTGCACGCCATGCCATGGCAGAAGCCGTCATAGCGGATTTCACACCGCTCATGAGTTTCGTCTCGTAGTCGCCGTACTCGATATTGGATACAAAAGGCTTCACATCGGAAGCGATCCCATCCGTACCCATGAGGATGTTGTACCTCTTCGAAGAGGATGTCATGCCGTCAGCGATCAACGCGCTCACGGAAAGCCCCCGGATTCTGTTGTTCTGGATATTGCTCGGGTCGCCGACATACTCGAACTGTTTTGCCAGCGATTTTGCAACCTTTTCATCGGCTGCATCGTTGCCGCTCTGCGCATCCGTTGCAATCGTGAGCACATTGCCCGTTCCGTCGACATTGCGGATCCTGAACTTGCCGGTATTGGCAAGCGTCAGCGTTCCGTCTGCAGTCGCCGTGCCGGCGTAATGCACGGTGGCCGCGCCCTTGAAGCGTTCAATGTTGACGCCTTCGTCATCACTGAAGAGATAGTTGATGATACTGCCTTGCTTCGCATTCAGCCAAGTGAGGTTGGAACGTTCCGTGACATTCCAGATGGTCTTGTCTTCCAGCGTCAGCTTGCGTTCTCCCGTGCCGGCTTCCTTGGCGCTTCCTGCGCCGCGGATGCTGCCCGTAAAGGTCGCACCTGCACCTTCCATCGAGAGATCAACAACCCCGCCGCTCGCGATAATCTTGCTGTTGAGCTTGGAACCCAGTCCCTGCATTCTGAGGCCGAAATTGCCCGCCGTCTGCGTGATGTCTCCGTTAAGCGAGCTCTTCCGCCCCGTATCAAAGAGCGAGATCCGCCCGCCGTTATTCTCGACAGCGCCCTTGAGATCGAAGCCCGCGGCAATGGAAACATCGGCACCTGCGGCCGCGCGTATGCTGCGGCTGCCCGCATCTACGCTGAGATGCTTGCCCGTAATGGCAACCCGGCTGTTTGCTGCTGCATCCACACCATAATCCGTCGCCTGGATCTTGAGCTCCGCGCCTGCGGCCTGCACCGTAACCGGCTTGTCCTGCACCGCCTGGATGCCCGTAGCCGCTGTGATCTTCGAATTCTTGGTGAACGTGTATTTATTATCCTTGAGCACATGCGCCGTCACATAATCCGTATCGACAGCCGCATCGCCGGTGATGGGCGCCGTGAACTCCGTCGTCGTCTGCTCATCCTGGCCCGGCTGCGGCGGCTGCGGGGGATCGACGGCAGGCGTATAGGTATAGCCGCCTTGTCCCGTCGTCTCATTGAATGTGATATCCTCGATACGCTTGCTGGCAGCCGACGTCGTCAGGCCCTCGGCAATCTCCGCCTTGCCCGTGAGATTCCTCTCGCCCGTCGTATAGGCCGTGTACCAGAGCTTGTTGGCGAGCGCATTGAGCGTCGCGCTGACAAGATTCTTGTCCGCCGCCTTCGTCGACTCCGTATTGAGCCCCGTGTTGTCCGTCGTCAGCGTGATGGCACTGCCCGCCGCCGCGTTCTTGATGCGGAAGTCTCCGCCGATCATCGTCGTCGGCGTCGCAGCATCATGCTTGTAGAATACACGCGCATGGCCGCTGTAGTTGTCAATCGAGATGTCATTGTTGTTCTTCTGGAAGATCACGCCTGCATGGGAAGCGTCGCTGCCACCCGTGAAGTTCGACAGACGGCTGCTAAATCCTGTCGGCTGCGCCGTGTACTCCTCATTATGCCAAGCGGCGCCATTCTGGAGCCAGAGATTGAGCGTCCCAACGCCGGAGATAAGCCCTTTGAGGTACGATGTTCCGGTCGTAAGTGCAGCATCCACACGGCTGCCGGACTCCCTGGCGGTAATATTGCCGTCGAGCATGACTTCGCTGCTGCCGACCGTGCCGTCCTTGACATTGACGTTGATGCGTCCCGTGCCCTGTACATCGAGCGTCACTGCATCCTTTATAGCAGCATTCGCCTTGGCACGGAGGCCTTCCAGCGTCACCGTGCCTCCATAAGCTTGAATCGCCTTGCTGCGCTCCGTACCTGCGACATCGATTTCCGTCATGCCGGAGATATTCGTCGTACCGCCCATAGACAAAATGCCCCAGGCAGTCTGCAACGGAGCGACCGAAGTCGTATCGTTCACGAGGAGTTTCAGCGTCTTCGCCTTGATATCAAGCGTCTTTCCGGAATTAGCGATAGCAGCGCCTTGTGTGACGCTCGCGATCCCGCTGCCATTCTTGATCGTCAGGACGCGATCTGTTGCATCGATGTGAACATCCTCATTCGGTATAATTGTGCTGCGGAGCCCACCCTGGTCGTTTTGATACGTGATGGTCGAGTCCTTCGTGAAGCGATATGTGCCGTCTGCCTGACGAACATTCGCATCGATGTATTCCTGATCCTCATCCACACCGCGGAGACGCGTCGTGAATTCCGTCTTCGTCTGCTCCGTGCTCGGCGGGGGATCGACGGCAGGCGTATAGACATATCTGCCCTGTCCGCTCGTCCCATCGAATGTAATATCCTCGATACGCTTGCTGGCAGCGGAAGTCGTCAAGCCTTCGGCGATTTCCGCCTTGCCTGTGAGATTCCTCTCGCCCGTCGTATAGGCCGTGTACCAGAGCTTGTTGGCGAGCGCATTGAGCGTCGCGCTGACAAGATTCTTGTCCGCCGCCTTCGTCGACTCCGTATTGAGCCCCGTGTTGTCCGTCGTCAGCGTGATGGCACTGCCCGCCGCCGCGTTCTTGATGCGGAAGTCTCCGCCGATCATCGTCGTCGGCATCGCAGCGTCATGCGCATAGAACACGCGCGTATGGCCGCTGTAGTTGTCGATTGAGATGTCCTTGTCGTTCTTCTGGAAGATCACGCCTGCATGGGAAGCGTCGCTGCCGCCCGTGAAGTTCGTCAGACGGCTGCCCGTAAAGCCTACTGGCGAGGCCGCGCCGTACTGCTGATTCTGCCATACAGCGCCATTCTGCAGCCAGAGGTTGAGCGTGCCGTCGCCGAAGGCAAGTCCATGGAGGTAAGATGTGTTGCTCGTAAGAGCGGCATCCACCCGGCTGCCGGAATCGCGTGCCTCGACATCGCCGTCGAGCATGACATCCCCGCTGCCGATCGTGCCTTCCTTGACATTGACATTGATGCGGCCATTATTCTGCGCAGACAATGCCATCGCCTCGGCTGCAGCATGATTCGTCTTTGCGCTGAGCCCATCCAGGTTCACCGTACCATAGCTTGTATATACGGCCTTGCTGACCGAGCTTCCTCCAACCTCGATATCCGTCTTGCCGGAAATCGTCGTCGTACTGGTTCCCGAGCCAATCTTCTGAGAGTAGATGCCGTAAGCCTTCTGCAGAGGACCTGCAGACACACTGTCATCCACCAGGAGTTTCAGCGTACCCGCCTTGATGTTGAGCGTCTTGCGGTCATTTTCAATCGCGGCGGATTCTTTCACATTCGCGGTCAAGCCGCCGGACTTGACGGTCAGCACGCGATCCGTGGCATCGATATCAATATCTTTCGCAGGCTTTATACCGCCAAGATTCGTATCCTTCTTTGTCTTGAAAGTGATCGTTGAATCCTTTGTAAAACGATATGTGCCGTCCGCCTGTTTGACATGCGCATCGACATATTCCTTCTCGTCGTCGGGATCCCCAAAACCACCGAAAAGACGTGTCGTGAATTCGGTATTCGTCTGCTCACCGGGAGTCGGAGGAACAACATTCCCGTAACGACCCTGGCCGCTCGTCTCATCGAACGTGATATCTTCGATGCGCTTGCTGGCAGCAGACGTCGTCAGGCCTTCAGCGATCTCCGCTTTGCCGGAGAGGTTTCTCTCGCCTGTCGTATAGGCTGTGTACCAGAGTTTGTTCGCAAGAGCGTTAAGAGTATTGTCCACGAGCTCTTTATCTGTTCCGGACGTTGCCTCCGTATTGAGACCCGTGTTGTCCGTCGTCAGCGTGATGGCGCTGCCTACCGCTGCATTCTTGATGCGGAAGTCGCCGCCGATCATCGTCGTCGGCATCGCAGCCTCGTGTGCATAGAATACGCGTGCATGGCCGCTGTAGTTGTCAATCGTGATATCCTTGTCATTCTTCTGGAAGATCACACCCGCATGTGCGTTGTCGCTGCCGCCCGTGAAGTTCGTCAGACGGCTGCCCGTAAAGCCTACTGGCGAAGCCGCGCTGTATTGCTGATTCTGCCATACAGCACCATTCTGCAGCCAGAGGTTGAGCGTGCCGTCACCAAACGCAAGCCCGTGGAGGTAGGATGTACCGTCCGTAAGAGCCGCATCTACCCGGCTTGCCGCATCTTTCGCGACAATATCGCCGTCGAGCGTAACCTTGCTGCTGCCGGCAATATCGTTCTTGACATTGACATTGATGCGGCCGTTGTTCTGCGCATAGAGCGTCGCCGCATCCTCGGAAGCGGCATTCGTCTTCGCGCTGAGACCATCCAGTGTCACCGTACCGCCAAAGGCCTGCACGGCCTTGCTGACCTTCGTGCCGTCGACCTCGATTTCCGTCATACCGGCGATATTCGTCACAGAATTGCCCGTAGTACGGATACCCCAAGCGGACTGCAACGGAACGACCGAAGTCGTATCGTTCACCAGAAGCTTCAGCGTCTTCGCCTTGATATCAAGGGTCTGTCCATCATTTGCGATAGCAGCTGCTTCCTTGACACTTGCTCTCCTGCCGCCGCTCTTGACGGTCAGTACGCGCTCTGCGGCATCAATATGCACATCCGCATTCGGCTTGATTGCCCCCCGATTCATATCCGAATTGTTTTGATACGTAATCGTCGAGTCTTTCGTAAAACGATATGTGCCGTCTGCCTGCTTGACATTCGCATCGACATATTCCTGATCGGTCGTACCGAAGATTCTTGTCGTAAACTCCGTCTTCGTCTGTCCGTCCTCTGCAGGCGTATAGGCATAGCTGCCCTGTCCGCTCGTCCCATCGAACGTGATATCCTCGATACGCTTGCTGACAGCGGAAGTCGTCAGGCCTTCGGCGATCTCCGCCTTGCCCGTGAGATTCCTCTCTCCCGTCGTATAGGCCGTGTACCAGAGCTTGTTCGCGAGCGCATTGAGCGTCGCGCTGACAAGGTTCTTGTCAGCTGCCGCTGTCGACTCCGTGTTGAGACCGATGCTGTCCGTCACCATCTTGACGAGACTGCCTGCTGCCGCCTTACCGATCGTCAGCTTGCCGCCGTAGATCGTCGTCGGTG
>ERZ773099.818-NODE-818-length-24362-cov-5.136710_pt1 | contig 24362 bp, 11 predicted proteins | sample MGYA00511120_ERZ773099 | MGnify/ENA primary metagenome ERZ773099 (study PRJEB29015, sample SAMEA2738012) | human oral metagenome | biome: human oral; feature: human-associated habitat; material: dental | place: China | collected 2104 ...
TTTTTACAAATTTAGTATTAAAAGCTTCTCTTTCAACATCTTTAGCATTTGAAAAACCACCTGATAAGTCATATTTGTAAAATGTAGATTGATACAATTCACCATTATAAACAAATCTTACAAAATATTTCTTTAAAGGATTCAAATTTTCAAATTGATATTGTCCATTTGCATTAGTTGTCGTTGCAGCAACTATGGTGCCATTTGATTCAACTAATTGAACTAACATACCAGAAAAAGGTTGATCTTTATCAGTTCTTCTACCATCTATTTCATTAGTTTTAACATCTCCAATTTCTAACCAAACATGTCCACCAAGTTTAACATTAATTTTCTTTGAAATTAACTTTAACTTAACTTCAAACCAATCTGCACCATAATCATAATCATATGTCTTTTTTATTATTTCTTTTTCCTTAAGTTCTTCACCAGGAATTTCTTGTTCTTTTCTAATTTCTTTAGTTAAAACAATTTCATTAATTTTTTGAATTGTCATATCAATATGAGATTTTTCTAAATCAATTTCAACTAATTGATTGTTTTCAACTAAATAATATCTAACATCTCCATCATCATCTTCTTCAGAATAAATAGGTACACTACCAGTTTTTACAGTTAAAGTATAACTATCTCCGTTTTTACCTTTTAAAACCATAGTTCCTTTTGCATATCCGTATTTTTGAGATCTTCTATGAGATTCATAAGTTACTACTGATCTAGATGAAGAAAATCTATGATAATATGAAAATTTATAAGGTTTATAATGTACAACTCTTGCAGATGTATATTTTAACCATTTAACTTTAATAATTGGTGATCCAGTTTCAGATATAGCTCCCTCATTACTTGGTTTAAATCTAACAAAAAATTCTTCACCCGTAACAAAGTTAGGGAACATTATTTTATTTCCCTTGCTATCTAAAAATTCTGCATCACTACCATTCATACCTTCAATAGATCCAAATTTAGCAAATCTATTTGAAGATGTAAATCCTTTATTTCCTTTTGCAATTAATTCATTATACAAAATTTGTTTTGAAGCATCAGAAGCACCATCAATAGCAAAATTTAATTTATAAGGTCCAACTGTGTAAGTTCCAGTTTTTTGATCAACTAAAACTTTTAAATCACCTTCAACTGTATGTGTTTTAAATAATTGTTTTTCAGATCCTTCTAGTTTTTTAAAAATGTTATAATAAACTTCACCATAATCATTTGATCTAACTTCAAGATTTTCATTATCAATTGGTGTTAAGTTAGTTGACTCTCCAATTCTAAATGGATTTGATCCATCTTCTAACACATTACTTTTATTACCCCAATTCCCTGATCTCCAAATTACATGTTGAATACTATATTTAGACTTGTCGTAATCATCTCCATCAATACTTCTTTTCCATAAAGCATATCCTACAGATGGTTCTACTTCATTTTCTTCACCAGTTTTCTTATACTCAACATAACTTTGTTTATTATTATTTTCATCAAACAAAGCAGTTCTATAACCATGTTGAGCACAGAATAATGTGCTTTTTAAATCTACTGGTTCATCACTAGTAAAATTTAATTTTAAATTATCCTCTCCAACAGCCTTTACAGATCCTGTAAATATTGCTAATCCAAGCATTACAATTATAAATAAAAATATTTTAACTAATTTATTGCTCATGATTTCTCCCTTCAATTTTTAAATTATTATTCCTTCGTATTTAAAAAATCTTTTGTACGTATATTTTTCTAAGTCATATTTATGAGCTTATAATCATTATTAGTCTCTTTTTTACATATTCATTACTTTTATATTTTTTTTTTGTAATATTCTTGTAAAGTACTATTATCTATTATACTAGCATCCTTATAAAAAATCAATACTTTTTACATTATTTTTTCTTTTTATGTATACTTATTTTCTTTTCCAGTTTTAAAGTAACCAATATATAAACAATAAACATAAAAAAAGCCGAATGCTTTCGCACTCAGCTTTCTAAAATAATATTAAATTATTCTTTTTTGCCCTTAATAGCCTTTATACTTAGTGTAATAACTACTGCCATTACAATTGATAATCCGATAATTACTGGTATTACTACTTTAATGTAATTTCTATTTTCACCCGTTGGTGGTAATAGAACTACTTTTTGAGCACTATCAGCATCAATTTCAGCAGGATTTACTAAATCAACTGGTGTAAATTGATTATATCTATTATCATTTTCGTCTATTTCAGATATAGCATCAGCTCCAACTGTCTGATCAGCCATTCTTTGGTTACCATTAATTGAGTATTGAGCCCTTCTACCTAAAGAGTTCTTAGTTTCAACAATTTCTGAAAGGTTATTATAAACTAGGTCATTAGCATTCTTCGTTGAAGATACTAATGTAGTTAATTTCAATGAACCTGTAGCCTTGTTGTTACCTTTATTTTTACCAGCTTGTGGTACCAATTCTGCAGATAATTCATCAGTTGTTAATAATGTTGTATATCCACTTAATTCATCTTTATAAACTCTATTTACTAAATCATCTTTATAATTATTAGTTTTTGTAGATGCTATCAATTCATCCTTATTTCTAACAGTCCATTTCTTACCATCAGAATTTTGAGAACCTTTATCAAACTTAAATGAGTTTGATACATAATCTACAATTGTTTTTGCAGATGTTTTTGATTTGTTATTATCACTATTATCTTTTGTTATACCTGTATAGTAGAATTGATTATCTAAGTAATCAACTTCACCAACATTTTCAACAGTTAAGTTATAAGTAACTTCAACATGAGAACCGTCCATTAATTCATCATCCATATATCCTTGAACTAATTCAGGAGTATTTTTACCATTCTTTCTATTTACATGAACATTTGTTAATCTCAATCCTTTTGGATTTAAATTAAATTCACCTTGATGGTTATTATCATATTCAGCTGTATGTCCATTATGTTTTCCGAAATATAGGTTATTTACTGATTGTCCTGGTTCAGCATCAAACATCGTAGTACCATTTGCTAATACTAACTTAAAGTTTCCAACATTCTTTGTTAATTTCAATTGAGCTTCAGGTCTTTGAACAAGTCCTAAATTCAAATCATCAACAGTATTTACTAATTCTATATCTGTAGCATTAGTCTTAGGTGGTTGACCTATATCATAAGTATCGCCTCTACCACTATTCCATGTATTAAATCTAAACTTCTTATCAGCTTGACCTTCAACATTAGTTCTATTATATTCTGTTTCTAAATCAATAATACCAGATTGAGCAACCATCTTAGTTTCTTTCATTAACTCTTTTAACATAGCAATTTGTTGCTCTCTTTGTTTTTGAGCATTCCATGTGTTTCCATTCTCTGCAATAGTATTAGTAGAAATCTTTTCAAATGATCTTAATATCTCATTTAATTCATTTCTAACACTCTTAGAATTTTGAGTTTCTCCATTAGAATATGCATTTACATATCTTCTAAAAGCTTCAACATCCTTAGCATCTGAAATTCCTTTTTGACTATCACCTTTTGCAATATTATAATAATACATTACATTCTTATTAGTTCCTTTTGAAATTTGACCATTTTCAGAATAGTTTTGATTATCATAATCAACAAATTCCTTAATTCCTAATCTATTAGCACCACTTGGATCTTGTACAATACCTTTTTGATAAACTGTAGATTTATAATCCTGTCCATTAAAAGACTTATTATTTAATCCAAGCACTTTATCATCAGATGTAGTTACAAATCCATCATTTCCATTACTTGTACTTACATATTTATTATCATTATTTGATACAAGACTATTTACATCAACTGCTCCAATTTTTGTAGCTGCTTCTGTATTTAATAATCTATTAACCTCTGTATTTTCATCATTTACTAAAACAGTTTGTGTTGTATCACCATATATATATCTAACAAAGTAATCACCAGATACTATAGATGAGAATGCATATGCACCTTTTCCACCATCTTCTGTTAATGTAATTGGATTTACGTTTAATAATTTAGATGTATTCTTTGGATCACCAGAAACCATAACTTTTGATTGAACCACTTTTTGTCCATTTTGATCAACTACAACTTTACCACTGTAATATCTTGTAGCATCTTCATAAACACCTGCATCATCAATAACATATCCATTATTCTTTTGAACTATTGGATAATATTTGCTTGTCCATACATGTTCACCAGAATAGTTACCTGTCCATTGACCTTTATTATCCACTTGTTTTACTAATTCAACTAATTGAACTGTAACACCGTCAATTTTTTGATCTTTATCATCTTTTGCATTATAAATACCATTACCTATAACTGCTTCATTTGATGTAGTATTTCTTTGATCCTCAAACACATAACCTTTAATTACCTTTTGATTATTATCATTTACCGGTACATAAATGATTACATTTGGAGATCTATCAGTATCATTTTCTAATCTGTTTTCAACAGGATTTTCACTTGTAATAATATTTCCTTCTCTATCAAAATCATTACTTGAAACGCTTCCTGGAATAGAATTAATATCTACAATACCTCTAATAGCATCATCAGACTCTGTAGAACTATACATATTAATTTCTGCTAAGTTCTTAACACCAATCTTTAAATTACCACTTTCAATATCTTGATTTAATTTTATTCTTCCAGATTCATCATTCTTTAATTTAAATGTTACATAAGAAAATCTAGTTTCGCCAGACTTAACTTCACCCATTCCTTTAATAAATAAAGCACTATAAGATGATGTTGCTCCACCTGGAACATCCAATCTTGTTTTTACATCACTTGCATCTGAACTATCTGAAGTTGTTGCAGCAATTCCATCTTGTGGATTACGTCCTCTATCATCAGAATCCCTATCTATAAAGTATGTTCCTTCCTTAATATAAGGATTATTCATATCATGTTCTAAGTATTCTGAATCATAATAATCTGCAATTTCATTAACAGCAACATTAGTTTCACCATAATTCTTAACGGCAATTCTATATGTTACATATACTTGTAGGTTTTTATTTGCATCACCATTTGTATAAACATTTTGAGCATTATATAAATATTCTGATTTTCTTATTTGTCTACTATAACTTTCTTTACCATTATATAGTGGATCATTTATTCTGTTATACAATAAATCAGCTGACGTTTGTAAACCAGTGTTTACTGATATATTAGCATAGTCAACATTTTGTTTTCCACCATATCTATATGTTTGATCAGTACCATTTACAAGAACTCTTGCAGATGATAAATCTTTTTGTAAATATAAATCTGTAGAAACTCTATTTTCAATACCATAATCAACATTTCTAGCAAAATCATAATCTTTTCTATATAAAGCTTCATATATCTTACCTTCAATTGTTTGTCTATCACCATCTTGTGAATGGTTATGACCATTCGCATCAACGGTTCCAATATCTTCAACAATAAATTGATTTGCTTTAGGATAAGCTTCTGTATTTCTTGATGTTACCATTGTATCCATCATATAATCCCAAACTTGTTCACCTTCAGTTGTTTGTCCAATTCTTGATAAGAAATCCTTTTTTATTGAAGCATAATTTGAACTAAATGAGCCTACCGGTGTATATGTTTGATACATTGAATGTGCATCAGTCATATTATAATCAGCATGTGTACCAGCTTGATGCATTTCATATAATGCATCCGCATATCTTAAAGCTCCTGAATTCAATTTAACATCATTATCTATATGTGATGTATAAGAAATATAGTTACCATTTGCATCTCTTAGCTTAGAATAATAACCATATGCTTTTCCTTCTCCACCTTTTCCTTTTGGATAACTCTTTGATCCTGCAGATATTCTCATAAATCTATCATTTACATCCTGTCTACCACTTGTTGTGATATCTTGACTTGGATCATTTCCATCTCTTTGATATCTTAATAATTCTTCCGCTGTATTTCTATTAGCTTCATCATCACTAATTGAATTTACACCAATATCTGTTTTCTTAAATTGCATTCCATTAAATGTAAATGTTACATAGTATTTATGCATTGGATTCAATAATTGGAATCCATAATTACCATTTGCATCGGTCAATGTTGTTGCAACTAACTTACCAACTGCATTTGGATCAGTTGTTAAACTTCCAGTGCCTTCAGTTAAATCAAATAAATTAACTTGAATACCTTGAACATTATGTTTTAATCTTTCATATTCTTGCATTGATGAATCTAATTTGAATTTTCTTGACTCTTTGCCTTCTTGAACAACTTGCCATACATTACCACCTAAGTTAATTGCTGTATGCTTTCCTGTTAGAGATATTTCTAATTTAACAAAAGTATAATTAGTCTCAAATCCTCTACCATGTTCTTCACGTTTCCATCTATCTGTATCTTCATATGGTTTTTCTACTTCCCAGTCCAAATCAAACCATAAACTTGGATATTTCAATGGGAATGGTACTGTTCCCGGTTGTGCAGCAGATTTATTATCTAATATTTTAACTTGACCTGCTGCTCTAGACGTTTCATCGTCAAAATAAACTCCTAATTTAAAGTATTTTTTCATAAATTCATATCCAAGTTGAGTAGCTTGTTTTAAAGCCATATCTCTTCCAGTTCCATCTGCATTATAAGGTATTTGACTTTGTGCAAAATAACTATGTCTAGGATTACTATTTGTCGCATTTTCATAATCATATGTCATATAATTATTTAGATGATCATTTCTAACATAATACATATATGGAACATTTACTTTTCCACCATTTACATTACTCATTATTGGACCAATATACTTTCTTGTACTAGATATTGCAAAAGGATTATCTTTTGTTTTTACTTCTATATCATCAAATACCATTGTTGGTATTTTAGAAACATCCTGTATATTATCAAATTTATAAAATTCCTTAACAAACGGATTCGCTTTATTTTGTACAATTCCTATACCAAATTTAGCATCTTTAAATTTATTTTGAATTTTAGTTCCAGACGTATTATGCGCATTAATTGTATTGATTGTATTAGCATATATAGCTTTCATGATTTTTTGAGCATACTCTTGACTAGAAAAGAATTTTTCCCAGCTTAATTCAATCATTTCACCAGATTCTGGATCTATTATTTTATCAGAATCTCCAAAGCCTTTCCCACCATAAAAATTATATCCTTTAGACTTAGTGTCTGCTAACTCAATAATTCCAGCAGCTTTAGCACCTTCTGTAATTGAATAACTATTTGTAGTACTTCCAGAAATTACGGTTGTATAATTAGACGACTCAGGTACATATAATGCAGATGTTCCATTTAAAGAGTTAACATACATTAATTTTAAGAATGGCTTAACTTCCATTAAATTTCTATTGATATTGTCAACTTTAAATTTAATATAAAACTCTTTACCAAACTCAGGAAATTCTTCACCATCAGGATATTTTTCAAAATTACCATTTAATAGTTGGAATTTTCCAGTTTTTCCTTGATATTTATTTGTATCATTTGAATATGCATTTATTTTTCCGTAATATGTTTCAATATCTACATCCTTTGTAGAATCAATTCTATTTCCAAAATTCTCTTTTTGATATCCAAAATCCACTCCAAATTCACCAATTAAGAAAGTATTTTCTTTTGTTTGATGTCTATTCTTTCTTAAAATTTCATTTCTAACTAAATCAGATAATGTCATCCTACCATCTTTAGTAAGCCTATTAGTAATTTCTTCTTTATTACTTCCAGTTGTATTAAAAATCCCCAACTTATATGGTCCCATTGTAATAGTCTTTGATTCTTGATCTATAAACGTTTTTACAGTAGTATTATCTTTATTTTGATAATTTCCTGAACTAGTATTTGAATTACCATCAATATTAGATTCATGAATATCAATTTCAGTAACATGCTCCTTATTATATAGCGATTCATTACCTACCAAATATTGAAAATTTGCAAAATCTTCAGATCTTGTAACAATTTCCTCATCACCAGCAATGGATCTTTTACCTTGCACTGAAGGTAAAGTCACTTGATTTGCAAGCCCATTTTTCATAGAATCCCACTCAGATGATTGATCAAACATCAATGGTGCCCAGCCATTATACGCTAATCTTCTTCCTCTATCCTCTACTCTTTTAACTGATGACGTAACTTCATTATTTACAGTTCCACTATTAGTAGACGATGTCCATGTATTTGAATTCCAAATTACCTGTTGAATTTGTCTCAATACATTATCAGAAACACCTTCTCTTCTTAATTTTTCTTGATATGTTGAAGCATAAGCAACATCTTGAGGAATATGATCATATGGTTTCCCATATCTATTATAAGTATATGTTGTAGGACTAACTTCAACATCATCCATATCAATATCTTCTGATCTTGCTTTCTTAGCAACTGAACTTCTTGAAATAAATCCAAATGTTCCATCCAAAGTTATTAAACCATGTTTTGCACAATACACAATCCATTCAGGCAACATTTCCGGATGACTATCAGACCATAATGTGTATAATCTAAGTCTTCTTAAAGCTCCATTACCTCGAATTAAATATGGTCTATTTTGTCTAATATTACCAAATGTATCAGATTCAAGTAATCCCATTTGAATCGAAGAATTCCTATTATACCAACTAAGATCTTTATTATTGCGCTCATCATAATTATATCCAGCAATAGCGCTTGCCATTTGCTTAGCTTCTTCTTCAGATCCTCCATTATTTAAAAATTCAATAACTTTATTATACTTACCATTTTCATTAATTCTATTTATATAATCTTTAAATACTGGTTCCGCTGTTTTACCATGTTTTATATTATTAACCATTCTTCTAGCTTCATATTCATCTCCGCCATTTTCTAAGAATTTTATTACATAGTCGTATTCTCCATCATTATTAATTAATGATAGAAAATCTTTATATGGCATACCTGTATTTTCAGACCCATATTTTCCAGAATCAATTTCTCTAACTAATTTTTTAGCCTCTGAAATTGGTTTTTTATCTTCTATAAAATCAATTACTGAATCATATCTACCATCTTCATTAATTTCACTAATATATTTGCTATAAGGTATTTTGCCATCTTTTACATCTTGAACCATTTCAGCAAGTTTCTTTGCTCTTTCTAAATCACCATTATTATTAAGATAATTAATAATATAATCATAATCATGTTCTTGATTTTTAGCAATCAGTTCATTCTTATAATCTCTTTTTTCCTGTTCAGTATGAGTGACAGGCGTAACAATTGCTCTGGAGTCAATTGTTTTTAACTTATAATTTCTCTCCATTGATAAATTTGTAAAAATTACAAGCATAGATAAAATTATAAAAATAATTAACTTAAATTTAGCCTTCATTCTTACCTCCTTCTTTATATATTTTTATATTTATAAAAACCAAAAACGCAACAACCATAACTTCAATAATAATTAATATTAATTTAAATATAGTAATCATTACATTTGTTTTTACAAAATATATATCAGCATAAGCAAAATCATCTTCATCTTCATTTTTATTCAATGATTTACTATTACTATCTCGCAATCCATCAATACTCATAGAATCTGCTATTTCAGCAACATTATGTGTTAACTTCAGCGTATTATTTGTTATTTTATAAGATAATATCAATTTTACTTCTTTTGCTTCACCAGGATTTAATAATGTGTTTAATAAAGTATTATTATATAAATAATTATTTTCACCAACAAACCAACCATTATTTAAAGCTGATTCAAATTCAAAACCTTCTGGAATATAATCAACTATTGAGTGAACATATCCTGGAAGTAATCCATTATTCTTAACTATAATCTTATATTCAATATATGCTTTTGAATCATTTATTTCTTTATTACTTAAATTAACTTTTAAATAATTAGATAATTCTCTTTGTTTTAAAACTCTATTATCAATTTTTACACTATTTATACTTTGAATTAATTCTAAAGAAAATTTACGATTTGATACTAATCCTAAATTCACATTGTAAATACTTGCTTTATTCACATGTAAAACATCAGTTATTGCAACTTTATTTCCATTAATTTCTTTATTAATAAATTTTGATGTACTTAAATCATCACTAAAATTAAATTTATAATTAGTTAGATTATATTTACTAGTATCATATTTAACAATTACAATATAATTTCCTGATTTTAAATCATTGAATACGTAATTTCCTTGATCATCAGTCTTTCCAATAATAGGATTACCCTTTTGGTCATAAATTAAATCTTTTCCATTTTCATTATATAAATAAACATTTAAATCTTTAATAATTGATTCATCATAATCTCTTATTCCATTTAAATTATCATCATTCCAAACACTACCACTAATATTATATTTATATTCAGTATCGCTCTTTGAAATTTTATACTGTTCACCGGCCTTTTTAAAATTTTCACTGTATCTATTAGCCGTTCCTTTAATTGTATTTTTCACACTATAAGTTCCATACTTGTTAGAATTTACATATACATCTATAAAATTCTCGATTGGTAATATTGATTCAATACTTCCTAAAAATATAGGCTTAGTAAGTATTCTTAATCTTAATTTCTCCCCAGGATTAATTTTTTCTTTTACAGAAATAGCAGAATTTGATAATGAATATTCAACCTCATCATTATTACCTTTTTTTACAAAAATCTTATCAATATTTACGCCTTCAGGTAATCTATCAACTATCATGATTTCCTGAATATCATTAGATTTATTTATTACTTCAGAAACATATTCTAATTTATCTGTATCAATTAAAGTTTTATTATTTCCAACATTGCTATTTACATTAACGCCAACATTTAAGAGCTCTTTTAAAGAATATTTTAAAATCTTAGTTGTATCAACTTTATTTTTTACATCAACATATGTATCTGCTTTTAATTCGATTTCAGATTTTACATTTGCACTATTACTAAATGCAAAAGTTAATGGTATTTTTACAAAAGATTTTTTCTTTTCATCAATTTTTCCAGGAATCCCATCTTTATATACATCATATCTAGTATTTAAGGTTCCAATATCAAAAGTTAATTCGCGAGTTCTTTCATCAAACTTAACTTGATTATATTCAACATTTTTCAAAACAAGATCTTTAGGAACTAACATTTTAATTAATACATTATTTTTCACTTTTAACGAATCATTCTTTACATATAAAGTAAATCCATACTCACCAATTAATGACATTTCATCAAAAGGATCTGTTTCATCAGGAGTAAATAAAGTTATTACTCCACCCTCTGACAAATTATTACTTAACTCAAATTGTTCAAGATATCCATATTTATCAGATTTAATATTTGCATTTACTTTCACAACCTTTTGATCGTCATATATTGTCTTACCTTCTTCACCAACACGATCCTTATATATCAAATATTCAACATCCACTGTTTCTCCAGGCTTAATTTCTGAAATAGTTCCATTTTGATTTGTACCAGCTGTAACATATCTATTCTTATATTTATCAGCATATACATAACCAGCTGTATATTCATTTGATTTAAAAGAATAATTTATATCCTTTGCAACATCCTTACCTGAATTTTTAACACTTAAAACATATTTAAGCATTCTACCAGATGGTATATCTTGCCCATTTTGATATTCTAGATTTGTATTATAATCAAAAATTTTAATTGAACTATTTAAAGTTGGTATATTAGTTGTTTTCAATCCAACAGCTGATGCATTAATCATCTTTGAAACATTTCCAACTATCTCTGAAGCTGTATAATATACAGAATAAATAGTTTTACCTATAATAGAATACTCCATATTTTCAGGCGTTTTAAAATTATATTCAAAATTAAATGCATCACCATTCTTTAACACTTCATTTACATCTATCAAATATGATTTAATATCAGCAATTAACTCTGTTGTCCATCCATTGTCAGCATTATTTAAATCAGTATTAGCATTTGCATTTGCAGAATAATAAACTTTATATGATTTCAATCCATTAATCTTTATTGCAGAAGCAATTTTTGTATCAATTTGAGAAACTAAATCATTATTTGTTCCATCAGTTGATTTTAAATTACTTAATACCAATCTTCCTAAAATTTTAATATTAGAAATATCTTTTGAAGTATTATTTACTATCATTCCCCTAGCAGTTATATCTCTTTCACCAGCCTTGGCTTCAACTGTAATATAATTTTCACTATTACTTTGTGAAATTGCTAAATTATCTTTATCACTTAAAGCATTAACTGTAATAATTGAATCAGTTGCTAAAACTTTAACTTTAGTAGAAACGCCTAAAGTTTCATTTGATGCTCCATTTACTACATTCAAATTAATATTCTTTTCCGAAGATATTGATAAATGATTTACTTTAACATTTGCAACTATTCTTACTAAAGGACCTTCAATAACTGAATTTAGATTATATTTCTTTTGGAAACCTTCCAAATTAACCATTATTTGCTTACCATTAACACTATAATTACCCAATTTTAAATCATTTGTATATAAAACATCAACATTTGAAATATTTATATTTGTTACATCTTCCGGTAACTCAATAATTATTTTAGGATTTTTATATAATCTATCAGTTAATTCATTTGTTTTTAAAGAAACATCAAAAATTAATTTGTTTTCTTTAGTAGTTATTAATTCATTTGTACTAACTTTTATAACTGCTTTAGATTTAGGCTCTATTAATTTAACATTTTTTGAAACATCCAAATTAGTTTTTCTCAAATTATCTTTGTAAGATTGAGTATTAACAATTTCATCAAAACTATTTAATTTTAATGTTTTTTTACTTTCAGCCCCCACCAATATCTTTGATAACTTTAATTCTAAAATCCCTTCCATAACTGGCTTAGAAATTTCAAAATAAACATTTCCATTATCAAGATTTAATTCTAATTTATCTTTTGTTAATGTTCCAATCAACTTTTTAGAATTAACATCATATACATTTATTAATCCTTCATTTCCTAAAATTAATTTAAAATTTTTTTCATTAACTGAAACTTTTTTGTTTTTTATAATTCCATCATTCTTTGAAGTTTGCGTTATTAACATTTTGTCTACTAATTGTGCATAACTAACATCCAATTTATAATTTACCTTATATTCATCATCAATATCATTATATAATTGGCCTTTGCTTAACTCATCATCAACTTCAATCTCAGTATTTACAATACTTCCATATTGTTTATTCAACAAAATTTGATTATTAATTGTTTTTACTATATCTCTTCCATCAAGTAAAGTAACTCTTGATTTAATATTTACAACTACATTTTGTACTTGATCAGAATATATATCATATAAAAATGTAACATTTACTTTTGATAAAGAATTCCAATTAACAAAATCTTTAGAATCGCTTGCATTATTTTTATTAATCTTTACCATTCCATTTTCATAAGAATATGATATATCATCTCCCACAACAATTGCCTTAATAGGATCTCTTCCATTTAATTTCGGAGCTTCTATTTCAATTCCTTTTGATGAAATTGGATAATCATTATCAGCAATACCATCTTTAATGGTTAATGTTAACATTGTATTATTTTCAGAATATCTCAAATATCTTGTTAAATTTACATCCAATAAAGAATCTTTATTTGTATTCCATTTTAAATTCAAGCCAACATTCTTATTAAATCTTTTTTGTATATTGTTTCCATACACATATACTGCATCAAATGTAACATTAACTTTATTTAATAAAGAATTATAATTAACTTTATCAGCTTTTTTGTATTTAAAAGGAACTACTAATCTAATTTCTTTATCATAAGTAATTTGATTTAATTCAATAACATTTCCTCTTATTGATTTAATGATATTTGAATCAATATTCTCCAATTCCAAATCCGTATTATTCAATATTATCGAAACATTTTTTAAATATCCAGTATTCTTAACTTTAATATTAAATACTAATTCACCTTTACTATTAATATTCAATGATGCTTCTTTTGAATTTCCTAAAAATGCATCAAATTCTACATTTTCTGGAACAATTTGAATTGTTTGTCTTTCGTATATGGTAGAAAAGCTCATTGCAATTACAGGTGATAACATATTTAATAAGAATATTACAATTGTCATTAAAGATATTAACCCAAATGTTCTTTTCATAACCTTCCTCCGTTTTTTGATAGTATTTTACTACATATATCCTAAATTTATATTAATATAATATCAAGCATTGATATTTTGGCAAAAAGAATTTGCATCTTACGGATTTATATAGTTTTAAAAAACATTTAAATTTATATTACAAAAAAAAATAAACCCTGTTTTAGGGTTTATTTTCCAACTTTATGCTAATTCAATTTCATTTACTTCATTTACAAAAGCAAAAGTATATGCTTGCATATCAATTTCTTTACGAGAACGCTCTTTAATAATCGTTCCAATTCTAATTTGAGGCGAATCAATTATTCTCGCTGCAATAACAGCTTCATTATTTCCTTTAGCTCCAGCATGTGCCATACCTCTTAAAGCTCCTAGCACAACAATATTATCTTCAGCTATCACTTCAGCACCATCATTAACATCTCCTATAATAACTACACTTCCTTCAAACTCAATTTTCTGCCCTGAACGAAGCGATGCTTTATAAAATTTAGTTTCAGAAGAGGCAATTTCTTTTCTAAAATCTTTTTTAATTCCATGTAAACCCATCGTTCTTGGAGTATCAAACGAAACTTTAACTTTAATAGCTTTTTCAATTCTATATTGAATTTCATCAATTTCATTACTTTTCAAAACTTTACCAGTAACTAAAATTGGAGTTTTTTCTTCTTTATAAAATCTCCTAAGCTCAGGTAATTTCACCTTTAAATTCTCGATAATTTCATCTTTCGAAGCATTATCCTTAATCTTTAGTATAATACAATCTCTTTTTAAAAATATATTAATACAATTCGCCATACTCTTACTTCCTTATCTTATTGACATCATTTGTGAATTAACTGACATATCTTCTTTTATCTCAACAGCATTCATTCCAAAATACTGTGCAAAAATATCTCTTGCAATTGGAGCAGTATATGCACCATGCTCACCACGTTTTACATATACAGCAACTGCTATCTTAGGATTTTCAAAAGGTCCAAATCCTACAAACCAAGCATTTGCATGACCACTATTTCCAATAGAAGCAGAACCGGTCTTACCACCAATAGAAATAGAAAAATCTTTAAAATATTTATATGCTGTACCACTTTCATCACTAGTAACATTTTTCATACCATTTTTAACAGCTTCCAAATCAGTTGATGAAATATTTAAATCAGATCCCGAATTTGTCTCAACTCCTAATTTATTATGAATATAAGAATCCAATTCATTTCTAGATACTGTTGTCCCATCAGGATTATTTATTGATTTAACAATTGTAACATCAATATTCTTTCCACCATTAGCAATCATAGCAGTATATTTAGCCATTTGTAAAGGAGTATAATCATTATATGATTGTCCAATTGCTGTTTGAATAGTTTTACCACCAGTCCATTGTTTATCAACCTCAGGTCCCGCCAATGTTCCAGCTATTTCATCAGGTAATTCAATTCCTGTTTTACTGCCCAATCCCAACTTTTTAGCAACTTCATCAATTTTCGCAATACCAGCTCTACGTCCAATTTCATAAAAGAAAAAGTTACATGACACTTCAATTGCTTGAGTAATGTTTAACAATCCATGTCCACCTGGTTTCCAACAAGTTGGCTGATAATCCCTATAAAAAGTATATCTATATGTATCATTAATTTTATCATTAATTGAAATTTGATTACTTTCAAGAGCCGCAATAGCTGTAACCATCTTAAAAATAGAACCAGGAGCTGATTTATCAGAAATTGCTTTATTAATAAACGGATGTCTTTTATCATTTATATATTTTTGATAATCCTCACTACTTATTCCATTAGTAAATAATGCAGGATTATAATTCGGATAACTTGCCATAGCTAACACTTCACCAGTTTGAACATTTAAAACAACTGCTGCCCCCTCAGAAGCATCTTTGGCATCCTTTGTATTTTGGATATTTACAATGCCCTTTGCAAGCGTTTCCTCCGTAATCTTTTGCAATTGTGAATCAAGTGTTAAAACAACATCACTACCAGATACAGCTTCCTTAACAATAGACTCACCTGTCACTATACCATCAACCGACATATCTATTTGCTTGATTCCATCTTTACCTCTTAAATATTTTTCAAAAACTTTCTCTATTCCAGTCTTACCAATCTTATCATTCATATTATAATCAGAATTAGACTTCAATTCCTCAGCATTTATTCTTTGAATATAACCCAAAATATGAGAAGCCATCTCACCATAATTATAATTTGTAGTAGGCTCATTAGCAGTACTAACCCCAGGAAAATTCGAACTCATTACATTAAATGTATCTCTGCTACCGATTGAAATATTATTTGCCAAAGTAATAGATCTAGTAGAACTATATCCACTTTTTTCAATAGCATATCGCAATGTAAGTATTTTTCTAGCATTATCTGCATTTTCCTCTGTTATTTTATATTTATTTAGATAATAAGTATAAACACCATCAACATCTAAAGTTTCTGATAAATTATTCGACTTTTTAAATACACTAAAATCATTTCCATTGTATTTAGTTGGATTAATTGTTATTGGAAATTGATCTATATACTTATCTCCATTATTATCAAGAGTTTGAGCAATTAATAGCAATGTTTTATTCAATGTAGCATTATCAATTTTTGTTTTATAAAATTCTAAATTATAGAGCATTTTTGTAGAAATTAATTTATTTCCACTAGAATCAAGAATGTCACCTCTTGAAGCTTTAACAGTCATGTTTCTAGATAACCTAGTATTAGAAATTTTTCTATAATCATTTCCTTTAACAATTTGCAAATTAAACAATCCAGCTAAAAGAATAATTCCAGAAACATAAACAATAATATACAATAAATTAAACCTAAGTTTATTATTAAGTTCTTTCATCGTACCTCCTAATAATATCTTGTCAAAACTCTTTTAACTTTAAAAATTTCTTCAAAATAATGTCCAATCTTTTTTATTAATGGATAAAAAATCATTGTCAATAAAACATTAAATAAAACTTCAACAATAATCATAACTACATACATTAATATATTAAAATTCAATCCTGCTCTAATTATAGAATAAAGCATTTGTAATAATTCATATCCAGCAGTAACTATAGCAATCATTGCCAATAAAGTAATTAAATTATTTTTATCAAAATTTTTATCCAAAACTTCTCCAATATATCCAATAACTCCAAGTGCTATACCAGTAAAACCGATTTGTTTTCCAATCAAAATATCAATAATCAATCCAACAAATAGTCCAACTGCAATACCCACTTTTTGTCCAATAAATATACCCACCAATAAGACAAAAACAATAAATAAATTAGGCATTACCCCTCTAATATTAAACCATGTAAAAAAATTAAATTGTAAAAAGTAAATAATTAAAAAAATTAATATTAATATTAAAATAGATTTAAATTTTTTCACATATTCCTCCATCTCTTAATTTACAATAATCAATACATTTGTTAATTTATTAAAATTAACTACAGTTTCAACATTCGCATATCTATCACTTTCATTCTTAGTATTAATTACTTCTTTAATTTTTCCAATTAATATTCCCTTAGGATAAATACCACCAATTCCAGATGTATATACTTCATCACCTTGCAATACTGTAGCTTCAGTAGGAATATAACTAGCTCTAAGTACATCATTCTTATCCAATTGGCCTTTAAGCAAAATACTTGATTCCGCAGTAGAAATATTACCAGAAACAGTACTAGCCGTATCCGTTATAAGTTGCACTTTAGCAGTTTTTTTATTAACTTCTATAACATATCCAACTAAACCATCCTCTGAAATAACCGGCATATTAACTCTAATCCCATCAACTTCTCCAGAATTCACAATAACCGTTTTATCATAATTACTAATACTCTTTTCAATTATAGCAGCAGGAACAGTTTGATAATCCGAATATTTATTTTTTAAATTCATAAAATCTTTTAATTTTTCATTCTCAGATTTTATAACTTCATATTCTCTTAATTTTTCCTTTAATTGAGAATTTTCTTGAGATAATCTTGTATTATTTTCTCTAAGGCTTTTTATATCATTCTTTTCAGATTGTGAAGAAAAAACATTATTTTTTATAGCATAAAATCCATTTTGAACTGATAAAAATCCTCTTGACATAACTTCTCTAAATATATTACTAGAATGACCAATATTAGAAAGTATAACTATTAACACCAATAAAATAACTGAAATAATTGTGCCCACAACACTCGTCTTATTTTTTTTCATAAATAACTTCCTCTACTTTAAATTAATATATCTTTATACATTTCCAAATTATTAATAATTTTCTGCATACCTAAAATTACTGTATCCAATGGTTCATTAGGAACATAGGTTTTAACACCTGTAACTTCAAAAACTAAATTATCAATATTTCTAATCAATGACCCACCACCAACTATATGAATACCATTTTTTAATACATCTGATAATAACTCCGGTGAAGTATTTGATAATGCAAAAATAATTGATTCCATAATTAGTTCAAGAGATTTTTCCATTGCGCGTTTAATATCTTTTGAAGTCACTATAATATTTTTAGGCACTCCCGTCGCCGTATCAATACCTCTAATTTGAGTCATTAACTCTGCAACTAAAGGTGTAGCACATCCAAGTTCTATCTTTAAATCTTCCGCAACCGAAAAATTAATACCTAAATTCAATCTTCTTTTTAAATATTCCATTATTTTTTGATTAAAATAATTTCCACCAATTTTAATAGCACTCCCAGAAACAACACTACCAAGTGATACAACTCCAAACTGTGTCCTACCACCACCTATATCTAAAATAGCATTTCCCTCAGGCTTAAGAACATCAATTCCTAATCCAATAGCAGAAGCAACTGGCTCATATATTATAAGAACTTGACTAGCACCAGCCTGAATTAAAACTTCTTCAATTGCCATACATTCAATTTCACTAACCTTAACTGGAACTCCAACCAATACTCTTGGTTTTCTAAAACTAAATTGTTTTCCAGCTTTTTTAATAACATCTTTTAACAAATACAAAGTATATTTATAATCAGCAATCACACCATCCTTAAAAGGTCTAATCATTTTTAAGGTATCAGGAGTTTTATCAAGTAAATCCTGTGCCTTTTTTCCAGTAGCAACAACACTCATATTTTTTTGATTTAAAGCTAATACAGATGGTTCTTTTAAAATAACACCTGAATCCTTAGATATAACTAAAATATTTGATGTACCTAAATCTATAGCTATATCCCTTGAGCTAAAATCAAAAAATTTCATTTGCTAATTCCTTTCTAGAAAAAATACTTTCATATTTATTATGACCAATTACAATATGGTCAATTAATTTTATTCCCATCATCTTCGATATTTTAAACAAATTAATTGTCAATTCAATGTCAAACTTACTAGGGGTAGGATCTCCACTAGGATGATTATGAACTAATATAAATTTTCCAATTTTCATTTTAATTGGCTCAGATAATATTAATTTCAAAGATAAATTTGAAAATGAAATATCTCCCATTACAATATCCTTTATTGCAACAACTTCATTTTTAGTATTTAATAAAACAATCTTTACTTTTTCTTGTTTTTCAAACATCATTTTATCCATTAGCAACTCTACAACATCCGATGGTTCATAGATTTTCTTTTTCATATTATTTATTGGAACAAACATTCTTTTAGCAATTTCACAAACCGCCAATAATTGAATTGATTTAATCGTTCCAATTCCCTTAACTTGTTTAAAATCAATTACATCCAAATTTCTAAATTGTTCCATTGAATCAACCAATTTCAACAATCTATTAGCTATTTGAATAGAATTTTCATCCTTTGTACCATTTCTTATAATAATTGATAATAATTCAGCATTAGAAAGATTATCAATACCATACATCAAAGCCTTTTCATAAGGACGTTCTGATTCTGGTAATTCTTTCACACTAAGTGCCATTCAAGCCTTTCTGCCCCCACAAATTAAAACTTTTTATATACAAAAATAGCAATTATAATTCCAATTATACTAGCAATATTTATTTTAATCATCAATGCAAAAGTTAATTTTAAAACTCCCATATCCAATATTACAGGTTGAGTAATTCCAAAACTTTGACCATAAGATAACCACTTTAACCAAGAAACTGTTGATGACAATTCACCAATCAAACCACCTATAACAATTCCGCATAAAATAAACACTAAAAATAACCATGAATTTTTTGTCATTTTTTCTACCTCTTTCGTACATTAATTTTCTATAATTTCTAAATTTGCAAATTTAGCCATTAGCCTTTTATGACCAACTTTATTAAAATCAATATCAACTTTAATATCATCATTTTCCGGTTCCAACCCTATAATTACACCTTCACCAAACTTCTTATGAAAAATAGATTGTCCTACTTTATATTTACTTAAATCAACATTATTAGTATTTCTAGCTTTAATATTACTTAAAAATGCTTCTGGGGTTCTAAAATTAAATCCAGATTTCTTTGTATCAAAATTAGATTTTGATACAGAAATAACTTCTTCTCTTTTTTCAATATTCTTTTTAGTTAATTCCTTAGGGATTTCTTTTAAAAATCTTGAAGGTTTATTATAACTAGTATATCCAAATAATGTTCTCTTACTTGCTAAAGTTATAAATAATATTTTTTTAGCTCTAGTAATTCCCACATAAAATAATCTTCTTTCTTCCTCAAGACCTTCTATTGTAGTAGCAGATTGTTCTCCAGGAAAAATACCATCTTCCATTCCAACCAAAAATACTACTGGATATTCCAATCCTTTAGCACTATGTAAAGTCATCAAAATAATTTTATCATCTGCATCATCAATATTATCAACATCACTTGATAATGATAAAGTTTGTAAAAACTCATTTAAATCATTTTCGGCATACTCTTCTTCAAACTCACCAACAACTGTTAAAAATTCTTCTAAATTTTGAATTCTTGTTTCTGATTCCACTGTATTTTCAGCTTGCAATGCTGCAATATATCCCGATTTAAGTAATATAGCCTTCACTAATTCAGTGATAGTCAAATCAGCATCTTTTAAAACTTCAATCATTTCCACAAATTCAAAAACATTTCCTTCAATTCTAGGTATAAATTTATTTGCCTGTTTAATAATATTGTACATTGATGTTTGATTTTCAATAGCAAGTTCCTCTATCTTATTAAGTGAAACTGCACCAACTCCACGTTTAGGTTCATTAATAATTCTAATCAATGATAAATTATCATTTTGATTAGCAATCAATCTCAAATAAGCAATAATATCTTTGATTTCTTTTCTTTCATAAAACTTTAAACCACCAACAATTTTATAAGGAATTCCCTCCCTCATCAAAATATCTTCGATAGCTCTAGATTGAGCATTCATCCTATACAAAACTGCAAAATCAGAATATTTAAAATTTTTATTTTCCCTAATTTCTTCAACTTTTTTAGTAATAAATGATGCTTCATCATATTCATCCCTTCCAGTATATACAAAAGGACGTTCTCCCTCATCATTTTCAGTCCAAAGTTTTTTATCATATTTATTTGTATTATTCTTTATTACTTCATTTGCAACTTTTAATATATTACCAGTACATCTATAATTTTGTTCTAATTTAACAATTTTAGTTCCTGCAAAATCTTTTTCAAAATTTAAAATATTTGAAATATCAGCACCTCTAAAACTATAAATACCTTGATCATTATCTCCAACAACCATTATATTCATATTTTTTTTAGCTAAAATAGATACTAATTTAAATTGTGATTTATTAGTATCTTGATATTCATCAACTAAAATATATTTAAATTTATCCGAATAATATTCCAAAACATCTTCATTTTCAACTAATAAATCAATTGTTAAATTAATTATATCATCAAAATCAACTGCATTATTTTCTTTTAATTTCTTTTGATATAATGAATAAATCTTACCGATCTTTTCTTTTCTATAATCTCCAGTATACCTTGAAACATAATCATCAGGCTTAATCATCATATTTTTAGCGTTACTAATTTCATTAATTACAGATTTTTCAGTAAAAATCTTAGAATCAATATCAAGCTCTTTAAGACATTTTTTCACTAAAGTTTTTTGATCAGCAGTATCAAAAATAACAAAAGACGAATCATACCCAAGTCTATCAATAAATTTTCTTAAAATTTTAACACAAATAGAATGAAATGTTCCAAGCCAAATATCATTAATAGCATCCCCTATTAAATTTTGCACTCTCTCTTTCATTTCATTAGCAGCTTTATTTGTAAAAGTAATCGCTAAAATATTCCATGGCCTAACACCACAATTATCAATTAAATGTGCTATTTTATATGTTAAAACCTTAGTTTTACCACTCCCCGCACCTGCAATTACTAAACAAGGGCCATCTATTTGATTAACAGCTTCTCTTTGCATAGGATTTAATTCATCCAATAAATTAAGCATTTTTCATCCTTCCAAGTTATACTAACTATTTTTTAATTTTTCGGTTGTATCCGCAGTGATTAGATTATCAATCATTTCATCCAAATCACCATCTAAGAAATTTTGAAATTTATAAACACTAAAGCCAATTCTATGATCAGTAATTCTTCCTTGAGGGTAATTATAAGTTCTAATTTTTTCACTTCTATCAGCATTACCAATTTGACTTCTTCTTGCTGAATCTATTTCATTATCCCTTTCTACTTTTTCCTTTTCATATAATCTAGACTGCAATAATTTCATAGCATAATCCCTATTTTGAAATTGAGATCTTTCACTTTGACATTCAGCAATCATACCTGTAGGAATATGAATTAATCTAACCGCAGATGATGTTTTATTAACATGTTGTCCACCAGCACCAGATGCTCTAAACACTTCCATTTTTACATCAGCAGGATTAATAGTAATTTCAATGTCTCCAACTTCCGGTAAAACAGAAACAGATGCAGTTGAAGTATGTATTCTTCCACTAGCTTCAGTATCAGGAACTCTTTGTACTCTATGCACACCACTTTCAAACTTCAATCTACTATAAGCCCCCTTACCAGTAATGATAAATGAAATTTCTTTATATCCTCCAAGCTCAGTAGAATTTTCATTTAAGATATCAATTTTCCATCCTTTTCTATCACAATACATTGAATACATCCTAAATAATGTAGCTGAAAATAATGCAGCTTCATCACCACCAGCACCACCTCTGATTTCACAAATAACATTTTTATCATCATCAGGATCCTTAGGTATTAATAAAATCTTCAATTCAGATTCTAAAATTGGTAACTTATCTTTAGCTTCAAGCATTTCCATCTCAGCTAAATCCTTCATATCAGGATCACTAAGCATTTCTTTTGAATCCTCAAAATTCTTTTTTACAACTTTATATTCCCTATATTTCAAAACAATTGGTTCGATTTCAGAATGTTCTTTCATCATTTTACGCCATTCTTCTTGATTAGAAATCACATTAGGATCACTAATTTTTTTCGTTATATCTTCATATTTTTTTTCAATTTCTTCTAAATTTTCAAACATAAATTTTCTCCCATTTTTACTTTGAAAATTATACTATACCTAAGCATTTTTTTCAAGTTACAAAACCTTATTCCGTAACATAAAAAAGGATTTATAATTGAACAAAATTATATTTATAATTTCCTAAATCCAATATTTTTTTCTCCCTAACATTACTTGATAATATAATTATTTGATTATCTAAATTATATAAATAATCTAAAATTAACTTCAATCTATTATCATCAAAATACACAAAACTTTCATCTAAAATAATAGGAAACTTTTCATCACTAATCATCAAAGCTATTGATAATCGAAGAGAAAAATAGATTTCTTCAATCGTACCAAAACTTAATTTATCAATAGAATAAATTTTACCTTCAGAATCTTCAACTTCAATTTCATCATTAACATAGACTTTAATATATTTACCATCAGTAATAGTTTTAACAATATCACTCAAACTGCCAAAAAATTTTGGAGTCACATTATTCTTTATTTCAAAATAAGCATCTTTCAATATTTCTTTAGAAAGATTATACCCGTCATTTTTCTTTGACAAACTAATTAATTCATTATTTAAAATTTCTTTTTCTTCAATCAAATTAACATACTTCTCCAATTTAGGTAAAATATTAGAATATTCCAACTCTAATTTCTTTCTTTCTAAAATTAATTCATTTTTTTCATTAATAATTTCATTATATATTTTATCAACATCATTCAAAAA
>ERZ773099.819-NODE-819-length-24342-cov-6.944538_pt1 | contig 24342 bp, 22 predicted proteins | sample MGYA00511120_ERZ773099 | MGnify/ENA primary metagenome ERZ773099 (study PRJEB29015, sample SAMEA2738012) | human oral metagenome | biome: human oral; feature: human-associated habitat; material: dental | place: China | collected 2104 ...
GATTTGAACCCACGGCCTCTTCGTCCCGAACGAAGCGCGCTACCAAGCTGCGCCATACCCCGGTGCGGCATTTCTGCAACCCGTTAATGATAGCCGAGTCGGCAGTTCAATGTGAAACGTCGGCTTCGAGACAGTTAGCACACTTGCGGGCGCGGCCAGTTGGCGCACTTGCGGGCGCGGACCGCCTCCGATCAGGGAAGGCGGCGTCGTGGCCAAGCGCCTGGCCGACGTCGAAGGGCCCGGCCGGCCTTTGATCAGGGAAGGACGACGTCAAGCACAATGGCCTCGGGCCTGCATGCCAGGCGGATGGGAGCGAAGGGCGAGGCGCCGAGGCCCGCCGAGACGTTGACCCATGCGCCGGGGTGCGTGGCGACGGCGGCGCCGTCGTGCCGTATGACCTCGCCGGCGTCGGGCCATCTGTAGAGCCCCGCCACGAGGGGCGTGGGAAGGTCGCAGTTGGTGACCAGCGCGCCCTTTCCGGGGACGCACACCTGGCCGCCGTGCGTGTGCCCCGCGAAGACGAGCGAGCATCCGTCATCGACCATTGCGTCAAGGGCCCGTGCGTAAGGGGCGTGGACCAAGCCGATCGCGATTCGAGGCTTCGAGCCGGGCGGCCGGGTGCGGGCGGCGGGGAACCTGTCGAGCCTGATGTGTGGGTCGTCGACCCCGACGGCGTCGACGTCGATCCCGTTGGCCGTGAGGGCGGCGCGCCGATTGTTGAGATCGGTCCACCCGAAGCTCTCAAAGCCGGCTCGCATCTCCGGCCAGGGAAGCTCGCGCATTTTGCCCCCGTGGGAATGCGAGGAAGGCGCTTTGAAATACGTGAAGGGATTCTTGGGCCGCGGAGGGTAGTAGTCGTTCGAGCCGAAGACGAAAATTCCCGGCAGCCCCGCGAAGACGGAGAGCGTGCGAAGCAGCGGTGCGACGGCGGCCGAGTGGGCGATGGAGTCTCCCGTGAGGACGAGCATGTCGGGGCTCTCTTCCGCCAGCTTCTCGATCCATGCCAGCTTTCGCCGCTGCCAGGCGAGCAGGTGGATGTCCGACAGATGCAGGATCCGCAGGCGCCGGGGGTCTCCGTCGTCAAGGGAGGCTCGGGGATCGCCGTCGTCAAGGGAGACTGCGTCTTGTGCAGGGGCGGAGAAAGGCCGGTCCAACGCGTCGCCCTGTTCGCGATCGGAGGTTGCCGAGGCCGCCGGGGCCGCCTGCTCGCCGGAGGCGCCGGTTGAAGACGGCCTTGGATCCAAAACGAGAGTCCGACGGCGCAGCGCAAACGCCTGAGCCTCGGCGAGACTCCACAGTCCGGCTGCAAACCCGGCAGCGGTTCCGGCTGCCGCGATTCGGGCGGCCGCCTTGCCCAAGCTCACGGCTCGAGTCCGCGTCGAAGGAGGCGTCTCGGCTTCATCGACGCTCAGTCGTTTCCGTCGTCGCCGTCGCCGCCGCCGTTGCCGTCATCCTCGTCTTCCTTATACTTGGACTGGTCCTCGGAAGGCGTTTGCCTCGTCTGAGAGCTGCTGGAGCTCTCGCTCGGAGAAACGGAAGACGGGGTGGGGCTGGGCGACTTGCTGCTTGGGCTGCTCGAGGGCTGACCGGACTGCTTGCCGTCGTTGAGGTGCTTGTTGGGCTGGCCGTCGAGTGCCGCCTTCGTGTACGTCGAGAAGATCATCGCGGGGAAAAGGCCGCCGTAGACCTCTCCGTACCGCTTTCCCTTGATGACGGCGTTGAACATCGTCTTCGTCCGGGACATGTGGCCCTGCCACACGGCGCTGGCCAACTGCGGGGTGTAGCCCATGAACCAGGCGTTCGTGTCGTCGTTCGCCGTGCCCGTCTTCCCGGCGATTTCGCGTCCGGGCACCTGAGCGTTCTCGCCCGTCGCCCCCGGCGCGACGACCTGCCTGAGGACGGAGGTCGTTTTGCGGGCGATCTCTTTGTCGAGAACCTGGTCGCAATCCGGGTCCTTCGAGGCGAGGACGTTGCCGTTCGAATCGGAGACCTTCGTGAAGGACTGGGGCTTGCAGCGAAGGCCTTCGGCGCCCAGGGTCGAGACGGCGGTCGCCATCGACAGGGGGGTGACTTCGTTGGCGCCAAGGATCATTGACGGGAAGTACTTCCACTTGCCCCCGTCGCCTCGCTCGACCCCCATGTTCTTGGCCGTGTCGGCGATGTCGCACAGGTTCAACTTGTTTGCCATGCGGACGAAGGAGCCGTTGACGGATTTGCGGGTGGACTCGAGCACCGACATCATCCCGCCGCCCACGGCTTCAAGGTTGCCGAACTTGTAGTTGTCGCGGGACTTGGGCGAGCAGGGGATGTTCCAGGAACCGCGCGGGAGGGTTCCGCCGTTCGAATTGACGATGTCGTACTGCGTGCGGCCGCTCTTCAGCCATTCGATGAGGGTGAAGACTTTGAACGTCGAACCGGACTGGAAGCCGGTTCCTCCGCCCATGCTCCGGCTGGCGTTGAGGTTGACCTTGGTGGCCCGGGGGTCCGCCTCGGTGGCGTTGCCGTAGTTCGTGTTCTGCGCCATCGCGACGATGTGGCCGGTGCCAGGTTCTATGCTTGACATCGCGGTCTGGATGTTGGAGGCGTCGTCGGTCGGGATGTGGTTGACGAGGGCGTCGTGGGCGTCCTTCTGCTTCTTCGGGTCCAGCGTGGTCTGGATCGTCAGGCCGCCGTGATAGAGCTTGGCGATCCTGTCATTGCGATTCTTGCCCCAGCTTTCGTCGTTCAGCAGATCGTTGCGAACGTACTCGCAGAAGTAGGCCGCGCTGCCCGCCGCTGCGCATCCTGTGGGCTTCTCCGAAATGTGGAGCATGTCGGCGACCGGGACGTTTTGGGCCGAGGTCATCTCCTCCTTCGTGATGTAGCCGTTGCGGTACATCTCGCGAATCACCGTGTCCCGCCTGGTCTTGGCCTCCTCGGGGTGCTTGACCGGGTTCCAGCGCGCGGGAGACTGCGTGATCCCTGCGAGCATCGCAGACTCGGGGATGTTCAAGTCCTTCGCGGACTTGGAGAAGAAGTACTGGGCGGAAGCCTCAACCCCGTAGCGGTTGGGGCCGAATTGGGCGAGGTTGAGGTACCCGGCGAGGATCTCGTCCTTCGACATCTTCCGTTCGACGGCGATCGCCAGCCGCGCCTCGTTGATCTTTCTGGCGATCGTGCGCTCGGTGGCCTGCTCAATGAGGTTGTGGTCGTTGTTCACGCGCCCCTGCTCGATGAGGGCGTTCTTGACGTACTGCTGCGTGATGGACGAGCCGCCGGCGGTGTTGCCTCCCGTGAGGTTGTTGACGAATGCGCCCGCCAGGCCTTGGACGTCGATGCCGTGGTGTTCGTAAAAGCGCCTGTCCTCGATCGAGACGGCGGCGTTCTTCATATGCTTGGAGATCTTGTTCGACGCGACGACGATCCTGTTTTCCGTGTAGAAAGTCGCGATCTGGCTCCCGTCGGAGGCCAGAAGCACGGATTGCTCCGAGGGCTCGACGAATCCGAGGTCGCCGGGGCTTTCCTCGAACATGGCGGTCACCGCATTGACTCCGGTGCCGGAGGTCGTAGCTATCGGCATGATGAGGCCTGCGAGAAGGGTCCCGCCGATGAGGCACATGCCCAAGATGGCTCCGACGAGTGTGAAGATTTGACGCATGGTTGCGCCGCCACGGCTCGTATTCGACATAGTGTCAGGATACGTGGTGAACCTTGGGATGTCCTCCCGGGGAAGCAGATCAGGCCGTGATATGCGCCCTGTGCGGGCGGGCGCGGACGCCGTTGAGCCGCCGACTGCCCGGCTCACGTCGCCGTCGGGCCGTAGAGGGTCTGGCGGACTCCGCCGTCGGACCGCTGACTGGCTGACTGCCTGACGGACGTCGTCGTCGAATCGGACTCCGCCGTCGGACTGTTGCCGGCCTTGCCCACGTCGCCGGGCTGCCGCCGGTCCGGCCGACGCGGTCGAATCGAACGCCTGCCCGGCGCCGTTCCGACAAGGGGTTGCTGCTCGCGGCGGCGCGAAAACGCGACGCGCCGGGAAAAGAAACTCCGAGGGGACTAAATTCTGGAAGGGGCAAGACGCCGCGGAAAGCGGCGAAAAGCGACGGCGAGCGGGGAATCGGGGGTCTTGTGGGGGTCCCCCTTTGTCATGTATAAGGGCTGGGTACAAAGAGTTTAAGGGCAAGCAGCAACGACGACGTTGTGAGGAGGCGAATATGCCTGCAGGACCTTTGGATCCGCGATGGGCGGACAATGCGAACTGTGGGAGCTGCGACGCCGAGGCTCTGTTCTCAACTTCTTCGGCGCAAAGGGAGATGAGGGACATCTGCCGCAACTGCTCGGTCCGCCTCATGTGCCTCGCCGACGCCCTTCAATCGAATATGCGCTACGGCCTGTGGGGCGGATTGACCGAGCGCGAGCGGCGCCAGCTTCTGCGCGCCGTCCCCGAACAGGCGGATTGGTACGAGTCCATCACATCCTCTCCCGATCCCGTTTTCGTTGCGATCCGGGAAGGCAAGCCGCTGCGCCTCTCGCGTCGGAACGCTCAGAAGAAAGAGGAGGAGCGCAAAGGTGACGAGGACGACGAGTGACGTGTGCCGCGGCTGCGAGTAAGCTTGTTTCCATGCAGAAATGGGAGTACGCGACAATTCCGCTGATCATTCACAATACAAAGGCAATACTCGACACCTGGGGCGACGACGGGTGGGAGCTCGTTGCCGTCATTCCCGGCCCCGACGGGCAAAATCTGGTGGCTTACCTCAAGCGGCCGAAGGACTGACGGATGGGTTTCTCAGAGCGCCTCGCTGAGCTCGGGATTGAGCTTCCGCCGGTTGCCGCGCCCGTCGCCGCCTACATTCCGGCGACCCGCTTTGGCGACGTCATCCGCACGTCTGGCCAGCTTCCGCTCGTTGACGGCGCTTTGCCCGCGGTCGGGAAAGTCGGCTCGGACGTGCCCGCCGAGGACGCGAAAGGCCTTGCCCGCGTAGCCGCCCTCAACGCCTTGGCCGCGGCTGCGGCGCTGGCGGGCGGGGTGGACGGCCTGTCCCGGGTGGTGCACGTAACCGTTTTCGTCTCTTCGGCGCCCGATTTCACGGGGCAGGCCGCAGTCGCCAACGGCGCGTCCGAAGTTCTCGGGGAGATCTTCGGCGAGGCGGGAAGGCATTCGCGCTCCGCCGTGGGCGTGGCTGTCCTTCCCTTGGACACCCCGGTCGAAGTCGAGGTCCAGTTCGCAACCGCGTGAACGCCGCAGGGCACCGGCGGCCGGAAACGACGAGACTTCCGGCCGCCGAGCGGGCCTCAGTGGGCGCGGCGCTGGAGGCGTCCGATCTCGATGAGAAGGACCGCTCTTCCCTCGAGGCGGATCCAGCCGCGCGAAACGAAGTCGGCAAGCGACTTGTTGACCGTTTCGCGGGAGGCGCCCACGAGATGGGCAAGCTCTTCCTGCGTGAGGTCGTGGGCGACGTAGATGCCTTCGGGGGTCCGCTCTCCGAAGCGATTGGCCAGGTCGATCAGTGCCTTGGCGACGCGGCCGGGGACGTCGGAAAAGACCAGATCGGCCATCTGCTCATTCGTGTTGCGCAAACGGCGGGCCAGCTCTCGAAGCATGGTTATGGCCATGTCGGGATGCTGGTTGATGAAGTTCATCATGTCTTTATGGGCCAATGAGATCAGGCGGGTGGGCGCGATCGCGGTGACCGTAGAGGAACGGGCGCCGAGGTCGAACAGCGAGAGTTCGCCGATGATCTCACCCGGGCCGAGAACGGCGATGAGATTCTCGCGGCCGTCGTCGGACGAGTGGCTGAGCTTGACTTTGCCGTCGGTGACTATGTATAGGCGGTCGCCCTCGTCACCTTCGCGGAAAAGCGAATCGCCTCGCTTGAGAGACGTTTCGCTCATCAGCTGGCTGAGAGCCTCAAGGTCCTCCGCGTCGATGTCCTTGAAGAGCGGAACCGCCTTGAGAACGCTAATGTCCATCTGTTCCCTTTCCGTCGATCAATCCTTTGTAGTGGATCACACTAAACTCTAACATTGCAATTTACCTCACAGTCGATCATATTTCGAGTTTTCCGGGCGAGTTACGCTTGGGGCATGCCTTCACGTGCCTCTTTGCCACAGCGTCCACGGTCCCTTTCGGCCCGCAAAGACGCCGCTTTTGAGATAAACCGTCGCCTGGCGGCGCTCTATCCCGACGCCGCATGTGCGTTGGATTACTCAAACCCCTTCGAGCTGTTGGTGGCCACCGTCCTCTCTGCGCAGACCACCGACGCGCGAGTCAACACCGTCACTCCGCGCCTTTTCGAAGCCTATCCCGGGCCGGAGGCCCTCGCCGGCGCGGACCGCCTCGAACTCGAAGGCATTCTCCATCCCCTCGGCTTTTACAGGGCCAAGGCGGCCTCCTGCATCGGCCTTGCCGCCTCTCTGTGCGTGAACCACGGCGGAGAGGTGCCGCGCACCCTGGAAGAGCTCGTCAAGCTTCCCGGCGTCGGGAGGAAGACGGCGAACGTCGTCCTCGGGAACGCGTTCGGCGTGCCCGGAATCACCGTCGACACCCACGTCGGCCGCCTCGCGCGGCGCTGGGCGTGGAGCAGGAGCGAGGATCCCGTCAAGGTCGAGGCGGACATCGCGCGTCTCATTCCCGAAAGCGAGTGGACGCAGGCATGCCACCGGATCATCTTTCACGGGCGTCAAGTGTGCCGCGCGCGAAAACCCGCGTGCGGGGCGTGCGCCTTGGCGGAGGTATGCCCCTCTTACCCGCTTCTCGCAGACCGAGGCTGATCCTCACATTTCCCGCGGGTTTGAGCCTTGCCGGCCGGGTGAGTTTGAGATTTGCCGAGCGGGCTTGAGCCTTGCCGGCCGGGCCTGGGACTCGCCGGGAGCGCCCGAGCCTCAGATCTGGGCCAGGAACTCCAAGACGAGGTCGGTGACGCGGCCGGGCTGCTCCTCTTGGACGAAATGCCCGGCGTCGGGAACCTCGATGAAGCGATAGTTGCCTCTGGCGAATTCGAGGTCCTTTCGCCAGGCCCGCGCGGGCAAGAGCGGGTCGCGTTCGCCGCGCACGGCCCACACAGTTGCGTTCACGAAGCGGCGCGTGAGGGCGATGTGTTCGCGTCCGTTGATCTTCGACGTCGAAAGATAAGACCAGCGAAGCTGTTCGAGCGAGATCGACGCCGCCTCGGGCAGCCGGAGCGCCGCGGCGTAGTTGGCGGCTTCCCCGGAGGCGCCGGCGTTTCCCGGCGCCGACCAGTCTGTCAGGAGCCTTTTGAGGTCCTTTTCGTCTGCCAGGCGCTTCGCAGCGTAATGCGGGATGAGCGTTTTGAGCACTTGACGCCAGGTTTTGAGCGTCAGATGCGTGCCGAGCCTTTGGAGAGTGCGGGGATGCGGGGCCGAGACGGTCATGATGCCTTCGACGACGTCGGGTTCGAGGGCGGCGACCGACCACGCGAGGAAGCCTCCGCGGCCCTGGCCTATGACGACGGCCCTTGACGTTCCGAGGCTGCGGACGATGGCCGCGAGGTCCTGGGTGAGGAGCATGCCGTCCGCGGAGTCCGGCGTTTTGTCTGACCCGCCTATGCCCCGCTGGTCGATGGCCGCCACCTCATAGCCGGCGAGGGCGACGGCTTCAATCTGGTGGCGCCACGTCCACCAGTACTCCGGGAATCCGTGGACGAGGAGAACGAGCGGGCGGTCGCTGCGGTGCTCGCCCATGTGGGCGATGTGAAATTGACACCCGTTGGCGTTGATGAGCCGATGCTGCCAGGGGCCGGGCAGAAAGACCGCCGAGTTGTCTGCTGGAGCGCTCATCGTCTCGTCCTAAGTCTCGTTTGTGTGTGTTGGCTCTGCACGTCGCGCCCGCGATGCGGGTACGTACACGTTCTCATACTCCTGTAGCGATTCGAGTGCGAGCGTTCGGCGCGCAATGAGTACACCATACTTGTGGCCGCGTCGGCGGGCCCAGTGCGAAACCGCTCCGGTGAGAATGAGCACCCCGCCGAAAACGAATATCAGGCCGGTCAGCATGTCGTACGCCAACAGATTGGCGACGTTGCGGGTGAAGCCGTTTCCCTCGAGCCGCTGGGAGATCGGGTCGAGGATCGATCGCTCGGTCCACCGCGGCAAAGCCAGCCCCAGCGCCCCGAAGACCGCGACGATCCAGCCGGTGAAAGCCGCTCCCAAAGACGACGCCCGGGCGAAGAACCAGATGAGGGCGAGGATTGCCAGTCCCCCGACGAGTTCGCCGGCGCCCGCAAAATCGACCGATGAATCCTTGTAGGCGGCGACGAGACGCGCGTGCGCGTCGGATACCACGTACCATGCCGGGGGCACGAGGAGGATTGTGGCAAAAAGCACTCCGACGTGCGCGGCCGCCCGCTTTTTCGGTGCGGCGGGAACGTCTGATTCCGGGCCGTCGTCAAGGGCCGCCCGCTGAGAATCGGCGTTTGCGGCGCGGCGTCGCGAGGACGCGGGCGAGGCTTGCCTTGAGTCGGCTTCGCCTGCCTCGTCTGAAGCGGGGGCGGAGGACGAGGCGGGGATAGCCTCCGATGCTGGGGAGGCCTCCGATGTGAGGGAGCCGCCGACGGTCTCCGTGTCGAAGGCCGAGTCCGTTCCGAACACCGAGCCTTCGCCGAACGTCGATCCTTCGCCAAAGGCCGAGCCGCCGGCGTACGACGTCGCGCTTTCGTATGTGCCGCCGATGTCCCGGGACGTTTCGAACGTTGTCGTGGCGACGTCGTCGCTGAAGATGCTGGAGACTCCGCCGGTCGTGGGAACCCCGTCCGCGTCGTCGTCGGCGAGGGCGCGTCTGAGGCTTGTGCGGATGGGATGTTTGTTTTCCGACGGCGAGGCTGCTGAGACGACCGCGGATTGAACGGAAAGCGAATGCGCGGGCGAGCGTCGGCCTGCGCCGGAATGCCCGGGGGCTTGCGAATAAGCCGGCGTTTGGGAGCGCGACCGCCTCGTAGGCGAGTGGCGGGAGACGGCCGGAGAGTCCGCGGGCCCGGGCGGCTGGTCGGCTGCGCGTGAGCTCGCAAAGGAGCCGAGGCCCGCGGCGGCGGCCAAGGATTCACGCATCGCGGCGGGAGATTCGCCGGGTTCGCCTCTTCCGGAAACGTTGGAAGAGGCCTGCGGCGCCGAAGGCCTGAAAGCGTTCGGGGCGGTTTCCTCCGGGTCCTCAGGCGTGATCGACGGCGTCGGCGCGGTGGACGGGAGGCTGTCCGACGGCATGGGAGGAGTGGGCGCCGTGGGGCTTTCTGCCGGTGTCGCGCTTTCGGTTGGCATGGCGCTTTGGTCAGGCGTGGCGCTTTCGGTTGACACGGCGCCTGGACTGAGTGTTGCGTTTTCGGCGGTGGCGGTTCCCTCGGCCGGAGGCCGGCGGGGCGGCGCCGACGTCGCCTGAGGCGGTTCGGGAGAGCTCGTGGACGGATGCGCTGCGGCGGGGGAGGCCGCCGCAGCGGGGGAGGCCGCCGTCGAATGGGGTACCGACGTCGTCGCCGGAGAGGCGGTCGACGCGGAGTCGGCGTTCCAAGCCGAAGGCGTTTCCGGGGCGGCGCGGAAAAGCGGCGTGGCAAGGGTGCGGGGGCGAGTGTCGTCTAGATTGGGTTCGGAAGGCACTTGCGTCGCGCGGGTGAACACGATGCCCGACGGAGCCGAGCCGCCCTTCCCGGATGCGGCCTCGCCGCGGGGTGCCCTTCTCTCGCCGGATTCTTCGCTTGCCTCGGGTCGTTCATTCGTGCCCGCCCCCTCGTTCGCGTCGGTTCGTTCCCCGGCGTCGGCTCGTCCCTTCGTGTCGGGCCTTTTGGCATCGGGTCGCGTCGCCGTCGAATGCCCGAAATCCGCTGCCTTGGGCTTCTCTTCGCAGAGAGGCTTGAGAATGTGGCCCTCGTCGAACGGTCTGCGCTGAGGCGAGTTGTAGGGGTCCGTGGGGATCGTCATGGTTCCTCCTCTTCGAAAAGCGTACGACAGGCGTGGCCGATCGGAAGGGAAGCTCGAAGCCTGGCGAGGCGGGCTTCGGCCGTCGAAGGGCTGGCTCGGCTTTTCCGAGCCAGCCCGCTTCAGCTCTTCGAGAGGGGGGAGCGATTCCACGTGCAATGCAGCGCAGGGAATACGGTCCGTTGAGTGAGCGGTGTCTGGTGAAATGCAGCATGTGGGCGACCCAAGGGCCGCCCACATGCGCGTACTCACTTTCTGGCGTGAGGGGTCACTTTGCCTGCGAAAGCTCCTTGCTGAACTTCGCCGCGCATTTGGTGATCGCTTTTGCGAGAATCTTCTTGTCTCTTTCGAACTGCTCCTCTTTCCCCTGCCTGACTTCTAAGTCCCGTTCGCCTCCGGCGATGGCCTTCAGACTGTCCTCGCTCATCTTGCCGTAGATCTCGTTCGTGGTGCAGGCCATATGCTTATTGGCGGCAGCGTGCGACCTTTTGGGAGTCAAAGGATGTGAGGAGAGGATCTTCGTCAGCCCCTTGTTGACTTCTGCTTTCGAAGGCTTTTCATCGCCTCCGCATGCTGCGAGAGGAAAGGCAAGCGTGGATATAGCGACAAGAGCGGCAATCTTCTTACGTAGCATTACTTTCCTTACTGTTAGTGAGGCTGTACTGCGGAGAAGAGGCGTCATTTCCCGGAAGCCAGCAAATCAACCGGTTTTGAGCTGTCCATCCGCGTGTAACTGGCCATCGGCGTAGACCGACGTGTTCCGTGAAGAATGGAGGCGTTGAATTTTTCATTTTCCTGAAAAGCGCCGACTGGAACTCGCGAGGGTGAGGCAGGTGAGCGGGCCGCGACGGCGGCTAAGTTCGTCCTCGGCATGGCACTCCTTTTCTTGTGGAGGGCAGATGTTTGACGGCTCGAACCGTTCTGCCGTTCAAGTTACATTACACGTGTGTGTGCCGTGCGGGCGAATCGCGAAGCGGCTTGCCGCTGATGTGACTCTCGCTCGTTGACTGCAAATTGTTGCAGTTTCGCGCTGAAGTGGCGCATTGTGTGTCGAGAACTGCGGGTTTGGGAGAAAGGCCTTTGCGGGAGCATGCTTGCGTTAGCGCAAGCTGGTTGCAAGGTTCTTTGACGCCATTCGAAGGCATTGCGCGCCGCTTGTTGGCTGGGGTTGGGACGCTGGGCGAGGGCCCTGAGAAAACGGGCGGAGCTGCGGCGTCGCAACTCCGCCCGAACGCCTCCGGTTTGTTGAGGGCGGCTGTGAGCCGGCGTGAGCAGAACTCTCTGAGTTTGAGAACGGCCACATCCACGCCGTTAAGTCACTGGTTTCCGGCGCCGGCCCCCATCTGCAGCTTGAGCTGGTTGACGCACTGCATTGCAGAGCTCTGGACAAGGGACTTGTCGGAGTATGAAATGGGCGCGGTTGCCTTGCCCGATGCGAGGCCGTTGAGAGTCACAGGCGTCGCCTTGTCGTAGATCTTGTCCACTATGCACGTGGACAGGTTCTGGAGGACCTGCTCGGGCACGTTGACGTTCTTGAGTTGGGGCAACTCCTTGACCATCTTTGACATGCCGGCCACGGCAGCCTCCTTGGAAGGCTTCTGGGCGTTGTTCCCGGACCCTTCGCTGCCGGAGTTCGAGCTGGCAGACGAGCCGCCGTCCGGCGTCGATTTCGAGCTCGAACCGGCCTCAGAAGACGGATTTGCGGAAGACGGATTCGCGGAAGCGGTGGCTGCTTTGCCTCCGCCTGACGTTACGTTCGTCTTCTCCTTCGAGTCGTTCCCGCAGGACGCCAGCGAGAGGGCCAGGGCGGGAATTGACAAAAGGACGGACAGTTTCTTTAGACGCATGATACCTCCGTATGGTTAAGTTTAGGGGCGGCCACTGCCTCACGGCCGCCCTTATCACCCTACAAGGATACCTTGTGAGGCCTCCATTCTTTGCGTTGGGCTCTACTGCCCTCTTCTTTTACCCTGTTGCGCGTTGGCTGTTGCTGTGCCGCCTCGGTCTGCATGCCTGCTCTGAAGCGTTCATTGCCGAGAGGGGTCCGAGCTTTGGCTTGGGCCGACGGTCGGCGACGGGTTTGCGCCCTTGTCCGGGTTCGCGATCTGGGCGGACGCCTGGCTTGCGCATTCGGCCGCAGCCTTCTCCAGAATCTGCCGGTCTTTCACCGCGATTTGAAAGTCCTGCTTGCCGCTGGCCAGACCGTTGAGCGTGAATGCTGTCGCCTGATTGTAGAGCCGTCCCGTCATGCACGCCCCCATCTTTCGGTACTGGTCGTCAGAAAGGTCGAGAGACCCGAAGCCTCCTGACTCCTTCAGGATCTTCGTCGTTCCCGTCTCCACGCGCCCACGCGGGGGTTTTCGCTGGGGTCTCTCGGCCGCTCCCGAAGTTCCTGTCGACGTCGATTTCGCGTCGAGGCTGCACGCGAAAAGGGCGAACGGCAAGAAAGGGACGACGGCGAAGGCTAAGAATCTTGCTGCGCGCATTTTTCCTCCGAAGTTCGCGTGGGCCGCATGCGGGTCGTGCGAGAGGCTCGTGCGAAAGGGTCGTTCGTGAAAAGGGTCCATGAAGGGACTGCCCCAAAGAATACATGCTCAACGGCGGGCGAAACTGGGCGTGGGGTGAGATCCACATGCCCGACGTCGCTTGGATGCCGGGTGTTGCCCGGATGCCCGGTGCGGCCCGGATGCCAGACGTCGCTTTGGCCGTGTGCGGATGGCAGTCATCCAGGCGGTGGGCATACAGACGGCGGCCGCGCAGACGGCTGGCATTGCGTCGAGTTTTCGCCACACGGTCCACAAATTTTCCCACGTATCCCCAATCCACAATTGGCATTCAATCGGAAGCTAAGCGAAAGCCAAAGGAGTTTAATGCCGTTCATGATTACTAAAAGTGCAGATAAAACACGCATCAGCGTTAAGCAAAAAGCGGAAGGCGCGAACGAACGACGACAAGCCCTGAGGACGCGCTCGGGCGGTCGCGGCGAAGGCTCGCGAAGGCGAGCGTCGCCCGAGGGAAGCCTTCCCGTGGTCGCGTTGTCCAGCTTCAGCGCGGCGGTCAGATTGGAAGTCGACCGAATCGCCGCATTGGGAGGCATCGACGTCGAGCATGTGGCGGACTGCGGCGCGGACGACGCGGCCGTCCTCAATCTGAGCGAGGTGAGGGCGTCAGCGGTGAAGGTCCGCGCGCGTTTTCATCCCGCGTACGCCCCGTACTTCGCCTGGGGGTCGCTCGTGCTCACCCTGCCCGACGAGGCGGAGGACCTTCTCGAGCTGCTTTTGGCGGCGGGGACGACCAGGCGCGGGCAGATCGTCGGCGTCGTCGGAGTGCACGGCGGCGCCGGGGCTTCCACCGTCGCCGCGTGGCTTGCGCGCACATTGGAAGGCAGGCTTCGGGTGGCCCTCGTCGACGCCGACCAGTGTTCGGCGGGGGCCGACCGACTGCTGGCCCTCGACGGGCAGGCCGGCGTCAGATGGGCCGATCTGCGGTCGGATTCGGGCGTGCTGGTCCCTGGGCGGCTGCTCAACTCGCTGCCTTCCGAGCGGGGGCTTGCCGTGCTCAGCGCCGACGATCGGGGCGCTATGCCCTCAGGCGAGGCGGGGGAGGCCGCGGTGGCGGCCTTGTCGCAGGTGCGGGACCTGTGCGTCATCGACTTGCCCGGGGAGGCTCTGATCGAAGGGAGTGCCGCCCACCGGCTGCTCGGGTGGCTCGACGTCGTCGTGCTCGTGGCGCGAAGCGGAAGCGGTCCGGCGCGGCAACTGGCGCGGGCCGTCGCGAATGTGCCCGCAGGCCTGGGAATCCTGGTGGCGGCCCTGGGCGTCAGAGGCGGCGAGGCGGCCGTTTGGGGAAGGGACCTCGGCATCGACTCCGTCTATCCCGTTCGGCTCCTTTCCGGCCTTGCCGGCGACGTCGAACACGGCGTGGGCGTCGGCGAGCGGAAGAGGTCCGCGACCGCTCGCGATCTTGCGGTCCTCGCGCGGGCGTGCGGGGGTCCGCAATGACGTCGGCCTTCGAGCGCGTCGGCCGAGGAAAAGCCGCCGAGGGCGCCGGAACCGAAGCCGAGGCGATGCGTCGAGTGCGGGCCAGCCTGGCGAGGGGCGGCAGCGACGGCGGAGCGATCGCCATGCTTGACCCCGTCGCCGTATCCGCGCGCGACGTCGTAGGGCTCGGGCGGCGGCTTCGTCAGGCGATCGCCGGGGCGGGGCCCCTGCTCGACCCGCTGCTGAGCGATCGGTCGGTCACCGACGTCCTCGTCAACGGCGGACGCGGCGTGTGGGTCGATCGCGGAAACGGGATGGAGCGCGACGAACACGCCAGCAGCGGTCTGAGCGACGATTCGTCGGTGCGAGCGCTAGCGGTGCGGCTCGCGGCCGCCTGCGGCCAGAGGCTCGACGATTCATCTCCGATCGTGGACGGAACGTTCCCCGACGGGTTGAGGCTCCATGCAGTGCTGCCGCCCCTCGCCGCCGAGGGGACCCTCATCTCCCTGCGGGCGCACAGGCCCGTCTCCTTCACTTTGGCAGAGCTCGCGGAGGGCGGAATGTTCAACGGCTTCGCGCTTCGGCTGCTGTTTGCCCTCGTCGCGCATCGGGCGAACGTCATCGTCTCGGGCGCCACGGGGTCGGGGAAGACGACCTTGCTCGCCGCGGTCCTGGGAGAGGTCCCGAGCGACGAGCGAATCCTCGTGATCGAGGAATCCGCGGAATTGCGGCCCTCGCATCCCCATGTCGTTCATTTGCAAGTGCGAAGGGCGAATGTGCAGGGGGCCGGCGAGGTGGCCTTGAGCGAACTGGTGCGGGCGGCCATGCGGATGCGGCCTGACAGGATCGTTCTCGGCGAGTGCCGGGGCGCAGAGGTGCGAGAGGTCCTGACGGCGCTCAACACCGGGCACGAGGGCGGGTGGGCGACGATTCACGCCAACTCTGCCGCCGACGTTCCCGCGCGGCTCACGGCGCTCGGCGCCCTGGCGGGGATGAGCGAGGACGTTGTTGCGGCTCAAGCCGCGAGCGCGCTGGACGCCGTCGTCCACATTGAGCGCCGCAACGGGGTTCGCGTTCTCGCGCAGGTCGCCGTTTTGGAAAGGCGCCGCGGCGAGCTGACCGCCTCCGTGGCGTTGGAGTTCGACGGAAAAGCGGTGGCGCGGGGCCCCGCCTGGCCGAGGCTGGCCGCGCGAGTGGGAATGGATGCTTGCGCCGGTTCGGGTATTCGCGCCGGTTCGGGCGCTGGCTTTGGATCGGCCGCCTCCACCGGGATAGACGCCGACGGCGGGATGGACGCCGCCAAAGGAATGAACGGGCAGGCGCGGGCGGGCGCGCGAGACGGCGGCGATAGGCGAAACGGCGGCGCGCGAAACGGCTGTGACTTGCGAAGCCGCGGCGTGCAACGCGGCGGTGACTGGCGAGACGACGTCGCCTGGCGAGGCGGCGGACGAAACGACATAGGCGCGCGAAAACGAGGCGAAAGGAGTCCGCTGTGATGAAGCGGAAGGGGCGGCTGAGGCGCGTCGACGTCGGGATGCTCGTCGCGGAGGCCGCAACCCGCATGAGGGCAGGAGCGTCGACCGAGAAAGCCTGGGGGCAGACGTGTGCCAGGGCGGGGTTCGAAGACGGAGACGTGGTCGACGACGTCGGCGTGCCCGCAGCTTTGCGGCGGATGTGGGCGTCGCGCGGGCGGAGGGCCGCCGACGACGTGCGGTTGGGCGTGCCCCCGGCAGTCGCCGTATGCAGGCTGACTCGGGCAACCGGCGCCCCCGCGGCAGATGTCCTGGATGCGTGCGCCGCCGGGATCACGGATGCGGCCGAATCGGCTGCAGCGCGCCGCGCTGCGCTCGCTGGGCCCAAGGCGAGCGTGCGCATGTTGGCCTGGCTTCCCCTCCTCGGGTTGTTTCTCGGGTCGCTGATGGGAACGGACACGCTCGATTTCCTTCTGTCCGCCGGCCTCGGGCGGACGCTGTTGGCCCTCGGCCTCGCCTTTGAGGCCTTAGGAATTTTTTGGGTGCGCCGCCTTGTTCGGCGCGCGGAAAGGGAAGGGTAGCGATGTGGTTTCTCGGACTCTCCGCGGTCCTTTTCGCCGTCGCGGCGGCGTGGTCCTCGAATTTCTTCGCCTCCGACGTCCGGGACGGCGACGCGTGGGGCGTGCGGACGTCTCTTCCGCCGGTGGACCAGGCCATGGTCGCAGACCTTGCGGTGGCGGCGATAAGCGCCGGTTGCTCCGTGCCTGCGCTTCTGGTCGCCCTTGATTCGGCATTGGCCGAGGAAGAGGAACCGCCCGGTCTTGAGTGCGTGGCGAAATCTTTGACGATGGGCGGGACGTGGGAGGAGTCGTGGCAGGGCGTGCCAAGCCGTTTTGAGCCCTTGCGCAACGCACTCGAGCCCTCGTGGGTCGACGGCGCAGCCGCGGTTCCGCTGCTGGAGAGAACGGCTGCGAGCCTGAGAGCCGGGCGCGTTCGCCGTGCGCGGGAATCCGCGGCGCGGCTGGGCGCCAAGCTTGTTCTTCCGCTGGGGCTGTGTTTCCTCCCCGCCTTCATTTTGCTCGGCGTCGTTCCCATCGTCGTTTCGGCCGGTGTGGCGATCCTGAGGTGATCGTGCGGCGTCGCCCAGAGGAGGTCGGCTTGTGGGTCGAGATGAAGACGCGCGTGGATCTGGGCTCAGCCGGTGTGAGTCGAGGCCTGGTTGACGCAGATCTAGGCCCAGCCGGCGTGGATTTAAGCAAGGACGGTGCGTCGTGCCTGCGCGGTTACGTGTCGTGTCTGAATGCGGTTGACGTGTCATGCCTGCGCGGTCGATGCGTCATGCCCGCATAGTCAATGCGTCGTGGCGCCGGCGGGATTGATGCGTAGTGCCTGCGGGTGGCGTGCCCGGTCTTTCGGCTGTGGGGCAAAGCGCATGAAAAGCTCATAAGAACGAGAAAAGGACCGCTGCGAGAAGTGTTCTGATATGAAAAGTGCCTTTGCTCATTATAATGACCATTTTTTGGAACTTATAATGCACGCAGGTACTTTTCGTGATCGCAGCATGCCTCTGGTGGTACTTTTCATGATGGTGGCGTGCGTGTAGAGGTACTTTTCATGATCACGCTATGCGTTTAGCCTAGTCATGTCGCCTATTCAAGGCGACCATTCCATGTACGTAGAAATTGACGCATGACTTCGACGTCGGCCTTTGCCCCGTGAGCACGTGCGACCGGATTCGCTCGGGTTGGAGACGACGTCGGCCAATCTCGCTCGCGGGGAGAAAGCGGGACGTCGGTTGAGCGTCCCGTCCGCGAGACCCGGCCAACCTCACTCGCGGGACGGGAAGGCCGGAGCCCGCAGCGGTCGGTTTGCGCGATGAGTCGGTTTGCGACAGGTCGGTTTGCGCGAGGAGACTGCGGCCGCGCACGAAGATCGTCTGACGGGTTTCCCGAGGAATCGGCCGCGTCGGGTAACCAGTCGATGGCGTCAGGTAACCGGTCGGTCGCGTCCGGCAACCACAGTCGGTCCACAGGGCGAAACGACGTCACGGAAGTTCACAGCCGCGGGAATCCTTCGTCGATCGGATGCCGTGTTTTGAAAGAGTCAGTCATCGGCGACGAAAGACGTTGCCGACAGACAGGAGACAACAATGACAATGAGCAAAAGCTTCGTCGATATCGGCGAGACGTCCGGCGAGGCGGGAATGGCCACCGCCGAGTACGCGATAGGAACGGTGACCGCGACGGGCGTCGCAGGCGTCCTGTGGTGGCTTGTCAATCAGGATTGGTTCCGCAACGGGATGAAGGCCCTGCTGGGCAAGATCTTCTCCGTTCCGGGAATGTGATGTGACGATCGGGCGGGGCGCGCACTCTGCCCGATCACATCGCGGTTGTCCCGAATTGCGGGCGACAATGCGGGCAACGCAAATTGCCATGAAACGCACGGTTCAAAAGTCCATGAGAAAGCCCAAAGCGGCGGGGAGGCTGTATAGCGATGATCAAGCCGAAAAGCCGCGGGAAGGTTGGAAATCTATGAAAAACTCAGAGGCTGGGAAAAGCTCTCCTACGACTCTCCGCAGCGGGCATTCGGAATCGGGATGGTGACGGGCGAAGTCGCCATCGGCTCTCTCGTTCTGGCCCTCGTCACGGCCTTTGCCCTTGCGCTTGGGCATATTGCCGTTGCCTACCTCGAAGCCAATGACGCCGCGCGAATGGCGGCTCGCATGGCCGCCTTGGGAGAAGGGGAGGGCGCGATCAAGGCCGCCGTCGAGCGTTCTTTTCCCGGTGCGTCGGTGAGCGTCGTCAGCGGCGCCGGCACCGTCGAGGCCGTGGTGCACGCCCCGCAAAAAGGGTTCAGCGGAAAGCTGGGCATCGACGTTCACGCGTCCGTCACGGCTGCGGTCGAGCCCGGGTTCGGCGGCGAGGTCGATGCAGGGCCCGGTGCTGGAGCAGGGAGCGGCGCCAAGGCCGGCGGCGACGTCGGGGTGGGAGGCGGAGCGCCGTGAATGTCTCGACGGATCCGCCCGACGGCGGCACGAAAAAAGGGCGAGAGATCAGACGGAAAGGGCGAGAGATCAGGAAACGACGACGGAGCGCCAGACAAAAAGGGCGAGGCGTCCAGAGGAGGAGGCGGCCCTCTCGGCGGCGTCAGCTTCCGTGGCAATCGAATCGGCGTTTTCGACGACGGCGTTGCCGTCGGCAGCTTGGCCTGTGTCCAAGCCCTCGCAGACGCAACGAGCTGCGTCGGGAGGCCGAACGTGAGCCGGAACGCGGCGCGGGCACCGTCCTGACGGTCGGCTTCTCTTTCGTGATCTGCACTTTCACGGTTGTGCTGCTGATGGTCGCTTCGACGTGCGCGAGCATCGCCAAAGCCCAGAATGCCGCCGACATGGTGGCCTTGGCTTCCGCGCAGCGAAACGCTGCGGGGCTCGGCGGGTGCCCGTCGTCGGCGTATGTCGAACGTGCCTATGGCGCTTCGCTTGTGGCCTGCGACGTCGAGGGCGCCCTCGCGAAGGTGAAGGTGTCCAAGAATCTGACCTACATGGGGGTGACGTATGTGGCCGAGGCGTGGGCCGGCCCTGTCTACTCGACCGGCGAAAAGGAGTGACGGCGGCCCGGGCGGATGGATGCGCCGAGGCGGACAAGCGGCGGGCAGCAAGACGTCGCGGCCGCCTCCGCAGCGAGGGTTCCGGGAAGCGTGCCGGTCAGGGGCAGGAAAGAGCGCCAGTCAAGGTTCGGAAAATGCGCCGATCAGGGCTCCGTGAAACGCGCCGATCAGTTCTGCGCGCGGCGCAACCCGTCGGCCACGACGCGCAGGAGCTTCGTCGCTCCGCCCTTCGAAAGGGGCTCGTTGTTGTTGCCGCATTTTGGGGACTGAACGCAGCGAGGGCATCCGCCCGTGCACGGGCAGCTTTCCAAAGCGGCGAGCGTCGCCTCCATCCAGATTCGTCCGTGTTCGAAGCCGTGAAGGGAGCAGCCTGAACCGCCGGGGACGGCGTCGTGGACGATGACGGTCGCCGCTTGCGTGTCGCCGTGCCAAACGGTTGACAAGCCGCCCAGATCCCAGCGGTCGCAGGTCGCCAGCAGGGGGAGGATGCCGATCGAGGTGTGCTCTGCCGCGTGGAGCGCGCCTGGAAGGTCGGACGCTGATACGCCCGCTCGCTCCAGGGATTTCGCGTCGAGGGTCCACCACGTTCCCGAGGTGCGCAGCTCTCGGACCGGCATGTCGAGCGGGACTCGCCCCAGGTGGAGGCCGTCCTCGCTTCGTCGGACGTCGTAACCGGTCACCTGAGACGTCACGAGAACCTCCCCGCGGGCCCAGACTCCGAAATCGGCATGGACGAGCTCGTCGACGTCCACGATGTGCACCGACGTCGATTGCGCCGCGTAGGTTCGGATCTCTTCGTCGCGACGGCGATGGACAACGGCGGCGTCTCCGTCGAGGCTCTCGACCATGTAGGGCACGCCCTGGTGAAGATAGACCGCGCCGGGAAAGACGGTTGCGTCCGCACGAGCCGAGTCCACCGTTCCGAGCAGGACGCCGGATTCGCCGTCGACGATGGACACCGTGCCGCCCTCGCCGCGCAAGCTGACCATGTCGTGGGGGTTTGCCCCCAGTGAGGCGTTCCAAAACCAGCCGTTCGGGCGCCGCCGCAGCAGGCCGTCGGACGCGAGGTCGTCGAAGAGGGCCGGGCTTTCAAGCCCGAAGACCTCGGCGTCGGCTTCGGTGAGGGGGAGTTCGGCCGCGGCGGCGCAAACGTGGGGGAGGAGGACGTGCGGATTGGCCGGGTCGAAGACGTTCGTCTCCGCCGGCGACTGTGTGAACGCTTCGGGGTGCGAGAGGAGGTACTGGTCCAGTGGGTTGTCCCGCCCGATGAACACGGCGACGCCGGGTTTGCCCGCGCGGCCCGCTCGGCCGATCTGCTGGGCGAAGGAGGCGTGAGTGCCCGGCCACCCGGTGACGACGACGGCGTCCAGCCCCGAGATGTCGATTCCGAGTTCGAGGGCGTTCGTCGTTGCCAGCGCGCGCAGTTCCCCCGATCTGAGTGAGTCTTCGAGGGCCCTTCTGTCTTCGGGGAGATAGCCGCCGCGGTATGCGGCGATCTCGGGGTCGAAGCCCGAGGCGTTCGCCGCCGACCAGTCGCGGGCGATTTCCGCGACCCGCTCCGCTCCGGCGCGTGAGCGCACGAATGTGAGCGTTTGCGCGCCCGCCGCGGCGAGCACGCCTGTGAGTTCGCCCGCCTCCGTGTTCGCTGCGCGCCGCGGCCCGCCGGGGAAGTCCGTTTCGGCGTCGTGCCCGGGTTGGGTGCGGCCCCCGGTTCCAGCGTGGTTCTTGGGTCTGGCGCGGCCCCCGGTTTCGGCGTCGCTCCGCAGCTTGAGACCCGTGCCTTCCGCGCTCGGGATGCCTTTGCCTTTCGCATTCCGCTCGCCGCCGACGCCTTTCGCGTTCCGCTCGCCGCCGGCCTCGCGGCACCGCCACAGGACCAGGCGCTTCGGCCCGCGCGGCGACCCGTCGCGCTCAACGGCGCGGACCGGGCCGAAGGAATCCCCGAGGAAACGACGCGCGGTTTCGGCGGGGTCTCCGCTGGTCGCTGAGAGGAAGGCCACGGTTGGGGAGGCCCCGTAGTGTGCCGCGAGACGCAGAAGACGGCGCACCGTCGCCGCCACGTTCGCACCAAAAACGCCTCGGTAGAAATGGAACTCGTCCATCACGACCATCGCCAGGCCGCGCCACAGCCTGGTCCAGCGCTCGTGGGAGGCGAGCATGGCGTGCTGGAGGAAATCCGGGTTCGAAAGGACGACGTCGGCGTATTCGCGGGCCCACCGCTTGACGGAGGCTTCGGCGTCGCCGTCGGCCGCCGCGACGCCGATCCGCGGATCGACCTCGCGCGCGAGTCGAGCCAAGCCGACCAATTGGTCTGCGGCCAGGGCCTTCGTCGGCGCGAGATAGAGAACCGCCGGCCTGTAGCGGATGTTCGCGAGGCCGCTCCGCCCCCGCCGGCTCAGGAGGTCCAAAGCCGGGATCCAAGCGGCAAGCGACTTTCCCGAGCCTGTCCCGGTTGCGAGGACCGTGTGCGTGCCGCCGTGCAGCAGCTCCGCCGCCTCCGCCTGATGCGACCACAGCTCGTAGATTCCGCGATTTGCGAGGGCGCTCTTGACTCCGGGCGCCACCCATTCGGGCCACGGCGCCTCAACGCCCGCGCGCGCCGGCATCTCGACGACGGCGGCGACTTGGCCCGGCGTCGCATGGGCGAGAACGCGCGAAAGGAAGTCAGGGACGCAAACCGACACCACTTAAGTGTGCATCATCGGCTGGGCGGATGTGCGCCGTAACCGGCCGGGTGTGCGCCGAGCCTTCGGATTCGTTGCGGCCTTGACCGGTCTGCGGCTCCCTTGCCGACGCTCCGTTTTGCCTCGACGCGCCGTTTCCGCCGTTCCCGCCGCCGTTTCAAGGGCGGCCCGCAAACGCCCTCATTTGAAAGAATCAATATTTGAAAGAATCAATATATTGTGTGTTGACGGCGTGTCACCCACTAGATGTAGTATCTAAAGTAGTAGCGTTGATTCCGCTTTCCGAAGAACGGGCGTGCCAGCCGCTTCGGGAAACTCCCACGACCCAGGAGAGGAACATGGCAATCACCGAGAACCAAGCGACCGCAGAGAACCCAACGACGTCGGCGGCGAAGCGCCCCGAGCGCCCCGCGCGCCCCGATCGGCAGCCCGGATCGGCAGCCCGGCCGGACGAAGTTCCGGCCCCGCCGAGCGAGGCTGCGGCGTCGGCGAACGTCGGCGCGGCCCCGTATGCCCCGCAATCGTCGGCTCGGCAGGCGCCGGCCCCGCACGCGTCCGCCGAGCCTCAAGGCGCGGCCCCCCAGCGCGAGGGTTTTCGCCCGGCGTCGGGGCTTCCCGTGATCGACGCAGTCTCCACCGTGGACGAGTACCTCGAGCGTTCGGACTGGAGGGTCAACGCCAACGCGAATCAGGGGTACTCGCTGGGCGGCCTCATCCTCAACGCGGCGGGGAAGACCATCGCGAACTACTGGCTGACCACCGTCTACAGCGAGGAGGAAGCCCTCGCCCACCGCGAAGGCGACTACCACATCCACGACCTCGACATGCTTGCAGGCTACTGCGCGGGGTGGTCGCTGCGCCGCTTGCTCGAAGAGGGATTCAACGGAATTCCCGGTGCGATTTCCTCGGGCCCGCCGAAGCACCTTTCCGCGGCGTGCGGGCAGGTCGTCAACTTCCTGGGGACGCTGCAGAACGAATGGGCCGGCGCCCAGGCGTTCTCCTCTTTCGACACCTACATGGCGCCGTTCGTGCGGCTCGACAAAATGACCTACGGTCAAGTTAAACAGTGCATTCAGGAGCTTATCTTCAACCTCAACGTGCCCTCGCGCTGGGGGAGCCAGTGCCCGTTCACCAACCTCACGTTCGACTGGACGTGCCCGGCCGACATCGCCGAGGACTGCCCCTACGTCGGCGAGGAGGTCTGCGATTTCACGTACGGCGAGCTGCAGGCCGAGATGGACATGATCAACCGCGCCTACATCGAGGTGATGACCGAGGGCGACGCCGACGGCCGGGTCTTCACCTTCCCGATCCCGACGTACAACATGACGAAGGACTTCGACTGGGATTCGCCGAACGCCCAGCTGATGTTCGAAATGACGGCCAAGTACGGCCTCCCTTATTTCCAGAACTTCATCAACTCCGAGCTGGACCCGGGCATGATCCGTTCGATGTGCTGCCGCCTCCAGCTGGATCTGCGCGAGCTGCTCGCCCGCGGCAACGGCCTCTTCGGCTCGGCTGAGCTGACCGGCTCGATCGGCGTCGTCACGATCAATCTGGCGAGGCTCGGATACGTGTACGCGGGCGACGAAGAAGGGCTTTTCGCGCGCCTCGACCACCTGGCGGACCTCGCGTCCTCGACGCTGGAAAAGAAGCGGGCGAAGGTCCAAGAGCTCATGGACGCCGGCCTGTACCCCTACAGCCTGCGCTACCTGGGGCACCTGAACAACCACTTCTCGACGATCGGCGTCAACGGGATGAACGAGATGATCCGCAACTTCACAGACGACCGCTGCGACATCACCGACGAGTGGGGCCACGCCTTCGCCCTGCGCGTGCTCGAGCGCGTTCGCAACCGCCTCGTCTCCTACCAGGAGGCGACGGGGAATCTGTACAACCTCGAGGCCACTCCGGCAGAGGGCACGACGTACCGTTTCGCAAAGGAAGACCGCAAGCGCTTCCCCGGCATCCTCCAGGCGGGGACGGACGCTCAGCCGTACTACACGAATTCCTCGCAGCTGCCCGTCGCCTACACGGAAGACGCTTTCGAGGCGCTCGAGATGCAGGCCGATTTGCAGTCGATGTACACGGGAGGGACGGTTCTGCACCTGTACATGAACGAGCGGATGAGCTCGGGTCGGGCATGCAAGGAGCTCGTGCGCCGGGCGCTGACGAACTTCCACCTGCCGTACATCACTATCACCCCCACGTTCTCGATCTGCCCGGTCCACGGCTACCTCGCCGGCGAGCACAAGCTCTGCGAACGCTGCGCCGCCGAAAACCCCGAGGCCGAGCCGCAGGAATGCGAGGTGTGGACGCGGGTCATGGGCTACTTCCGCCCGGTGGCCTCCTTCAACATCGGGAAGAAAGGCGAGTACAACGAGCGCACGCCTTTCACGGAGAGGGCGTCGCAGTTGCCCAAGATCAGCGCGGACGTGCGCGGGAAGGTCGACGCCGAAGGCCTGATCGGCGCGGCGGGCGCGACGGTTGGCGCGGGAGTCTCGACCGGCGATGCCGCGGCCGATGCGGAGCGCGTTGGCGTTGCCGTTGGCGCGGGCGCTTCGATCGACGACGACGGCGCGGCGAATGCCGCTGCGGCAGACGCGGCGAGCGTGCCCGGGGGAGCCGGGGCGCCGCGGCCGTGACGGCGGCAGAGAAGCCGGCTGCGGGGGCGTCGGCGGGAGGCATCGCACCTCC
>ERZ773099.820-NODE-820-length-24331-cov-9.202422_pt1 | contig 24331 bp, 22 predicted proteins | sample MGYA00511120_ERZ773099 | MGnify/ENA primary metagenome ERZ773099 (study PRJEB29015, sample SAMEA2738012) | human oral metagenome | biome: human oral; feature: human-associated habitat; material: dental | place: China | collected 2104 ...
GCAGGCGGAGGCGCCGGCGGCCGAGCCCCCCGCGAAGCCGGAACCCGCCTGGGGGGCCCAGTCCAACGCGCAGGCGCAGGCCGGTGCTGGGGCGCAGTCCGAGGATCAAGCGCAGACTGGTGCTGGGGCCCAGTCCGACGAGCAGGCCCAGGCTCCCGGCGAGCCCGGGGCCGCCCAGGAACCGCAGGCGGAGGCGCCGGCGGCCGAGCCCCCCGCGAAGCCGGAACCCGCCTGGGGGACCCAGTCCGACGCGCAGGCCCGGGCCGATGCGTTGATCCAGTCCGACGAACATGGCCAGGCGCCCAGCGGCCCCGGGGCCGCTCAGGATCCGTGGGCCGGGGCATCGGGGGCCCTGCCCCACTCGGAACCGCAGCCCGTATGGGGGGCGCAGCCCGACGGGCACGCCCAGGCCTCGCAGGACTCACCGCGTCCTCAGGAGCCGCAGGCATCCTTCGCGGCCCCGCAGGGGCAGAGGGAGCCGTGGCAGCCGCAGTCGGCGGAGGCCCGCGCTCCACAGTTCGGAGAGGGCCAGTGGAACCCCCAGGGGGCGAACCCGCAGGCGCCTTCCTACAGCGGCCAGTACTCATCCGACTGGTCGGCCGGTCCGCAGGGGCAGGGGACGCGGGGCGCGACTGCGGACAAGGGGGGCTCGGGCCGACGGCTGATCGCGTTCCTCGGCCTGCTCGTCGCCTCAGCGATTGCGATCGGCAGCGTTTTCCTTCCCTACCTCGCCCACGAGGACGTCAAACTGCCCCTTTTCGGCGTGTTGCAGGGCACTGTTCTGATGATCGGCACCGTCCCGGTCGTGGTAGTGGCCCTGGCCTCGTGGTTCCTGAAGAAGCGGTGGGCACTCATCGCCTCGGTGGTCCTCGGCGGCGTGGCGGCCGTGGACATAGCGGTTGTCGCGATCTGGGTAGTCACGGCGACGGACCGCTTGGGTGTTTTCACTCTTTCATACGGTTGGTACATCGGGTTGTTCTCCATGCTGCTCATGGTGGTCGCGACTGTGCTCCAGGCCCTGGGGCTGAAGAAGCCCCAAGGCGGAGCCGCGGGCTCCCAGCCAGGAGCGGGCGGTCCGGCGCAGTCGGCGCAGACGGGAGGGGAGAGCCGCTTGTACCAGCCAGGAGGGACCAACCCGTACCAGGCGGGGACGACGAACCCCTACCAGTAGGGGGCGCTGATCCGCGCCAGTGCCATCCTGATCGGCGTGCCGGGCGCCCCATCGCGGCCCGGTGCGGCGGAGCGGCCCACACGGCGGGGGCGGGGACTACGGCCCCCGCCCCCGCCAGCGTATTGTGCTCGTCCGGGTGAGCGCGTCATCGGATAGCGGGCCGCGGCCCGCCTGCTTCCGCAGGCCAAACCGCGTCCTGTTGGAGACGGGACGCCGGTGGAGAGGCGCAACAGGTCCGGGCGCGCCTCGTCGGGGGTGCGGGAAGCGCGTTGACACAAAAGGGGAAGGGGAGTACGATAGCCGTTACCGACTGACGGTCGGTCGGTCAGTTAAGTTGTCCCAGAGCGCTCGACGCGTCCGAGTACGGAGCAGATATGGCACCCAAACCCCGTTCCACCAAAGCGGCCCCGTCGCGCCGCGCGGAGATCCTCGACACGGCGCAGCGCCTGTTCATCGCCAAGGGCTTCCAGAACACGTCCGTCGAGGACATCATCGCCGAGATCGGGATCGCGAAAGGCACCCTTTACTACCATTTCTCCTCCAAGGACGAGATCCTGCGGGCCATCATCGGCAGGACGACCCAGCGGGCCGCCTCGGTCGCCAGGGCCGTCGCCGAAGGGCCGGGCGGCGCGATCGGCAAGTTCGCGGCAGTGGTGGCCGCCAGCCGGGTCGATCAGCCCGAGCGGGAACTCGCCGAGGAGCTCCACGCCAGCGGCAACGCGCAGTTCCACATACTCACCATCGTCGAGATGGTCCGGGCCCTCGCGCCCGTTCTCACCGATGTCGTCGAACAGGGGATCGTGGAAGGCGTCTTCTCCACCCCCCACCCGCGCGAGACCGTCGAGATCCTCCTCACCAGTGCGGGGATGCTGCTGGACGAGGGCATTTTCACCGGCGACCACGACGAGCTGGCGCGGCGGACCCGCGGGCTCGTCCACGCGGCGGAGACCCTGCTCGGCTGCGAGCCCGGGACTTTCGCCTCCGTGGCGTCCGGCGGCCCCCAGCCGATCCCCCACACCGAAGCGGAGGCGCCCCAGTGCTGCTCAGACTCCTGAAAGCCGATCTCGCCCGCGGGCGCGCGGTGGCCGCAGTGCTGGTCGGCCTCGTCACGCTGGCGGTGGCACTCGCCTCCGCGAGCGCCTCGCTCATCATCGACACGGTCAGTGCGGCGGACCGCCTCTCGGAGCGCGCCAGGGTCCCCGATCTCGTCCAGATGCACACCGGCGAGGCGGACTCCCGCGCGATCACGCAATGGGCGGACTCGCGCGCGGACGTCGAGGACCACATGGTCATGCGGACACTGCCGGTCCCCAGGGCGCAGCTCTCCATCGGAGGGGCAGTGCAGGCCTCCTCGTACCTGGAGCCCGCCTTCGTCACCGCGCCCGAGCGCATCGATCTGCTGCTCGACGAGAACGGCGACCGCGTGCTGCCCGGTCCTGGGCAGGTCTACCTGCCGGTCCACTACAAGGCGGCGGGCCTCGCCCAGGCCGGGGACACGGTCACGGTGGACACGGGGGAGTGGCGGATCGACTTGCGCGTGGCAGGTTTCCTCCGCGACGCGCAGATGAACGCCGCGATGGTCCCCTCCAAGCGGCTGGTCGTCAACCCCGAGGACTTCTCCTCGTTGGACGAGCACATCGGAGAAGTCGAGTACCTCATCGAGTTCGACTTGGCCGACGGGGCCAGCGCCGCCGCCGTCAGCGAGCAGTACAAGGCCGCTGGGCTCCCCAGCACGGGGATCGCGGTGACTGCGGCGCAGATCCAGCTGATGAACGCGTTGTCCACGATGCTGATCGCCGCAGTCGCGCTGGTGGTGGCCGGAGTGCTCGCCGCCGTTGCGGTGCTGGCGCTGCGCTACACGGTCCTGGCCGCCCTGGAGACGGACTTGCCCCAGGTGGCGGTCCTCAAGGCGATCGGCGCCCCCCAGGCGGGCATCCGGCGCCTCTACTCGCTCAAGTACGCGGTCATCGCCTCAACGGGCGGCTGCGCCGGCTACGCGCTGTCCCATCCGCTGGCCTCGTCCCTGCTGGCGCCGACCACCGTGTACCTCGGCACGCCGCCGACGACGGCGGGCGGCGCCGTGGTGCCCGTTCTCGTGGCGGCGGGCTTGGTGGCGGTGGTCGTCGGCTCCGCGTGGTTGGTCCTGCGCCGAATGGGCAGGATCAGTGCCGTTGAGGCGCTGCGCAGCGGGACCAGTGGAGGCACGGGGCGCCCGCGCCTCCGGTGGAGGTGGAGGCTCTCGCGCGCCCGTCTGCTCGGCCCGCACGCGTGGCTCGGGGTGCGCGAGGCGCTGCGCCCCGCGAACGCCCTCCTGATGGGAGTCCTGGCCCTGTGCGCCTTCACCGCGGTGCTGCCCATGAACGTGTCGACGACCCTCGGCGACCCCCGCAGCGCGACGTACCTGGGGGTGGGCCAGGCGGATCTGAGGGTCGATGTCCGCTCAGGCGCCGCGGACATCGAGGAGATCGCCGACGACTTCGCCGCCGACCCGCGGATCGCCAAGCAAGTCGTCATCATGCGCAAGGACTACACGATGCGCAACAAGGACGGCGCATGGGCGCCAGTGCTCATCGACATCGGGGACCACAGCGCCTTCCCGGTGAACTACATGTCGGGGCGCGCTCCCCTGAACGACCAGGAGATCGCCCTGTCCCACAGCCAGGCGGCCGAGGCGGGCGCCGCCGTCGGCGCGACTGTGACGGTCAAGGGCTCCCAGGGCGAGAGGGATCTCGCGGTCGTCGGGGTGTACCAGGACATCACCAACAACGGGCTCACCGCGAAGGCGGTCTTCGACGACGCCACTCCCGCGCTGTGGCAGCTCATGTACGCGGACGTGGCGGACGGGGAGGACGCGGGGGAGGCCGCGGAGGACCTGGCGCGCGAGCACCCGGGGGCGCAGATCGTCCGGATGGGCGAGTACGCCTCGCAACTCTTCGGGGCGACCCAGTCGCAAGTGGACGTCCTGGCGGCGATGGCCCTCGCGGTGTCCCTCGGGCTCGCGTTCCTCATCACTGCCCTCTACTCCGTCCTGGTCCTCGCCCGGGAGCGCGGGAGGATCGCTGTTCTGCGGGCCCTCGGCTCGACCGTGCGCTCCATCGCGGGCCAGTACTTCATGCGCTTCGGCCTCGTCGCCGTGATCGGGGTCGCCCTGGGGGTCGTGATGGCGGCGACTGCCGGCGAACGGGCCGTGGGGCTGGTCCTCGCGAACCGCGGGGCCCCCGATCTGCACCTGCTGGCCGACCCATTGCTGATGGGCGTGGTGGTGCCGGCGGCGGTCCTGTGCGCCACCGCCGTGGCAGTGGGGCTCGCGCTCAGGCCCCTGCCCTCCATGACCCTGACCGACACCGACTGAGGAGTGCCAATGACCACCGCGACAAGCCGCAACGCGACCGGGGGCGCGACGCCCGCATTGAGTGCCCGCCGTCTGAACAAGTCCTATGGGACGCCCGTTCTGGCGGGCCTCGACCTGGACATCGCCGACGGGGAGTTCGTCGCCATCATGGGCCCGTCGGGTTCCGGCAAGTCGACCTTGATGCACTGCCTGAGCGGAATGGACCGGCCCGACTCCGGCACGGTCACGGTGCGCGGACGAGAGATCACGGGACTGGGGGAGAAGGAGCTCGCATCGCTGAGGCTGACGGAGTTCGGTTTCGTCTTCCAGCAGGCGCACCTCATGGCGACCCTGAACCTGCTGGACAACATCGTCCTTCCGGGGTTCCTGGCGGAGCTGCGCCCGCGCGACGAGGTCGTGGGGCGCGGACGCGCCCTCATGGAGGAGATGGGTATCGGCGAGTGCGCCTCGAGCGGCGTCACCGAGGTATCGGGAGGGCAGTTGCAGCGCGCGGGCATCTGCAGGGCCCTGATCAACGACCCCGCGGTCCTCTTCGCGGACGAGCCGACGGGGGCGCTCAACCACTCCGCGGCGACCTCCATCCTCGATCTGTTCGGACGGGTCCACGCCTCCGGCGCCACGATGGTGGTCGTCACCCACGACGCGCGCGTCGCGGCACGCGCCGACCGTGTGCTGGTCCTGGTCGATGGCGGGATCGTCGAGGATCTGCGCCTGGGGCCCTACGAGGAGGAGATGGCCCAGGCCCGCCTGGAGACGGTGGCCGCCGCCCTGCACCGCCACTCGGTGTGAGCGCCCCGCGGGTGCGGCGCGCGAGGGCCCTGCCCGGCGCCCGCCTCGTTCCGCAACGACCGGCCACCATGTGGGGAGGGGTGCCGGAACCCCTCCCGGTGGACTACAGTCAAGGAAGCGAAAAAGGCGGGCCAAGCAATGGCAGCGCACCGAGGGCCGGGAACGGCCCGGACAACCCCAGGAGTCGCGGCATGAGTGAGAACACACCCTCCGCAGCAGGAGACACCGGTCCCAGCATCGACGAGGTCATCGCCTCGAAGGAGGGCAGGAGCACCCAGCTCAAACGCAAGCTCTCCGGCCGCCACATGCGGATGATCGCCATCGGCGGCGCGATCGGCACCGGCCTGTTCGTCGCCTCGGGCGCCACCGTGTCCAAGGCGGGCCCGGGCGGCGCCCTCGTCTCCTACGCGGCGGTCGGGATCATGGTCCTGCTCCTCATGCAGTCCCTCGGCGAGATGAGCGCCCACCAGCCGATCGCGGGCTCCTTCCAGACCTACGCCACGAAGTTCATCAGCCCCTCCTTCGGTTTCGCGATGGGGTGGAACTTCTGGTTCAACTGGGCGATCACCGTCGCCGCCGACCTGGTGGCCTCGGGCCTGGTCATGTCCTACTGGTTCCCCACCGTGCCCTCGTGGGTGTGGGCAGCGAGCTTCCTGGCGTTCCTCGTCATGCTCAACGCGCTCTCCGCCCGCGTGTACGGCGAGGCGGAGTTCTGGTTCGCGACCATCAAAGTGGTCACCGTCGTCGTCTTCCTGATCGCCGGGGTCGCCATGATCTTCGGCGTGATGGGATCGGCCTCCCCGGGGCTGACGAACTGGACCCTCGAGGACGGCCCCTTCCACAACGGGTTCCTGGGCGTCGTCGCCGTGTTCATGATCGCCGGCTTCTCGTTCCAGGGGACGGAACTGGTGGGCATCGCCGCGGGCGAGTCGGAGAACCCGCACAAGGACGTGCCCAAGTCGATCCGCGCGGTCTTCTGGCGCATCATGATCTTCTACATCGGGGCGATCGCCGTCATCGGCACGCTGCTGCCCTTCACCGACCCGAACCTGCTGGCCGCCAGCGAGACGAACGTCGCCCAGTCCCCCTTCACCCTGGTGTTCGCGCGCCTGGGCGTCGGCGGCGCAGCGGCCATCATGAACGCCGTGATCCTCACCTCCATCCTGTCGGCGGGCAACTCCGGGCTGTACGCGGCCTCGCGGATGCTGCACTCCATGGCCCTAGTGGGGCAGGCGCCCAAGGTGTTCAGCTACGTGAGCCCCCACGGGGTGCCGGTCAACGCCATGGTCGTCACCGCGCTGATGGGAGGGTGCGCGTTCCTGACGGCGCTGGTCGGCGAGGGCGTCGCCTACACATGGCTGGTGAACATCGTCGGCCTGTCCGGGATCGTCATGTGGCTGGGCATCGCCGCGGCGCACTGGCGCTTCCGCCGCGCCTACGTGCGCCAGGGGTACTCCCTGGACGACCTGCCCTACCGCTCGCCCTTCTTCCCGGCGGGGCCGATCCTGGCCTTCTCCATGTGCATCATCATCATGATCGGCCAGGTCTACGAGGCGTTCGTGCAGGGGACGTACATGGAGGTCCTGCCCTCCTACATCGGCCTGCCCCTGTTCCTGATCGTCTGGCTGGGGTTCCACCTGGTCAAGCGCGACCGGGTGGTCGCCCTGGACGACATGGACGTCAAGGGCGTGCGCGTCGACGACATGTCGCGCCGTCGTCGCCAGTAGCGCAGGGGCGCCTGGCTGGTTCCTCACAACGCCGCTTCCAGGGCAGCTGTCCGTTGGCGCGGGACGACGGCCTGAGAATGCGCTCCTCGTGGGCCCTCGCGACTGGTGGGGCGCGGATCCCCGGGGCCGCTACGGCTGCGCGCTGGCCCCGTCCGCACCCCGCCGCGGTGGTTGGCGGGAAAGGTGAAGCGCCACCGGGGATGTGGCACAGTGACCGCATGGATTGTTCTCGTACCGTTCGGTTTCTCGCTATTGGTGTTGCCGCACTGATCGGATTGGCCGCATGTTCCCCGCTGACGCCGAAACCCGCGAGCGGGGGAGCGGCCCCAGCCGCCACTCCGGCCGCCAACGGGCGGACGGCCGAGGCGGGCGGCCCCTGCGCCTCCGGATCCATCAGCGTCAACGCCCAGGAGGACGCCTCGTCGGGTGCCGCGACGCGCAAGGTCGACCTGGTCGTCACGAACACGGGCTCCGCGCCGTGCTCCCTCACTGGATACCCGGGCGTCGTGTTCGCGGCCAGCGGGGTCCAGATCGGGCGGCCCGTCGTCGAGTCAAGCAGGGTCGCGGAGGCCACCACGGTCTCCCTGGGCCCCGGGGCGAGCGCGGTGGCCACGCTGCACATCATCGACCCGTCCGCGTTGACGAGCTGCAAGGAGGAGGACTTCACGGAGATCTGGGTGTCGCTCGCCGCCGAGGACGACACCATAGGGGTCGACTTCTCCGGCAAGACCTGCTCGAACACCACTAACGCGAACATCGACCCGTACCAGGCGAGGTGACAGCGGGCCCCACCTCAGCGGTGGCCGTCGCCCGGCGGCGCGCCACAGGGGAGGGGCCTGGTGGCTGGCACCCCGCGGAGACTAGGATGGACACATGGTGAAGAAGCTGCGTATGATGACCGCTGCCCTGGCCTGCGTGGCGCTGGGCGCCTGCGCTCCCGGCGGCACCGCCCAGAGCGGAACCGGTTCGCAGAGCGCGACCGGTGGCGCCTCGGGCACCGCCCAGCCCCCGGCCACGGGAGCGCCCCAGTCCGGAGCGGCCACGGCCTCGCCATCCCTGCCGCCCCCCGACGTGGAGGGGCTGCCGTGCACGGCCGAGGAGCTCCAGGCGTCCCTGGGGGAGAAAACGACGAACGGCGGGACCACCACGGTCACGATCTCCTTCTGGAACGGCAGCAGCCAGGAGTGCACCATCAGCGGCTTCCCGCAGGTGTCCTTCATGTCGTCGCAGACGAACGAGACCGTGGGCTTGGAGGCAATTCGCGACGGCGAGGACCCGGGGAACATCTTCAAAGTGCTCCCCCAGGAGTCGGCGCACGCGATCCTCACGCTCGACGACCCTGCCGCAGCCGGGTGCTCCACTGCTAGCGCGGACCTGGTCACCGTGGTCCTGCCCGGCGACACGGCGCAGGTGACCCTGAGCCACGCGGACCTCAGCGTGTGCTCGGACGCGGCCAGCGCCGTGGTGGGCCCGCTGGAACCGGGGGCCTGAATCGACGCGCGGGAAGCTCCGGCGGCCTCACTCCATCTCGATCGGTCCCGCCAGCAGTGCGCCCTCGGTGTCGAGGCGTTTGATCGCCAGGGAGGCGGTCGCCCCGTCCAAGCGCCCGGCGTTGCGCGCCTCGAGCACCCTGGCGCGGGCGAAGTCGATGCACTCCAGACGCAGGGCGGTCTCGTCCTCGTCGAAGAAGGAGAACTCCTCCTCGGAGGCGGCCTGGAGCATCCGCTCCTCGCGGCGCCCGTAGGACTCGCGGATCGCGTTGACGAGCTCCCCGTCCTCGACGCCGATCCGCTGGGCCATGGAGGGGAGTTCTTCGACGATGTCGCGCATGATCCCTGCCAGCACGCGCGTCTCCTCGTCCAACTCCTCCGCCTCGCGCCGCTAGACGGCTGTGGGGCGCGCATTCGCCCAGCGGACGACGTGGGGGAGCGCGATCCCCTGGACGACCAGTGACAGCAGGGTCACTCCTGCGGTGATGAACACCACGAGGCCGCGGACCAGCTCCTGGTGGGGGAGCCGGCGCACGATTTCGGGCAGGGACAGCCCCACCATGATGAACAGCACGGTGTTCATCAGGTAGGTGAGGACCGACCAGAAGGCGATCCCGACGAGGCGGATGGCGGAGTCGTTGGCGTTCCGGTTGTACCGGGAGTAGACGATGCCGCAGGCGACGACGGCGAGCACGCCGGAGCCGTGGAGCTCCTCGGCGAGGAAATAGGTGGTGAAGGGGACTGCGAGCGCGATCAGGTTCGACAGCATCGCGTCGCTCCGGCTGGCGTTCCATTTCGCCCACAGCAGCACCGTGGCCGCGCCGCAGACAACGCCATTGCCAGGCCCGCCGCCATGATGATCGCCGAGGTGATGGCCACCAGGACGGTTGCCGAGAGGATGATGCCCCGTAGCGCCCGGCGCATGCCGTTGAGCGAGACGGACAGCGCCTCCCAGTACAGCAGGACCGGGAGGAACACAGTGAGGACGACCTCGCTGGGCAGTCCCGCGCCCTCGGCACCCGGCGCGAACGAAACCACTAGGCCAGCGACGATCAGCGTAACGGGACCGATCAAGCGGAAACGGTTGGTGAGCGCCGTCGCCACGATGGCCGCGACGCAGACGATGATGAGCAATTCAAGACTCATGGGGGTGGCTGATCTGCACGGGAATGGGCTGGGGCTGTCGACCTGTATGTCGGCTCCCGAGTGCCCGCCCAGCGGAGGCCGGTGGTGGTGCGAAAGCGCGCGGGGCGCTGGGGCAGGCCGGACCGGGGCTGCCCGCTCCTGGGCGGGCGGTGACGCCAGCACCCCACGGCCTCATTGGCTGTCGGTATTGGGGTCCGTGTCCGTGGGGCCGTCCGTCGGGGTGTTTGCGTCTTCGGAGCCACTGGGGCTCGTGGAACCACCGGGATCGGCGGAACCGCTGCGATCGGCGGGACCACCCGGATCGACGGGACTACCCGGGACCCTGGGCTTGGTGGTTCCTCCCGAGTTCACCGCGTGGATGATCTCTCGCAATCCCCAGGCGAAGATGGCGGCGATGAAGTGGAAGGGCAACCATCTGGCCACGAGCTCCCAGTCGGAACCAACGAGCAAACCGTACAGGATCCGCCCCAACCACCATAGGACCGCCACATCGGAGGCCATGGCCCCCATGATCACCACGGCTTTCCATGCTCCGGCGTGGTCGAGGAACTTCTGGGAGATGGACGCCAGCACCTGGATGAAGGTGAAGAAGCCCATGAATCCGAAGAAGTAGAACAGAACGAGATCCCCGCTCACAGAGAGGAGAAGCCCGATCAGGAATGCCACGTGGAGCAACAGGTAGCGGATGATGAAGGTGAGGATCCCCCGGGGGTCTTTCGCGCGCGCCATGCCACTAGGCTAACGGGTTCGTGCCATGGGGGTGAGCCCGTCAGGGGCCGTCCCGATATGTAGGTGTTCGATTGATCGTCTGGCCCAGTGCTGCGGAACGGCGCCCGTCCTTCGCCGCGAGAACCGCGGGGCCTCGGGATCCCGTGTTCGAGTTCCGGTAACGGCGCCCCGCGGCCGCCGTCGCCACGATGGCCGCGACGCAGACGATGATGAGCAATTCAAGACTCATGGGGGGGCTGATCTGCACGGGAATGGGCTGCGGCTGTCGACTGTATGTCGGCTCCCGAGTGCCCGCCTCGCGGAGGGGCGCAGTGATGCGAAGCGCACGCGGGGAGGGGGATGCGCCGGATGGATGCGGGGCCCGGTTCCGCGGATCCGGGGACGAGGCTGGGGCCGGGTTCCGTGGGACAGGGGGGAGGCTGCCCGGGCCGCAGGGAGTGGACGCGCCTACTCCAGTAGGCGCCGGTATGTTCTGCGCGCTTTCATCGCATGGATGATTTCCTCCGTTTGATCGTCCCAGCGCAGGACAACCAGTTCAAGGAAACGCATGGATTGGTCGAAACCGAGGCGAAACTCCCGCTGGGGATGGTCGTCGTCAAGCGAAGCCGTGAATCGGCACCCGTTCGTCGCCGCGAATACCGCGGCTTCTTCGGAGATCCCTTGTTTCAGTGCCGATGGTCTCAAAATCATGAGATGAAGGCGCGCAGGGCGTCGCGTATCACCGTGGAACGCGTGCCCCCATTCTTATCCGCGTAGCGGTCGATGCCGTCGATCTCGTCATCAGTGAGGCGCACCGAGATGGTCCGCGCGGGTTGGTCTCCACGGCGGGGGCGCCCCCGGCGCCGGAGGGCTTCCACGTCGTAGCCATGCTCGGCCTCCGCGACCCAGTCGTCGATCTGCGCCTCGGAAACGGGGTGTCCGTTCATCGCTCTCACTCTATTATCGTAGTACGAAAATGTGGTGAGGGGAAGTGGGGCCACTGTCGACAGCCGACGGCGCGCTCCCCGCCGGGATCCGCGGACCGGCGGGCGTTGACACCCCTGTGGCGAACGCCCTCCAGGCGCGTGTGCACTGGGATACACTTGCGGGGAATCCATCGGCCTGGGGAAAGGGATGAGAACGTGGGGAAAGCGGAGGAGCGCGCGCAGCTGCACAAGGCGATCTGGAAGATCGCCAATGACCTGCGCGGCAGTGTGGACGGCTGGGACTTCAAGGCCTATGTGCTGGGGTTCTTGTTCTACCGCTTCATATCGGAGAACCTGACGGACTACCTCAATGCCGACGAACGCGCGGCCGCGGACGGCGACCCCGATTTCGACTACGCCCGCCTCGACGACGCCGATGCCGAGTTCGCCCGCGAGGAGATCGTGAGGACGAAGGGCTTCTTCATCCGTCCCTCGGAACTGTTCTGCAATGTGCGGGCCGTGGCGCGCTCCGACGAGAACCTCAACGAGAGGCTCTCCAGGGTGTTCCGGTACATCGAGGGCTCGGCCCAGGGCACGGGGTCGGAGTCGGACCTGCGGGGCCTCTTCGACGACATCGACGTGAACTCCGCGAAACTGGGGAACACGGTGGCCGAGCGCAACGCGAAACTGGTCAAGATCATGGACGCGATCGGCGACCTCGACTTGTCCTACGGGGAGTCGTCCATTGACGCATTCGGCGACGCCTACGAGTACCTGATGACCATGTACGCCTCCAGCGCGGGCAAATCGGGTGGCGAGTTCTTCACCCCGCAGGAGGTCAGCGAGGTCTTGGCGACGATCGCAGCTGACGGGCGCGTCCGTGTTGGCCGCGTCTACGACCCGTGCGCGGGCTCGGGGTCGCTGCTGCTGAAGTTCGCGAAGGTGCTGGGGACGGAGAACGTGGGCGCGTTCTTCGGCCAGGAGATCAACCTCACGACCTACAATCTGTGCCGGATCAACATGTTCCTCCACGACGTGAACTTCTCACATTTCGACATCGCTCTGGGCAACACGCTGACGGCCCCGGCACACTGGGACAACCAGCCCTTCGACGCCATCGTCTCCAACCCCCCGTACTCCACGAAATGGGTCGGCAAGGACGATCCGGCGCTCATCAACGACCCGCGTTTCTCCCCGGCGGGCGTCCTGGCGCCCAAGTCCTACGCGGACCTGGCCTTCACGATGCACATGCTGGACTGGCTGGACGTGGCGGGCACGGCCGCCATCGTCGAGTTCCCGGGCGTGCTCTACCGCGGGGGAGCGGAGGCGAAGATCCGCCGCTACCTGGTGGACAACAACTTCGTGCACGCGGTCATCCAACTGCCGCCGGACTTGTTCTTCGGCACGACGATCGCCACCTGCGTCATCGTGTTGAAGAAGTCCAGGCCGGACTCCCGCGTCCTCTTCGTCGACGCCTCGAAGGAGTTCGTGCGCGAGGGCAACAAGAACCGCTTGGCCGCGCCGAACCGGGAGCGCGTCCTCTCCCTGCTGGCAGCCAGGGCCGACGAGGCGCACGTGGCGTCCTTGGTCTCCCAGCAGGCCATCGCGGACAACGACTACAACCTGTCGGTGTCGAGTTACGTGGAGCCGGAGGACACCCGTGAGGAGGTCGACATCGTCGCCCTCAACGCCGAGATCGTGCAGATCGTCGCCCGCCAGGAGCGGCTGCGCGCCTCCATCGACCAGATCGTCGCCGAACTGGAGACCGACGAAGCGGGGGCCGGCTCTGTGCGGACCAGTCCCGTCGGTTCTGACGCGTCGGGCGCCGCTGCGGTGGGTGCTGGCGACGGCGCTGGGGAGGAGGGGCGATGAGCCGTCTATCCGAGTTGATTCGGGATCTGTGCCCGGACGGGGTGGAGTACAGGCCGCTGGGTGAGGTGGCCGAGTTGCAGCGGGGAAGCGGAATGCCCAAAGCGCTCTTCCGAGAGCAAGGGGTCAAGGCGATTCACTACGGTCACATTTACACAACGTACGGGGTGTATATTCGCGACACCATTGTCGCCGTCGATGCCCATGCGGCAAAGAAACTGACTACCGTGCATCCGGGAGACCTGGTTGTTGCAAATACGAGTGAAAACCTGGAAGATGTTGGGAGCGCGGTTGCGTGGTTAGGTGATGTAGACGCTGTCACCGGAGGGCATGCCACCGTTATCAGGTCGACAATGGACCCACGTTTCCTCTCATACTACTTTCGCACGCCGCAGTTCTATTATGAGAAGCGCAGGTTCGCAAACGGCACGAAAGTCATCGAATTGTCCGCCGCCAAGTTAGCTCGCATACGGATTCCTGTTCCACCGCTTGAAGTGCAACAGGAAATCGTGAGAATATTAGATCAGTTTACGACGCTGGAAGCGGAGCTGGAAGCGGAGCTGGAAGCCCGGCGCAAGCAGTATGACCATTATCGGGATGTCCTTATCCGCTCCGTGTCGTGTGAGAGCGGGAATCGCCGGGTTCAGCTGCGGGATCTTGGGTCCTGGGTTGGTGGTGGAACGCCGTCGAAAGAACGTGCTGAGTTCTGGGAGGGGGGCTGTATGCCATGGGTTACTCCAAAGGATATGGGAAACTCGGTAGTTCGAGACTCGCAGGACCATATTACTGAAACCGCAGTGATGGGCTCGTCGGTCAGATTGGTTGAAGCGCCGTCTTTGGCCGTCGTTGTCCGCTCCAGTATTCTTCAGCGTACGCTTCCCATTGCGGAAGTGGTTGTCGATGCCACCTTCAACCAGGACATGAAGGTTCTTCGAGTGTTTGATGATTACTGCCGCCGGTATGTCTTCCACGTGTTGCAGGCTTCGTCAGATCGTCTGTTAGTGGAGTGCAGGAAGCAGGGGGGATCGGTGAACTCGCTTGTAACGAGTCGTTTTATGAAGACTGAGATTCCGGTCCCTCCTCTTGACCGGCAGAGGCGCATCGCCGACATCCTCGATCGTTTCGATGCGTTGGTCAATGACATTTCGTCCGGCCTGCCCGCGGAGATCGCAGCCCGGCGCAAACAGTACGAGCACTACCGCGATCGTTTGCTGTCATTCCCAGAAAAAGAGGCCTGACCGCGGTGGTGGGCAAACACATCGAGCTCTTCCTGGTCGACGGGGAGGCAGGCGGCATTACAACGGCAAACGTGTCCGGGTGGACCGGGCACATCCTGGTTGGCCCCCGCACTGAACTCGCGCGCCTGCTTGGTCGTAAGGAAGCGTCGCGCAATGGCGTTTACCTGCTGCTCGGCGACAATCCCGAGTGCGTCGACGGTGTGCGCTGCTACATCGGTAGAACGGAGGATTTCAGCAGGCGCTTCCGCGACCACGACCGTCAGAAGGACTGGTGGGACCGGGCCGTCCTGGTCTCCTCGCGGGAAGACGCCTTCAACGAAGGGCACTGGGGCTACCTGGAGGCGCGCATGGTCGAGGTCGCCATGCGCGCGAAACGGGCAACCCTCAAGGACAACTCCCAGATCCCGCAGGCGCGAAAACTCTCGGAGGCCCAGCAATCCGACGCGGAGGCATTCTTCACCCAGATGCGCTCGATTCTGCCTGTCCTGGGGGTCCAGGTGTTCCGTGAGACCCAGCCCCTGCCTCGCGAGGAGGAGAGTACCACGGCGGAGGACAGTCCTGTTTTCTGTTACGTGCTTTCGAAGCGGGGAATCGATGCCCGCGCCCGGGTGATCGGCGGCGAATTCGTCGTCCTCCAAGGTTCGCGCGTTACGCCTGAGGTCACCAGTCCGCAGCGCTACCAGCGGATCCACGCGCTCCACTCCCAGCTGGTCGCCGACGGCACCATACGGGTCGAGGGGGATCATGGGGTACTCACGCGCGACGTCAGCTGCTCCAGTCCCTCAGCAGCCGCCTCACTGGTCGTGGGCCACTTCAGAAACGGGCGAAAGAGCTGGAAATGGGACGACCACGACCAGGAGAAGACCTACGCTCAATGGGAGGAGCGCGGCCTCGGGGACTGATCGCCGGTTCCGAGATCGGTGACGGTGCGGCAACGCCGTGACGAGGAGTCCGGAAAACAGTAGGGGACGCGTGACGATCACGCGCCCCCTACTACGTCTGGAGGACTCAGTCCTTCAGACCACCAGAACCGGGTTCTTGCTGTAATATTCGCGAATCGCGTCCTTCGTGATCACGGTGGTCGACGGCTCCGAAGGCGGGAGGTCGCCACGCGCGTCCTTCCACGGCGCTTCGCTGTGCGTGCGCTCGGAGAGCTCGGCGCCCGAATAGGTGCCGAAGGCGGCGCACACCTCCGCGATGAGGGATTCCTCCTCGGTGCTCAAAGCGCCCTCGGCGAGCGCGCCATCCAGTTCGCCGGGCCGGATGAGGAACTTCCCGGCGTGGAGTGCGAAGAGTTCGGGCGCCACAGGGCCCCCGCGCCACGCGCGGAAGTCCTCGGGGAACAATGGCTGACCCGTGCGCACGAGGTGCTCCGCCTGTGCGTAATACGCGAGTTTCTGCAACTTCATCGTCGTGACGGTACCGGTCTCGGCCAAAATGCGCGCTGCGACATCAACAATGCGTGCCATGGTCTCCTCCTCTCGAAGTCACAGTACACTGTACGGCATGAAGGGAGAGACTCGGGCACCTGTCAGTAGGACACGTGCCACGAAATTTGGAAAACGCCTGCGCGAAGATCCGGACGACCGCGAGGCGCTGGGTGTCGCCCAGCAGTGGCGGGTGCAGCACTTCCCCGCGACGGGGGTGTGTTTCGGGGAGGTCGTCGAGTGTGCTGAGCAGTTCGAGAACGCGGTAGCTGTCTACAGGCTGAAGCGAATGGCTTCAATCATTAAGAAACTGCAACGTCCGGAGCGGAAGTTCGAGCTCGGCGCCCTTGATGACATCGGTGGCTGTCGGCTGATTGTTGAGACGGTAGACGATGTTTACGCGGCCGCCAAGTGGTTGAATGACCGCCTGGAAATAAAGGCGATCAAGGACTACGTCGAAAAGCCGCAGAATAGTGGGTACCGTTCCTACCATGCAATTTACAAGGTTCCTGTGAACGCGGTTGTGTATCGTATCGAGGTTCAGATACGCACACGGCTACAGCACCTATGGGCAACGGCGGTGGAGGCTGTTGGAGAGATATACAACATAGAGTACAAAAGTCCGCACGTTCGTAAGGGGCTGCGTGGCGAGGAGGCGTTGCACGACAGTTTTTTGCGTCTGGCCTCACGGTTGTTCGCGGACGAGGAGGGAACTGCGGCAGTACCGGGTACTCCGGAATCGTCGGATGGAGTGCGTAACGAGTTGCGCATGCTGTCCGAACGAACCTCGCTGCTTGCCGATCTGAAGGTGGCGAGGAACGGGGTTTCGGTCGTTTGTTCAAACGCGGACGCGGAGAATTACTTCCTTCTGTGCTTGGTGCGAGAGCTTCAGTTCTTCGATATTGTGGGATACTCGCATTTCGAGGATGCCGTTGACGAGTATTTTAAGATAGAAAACCCCGAGCTGTTCGGAGAGCAAGTTCAGGTGGGTAGTGAGGTTTCAGCGGTGGAACCCGGTTTTGATAACGTTGTGCTTGTCCGCGCACAGAGTGCTGAGCAGGTGAGTGACAGTTACTTGAACTACACTTTGGGAGTCGGCCAGTTCGTCGACCACGTCGAACGGTTGATCGGGGGTTGAGCCGGGACGTGACATGATCGCGCGTCTGTCGTCCATGCTACGTCATCACAGGCTACGCCAATGCGCGCGATGTCCGGTGGCCCGTCACCGTTGGGCGCCGCAGGGGAAGCGGACGCAGACGCGCCCGCCCGGGGCTACCATCGTTCCAGTCGAACCACACCAGCAGAAAGGTCCCCGGATGGCCGCCGAAGCCCACCACCCGATCATCGAGCCCATCGTCCTCACCGACGACGCCACCGTGGTGGGCCTCTACGAGCCCGCGCCCCGTGAGGGCGGCGCGCACCAAAGCGAAGCCGAACTGGAGGCGGCCCTCATCCGGCAACTGAGGGCGCAGGCCTACGAGTACGTGCGGATCACCGACGAAGCGGCACTCACCGCGAACCTGCGGGCCCGCCTCGAGGACCTCAACGACTACCGGTTCAGCGATGACGAATGGAAGCGGTTCTTCGAGGCGTCCATCCGGACCCCGGGCGATGGCGTCATCGAGAAGGCGCGGCGCATCCAGGAGGACCATGTCCAGAGCCTGATCCGCGACAACGGTGAGACGAAGAACATCTACCTTATTGACAAACAGAACGTGCACCGCAACTCGTTGCAGGTCATCAACCAGTACGAGGCCACGACCGCCTCGCGCTCGAACCGCTACGACGTGACGATCCTGGTCAACGGGCTGCCCCTGGTCCACATCGAACTCAAACGGCGCGGAGTCGCCATTCGCGACGCTTTCAACCAGATCAGCCGCTACCAGCGCGACTCCTTCTGGGCGGGGGCAGGACTCTTCGGCTACGTGCAGGTCTTCGTCATCTCGAACGGCACCCACACCAAGTACTACTCCAACACCGTGCGCCTGTCCCAGATCACTGAGAACCAATCGGGCAGGCGCGAGGTCAAGGCCGCCGCCTCCAAGTCCTTCGAGTTCACGTCGTGGTGGTCCGACGCCGCCAATAACCCGATCACCGACCTCGTGGACTTCACGAGGACGTTCTTCGCCAAGCACACGCTGCTGGCGGTGCTCACCCGCTACTGCGTCCTCACCGTCGAGAACCAACTCATGGTCATGCGGCCCTACCAGATCGCTGCCACGGAAGCGATCCTGCGGCGGATCAACTCGGCGACCCTCAACAAGCAGACGGGTAGGCTTGCGGCCGGGGGTTACATCTGGCACACAACCGGATCGGGTAAGACCCTCACGTCGTTCAAGACCGCGAAACTAGCGGCGGGAATGGAGGGCATCGACAAGGTCCTCTTCGTCGTCGACCGCAAGGACCTGGACCACCAGACCATCAAGGAGTACAACCGGTTCGCCGCGGGCACTGTCTCCGCGAACCAATCGACCCGCCAACTCGCCGGGCAGATCAACGACCCCGGAGTCCGCATCATCGTCACCACGATCCAGAAGCTCTCCAACTTCGTGTCCAGCACCACCAACCGGGGCCACACGATCTACGGCGGCCACGTCGTCATCATTTTCGACGAATGCCACCGCAGCCAGTTCGGGGACATGCACGCCGCGATCACCAAGGCATTCCGCAACTACCACCTCTTCGGTTTCACAGGCACGCCCATTTTCGCTCAGAACGCCTCGAGCGGCGGGAATGCCAACCTGCGGACCACCGCCCAGGCGTTCGGCGACCAGCTGCACTCCTACACCATCGCAGACGCCATCCGCGACAACAATGTCCTGCCCTTCAGGATCGACTACGTCAACAGTTTCTCCGTGGCCCCGCACGTGGACGCGAAACTGGTGGCGGGCATCGACACGGAGACCGCGTTCATGGACCCCCGGCACATCAGCCAGGTCGTGACCTACATCCGCGAGCACTTCGACCAGAAGACCCTCCGACACTCCTCCTACACTTTGAGCGATCGCAGGGTGCGGGGCTTCAACTCCCTGTTCGCCACCGCCTCCATCAAAGCGGCGCGCGCCTACTACCAGGAGTTCGCCCGTCAGCAGCGCGGCCTGCCGCAGGCCCAGCGCCTCAGCGTTGGCATCATCTACTCCTACGCGCCGAACGCCGAGGCGCCCGACGCCGGCGGCTTCCTCTCCGAAGAGGGGATGGACCCCTCGGCCCTCACCCATGACGACCGTGACTTCCTGGACATGGGGATCAGGGACTACAACCGGCAGTTCGACACGAACTTCGACTCTTCCGCCCAGGGTTTCGAGGGGTACTACGCGGACATCTCGCGGCGCCTGTCCTCCAAGCAGATCGACTTGGTCATCGTGGTGGACATGTTCCTCACAGGTTTCGACTCCAAGTCGCTCAACACCCTCTGGGTGGACAAGAACCTGCGCAGCCACGGGTTGATCCAGGCGTTCTCGCGCACCAACCGCATCCTCAACTCCGTGAAGACCTACGGGAACATCGTGTGTTTCAGGAACCTGGAGCAGGAGACCGAGGACGCCATCGCCCTCTTCGGCAACAAGGAGGCGCGCGGGCAGGTGCTGCTCAAGTCCTACCAGGAGTACCTTGACGCGCACGCCGAGGCCGTGGCGCGGTTGCGCCTCGAGTTCCCCCTGCCGCTGGGACTCATCGCGTCCGAAGACGCGCAGCGGGGATTCGTCGTCCTCTTCGGCAAGATCCTCCGCCTGCGCAACATCCTCGCGTCCTTCGACGACTTCGCCGCCGACGACCCCATCTCCGCGCGCGACATCGAGGACTACCGCAGCGCCTACCTGGACCTCTACCAGGAGATGCGCCAGCACGACGCCGCTGACAAGGAACCCATCAACGAGGACCTCGTCTTCGAGATCGAGTTGGTCAAACAGGTCGAGGTGAACGTCGACTACGTCCTGATGCTGGTCGAGCAGCACCGGGCAAGCAGAGGGGACGGCAAGGACGTGGAGATCCCCGTCGAGATCACGCGCGCCCTGAAATCCAGTCCCTCACTGCGCGACAAGCGCGACCTCATAGAGGACTTCTACAGGCGCGTGTCGTTGAGCGGGGACGTGGCAACCGAGTTCGCGCGCTACGTTGCCGAGCGCCGAGAGGCCGAACTGGAGGGGATCATCGAACGCGAGAACCTGCGCGAGAACGCCAGCGAGTTCGCCCACCGCGCACTGGCGGAGGGGTTCGTCTCCGAGGAGGGGACCGGTTTGTCGAGCATCCTGCCCCATATGTCGCGCTTCGCCCGGGGTGGTGGCCGCGCCGAGAAGAAGGCCAGGGTACTCGATGCCCTGCGCGCCTGGGTGTCACGCTTCATGAACCTGGGCGGGCGGTGACGCCAGCGCCCCACGGCCTCACCGGTCGTCGGCCTTGGGGTTCGTGTCCGTGGGGCTGACCGTCGGGGCGTCTGCGTCTTCGGAACCGCTTGGGCTCGCGGAACCATCCGGATCGGTGGGACCACCGGGATCTGCGGGACCACCCGGATCGACGGAAGCACGCTGATCGGTGGGACGACTCGGAATGATGGGACCACTCGGGTTCCTGGGCTCGGCGGTTCCTCCCGAGCTCACCGCGTGGATGATCTCTCGCAGCCCCCAGGCCGCGAACGCGGCGCCGAAGTGGAAGGGCAGCCAGTTGGCCACGAGGTCCCAATCGGAGTGGTTGGGGGACAGGCCCCTCAGCATCCAGCCGAAGTACCATAGGATCGGCACATCCGTGGCGATCGCGCAAAGGACCGCCACGAGTTTCAATACACCGCCGTGGTCGAGGAACTTGCGGGAGATGGACGCTAGCACCTGGATGAAGGTGAAGAAGCCCATGAAGCCGAAGAAGTAATACAGAGCGAGGTCGGCTCTCGCGGAGAGGAGGAGCCCGAGCAGGAACACCACGTGGAGCACGAGGTAGCGGAAGATGAAGGTGAGGATACCCCGGGGATCTTTCATACGCGCCATGCCACTAGGCTAACGGGTTCCAGCCACGGGGGTGAGCCCCTAACAGCACTGTTCTGCCGTTGGCCCCGGGTCCGGGCCGACGCTGGGGACGGGCTTGCCGCTGCGCTCATGCCCCACGGCGCACAGTGCCTCCTCGGGATCGAGACGGTCAGCGCACCGTCAATCGAGCGCGCGGTCCTGATGGACCGCACTAGCCAGGACGGCGGCGATGTCGGCGCGGACCACCAACGAGCGGTCCGCGATTTCATGCGGAGCACAGGCGTCGAGGGCCACTGTCGCGTAGCGTGCCTCCGGGTTCTCCAGTGTGCGCCGCCAGAACGGGTACTTGATGATCCCGGGGGTGTTCGCCCCCACTCCGAGCTCGAGGTGGAGGACGCGCCCGCGCTCATGGGAGACGCAGAAGTCCGCGTAGCGGCGCGCGGCCGCCTCCCAGCCGTCGTCCTGGACGAAACGCCCGTCAACGCGCAGGTTCGTCGTCATCGGGCCCGAGCAGTGGGGGCAGCAGGGGAGCAGGGGGGGAGGGCACGCGCATCGCGTGCTCGGCGGCGAGCATCGCCTCCACCGCCCCGCGGTTGTCGTAGGTGGCGTTGTGGCACGGGGTGGCGCATTGGAAGAGCCCGTAGTCGCCCTGCGTGTAGAAGAGGCGCTCCTTGGGGAAGCCCGCCATTTGGAAACGGTGGTCGACGTTGGTGGTCACGACGAAGAAGTCGCGGTCCCGCACCAGGTCGAAAAGGTCGCGGTACACGTGGCCCGCGGTGGCCTCGTAGCGCAGCAGGGAGATCATCCGGGCCCAGAACGCCCACCGTTCCTCGGGGGTCGGGAAGGGGTAGAAGCCGCCCGAGTACGCGTCCGTGATGCCACGGGCCTCCATGAAGTCGGCGAAGCGCTCCTCGAAGACCGGGCCCGCGTGGGCGTCGCCGTCCGCGATGGACAGGCCCGCGCCCGCGCCGATGACGATGGCGTCGGCCCACTCCGCCAGCGAGGACAGAGCGGCGCCAGCCCCGCCTCCGTCCGCGCTCACGGTCCCCGGTCGCGCTCGCTGCCCCAGTCCGTTCGCGCTCACAGTCCCAGTTCCCTCCGGTAGAGTCCCTCGTCGCGCGCACCGAACACGTCGAAGACCACGCGCACGCGGGAGGCGCCGGGCGCGGCGGAGTCCAAGAACGCGGCGGTCGTGGACACTGCGATGCGGGCGGCCTGGTCCTGCGGGAACCCGAAGACCCCGGTGGACACGCAGCACAGCGCCACGGTCCGCAGGCCGTGGGAGGCGGCCAGGCCGAGGCAGGACCGGTACGACGAGGCGAGGGCCGCCCGGTGCGCGTCGGTGAGCCGCCCGGAGACGACGGGCCCCACCGTGTGCAGGACGTGGCGGGCGGGCAAGTGGAATCCCGGGGTGATCTCAGCCCCGCCCGTCGGCTCCGGGCCGAGTCCGGCCGCCTGCCGCTGGGCCATGATGGTTGCGCACGCCTCGCGCAGCTGGAGCCCGGCGGCGGAGTGGATCGCGTTGTCGATGCAGGAGTGGCCCGGGACCCTGCACCCCAGCAGGGCGGAGTTCGCGGCGTTGACGATGGCGTCGACTGCCAGGCGGGTGATGTCCCCGCGCCACAGGGCCATCCGCGGATGGATGGGGGAGACCCCGGCGTTTTCCCACGAGGCGGTTCCCCGTGCCCGTGCCTCCGCGTCGAGGATGGCGCCCTCCACCTCGAGGTACTCCGGGTCGAGGGGGCCGGGTTCACGGGTGTTCATCAGGGCGCGGAGCAGGGCGCGCTGGGCTCCGGGGTCCAGGTCGGCCGGGGGCTCGGTGCCCTGCTCGGAGCAGAGGATCTCGACGGCGCGGCGCACGAGGCGGGAGCGCGCAGCGCTGTCCGCTTTCCCGGTCCCGGTTGCGGGGGTCGTCATGGGCGCGCCTTTCGTCGGATACGTGTCTCAACGGCGCCCGGGCGCCCAGTATTCCGAGGATCCCGTGTTCCGCCGGTTCCCGGGGCGCGGGGGTGTCCGGGGACCCCAGCCCCGCCAACACGAACTCCCGGGGCCGGTTCCCGGGGCGCGGGGGTTCTGCTCATCCCCGCGCATTTCTCGGCTCCGCGTTCTCGGAGGCGCCCAGCCGGGGGCGCGGTGCGCGTTCTGTCCCACTCGGGGCGGGCCGCCTCGATCGTCTCGGGCGAAGGGCGGTGGGCTGTGTTCTTCCCGGGCGGGGGTATAGACGATGTCTATGGCCTCCTGGGGGGAATACCGATGCCGACGCGGGCCCGGCCCCCGGGTCCGGAATGCGGGCGCTGGGTCCGTGGCGCGGGTGGGCCGCTCGTTCTGTCCCCGGGTGGGTGGTTCTTTCTGTCCCTGGGCGCGGTGCGCGTTCTGTCCCACTCGGGGCGGGCCGCTCGTTCTGTCCCACCCGGGGCGGGTTGGGTCCGGGTAGCGGGCGCGGGGATGCCGGGTGTTGGGGTGCTGCCCGCTACTCTGCCCCGAGGCTCCGTGTGATTTCCTCGATGAGCTGAGCCATCGGGCAATCGTCCCGCCAGTACGCCCGGTACCGCATTACGACGGGGTTCCCCTCGGGGTCCACGAGGTCGTGCCCGACCAAGTCCTGGCGCGTCACCTTCGACTCCGGCAGGATCGCGCTGCCCAGGCCCAGGGCCACCCGGTCCTCCAGTTCCCGGTACGAGGCGGCCCGATCGGGGTGCTCCTTGAGGGGGAGCCCCGCGGACCGGAAGAACGCCTCGGTGAAAACAGAGAGCCCGCACATGGGCGCCATGAGGACGAACGTGCGCGCGGACGCCTCGGCGGCAGTGACGGGCCCGGCGCCCGAATCCGGCTGGCCGGGGGAGTCGACCAGTCGCATCGCCTCCGATCCGATCTCGCGTTTCCGGTAGCGCGTGGCGGGCAGCACAGCGGGCAGGAGGGCGGCGTCAATGCCCCCGGTCTCGAGTTGGAACTGCAGATCCAACAGGTCGTACTCGCTCAGCGCCAGGGAATCGGCGCTGAGGCGGGAGTGGGCGTGGGCGGCGCGCCGCAGCTCCTCGATGAGGGAGCACGGGACGAGGGCGGACGCGCCGATCGCCAGGTGGACCGGAACGGCCTTCCCCTTCCTCGATGCGGCGGCGACCCGGTCGGCAGCGGCGGCAGCGTCCTCGATAAGGCCGATCACGGCCTCCCCGAAGGGAGTCAGGGCTACCCCCTGCGCCGACCGCTCGAACAACGGGTGGCCCATGAAGCCCTCGATCCTGCGCACGGCGGCCGACACGGACGGTTGTGTCAGACCGCACTCCCGGGCCGCCCCCGAGAACGACCCGCAACGGTGGACGGCGGCCGCGCAGCGCAAGCCCTCCAGTGATAAACGATCATTCATACCAATCAGTATAGGAAGGTGCGGTCGGGGTGCCCGGGGCGCCCAGGGCACGCGGTCATGGAGGTGGGAGGTGCGTCATGCTTTCGTCAAAGGTGTTGATTCTCCTCATGGATTCTAAGTAAGGTGACAGAAACGCAACAAAGTTGTTAAATGTGTGAAAAGGTACGGG
>ERZ773099.821-NODE-821-length-24308-cov-17.761184_pt1 | contig 24308 bp, 15 predicted proteins | sample MGYA00511120_ERZ773099 | MGnify/ENA primary metagenome ERZ773099 (study PRJEB29015, sample SAMEA2738012) | human oral metagenome | biome: human oral; feature: human-associated habitat; material: dental | place: China | collected 2104 ...
CGCCGGGGCGCCCGGGCGGCCCCCGGCCCCGGGGGTGGAGCCAGGGGCGGCCCCGGGTGCCGGCGGGCCGGGGGCGGGCGGAGGGGACGCGGGCGCCTCAAGGCGCAGGAGCGCCCTTCGCGCCGGGCTCGCCGAACGCACGGGCCTGACCGACTGGCCCCAGCATGTGCCCGGCCTGGGGGACCCACAGGCCTCCACCATTCCGGCGACCGTGGAGTCCACGGGCGCAGCGGGTCTGATTGTGCGCGGCTACCCCACGCTCCTGGCCGCGGGAGGGGCGGCGCCGCTGCGGCCCAGCGCCGGCGGGCAGCGGGCCGGGGCGGATTCGGCGGGGACTCCGAGCCGGGCCGGTGCGGCGGGCGCACAGGATTCTTCACGCCGAGCCGGCGGAGCATTGGGGCCGAGCGCGGACCTGATGATCCTGTCGGACGCCGTCGGCCAGGCCCGCGAGCACGGAGCCGGGGTAACGGCCCTGGCCCTGGCCCGCACGATGCTGCCGACGGGCCGGGTCTCCAGCCGGTGGAGCGGATCGGAGGCGTTAACGCTGGCGGCCTCCCCCTACCGCAGCACCGAGGAGTTGGTGGCCGACCTGCAGCTGGCGGCAGCGCGCGGCGTGGCGGACCGGTGGGCCACTGCGACCGGGCGGCCCTTGGCCCAGGTGCGCGAGCGGGCCGTCTTCACTGCTCTGGTGGGGGTCATGCGCCAGGAGTTGGAGGACGAGGTTCACCGGCTCGCACAGATCGTGGTGCGCACGCTCTCAGCGCAGCGGGACGTGGAGCGGGCCGTGGGGGCGCACACCTCGATGGCGCTGCTGCCGGTTTTGCAGCAGGTGCGCGAGCACACCGCCGAGCTGGTCTTCGACGGCTTCATCACGGTCACACCGGCCACCGAGCTGGCGCACCTGCCCCGCTTCCTGACGGCTCTGGCCATGCGCGTGGACAGGGCGGCCTCCTCGCCGTCCGCGGCCGCCCAGGATGCGGCGCTGGCCTACCAGGTCGGCGAGGCCCTGGAACTGGTGTCTCAAGCGAGGGCGCGGGCGGCGGCGCTGCCCCCCAACGCCGAGCGCGAGGCGGTGCTGGTGGAGGCCACGTGGATGGTTGAGGAACTGCGGGTGAGCCTGTTCGCCCAGAGACTGGGCACGAGCCGTAAGGTCAGTATGAAGCGTTTGAGCAAGCTCCTGGCCGCGGTCTGAGAGGCCGCGGCTCAATGCCCGCGCGACCGTAGGCGCGCCCCAGGACGGTGGCGTCCTGGGGCGCCGCCGGGCGCAGTCCGGGCAGGCGGGCGGCGGTACCCTGGCTCACCCTGGGCCCCGCCCGACGACGGCGCCCAGGACCAGGCCGTGCACGGGGTTCAGCTGGCGCGCCCGCGCCGTGGCCCCGCCGGCCCGTTCGGGGCCTTAAAGCACGGCGGACATGAGGCGGCAGACGTTGTCAATGTAGCGGCGGTACCAGGGCTCGGCCGCCCACTCGGCGACGGTGAGTTCGGAGGATACGCCCCGGTAGTACTCGTCGTTGTGGCGCAGCAGGTCGTCGAGGTCCCCGCCGAAGGCCAGCAGCATCATCTCGTAGTTCAGGGCGAAGGAGCGGAAGTCCATGTTGGATGAGCCAATGACCCCGACCTCCCCGTCGACCGTCATGTACTTGGCGTGCAGCACCGCCGGCGCCGGGTAGCGGTAGATGCGCACCCCGGCGGACAGCAGCGCCGAGTAGTAGGAGCGCTGGGCGTGGTTGACAATGAACTGGTCGGACTCCTGGCCGACGAAGAGTTCGACGTCAACCCCCCGGTAGGACGCGGAGGTCATTGCCGCTAGCAGCGCCTCGTCGGGGATGAAGTAGGGGCTGGTAATGGACACGCGCTCCTTCGCCCCGTGGATGAGGGACAGGAACATCCGCAGGTTGGGCTGGGTGGGGTATCCGGGCCCGGAGGGAATGATCTGCATGGCGTTGAGGACGGCGTCGGGGCGTCCGGGCTGGGGCGCAGGATCCCCGACGGCGGGGGGGCGCCCGCCGCTGGCCTGCATCTGCAGCCAGGCCGACTGCCGGGCGGCCAGGTCGACGACGTCGAGCTGCTCACCGGATTCGAAGAACCAGTCCATGGCGAACACGGCCTGGGCCTCGGCCACGATTTCTCCGGTGACTTCTACGGACAGGTCTTCCCAGACGCGTCCGGCCCTCTGGTTGGAGCGCAGCCGGTAGGTGGGGTCAATAATGTTGTGGCTGCCGATGAAGGCGCGGGCGGAGTCAACGATCAGGACCTTGCGGTGGTTGCGCAGGTCGGGGCGGCGCCAGCGCCGCTTGTGCGGCAGTAGCGGCATCATGAGGTGCCACTCAATGCCGGCGGCGGTCAAGCGCGCCCCCAGGCTTCTCCATCCGGGGTACTTGCGCGAGCCCAGATGGTCCAGGAGGAGGCGCACTTTGACGCCGCGGGCGGCGGCGCGGGCCAGTGCCGAGTAGAAGATGTCAGTGACCTCGTCCCAGCTTTGGATGTAGAACTCAATGTGGACATGGTCGGTGGCGGCGTCAATGGCGCGCGCCATGACCTGGTAGGTGGACACGGAATCCGAGTGCAGGGCAATGACCTCGCCGGTGACGCAGGGAAGACCGGTTAGCCGCCGGTTCATGCGCAGCACCGAATCCAGGGAGGACGAGGGCCTGGCACCGGGCGGGGTGTCGGCCATGTCGCGCGTATAGGCCAAGGTGGTCTCGTTGACGGCTAGTTGCTGCTCGTAGCGCTTCCCGCTGACCCAGGGGCTGCCCAGGAGCAGATAAAGGGGCAGGCCGATGACCGGCAGCAGGAAAATGAGCAGGAGCCACGCCGTGGACGAGGAGGGCCTGCGGTTCTCCGGAACAGTTCCCAGGGCCACAATCTTGATGAAGTACTCCGCCACGACCCACAGGGTGGTGAGAACCGGCGGCAAGGTCATATGCGCATAATGCCACGCCGGTGGCGGCCGGACCCGCATGAGGCCCCGGTCAGGTCGCGGACCGCGCTTAAGCATGGCGATGGCCCGCCCCGGTATGGATCAACCGGGCCGGGCCTATCGCATCGAAGTCGCTAGCCGGTTCCCACGCCGGAAGCGGTACTCCCTTCACCGAGCGACAGAACCGCATTCCCTTGGCTACGGCCCCGCCTCCAGGGCGACCCTTCAACAGCACTCCCCAGTACCTCGTGGCCGCCTCTGGTCGGTGGCAGTAACTACTATGCGGGTCCCGCCTGAGAAAACACCCCAGATCGCCCTGAAAAACCCCTGGGAATCAAGGGGGCGGTGGCGAACCAATACACCCGGGACCGGCAGTGCGCCCGGCTCGTCCCGGCCCCGGCGCCCTCAGGTCGAAGGGGTCGGATCGCCGAAGAAGCGACGGAAGTAGCCGTAGAAATTCCAGTTCCCCCAGCTGGTGCACTCATCCCCGCCCGCGGCGGCGGCGGCGTTGGGCTGGTAGGGCGTGTAGGCGTACAGGCCGGCAGTGGCCTGGTTGGCGGCGGTGAACGCGGAGCTGCCGCAGGCGGCGTCCGGGGAGTAGGCCACCTGCGTCGTCTTGCCCGCCACCACCTGAAAATCCTCGGGGATGAGCCGGTAGCGCTGGAACTGGGAGGCCGCCCCGTAGATCTGGGCGAAGAATCCGGCCCACTCCTCATTGCAGGACCGCCCGTCCGGGCAGCCGTAGCCGGCGGCGGCCTCATAGGCCCAGGCGCTCAGAGTGGGGCCGGAGGCGGTGAGCAGCCCCTGCTCCTTCTGGATGAGGACCAGCAGGACCTGAGGGTTAATGTCACAGGCGAGGGCCACCTTAGAGATAATGTCGGCGGCGGTCTCCCCCCTGGCCCCTTTGTAGCCGCCGGGGCAGGTAATGGAGGCGTCGCGGTCCTCGGTGTCGAAAACGGCCTCAGCCAGGCAGACGGTGCCGTCCTCCCCCGGCTGACACCCCTCGTTAATATTCTCGATGAAGGCCGCGATCTCATCACGGCTCATCGCGGTCTCATCGTAGAAGATCTCGTCGTCAATAATGTGCTCGGGATCAAAGCCGGTCATGTCGAGGTAGACGGGGGCGGGGGCGGTGGCGTCGGGGCTCTGAGAGGCCACCACCTGCCTGTTGAGGCGCATGGTGTTGACCGCCATGGCACCGGCAAGGACGACGGCCACCAGCACCGCGAGCAGCACCGCTGTGTGCAGCGCCCTCAGCCAGCGACGGCGCCGTCGCAGCCTCAATGTTGCGTTCAACCGCTTTCGGTTGGAACGACGGCGGGAGGGGCGGTTGTGGGCGGAGCCGGCGCCCCGGTGGGTCTTTCTACTGCCGGCGGCTCCTGCGGCCCTGCCGGTGTGCGTCGCGCGCTGGTTTGAAGCCCGGCTCGTCGTGGTGCGGGTCTGCGCCTGCCGGTCTGCGGCGCCTCGAGTGCCGCGCCGTTTGCCCTTCTGGCCGCGCCCTGCGCCTTTCTGGCCGTGCCTTGCTCCAACGCTGCGGCTGACGGCGGTGGCGCGCTTGGCGTCGTACCTGCGGTGGCTGGCGGACTGCCGGGCGGTGCTCTTCGACCCGCGACCGGAGGCGCGAGGAGTCCGCCCCACGGCGTGCGAGCCCTTGTCGGGCTGCCGCGAGGCGCTCGCAGCCTTATTGGTCTTATTGGTCTTATTGACCCGATTGACCCGCCCCGGGGTGCGCGCGGCCCTGTCGGCCCGCCCCGAGGAGCGCACAGCCCTGTCAGTCCGCGCGGCTTTGCCGGGCTGCCGCGAGGCGCGCGCGGCTTTGCCGGGCTGCCGGGAGGCGCGTACGGCGCTACCAGTCCGCCGAGTACTGCGATGACGCCCGGCTGCACCGCCCTTCTTGCTGGCGGTACCCATGCGGCCGCCACTAGCCCGCCGCCCGTTGACAGGGCGGCGTCCAGGGCGAGGCTTCAAGGAGGAACGCATCGCCGCCATGCTCCCACACCCGCGTCACGACCTGGCCCCGGCGTGCCTCACGCCACTGTGATTCGTGTCCGAAGCCGCCGCTAGGCTGTCGATGTGGACCTGTCCAATGTTCTCAGCCTCGCCCGCGCACTCATGGAGGAGCACGGGGTGGGCGCCTGGGGCCTGGAATTCGACCGGGCCCGCAGGCGCGCGGGCCAGACGGACCACGCCCGCAGGCGCATCACCCTGTCACGTCACCTCATGGCCCTGTACAAGGAGACGGAGGTGCGCGAAACCATCCTGCATGAGATCGCTCATGCCCGCGTCGGCGCCGCCCATGGGCACGACGCCGTCTGGGCCGCTGAGGCCCGCAGGATCGGTTCCAGCGGACAACGGCTCGTGGCCGAGCACGCTCCGCGAATCGAGGGCAGGTGGGTGGGCACCTGCCCGGCCGGTCACACCATCAACCGCATGCGCAGGCCCGCCGCGCCCATGGCCTGCGCCCGCTGCGGACAGTCCTTCCGCCTGGATCACCTGCTGTCCTGGACATACGACGGCGCACCCATGACTCCTGAGAGGATCGGCGAGCGCTACGCCCGGATCCTGGCCCGGGTGCGCCGGAGCCAGGCGTGACCCCGCCGGGCCGTGAGGGCATTAGCACCGGCCCGGCGTTAACGCCGGGCCGGGCGGGCCTCAGTAACCGTAGGAAGAAGAAGACGTGCCTTGGAAAAGGGTAAGGCCCCCCAGCACCAAGAAAATGATCGAGAGAACGACGCCAATGAGCATCCAGATGAACTGCGCCCGCGCCCAGTTCTTGCGCGACTCCGAGGCGCTCCCGCCGAAAGCGACCACAAGCAGGTAGATGAACCCCACCAGGGGAATCGCGCAGATGAACAACGTGAGCATCCAAGCACCCACGGAGTCTGCTGGATTAGTCGTCTGGGGGGCGTAGTGGACGGTCTGGGCCGGGGCCTGCTGGGCGGGAGGCTGAGCCGGATAGTAGGATGACACGACTGTTTCCTCTCAGATGCGATGTCGCCACGCGACGCGGGAAGATTCCTGGCCCCCAGCCTAGGCCCTGCGGGCCAGGTGCGACGAGGAGCAGGAGGGGGGAGAAGAGCCCGTTGCGTTTCCTCCTGTCGGCGGATCCGCTGGGCGACTGGAACTCGGGAAGATAAGCCATGTAGCTCATAGAACTCATGGCAGCACCGCCAGTGTACAGCCGCTCCCAACCAGAAAGGGCCGCATTATGCTCGTCACCACCACCCCCACCGTCGAGGGCTACCCCATCACCCAATACCTGCGCATCGTGTGCGGTGAGACCATTGCTGGAGTCAATGTGTTCAAGGACCTCGCCGCGGGCATCCGCAATGTGGTGGGCGGCCGTTCCGAGGCCTACGAGCGGGAGCTCACTCAGGCCCGCGAGACCGCCCTGGCGGAGATGGTTCAGCGCGCCCAGGAGCTCGGCGCTGAGGGCGTTGTCGGTGTGGACATCGACTACGAGACGCTGGGCACCGACAATGGCATGCTCATGGTGACCGCCTCGGGGACCGCCGTGCGCTTCTCCGCCGTCAGGAACTGAACCTGGCGGCGCGCCATCCCTCACCGCTCAGGCCCGCCCCTCGCGGGGCGGGCAGCCATAGGACGGGCAGCGCGCAGCTTCATCGGCACCCGACTCACCCATAGCGCCCGCCCCCTTGAGGGGCGGGCCGCGCAGTTTTACGGGGCCCTGGTTCTACAGCGCCCTGAGGGCGCTCAGGGGTGCCCGGCCCCACCAGCCGCAGATCTCGCCCGCCCGCGCCCTCTCCTCGGCTCCTAGGCGTGCCGGCTGCGCCCGAGCGTGGATTCGCGCACCACCAGCTCCGGGGTGAAGACCACATTGCGCACCTCATCCCCCGCCGTCAACAGCAGGTCGGCCGCGGCCCCGCCGAGTTTGCGCATGGGTTGGTGGACGCTGGTCAGCGGGATAATGAGCTCGGAGGCCACTGAAATGTCATCGTAGCCGACAATGGCGACGTCGTCGGGGATCCTCAGGCCCTGGCGACGAACCTCCCGCATGGCCCCAATGGCCATGAGGTCATTGGCGCAGAACAGGGCGGACGGCGGGTTGGGCCTCCGCAGCAGACTGGCCGCCCCCGCCGCGCCGGCGTCGGCGCTAAAGGCCCTGCCCTCGACAACGACCTCAACCTCCTCCAGCACCTCGGCCACGTCGAGCCCCGCCTCGACAATGGCGGCCAGAACGCCCTCGCGCCGATCAGCGGCCTGGCGCACGGACAGGGGGCCATTGACCAGGCCAATCCGGCGGTGCCCCAAGTCCACGAGGTGGTCAATGGCCGCGCGGGCCCCGGCGACGTCGTCGCCTGAGACAGTGGACAGAGCCCTGGAGATGGGCGGGTGGTCCATGAGGACCACGGGGATGGAACGGTCGATGAGCACACCCAGGTTGTCCAGAGTGGAGGCCGAGGGGGTAATGATGACGCCGCGGGCGTCCAGCCCGGCGAGAATCCCCATGAGATCGCGCTCTCGAGCGGCGTCGGAGTCGGTGGAGCCGACCAGGGGGATGCTCTCGTCTTCGCGCAGCCGATCCTCGATACCGCGGGCCGCCTCGGTGAAGAAGGGGTTGGCGATGTCGTGGACGAGGACCCCCACCAGGGAGGAGCCGCCGCGGCGCAATCGGCGGGCCGTCTCCGAGCGCACGAAGCCGAGCTTTTCAATGGCGGCCTCGACACGTTCACGGGTGGCCTGGGCGACGCGGTCGGGGTGGTTGAGGACGTGGGAGACAGTGCCCACCGACACACCGGCCAGGGCGGCGACATCGCGCACTGAGGGGCGTCCGCTCTGGGGGCGGACGGGGGCGGAAGGCATGATTTCTCCTCTCAGGCGGGGCTGGCCGCATCCTGATCGCTGTCCAAGCATAGGGGCCAGGTCGGATCCCGGCCCTCAAACCTCTTGATGAAACGCTTCAAAGCGCGCTACGCTCACTCTCACTGAAACGATTCACATCAGTTCGTCCCCTCGGGTCCGCCCGCCGCAACGAAGCGCCGCAAGCACGGCACCACCCCATCCAGCCCACCAGTACCGAACCGCAGCGAACCGCCCCGCCCGACGAAACGGAGAACCGCCATGCCCAGCCCCGCACTGTCCGACCTCACCGCGCAGGCCCGCAGCCTGCTCCGAACCCAGACCATTGAGTTGCCGAGTTGGGCCTTCGGCAACTCCGGCACCCGCTTCCGCGTGTTCACTACTGCCGGCGTGCCCCGCGACCCCTTCGAGAAGATCGACGACGTCGCCGAGGTCAACCGGCTCACCGGCATCACCCCGCGCGTCTCCCTCCACATCCCCTGGGACGCCGTGGACGACTACGAGGCCCTGCGCCGCCACGCGGAGCAGCAGGGAGTGTCCATCGGCACCATTAACTCCAACGTCTTCCAGGACGAGGACTACAAACTCGGCTCCCTGACCAACCCGGACGCCGCGGTGCGCCGCAAGGCCATTGACCATCACAAGGAGTGCATTGAGGTCATGCGCGCCACTGGCGCCCCGGCCCTCCACCCGGCCAAATGACGAGCTTCAACCACTATGCCCTTGGCGCAGTCACCCAGTGGCTGCTCGACGACGTCGCCGGCCTGGCGCTGGACAGCCCGGGGGGCGGCGCCCTGCGCGTGGCTCCGCAGGTGGGGCACGGATTCACCCGCGCCTCGGTGGTGCGCCGCCTGCCTGATGGCGTAGCACGGGCGGCCTGGGAGCTCGACGGCGACCGGCTGCACCTGAGCGTCCAGGTGCCGGTGGGGTCCACGGCGCGGATTGTGCTGCCCGGCACCGAGCCGGAGACGGTGGGGCACGGCCTGCACGAGCGCACGGTGGGCGCGCCGGCCGAGTCGGCGGGTGCCGCCATCGGCACAGTGCGCGACCTTATTGATGACGAGGAGGCGTGGAGGCGGACCTGTGAGGCGGTCGCCGCCAGCGGACATCCGGCCTACGCTGACGACCCGTCCGGCGCGCTGACGAAGCTCCTCACCCACGAGCTGGATTCGCCCGTCGCCGTTGTCCCCAGTGCGGCCACTATGTACGGCTTCATCCCCGGTCTGGAGGGCGTGCACAAGGCGCTCTCCCAGGTGGTGGCAACCCTGGACTGAGGCCGCATTCTCACCCTCGCGGCCCCCGCCCCCTCGCTCCTCCCCTCCCGCCCTCGCCCTCCCGCTCCTCCCCTCCAACGAAATCCTCACAGCGCGACGTCCCGGGACGTTGTGCTGTGAGGATTTCGTTGGAGGAGGTTGGGGGCGAGGGGCCGACTCTTGACGGGACGGACCACCGCAACCTATTTTTGAGTCGTTTCAATGACGAGCATCCGGAGTCACCGTGACCATCCGCCGCAGCGCCCAGCGCACCCCCCTCACACCCACCCGCCCCACCACGCCTGAGCCCACGATCACCGCCGCCGCCCTGCCCGACCCCATTGGCCCGCTGGCCGCCCCCCGCCACCTGCGCATCGAGCACCACCTGAGCGGCGATGTCCTGGGCGGCGCCTGGCCGGCCCCCCGCCTGAGCTGGGAGGTGCCCACGGCCCCCGCGCTGTGGACCCCCACCCGCGCCGAACTCGAGATCACTCGCACCGCCCTGAACGGCACTCCCCTGCCCGGCACCGGCACCACCGGCCACCCCGGCACCAACACCGGCGCCACCACCCGCCCCGACACCGGCACCACCGTCCGCCCCAACCCCGAGGTCGTCCCCCTGGAGGTCGCCGACGGCGTCCTGGCGCCCTGGCCCGCCGCGCCTTTGGGCTCCCGCGAGCGCGTCGTCCTGCGGGTGCGCGTGGCCGGCGCCCCGAGCGCGCAGGGCCCGGCCGGCGCCCCCTGGTCGCCATGGTCCGCCCCCCTGGTCTACGAGACCGGACTACTGAGCCCCCAGGACTGGCGGGCCCTGCCCGTGGGTCCCGCCTGGCCCGAGAACCCGACCTCCCGGCGTCGCCCGCCCCGGGTTCGCGGCGAGATCACCGTGGATCGCCCGGTGGCGGCCGCCCGCGTCTACCTCAGCGCTCACGGCCTCATCCGCGCCGAACTCGACGGGGTGCGCATTGGCGCTGACGAGCTGGTCCCCGGCTGGACCGTCTACGACGAGCGCCTCGCCGCCCGCGCCTATGACGTCACCGCCGCGCTGTTGGCCGCCAGTGCCCGGGGCGACGGCGTGGGCCCCCACGCCGTCGGCGCCCAGCTCGCCGACGGCTGGTACCGGGGCCACATCGGTTTCGACGGCGGCTACCACAATCTCTACGGGGAGGACGTCGCCGCCATTGTTCAGCTCGAGCTCACCCACACCGATGGCAGCCGCACCATCCATGCCACGGACGCCACCTGGAGCGCCGGGGCCGGGGAGATCCTTTTCACCGGCCTGTACGAGGGTGAGACCGTGGACGCACGCCTGGCCGACCCCGCCTGGTCCCGCCCCGGCTATGAGGCCACGCCGGACAGGGGCTGGAGCCCGGTGCGCGTGGGCGACCCCCAGGGGCGGCGTCTGGTCATGGCCACTGACGCGCCCGTGCGCGCCATTGAGACTCTGGAGCCGGTCAGCGTCACCCGCCACGGGGCCGAGCACCTCACCCTGGGCGATGTCGACCTGCCCGCCGCCCCAGAGCGCTACATCCTGGACTTCGGGCAGAACATCTCCGGGCGCCTGCGCCTGAGCGTGGCCGGTCCGGCCGGCACCGTTATCCGCCTGCGGCACGCCGAGGTCCTGGAGGGCAACTCTCCCGGCGGGGAGCTCGGCACCCGCCCCCTGCGCGAGGCCGCCGCCACCGACACCTACACCCTGCGCGGTCGGGGGCTCGACGGAGGGGTGCGCGAGGAGTGGGAACCGGCCTTCACCATCCATGGCTTCCGCTACGCCGAGGTCGTCGGCTGGCCGGGAGGCGCCGACCCGGAGGCGGTCACGCGCGACATTGCCTCAAGCGTGCGGGCCGTCGTCGTCCACACCGACATGGAGCGCCTGGGGGCTTTCACCTGCTCCCACGAGCTGGTCACCCGCCTGCACGAGAACTCGCGTTGGTCTATGCGCGGCAACTTCGTGGCCATCCCCACCGATTGCCCTCAGCGCGACGAGCGCCTGGGCTGGACCGGGGACATCCAGGCCTTCACCCCGACCGCGGCCTTCCACTACCGCTGCTCGGGCCTGCTGGCGTCCTGGTTGACCGACCTGGCTATTGAGCAGCGCAGGCACGGCACCGTGCCCTGGTATGTGCCGGTCATCCCCGGCGGCTTCTGGACCCCGCCGCGCCCGGCGGCGGTGTGGGGCGACGCCGCCACACTGGTGCCCTGGGAGCTCTACCGGGCGACCGGGGACACGGGGCTCTTGGAGCAGCAGTACGAGTCGGCGAAGCAGTGGGTGGATCTTGTGGACCGCCTGGCGGGCCCCAGTCACATCTGGGACACCGGCTTGCAGCTGGGCGACTGGCTCGACCCGGCCGCCCCACCGGATGATCCCATGCGGGCCCTGACGGACCGCTACCTGGTGGCTACCGCCTTCTTCGCCCATTCCGCCCGGGTCATGTCCCAATGGGCCACTGTCCTGGGGCGCGGCCGGGATGCGGCCCACTATGGGGAGTTGGCCGACGACGTCGCCGCGGCCTTCCGGGGCCGCTACGGGGCCGACGGCGGGCGCCTGAGCTCGCACTCCCAGACCGCCTACGCCCTGGCGATCGCCTTCGACCTGTGCGGGGGCGAGCAGGAGCGGGCTCGCGCCGGGGAGCACCTGGCGGCCCTGGTCGCCGACGCCGACGATCATGTGGCCACCGGCTTCGCCGGTACGCCGGTGGTGACCGCGGCCCTGTCGGACACCGGCCAGATTGAGGCCGCCTACCGTCTCCTGGAGCAGACCACCTGCCCCTCCTGGCTTTACGCGGTCACCATGGGGGCGACCACCACCTGGGAGCGGTGGGACTCCCTGCTGCCGGACGGCTCCATTAACCCCGGGGGCATGACGAGTTTCAACCACTATGCGCTGGGCGCGGTGGCCGCTTGGCTTCAGCGCACCGTGGGCGGCCTGGCGCCCGCCGAGCCCGGCTACCGGGTGATGGAGGTGGCCCCGCAGCCCGGCGGCTCCTTGACCTCCGGCGAGTCGGTGCACCGCACCCCCTACGGGTGGGCCGCGTCCTCTTGGCGACTGGAGGCCGGTTCCTCATTCCGCCTGGAGGTGGTGGTGCCGGTGGGCGCCAGGGCCCGGGTGCGCTTGCCGGGCGTCAATGGCGAGGTGATTGAGCTTGGGCACGGGCGCCACCGCCTGAGCGCACCTCTGTGACGCGGCCCGCACCATACACTCGTGTCTTCCAGATAAACTGACCAACGAGCCGATAGATAGGCAGTCTCTTGAGCGAAGGAGCTCACCCCATGACAACCACCACCCCCGCGTCTCCGTTCTCCCCCGACCTTCAGCGCCGCGCCACCGAGCTCGTCGCCCAGATGACCCTGGAGGAGAAGGCCGGCCTGACCTCCGGATCCGACTTCTGGCACACCAAGGGGGTGGAGCGCCTGGACCTGGAGCCGGTCATGGTCACCGACGGCCCCCACGGGCTGCGCAAGCAGGCGGGCGACACCGACCACCTGGGCCTCAACGCTTCGGTGCCCGCCACCTGCTTCCCGACCGCCGCGGCGCTGGGCTCCACCTGGGACCCCGAGCTCGTCGAGCGCGTGGGCCGGGCCCTGGGTGAGGAGACCGCCGCCAACGACGTCGCTGTCATCCTGGGCCCGGGCGTCAATATGAAGCGCTCCCCCCTGTGCGGGCGCAACTTCGAGTACGTCAGCGAGGATCCGCTGCTGGCCGGCCGTATTGCCGCCGCCCTGGTGGCCGGCATCCAGTCCCAGGGCGTGGGCACCTCCCTGAAGCACTTCGCCGCCAACAACCAGGAGACCGACCGCCTGCGCGTGGACGCCCAGGTCGACGAGCGCACCCTGCGCGAGGTCTACCTGCCCGCCTTCGAGCAGGTGGTCCGCCGCTGCCAGCCCTGGACCGTCATGTGCTCCTACAACAGGATCAACGGCACCTACGCCTCCGAGGACCCCTGGCTGCTCACCGAGGTCCTGCGCGAGCAGTGGGGTTATGAGGGGCTGGTGGTCTCGGACTGGGGCGCCGTCAACGAGCGCGTCCCGGGCCTGGCCGCCGGCCTGGACCTGGAGATGCCCGCCTCCGGCGGCCGCACCGACGCCCAGGTGGTCGCCGCCGTGCGCTCCGGTGAGCTCGACGAATCCGTCCTGGACGCGGCCGCCACCCGCGTGACCGCCATGATCCTGGCCGGCCACGCCACCCTGGGGGCGCGCACCGGCGTCGGCTCCGACGGCGCCACCGCCTTCGACGCCGACGCCCACCACGCCATTGCCCGTCAGGCAGCCGCGGCCGGCACGGTGCTGCTGCGCAATGACAAGGTCCCGGGGCCCGACGGCGCTGCCCCGGTCCTGCCCCTGAGCGCCGCCGGCCTCACTGCCGAGGCGCCCCTGGCGCTCATTGGCGAGTTCGCCCGCACCCCCCGCTACCAGGGGGCCGGCTCCTCCCAGATCAACCCCACCCGGCTGGACACCGCCCTAGAGGCCTTCGAGGCCGCCCTGGGGGCCCGGGCCGTGCGCTTCGCCCCCGGCTACCGCCTAGCGGAGGCCGCGGGCAAGCCCGGCCAGGAGCTGGGCGCAGCCGAATTGCGTCAGCAGGCCGTTGAGGCCGCCCGCGGCGCCACCGCCGTCATTGTCGCCGGCCTGCCCCAGGCCTCCGAGTCCGAGGGCTACGACCGCACCCACATGGACATCCCCACCGACCAAGTCGACCTCATTCGCGCCGTGGGCGAGGCGGCCGCCCGCACTGTGGTGGTGCTCGTGGGCGGCTCGGCCATGGAAGTGGCCAGCTGGCAGGAGGCCGCCGACGCCCTGCTGGTGGCCTGGCTGGGCGGCCAGGCCGGCGGCAGCGCCATCGCCGACGTGGTCCTGGGGGCCGTGGCCCCCACCGGTCACCTGGCCGAGACCCTGCCGGTGGCCCTGAGCGACGTCCCCGCCCAACTCAACTTCCCCGGGGCCGACTCGCAGGTGCGCTACGGGGAGGGGGTCTTCATCGGCTACCGCGCCTTCGACGCCATGAGCCGGGAGGTGGCCTACCCCTTCGGGCACGGCCTGACCTACACGAGCTTCGCGCTGAGCGACCTGGTGGTCGCCCCCGCCGCCGGCTCGGGGGCGGTTGTGGCCGGCGGGGCCATGAGCCCGGCTGACACCGCCGCCCAGGACACGGTCCTGGCCACCGTGCGCGCCACCGTGACCAACACCGGTGCCCGTGAGGGCGCCCAGGTGGTCCAGCTCTACGTGGGCCGCGAGGGCACCGGTCACGTCCAGCGCGCCGCCCGGGAGCTGGCGGGCTTCGCCAAGGTGAGCCTGGCCCCCGGCGAGAGCCGGGAGGTGGAGCTGCCGGTCACCCAGCGCGACCTCGCCTTCTGGGACGCCCCCACGGGCGCCTGGGTGGTGGAGGCCGGGCGGTACACGGTGAACGTGGGCTTCTCCAGCCGCGACCTGCCCCTGGCGGAGAGCATTGAGGTCCAGGCGCCGCCCCTTGTCCGCCCGCTCAAGATGGACTCCAGTGTCAAGGAGTGGTTGGACCACCCGGTGGGCGGCCCGCTCATGCGCGCCGAGCTGCCCGAGTTCGTGGCCGGCCTGGAGGCGGACCCGAGCACCTACGAGCTCATGACCCCCATGCCCGCCAACCGGCTGGCCGTCTTCCCGGGCGGTTTCGGCTGGGAGCGCTACCTGGCGTTGCTCGCCCGGGCCCAGCGGGCTGAGCCGCCGGCCTGAGCCGGCGCACGCCCGCCGGCGCTGGGGTCGAGCATTGGCCTTGACCTCAGCGCCGGGTCGCGCCTTCGGCACCGGGCCACAATCGCAGACCGCCCGTCCGGGCCGAGCCGGCGCACACCCACCAACGGGGCGGCGCGGCCCCGCATACTCACACGGTCGCGGACGACGCGCCCAGGTACTCCAACCAGCGCTCGTAGTGGTCCAGGACATCGTGGGCCACCTGGTCGGTCGACCAATCCATGACGTCGTAGCCCTGGCCGCCCCCGCGCGGACGTACTTCCAGGCGCACGGTGAGGTCGTCGGCCTCGTGGACGACGGCGCCGTAGGCCGGTACTGGCGCCTGGACCATGCGCACCACGTAGCGGAAGGAGTCCCGGCCGAAGGAGCGTTCGACCGCCGTCGGCGAGCCCTCCTCCTTGGGGGGCTCCGCCCCCGGCGAGGTCACCACCAGGGTGGCCCGCCCCAGGAAGTTGCGGTCGTCGTCGGGGTCCTGGGCGCTGTCGCCCTCCACATAAACCTCGGCCAGCAGGTCCTCCTTGCGCAGCTCGACGGCCACCGCCTCCAGCGCCGGCACGATCCGGTTGTCCAGGGCCCGCTTGGCGCGGGCCGGGGAGACCGAGTCGAAGGTGTGGGAGAGGCGGTCCCGCCACGAGGAGCGGCCCAGTCCCGCGGCGCTCCCGGTGAAGCCCAGGGCGCGGTTGCGGTAGGCCTGAGAGCGGGCCTCATTGCGGCTGGCCTCCGACCTCAGAGCCTTCCACAGGCAGGCCATGACGATAATGAGCACGAAGGAGAAGGGCAGGGCCATGACGATCGTGGCCTGCTGAAGGATGGGGATGCCGCCGGCCACGAGCATGGCGATGGTCAACACCCCGGTTAACGAGGCCCAGAAGATCCGCAGCCAGGCGGGGGCGTCCTGGTGCTCGCCGCGCTGGCGAACACACAGATTGGACATGACCAGGGCGCCGGAGTCGGCAGATGTCACGTAGAAGAGGATGCCGACGAACAGGGCGATGGCAATGACGATGGTGCCTCCCGGCAGGGAGCCCAGGAGCATGTAGAGGCCCTGCTCGGGCTGAGCCTGGGTGGTTTCGGCGAAGTGGGTGTTCCCGGAGCGGATCATATCCAGGGCGTGGTTGCCGAAGATCGACACCCACATGACCACGTAGCTGAAGGGCAGGACCAGGGAGCCCAGGACGAACTGGCGGATGGTGCGCCCCCGGGAGATGCGGGCCAGGAACATGCCGACGAAGGCGGCCCAGGTAATCCACCAGGCCCAGAAGAACAGCGTCCACCCGTTCATCCAGGCGTCGGGCCGGTCGTAGGCGTAGGTCTCCAGCGTCAGCAGCGGGAACTGGGTGAGGAAGTCGCCAATGGACCCCACCAGGGCGTCGAGAAGGAAAGCGGTGTTGCCTGTGACCAGGACCCACAGGGCCAGGCCGATCGCCAACAGCACATTGATATTGGACAGCATGCGCACCCCCCGGTCGACGCCGGAGACTGCTGAGACGGTCGCCATGACCACTGACAGGGTGATGAGCCCAATCTGGGTGCTGATGCCCTGCGGCAGCCCGAAGAGGATGGTCAGGGCGACATTGAGTTGGACAACGCCGACCCCCAGGGAGGCGGCAATGCCGAAGACCCCTCCCACGAGCGCGGCGGTGTCCACAATGTCGCCGGCCACCCCCTCAACGCGGTCCCCCAGCAGGGGGCGCAGGGTGGAGCGCACCGCCAGGGTGTCGCGGCGCCGGTAGGCGAAGTAGGCCATGGCGACGCCCACCAGCGAGTACAGGCCCCAGCCGGAGATGCCGTAGTGGAAGAGCGTGAGCACAATGGCCTGGCGGGCCGCCGCAATGGTCTCCGCCTCACCGGTGGGAGGGCTCGCGTACTGGGCCACGGGCTCGGCGACGGCGAAGAACATGATCCCGGTACCAATGCCCGCGGCGAAGAGCATGGCCGCCCAGGAGAAGGTGGAGAAATCCGGGGTGGAGTTCGATGGCCCCAGGCGTACGGTGCCGAAGCGGGACAGCGCCAGGACCACCATGAACACGAGGACCACGGAGATAAGCAGAATATAGAAGGAGCCGAACCAGCGGCCGGCCCAGTCCACCGCCGCGTCGAAGACGCCCTGAACGCTTTGCGGCGCAATAATGGCGGCGCCCGCAACCACCCCGATGACCAGCGCGGAGGCGGCGAAGACCGGCAGGTTGAGACTGCGCGACTCCACTGCAGGGGCGGGGGAGGGGGAGCGCGACTCCTGGCTCCGGGTTTGCTCGGTCACCGAGTTCTCCGTTCGTCAGTGGTGAAACACATCCGTGACCTTCTCAGCGATCGGGTCCGCCTGCAAACGAAAGCCACAAAATCGCGCCAGTTTCCACCAGTTGGCGCCGCGTGTTGTCGGGCCTGAGGGGGGACGGAGGAGACCCTGGACACATTTTGGTCGGCGCCTGAGAGCCTGGGGCTAACGGCGGCGCGCATTTTAAGACCTCGACCGCGCGCTCCTCGGGCGACCCGGCCGACCCTCCCGGTTAGCTCGCCCGGTGGGCGAGGGCGGCGACCGCCCCGGCCGGGATGCTCAATCTGCGGCGCCGTGTCTCACACGTCCAGTTCGCTGATCATCTTGGGGTACTCGCGCAGCTCCTGCGGGTCGTGCAGGGGCGTCCAGACCTGGGCGAAGAAGGGGTCCACTTGGGCGCGGCGCCCATAGTTCCAGCTCTGCCGCTCACAGACCTCGCACCAATGCCCGCCTTCCAGGATCAGCCGGGGCGAGCCGGTGAACTCGTGCCCGAAGGCGCACCGGTAGCGCAACGGCGTGCGCCAGTCCCCCGTGACCATGTTCTGGCTCAACAGCTCCCCGCCCCGAAAGCGCGCGGCGCCGGCCACGGCGGCACGGTCCAGGGCCGACTCGGGCGCGGACTCGTCATAGCCGTGGTCAATGGGGACCACCGTGTCCCAGTCCTTGAAGCGCCTCATGTCGCGGCCGCGCTCGGGCAGGGCCTCCCAGGCCGCCCGGCTGCCCCAGTAGGCGTCGATCTCCTCCTGGGCGCCGTGCTCGAGGATATGCAGCGTCCCCCGCTCGCGTCGGGCCAGGTGGCGCAGGCCGCCGCTGACGGCCGCGCCTACGAGTCGCTGGCCCCCGGGCAGGGCGCACACGGCCCGCGCCACACGGGCAGCCGCGCCCAGACGCCGGCGGTACAGCTCGTAGAAGTACTCGATCGAGTCCCGCCGGAAGCGCAGGTACCCCTCCAGGCGGTTGGAGTCCAGGTAGTAATGGCCGTGGAAGTTCCGTGTGGCCTCCATTCGCGGGTGGAGCACCAGGTCCGGGTCCCTGATCCCCAGGTCCCGGTAGACCCGCCCGTACAGCTCGTGGGCGGGGGCTCGGCAGCTCGCCCCTCCCCCGACGTTGTAGACGTGCCCCCAGAACTGCGCGGGCAGCTCGCCACGGACCTCGGCGCGCACCAGGTTGCGCAGCATCCGCCCCGAGTCGCGGTCGGAGACGTACTCCAGCGCATTGTCGAAGGGGTTGTGGAACATAATGGGGTCCACGATGCGCACCATGGCGGGGCTCATTATGCCGGTCTGCCGCAGGGACACCCACCGGGCCAGGCCCGAGTCAATGACCGCCCGCTCGGCGGCCACCTTGGAGACGGCGTAGTAGTCGAAGATCGAGGGCTTGATCGGGTCCCCGACGCGCCCCCAGTGGATTGGGGGCATGCGGTCGCCGGTCTGCGCCACCGTCCCGATCCATACCAGGCGGACAGCGTCGGCGCGCCCCTGGAGGTGGATGGCGTCCAGGAGGGCGCGCGTGGAACCGTAGTTGACCTCCATGGCCAGGCGCGGGAGCTTGTCGGCGGCCGGCGGGACCAGGGCCGCCAGGTGGCAGATAATGTCCGCGGCCGCCACGCACCGCTCGACGACCCCGGTGTCAGACAGGTCTCCGCGCAGCACCCTGAGCCCGGGCGCCCCGCGGTACCTGGAGAGCACCTCACGATCCCGGGGCATGCCCTGAGCCAGGACGAGAAGGTGGTAGTCCTCCTGGTCCGCCAGCATCCGCTGCAGGGCCCGGCGCCCCATGGCGCCGGTAGCGCCGGTGAGAAGAACGGTGGGTGGCGAACTCGTGGTCAGCCGGCTCATGGCGATCCCCTCCCTCCTCAGAGTAGGACGCCGCGACTCACCTGGTCCAGGTGACTGCACGCCGGCCCGCCCGGTGGGCGAGGGTGGCGACCGGGTGGGGGTCGACTGCCCCGGGGCCCGGGGGCGTCCAGCGCAGACCAGCCCGACCGCCCCGGAGCCCGGGGCGCCCTCGGCGGTGAGCGGGGCCGCCCCGGCACTCCCCGGGCATGGAGGAGGCCCCGGTGGTGCCGCGGGCCTGTGGGGCCCGGGAGACCCCCCGGCAGGTCAAAGGCGGCAGCGCAGCGGGCCAGTGGGATCGGTCAGGGAGTCCGCCCGGCTAATGAGGCGCACCGGGCGGGCCGGGGCTCCCAGGGCGAGCCAGCCGGCGGGGACGTCGCGGGTGACGAGACTGCCGGCGCCGACGACGGCGTGCCGCCCAATAGTGACCCCGGGCAGGACGGTGACATTGGCCCCCAGCCAGACGCCGTCGCCAATGGTGACCGGGTCGGCGTACTCGGCGGATCCAGTGTGCCCGTCGGGGTAGGTCAGGTGCTTGCGCTCCTCGAAAAGGAGGGGGTGAGTGCCGGCGACAATGGTGACCCCGGGGCCGAGCTGGACGTCGTCGCCAATGGTGACGGCGACGTCGTCGAGGATGGTGAGGTTGAAGTTGGCGAAGAAGCGCTCACCAATGCGGGTGTGAGTGCCGCAGTTGACCTGGAGGGGGCCGCGCACGTAGGCGCCCTCACCCAGGGAGGCGAAGATCTGCCGCAGGACCCGCCCACGGGCGGGGTCGAGTTCGGGCAGGGAGTTGTAGCGGCGGCACAGGTCGTGGGCGCGGGCCTTCATGTCGCGGTACCCGGGCCAGGCGGCGTCGAATAGGAGGCCCGCCAGGGCGCGCTGGTCCTGGTCGTCCATCCCGGTCGCGGTGCCCGCACCCGGGACGGCGGTCCTCGCGTTCGCCGTCGACCCCTGGGTCATGGCCCGCCGCTGTTGGATGCCGGGTTCGCTGTCGCCGCGGACCGTCTGCCCCTGGGTCATGGCCCGCCTCCTGCCCAACTACTGCTCGCCGTGCCGGTCTTGACCCCACCGTATCGGCGGGGCGAAGGCCCATGGCAGCCTTCACCGCCCGTCTTTCCCCCGGCCCGGGCAGAAGCCGGCCGGGGCATGGTACCGCCGCCCCGGCGTCGTCCCTAACCTGGCGGCAGCCGATCACCGGCGGGTGAGGACGCCCGCCCGACCACCACAGGCACCACGCAGGCGCGCTGACGCGCAGGAGGACTGACCGCCCATGAGCACCATCGACCGCCACTTCGACGCCATTGTCATTGGGTCCGGCCCGGCCGGGTCGACGGCCGTGCGCGAGCTGACCGCAGCCGGCATGGACGTCCTCCTGCTGGAGGCCGGCCGCGAACTCACCGAGGAGGACTTCATCCCGCCGGCCCATGGCAAGCCCAAGCCCATGGGCATGGACGTGATGACCCGGGCCAGGCGCATGCTCGGCGGGCAGTTCAACCAGGCGCGCCGCTCCTTCTTCACCGACTCCTCCTCACGCTTCCTGATCAACGATCTGGACAACCCCTACACCTACCCGCCCAATGCCCCCTACCTATGGGTGCGCTCGCGCCTGCTGGGAGGGCGCATGCACGCCTACGGGCGGGTGCTCCAACGCATGAGCGACGTCGACTTCAAGGCCGCCAGCCTCGACGGCGTCGGCATTGACTGGCCCTTCGAGTACGCGGACCTGGCCCCCTACTACGACCGTGTCGAGGAACTCGTGGGCCTCTACGGGGACGCCGACCCCGGTGTGGAGCACCCGCCGGCCGGCAGGTACGTGGGGCCGGGCCACCTCAATGAGATGGAGCAGGACTTCAAGCGCGTCGTCGAGGAGACCTGGCCCGAGCGGCACGTCATCTCCTGGCGCTTCCAGGCCCCCTTCCTGGACCGCACGCCCCCCGGGATCCGTCAGGCCCGCGCCACCGGACGCTTGACCATCCGCACCGGCGCGGTGGTCAGCCGCATCACCACCAGCGCCCGCACGGGACTGGCCACCGGGGCCGTCTTCGTCGACGCCGCCACCAAGCGCGAGCACAAGGTGGTCGGCGACGTCGTCCTCCTGTGCGCCTCGGCGATCGAGTCGGTGCGCCTGCTGCTCAACTCCGCCGGGCCGCGCCACCCGCAGGGCCTGGGGAACTCCGGCGGCCTGGTGGGCCACTACCTCATGGAGCAGTCCATGACCCTGGGATTCGGCGACGACCCTCGGCGGCCGGGGTACTTCGAGCCCTCCACGCAGTGCGAGCCCGATCCCTTCTACGGCAACTCCGGGGGGTTCCTCATCCCCCGCTACCAGAACCTGGGGGGCCAGCGCGAGGCATACAAGCGCGGCTACTCCTTCCAGGGCCTGGCGGGCCGCGTCCCGGTGCCGGCGGACTCCCCGGCCATGTTCGGTTTCGGCGCCGGCGGGGAGATGCTGCCCCAGTACAGCAACCACGTCTCGCTCTCACCCCGGGTGCGGGACAAGTGGGGGATCCCGGCGGCGCACATTGTGTGCCGCCCCGATGACAACGACCGGGTCATGGTGCGCGCCGCGGTGCGCGACGTCACCGAGATGATGCGCTCCGGCGGCTACCGCACCAACTTCGTCGCCTCGACCTTCGGAGTGCACTCCAAGACGGTGTGGCCGGACTTCAACCCGGTGCAGCGGGCCGTCTTCAGAATCGGCATCCGCATGAGCCTCATGATGGGGGTGTCCATCCACGAGGCGGGCGGGGCGCGCATGGGCCGCGATCCGTCACTGTCGGTCCTCAACGGCGTGTGCCAGAGCTGGGACGTGCCCAACCTCTTCGTCACTGACGCCGCCTCCTTCCCGAGCGGCTCGACCGAGGGCCCGGCGCTGACGATCATGGCGGTCACGGCCCGTGCCTGCGACTACATTGCCCAGGCCCACGCCGCCGGCGAGCTGGCCCGCCCCACCCAGGACGTCACCCTGTAAAGACCCCGTAAAGACCTCGTAAAGGTGGTGGTGCCCCCGGGCGTCGCCGGCGCAGCGCGCCGAAACCGGCGCACGCAACGCACCCCCGCGGCAGGCGGGACGGGCGAGAAAGTCGTCCAGCTCAACTCCCTGGCAACGCACCCCCGCGGCAGGCGGGATGGGACGAATACAACCGGGCCGGGGACGGCTGAGATCTCCGGCCCTCGTTGTAGGCTTGAACGGCCCTGCCTCCCCGCCGGCCGCCGCGCCTCGCGCGCTCCACTCCGGCGCCTGCAGCTTCGCGGCGGAGCCGCTGCCCATTTCTCGGAGAAGCCGGTAGGAGACGCCTGTGAAGACCGTACGCACGCTCATGCGCAGCCTGCGCGAATATCGCAAGCCATCGCTGCAGGCACCACTGTTCATGGTGGGTGAGGCCGGGCTCGAGTGCCTGCTGCCCTTCCTAATGGCCGAGCTCATCGACACCCTGAACGGCGACTCCATGAGCCCGATCCTGCGCATCGGCTTGGCGCTGGTGGTCATGGCGATGGTCTCCCTCGTGTGCGGCGTCATGTCCGGCGTGCGCGCCGCCACCGCCTCGGCCGGTCTGGCCCGCAACCTGCGCGAGGACCTGTTCTTCCAGGTGCAGGAGTTCTCCTTCGCGGACATTGACCGCTTCTCGACCTCCTCGTTGGTCACCCGCATGACCACCGACGTCACCAACGTCCAGAACGCCTACCAGATGATTATCCGCGTGGCCGTGCGGGTGCCGCTCATGGTCGTCTTCTCGATCATCATGACGCTGACGATCAACCCGCGCCTGGCCCTCATCTTCGTGGCCATACTGCCGCTCCTCGGCGGCGCGCTCCTCGGCCTGGCCGCCTACGTCTTCCCCATCTTCCGGCGGATCTTCAAGAAGTACGACGCCCTGAACAACTCCGTGCAGGAGAACGTCTCCGCGATCCGGGTGGTGAAGTCCTTCGTCACCGAGGAGCACGAGAAGACCAAGTTCCGCGCCGCCTCCCAACAGGTCCGCAAGGACTTCACCTACGCGGAGAAGATTCTCGCGCTCAACGGCCCGATCATGGTCTTCTTCATCTACGTGGCGCTCATGCTGGTCAACTACCTGGGCGCGCGGGTCGTCGTCTCCTCCGGCGCCACGGAGCTGACCACCGGCGAGTTCTCCTCGCTCATGACCTACGGCGTGCAGATCCTCGCCTCAATGATGATGCTCGCCTTCATCTTCGTCATGGTGTCAATGTCCACGGAGTCCGCCCACCGTATCGCCGAGGTCATTAACCACCGCCCCACCCTCACCTCCCCGGAGAACGGCCGCACCCAGGTGGCCGACGGCGAGGTCCGCTTCGAGAACGTCTCCTTCCGCTACTCCGTCGAGGCCAACGCCGACGCCCTGTCCACCATCGACTTGACCATTCCCTCCGGCACCACCCTCGGCATTGTGGGCGGCACCGGCTCGGCGAAGACCACGCTCATCCAGCTCATCCCCCGCCTGTACGACGTGACCGAGGGGCGGGTGAGCGTCGGCGGCGTCGACGTGCGCGAGTACGACCTGGAGCAGCTTCGCGACGCCGTCGCCGTCGTCCTGCAGCGCAACGTCCTGTTCGCCGGCACCATTAAGGAGAACCTGCGCTGGGGCGACCCCGACGCCACCGACGATGAACTCGTTCACGCATGCCGACTCGCCCAGGCCGACGAGTTCATCCGCCAGTTCCCCGACGGCTACGACACCCGCATCGAACAGGGCGGCACCAACGTCTCCGGCGGGCAGAAGCAGCGCCTGTGCATCGCCCGCGCCCTGCTGAAGAAGCCCAAGATCCTCATCCTGGACGACTCGACCTCCGCCGTCGACACCCGCACCGACGCCCTCATCCGCCGGGCCTTCGCCCAGGAGATCCCGGACACCACCAAGATCATTATCGCCCAGCGGCTGAGCTCCGTGGAGGACGCCGACCAGATCATCGTCCTCGACAACGGCCGCATCCTGGAGCGCGGCACGCACGCCGAGCTCATGGCGGCCGGCGGGGAGTACCAGCAGATCTACGCCTCCCAGAACCGCACCAGCCAGGAACAGGAGGTGGCGTGACCGTGGCGCGCACCCGCACCGAGCAGGCGGACGCCGTCGTCGACCGGCAGACGACCGGGGCGGACGAGCAGGCCGACCAGCACGCCCTGCCGCACATCGAGCACCCCGCCCGCCGACTGCTGGCCTACGTCTTCCACTACTACTCGTGGCAGCTGATCGTCGTCGCCGTCAGCATTATCATCGCCTCCGTCGCCTCGACGATCGCCTCGATCTTCATGCAGCGCATTGTGGACGAGGTCATCACCCCCGGCCTGAGCACGGGCCTGGACGCCGTCATGCCCACGCTCGTGCGCATTATCACCATGATGGGCACGGTCTACGCCCTCGGCGTGGCCACCAGCTTCCTGTACTCGCGGATCATGGCCGTGGTCACGCAGGGGTCGCTCAAGCACATGCGCGACGACATGTTCGACCGCATGCAGTCCCTGCCGATCAAGT
>ERZ773099.827-NODE-827-length-24058-cov-3.387077_pt1 | contig 24058 bp, 18 predicted proteins | sample MGYA00511120_ERZ773099 | MGnify/ENA primary metagenome ERZ773099 (study PRJEB29015, sample SAMEA2738012) | human oral metagenome | biome: human oral; feature: human-associated habitat; material: dental | place: China | collected 2104 ...
CAGGCCGGCGGCAGCCAGTTCGGATATCAGCCGGCCACCCAGCCGCAGCATCTCGAAGCTCACCACCACAAACTGCCGCCCCCTGGCTTCCAGCAGCGGCGTCCGGGACGAACGCAGACTGTCCATGAGCTCCTGGGCCTCCTGCCCGCCCATACCCTCAAAAACCTTGCCCGGCTCGTTGCCCTTCAGGGCGGTCAGGCGGATAAGCTGCCGCGCAAAGCGCGGATTGTCGGCGGCAAAGACCGCCGCTGGCAGATAGAGCGAAGGGCCGGCATGCTGCGCGCCGTCGGCAATGACCGCCCGGCGGGCAAAGTGGTGGGCAGCATAGCCCCAGTCCCACCAGAGCCAGAGGACGGAATCCTCGGGCGTCATCGTCCGGACGCGGCTCAGGGCTTCGGCATGGCGGCGGTTTATGATGGGCCCTTGGGACATGGCGGGAATGATGTCCACAATGGGCAATACCAAGGCCACCAGCAAAAGACCGCTGGTCAGAAAGCCTGCCCCCGCGCCGCGCAGATTTTCCCGCACAAGGCGCTGCACAAGCCAGAAAAGAGGCAGAGTCAGCCCCATGGCCACCACAGGAGCGCCGAACATGACCATACGCCCGCCCATCTTGGTGCTCAAAAGCCCCAGAGCAGCCAGCGGCAGCAGAAAAAGGGCACCGGGTCTGCGCAGCAGCACCACAAAAAACCCGGCAAGACCAACAAGACCGGCTTCCATCCAGGGGTGGAAATAGGGCAGCAGTTCCACAAAGCTCAAGTCCTGCACCTCGATGATGGACTGCGCCACCGAAGGGTAGGTCAGCATGTGCCCCTGGCCGGTCACCTTCAGGTCGCCGGAATGCTTGAGGTAGGCATTGATGTGGTTCAGCACGGTCTCCACAATTTCTCCCCGTGCCAGCAACAGGGCCACGCCCCCCCACAGCAGGGCGCAGAACCACGGCTGCCGGAGCAGGTTGCGCAGCCGCTGGCCGCCCCTGATTTTGCCCAGCGCCGGAAGGAGGCCAAAACCAGCCCCACAGGCCCTGTCAGCGTGGGCAGGGCATAGGCCAGACTGCCCAACAGCAAAAGGACACGCTGCCCGCGCGGCGCCATGACCAGACTCATGAACGCCAGCAGGCAGACATTGTAGCGGATGAGATAGGGAAAAACCGAATGCCATTCCTGCGTCCACCAGGACACCAGCCCGGAACAGGCCAGCAGCATAATCCACCGTGGGCGCAGAGGGTCGCCCAGATGGTCTTCCTGCCCCAAAAGCGGCGGGCAGACCAGATCCGCGCGCTCCCCCCGCAACAGACGGCGCACGCTCACAAGCCCTGACGACAGGGCCAGACGCCGCAATACCATGCGCGGCAGGAGCATGTGGCGCATGGCCCAACTGGCCGGAACCAGCGTCATGAGCAGGGGAAAAAAAAGGGTTACCAGATCCGTGTCATAATACCCGAGCAGGGTGCGGGCCAAAAAACCCGGAGCCAGCGATGCGAGTATGCCGGCCGCCACGCCCGCCTCCATGCTGCCCAGCGCCCATACCCAGGCAAAAACAATGACCGCCACCAGAGAGGCCAGCACCGGAGGAAACCAGAATGCCACCGCCGCCGGAAAGGTGCCCAGCGCGGAAGAGAGCAACCGCAGCATCTCGGCCATGGGATGCCCCGCGGCCAGACCAAAACCCTCGGCCCCTGCTACCCAATGGTAGGCATCGTGCGTGGCCAGAAGCCACTGGTCGCCCAAACGGTATTCGGGATTCTGCCAGCAGGGCAATTCCAGCATGCGCAGGCCAAAGGCCAGAGCCATAGTGACCAGCCCCAGCAGCAGGCCCCGCAGCCAGTAGTTGCGCGCAGAGGGCGCAAGCCGGGAAACATGCCTTTCAACCGTTGCCATGCCCCGCTCCCCGCGCGCAAACGGCAGGCCCGTGGCAGAGCGCCCGGAACCAGCGTTCTTTGCCGTCCGCCATATAGGCATGCTGTGCAATGCAGCGCCAGGGCGCGGGCGGCTCCTCCTGTTCCGGCGCGCGGGCCAGAATGACCAGCACGCCCTCCTCATGAAGATGCGCGCGGGTCAGGTCAAGGAGTTTCCGCCAGGGCAAAAAAGCCCGGCTCAAAATACAGTGGGCACAAGACGCTTGCTCCCGAAAAAAATCTTCCACCGCGCCCCGGCAGACATGGGTGCGGGGCAGACGCAGGCGGGCCAGGGCAGTAGAAAGAAAAAGCGCCCTTTTTTCGCGCCGTTCCACCATATGGTAGTCCCCCCGGCTCCAGACCATGCGCAGGGGGATCCCCGGCAGGCCCGCACCGGCCCCCAGATCCCAGGTCAGGGGAGCGTCGGGCAGGGGCAGACTGTCCAGAAAACGGGCAAGATGAAAACTGTCCGCAACCAGGCGGACAAAAATGTCCTGCCAAGCATCAAAGCCCACAAGATTCATGGCCCTGTTCCACCCGGCCAGCATTTCCAGATAAAGTGCCAGCGGCTCCAGCACATCCTGCGGCATTTTGATGCCCGTATCCCGGATCAGGCGGGCCAGTTCCGCCCTGTCCACCGCTTTTTGCCCCATGTTCGCCATCTGCCGTCCGCTCGAATTTTTCGGCCGCAAGGCCGTATACGCCCGTTCATAGCTCCGCTCCCCGGCACTTGCAAGCCCCGCCCCGATAACGTACAAATGCGGCTTGAGCAAAAATGCCCCGTTCGCCGGGGCCGAAGCAATGCCGCCGCAAGGAAGGTCGCCCATGACGCACGCCGTACTGCTTTTTCCCGGCCAGGGCTCACAGGAGCCGGGCATGGGCCGTGATCTGGCCGAAACCTCGGCCGATGCCATGAACCTCTGGAAGCTGGGCGAACGGGCCAGCGGTCTGCCCCTGCGTGAAATTTTCTGGGAAGGGGATGAGCAGGCCATGAGCGATACCCGCGCCCTGCAACCCGCCCTGACCGTGGTCAACCTCGCTCTCTGGCAGGCAGTGTGCTCCCGCGCCGCCGTGTGCGGGGCCGCAGGCCACAGCCTGGGCGAACTGAGCGCCCTGGCGGCCGCTGGCGTGCTTTCGCCCGAAAGCGTCCTGTCCCTCGCCTCCCTGCGCGGCCGCCTCATGGCCGAAGCCGACCCCCAGGGCCAGGGGGGCATGGCCGCCCTGCTCAAGATGGAGCAGGACGCCGTGGAAGACGTGGTCCGCGAAACTGTTGCCGAAACCGGTTTGCTCCTGATTGTCGCCAATTACAATACCCCCGCCCAATTGGTCATCAGCGGGGCCAGGGTCGCAGTGCAGCTGGCCTGCCAGAAGGCCAGGGAACGCAAGGGCCGGGGCGTGGAACTCAAGGTCAGCGGCGCATTTCACAGCCCCATGATGGATGCCGCCAACAGGGAACTGGCCCCGCACCTGAACAGGGCCGTCTGGAGCAAGCCCAGATTTCCCGTCTACTGCAACCTGCACGGCAAAGCCGTCACTGACGGGGAAAGCGCGCGGGAAAGCCTGCTCGCGCAAATGACTTCCCCGGTACGCTGGACCGAAACCGTGCGCAACCAGTACGCGGACGGTGCGCGGCACTGGCTGGAGCTCGGCCCCAAGGCTGTTCTGGGCAAAATGGTGGCTCCCTGCCTTGCGGACGCAGCCGCCGAAGATCTGACCGTGGAGTTGGTCAGCAACGCCCAAAACGTAGCGGATTTCGCCCCCCGGAACGGCTGAGGTTCTTCCGCCATTCCATATTCCTGCCAAGGACACACTATGCGTGCCATTGATACTCTGCGCACGGCCCTCATGGGCATTCTCACGGAAAAAGGGCTGGCATGGCCCTCCAAAACCGTCATCGAGCCGCCGCGCGACCCCAGGCACGGCGACCTCTCCGTCAATGCCGCCATGCTGCTGGCAAAGGAAGCCGGGGTCCCCCCCCGCGAACTGGCGCAGCTTTTTGCCCGCAAGCTCTTTGAACGCTGCCCCGACCTGCAGAAGGCCGAAGCCGCCGGGCCGGGCTTTTGCAATGTGACCTTCAGTCCCGGATTCTGGCAGCGTATCGTGACGGATATCGAAGCCGCCGGAGAAGGCTGGGGGCGGAGCGCGGAGCAAAATCCCCGCCGCATCCTTCTGGAATATGTTTCGGCCAACCCCACAGGCCCCCTGCATGTGGGGCACGGGCGCGGCGCGGCTGTGGGCGACAGCCTGACCCGCCTGCTGCGCGCGGTGGGGCATGAGGTGCATACCGAATATTATATCAACGATGCCGGCCGCCAGATGCGCCTGCTGGGCCTTTCTGTCTGGCTGCGCGTCAGGGAACTGGCCGGGCGGGATGTGGTTTTTCCCGAAGATTTTTACCGGGGCGAATACATTGTCCAGCTTGCCCGCACCATGCTGGACGCTGACCCCAACCTGCCCGACATGCCCGAAGACCAGGGGCAGGACCGCTGCTATGATTTCGCCATGAACGCCATTCTGGAAGGCATCAAGGCCGACCTCGCCGACTTTCGCGTGGAGCACCAGAACTGGTTTTCGGAAAAAACCCTGGTGGAAGACGGCGCCGTGGACGCGGCTTTTGCCGCCCTGACCGCCAACGGGCACACCCGTGAGCAGGATGGAGCCTTCTGGTTTGCCACCCAAGCGCTGGGGGACGACAAAGACCGTGTGCTGCGCAAATCCGACGGCAGCCTGACCTACTTTGCCTCGGACATCGCCTACCACCACGACAAGTTCCGCCGCGGGTACGATTGGCTCATCGACGTCTGGGGCGCGGACCACCACGGCTACATTCCGCGCATGCGCGCCGCAATCACGGCCATGGGCAAAGCCGGGGAAAGTTTTGACGTGGTGCTCATCCAACTGGTGAACCTGCTGCGCAACGGAAAACCCGTGAGCATGTCCACACGCGCGGGCACCTTTGAAACCCTGGCCGATGTCATCAAGGAAGTGGGTACGGACGCAGCGCGCTTCATGTTTCTTTCGCGCAAGAGCGACAGTCCCCTGGATTTTGACCTCGAACTGGTCAAACAGCGCAGTATGGACAACCCCGTCTATTACGTCCAGTACGCCCACGCGCGCATCTGTGCGGTGTTGCGCCGTGCGGGAGAGCGCGGCATCACATTGCCGGCCGCCACAGATCCCCGCCTGCTCGCGGCTCTGGACACACCGGAGGACATGGCCCTGCTACGCAAGGCAGCCGCCTTCGAGGACATGCTGGCCCAGGCCGCGCGCGCCCTCAGCGTGCACCATGTGAGCCACTATCTCACGGAACTCTCCGGCCTGCTGCACAGCTATTATGCCCGGCATCAGGTTCTGTTGCCCGAGGACGAAGAGCGCAGTCTGGCCCGTCTGGCCCTGCTGCGCGCCATACGGCAGGTGCTGCGAAACGGCCTGGACGTGCTGGGAGTCGGCGCGCCGGACGCCATGTAGCCCAAAATGTCGGCAAACCGCGCAAAAAACCCGCCTGGAAACGCGCAAGGAAACATATGGCCGGTCCCCTGCGAAAACCCCGCTCCAAAGCCTCTGCCCCGCCCCCGCAGCGCGACTCCACGCTGCGCCTGAGCAGGCCCATGACCATCCTTGCCGCCACGGCTCTGATCGCAGCCGTGGGCTGGGCTTTTTTCATGGGCTTCATGGTGGGACGAGGCCAGAACCCCGAAGCGCGCGTGGAACAGATGGCGGGCATTTTCCAACCCTCCCGGCCCGCAGAAACGCCGCCGCAGGAAAGCCCGCCACAAGCCCCCCCGCAGGACCCGCAGTCTCCCCCGGCGACTCCGGAAACTCCGGCGACTCCGCCACCTGGCTCGACAGCAAAAAAACCCGCCCCGTCCTCTGCGCGCCCCACTGGCCAGGCTCTGGAAGCCTGGGGCCACAAAGCCGCCGCTCCGGCCCCGGCAGATCCCGGCCCTGTTCCGGGCTCTCCTCCCCGCAAGGAGGGCACCCCCGCCCGCGCCGCAGAGGCAGTTCCGCCCTTGGCCCAGCATGATTTTGTCTATCAGGTGGCTGCCTTCAAAAATCCCGGGGATGCCGCCAAACTGCGCCGGAAGCTGGAAGAAAAGGGCTTGCGCGCCCAGGTCTGGCAAAGCGGCAGGCTGCACATGGTCAGGGTCAGGCTGCGGGGCTCGGACAACGATGCTTCCCGCCTGCGGGAAGAGCTGAAGCGCATGAATCTGGGCACTCCCCTGCTGGAATCCAAAAAATCCGTGACAGACCGCAAAAACAACCGCTGAGGAACGCCATGCCATGCCCCGGACACTTTCTCCGCCTGATAGGCCGCCCCTGCCTGCGCGGCATTGATGCTCTGGGCGGCACGGCCCTCTTCTTTCTGGAGGGTCTGCTCCAGATTTTTTCCGGCCCCAGAATTTTTCCGCGCACTCTGCACCAGATATATGTCATCGGCTCCAAATCCCTTTTTCTTATCCTGCTCATCGGTCTTTTCTGCGGTATGGTGCTGGGTTTGCAGGGCTACTACACCCTTGTGCAGTTCGGCTCCGTGGGCATGCTGGGCTCGGCCGTATCCCTGAGTCTTGTGCGCGAACTGGGGCCAGTGCTGACGGCCATCATGCTCACGGGGCGCGCCGGATCCTCCATGGCCGCAGAAATCGGCGTCATGCGCATCACAGACCAGATCGACGCCCTGGATGTCATGGACATCAATTCCATGGGCTATCTGGTCAGTCCGCGCCTGCTGGCTGCGGCCATCTGCTTTCCCCTGCTCACCGCCATTTTTGACGTTGTGGGTATTTTCGGAGGCTATCTCACGGGCGTCCTCATGCTCAACATCAACGAAGGCGCCTATTTTTACCGCATTTCCAGCGCCCTCACGCTTACGGACATCGGCGGCGGTTTTCTCAAGGCGCTGGTCTTCGCCCTGCTTGTGACCACTGTCTGCTGCCGTCAGGGCTATACTGCGGACAAGAGGCGCGACAGCATGGGGCCGGAGGCCGTGGGCAATGCCACCACCTCGGCGGTGGTCATCTCCTGCGTGCTTATTCTGGCCGCAGATTACGTTATCACTTCCTTTCTGCTGTGAGGTCTGCTGTGCCGCCTGTCACCGTTATCGGCATTGATCCCGGTTCCCAGCGCACAGGCTGGGGTGTGGTGCAGGAGGTTTCGGGGACGCTGCGTCTGGTGGACTGCGGCGTGGTGCGCGCCAGCACGGCCGGGCAGGAATTTTCCGAAAGGCTGGCCCATATCTACCGCGAGCTTTTTCACCTGCTGGAACGCCTGCAACCGCAGGAAGCCGCCATCGAACAGGTTTTTACCGCAAAAAACGCGGCCAGCGCCCTGAAACTCGGCCAGGCGCGGGGGGTGGCTGTGGCGGCCTGCGCGGCCCACGGGCTCACCATCAGTGACTACACGCCCACGGTGGTCAAAAAGTCTCTGGTGGGCGAAGGCCGGGCAGAAAAAGAGCAGGTGGCCTTCATGGCCCGGCGTCTGCTCAATGTCAGGGACGCCCGCTGGCCGCTGGACGCTTCTGACGCGCTGGCCGTGGCCATTTGCCATCTTGCGGCGCGGCGCATGAAAATTTTTGCGACACGGCAAGCATAGGCGCGCAAAATGCGCGGCTCCGCTTTGCGCACGGGCAGCAAAAATCCCCCGGCGAGGCTCCGGGGGATGCAAACACCGGGAAAACCGGCGGGCCTTGCAGCACGCTTATTCCTGCACCACTGCCTTTTTGATCAGCACGGTTTCCAGGGGCACATCGTCATGAAAGCCCTTTTTGCCCGTTTTGACTCCGGCAATCCTGTCCACCACATCCTGGCCCTGAACCAGCTTGCCGAACACGGCATAGCCCCAGCCCTGCGGTGTCTGGGACTTGAAGTCAAGAAAGGCATTGTCTTTGGAATTGATGAAAAACTGGGCCGTGGCCGAGTGCGGATCCGAAGTGCGGGCCATGGCAATGGTGTACTTGGCGTTTTTCAGCCCGTTGTCCGCCTCGTTGCGTATGGGGGCGCGGGTTTCCTTCTGCTTCATGTCTGCGGTGAAACCGCCTCCCTGAATCATGAAATCCTTGATGACGCGGTGAAAAATCGTCCCGTCGTAAAAACCCGCCTTCACATACTGGACAAAATTGGCCGCGCTGATGGGAGCCTTGCGCGCGTCAAGCCGCAGCACAATGTCGCCGTGCGAGGTTTCCAGACGGATCACCGGATCAGGCGAGGCCGCCCGGACAGGGTGGGGCAAAAACAGGGGAAGGGCAAGGCAAAAAAGCAGCGCGGCAATGCGCGCCAGACCGACAGTTTTCATTCTCCGCCTCCGTGCGGTATGTGTACGCGGCAAATACGCCGGAGCGCATCCTAGCACGGGCCGCTCCGGCCAGCAAGGAGCGGAAGGCCAGGACAGGCAAAAGCCCGGCGCGCAGAAACCCTTGCTAAAACGCCGCACGTTCATATATATGTGAAAAACGCGGACAGGAAGATACTCCCCGGCCGCAGGTTTTCAACAGTTTTTCGGAGGATACCATGCCCAATACGTCCACAGTCGCCCAAAGCGGCGTCAGAAGCGTCGCTTCCGTTTTCATGCGCCAGGTCTACCAGTGGATGACCGCCGGTTTGGCCCTGACCACAGTGGTGGCCTTTGCGGTGGCCGGATCGCCCGCCATCCAGCAGGCCATTTTCGGCAACACCCTGGTGCTCATTCTCATGGTGGTGGCCCAGTTCGGTCTGGTCATCGCTCTTTCGGCCGCAGTCCACAAAATGTCCGCCAGCACAGCCACGGGTCTGTTTCTGCTCTACTCCGCCGTGACAGGCGCCACGCTGTCGTCCATTTTTGTTGTCTATCCGGTGGCCTCCATTGCCAACGCCTTTCTGGTCACCACAGGCACCTTTCTGGCCATGTCGGTCTACGGCACAGTGACCCGGCGCGACCTCACGGCCATGGGCAGCTTTCTGTTCATGGGCCTTGTCGGCCTGCTCATTGCCATGGTGGTCAACATCTTCCTCCAGAGCAGCATGATGGACTTCATCATCAGTTGCCTGGGCGTGCTCATTTTCACCGGGCTTACGGCCTATGACACGCAGAAGCTGCGCCAGTTCGGCGAAAATGCTCCCCTGGACGACGGAACCGCCATCCGGCGCGGAGCCATTCTGGGGGCGCTGACCCTGTATCTTGATTTTATCAATCTTTTCCTGATGATGCTGCGCCTGTTCGGCGGAAACCGCGACTAGGGAATCCGCAAAAAACGCGCCATCGCGAACGTAACGGCGGGTGGGCGAAGGCCGGGGCGTTCGCCAAAACCTAGAGCCAATAACAACCCTTGTTGAGATAACTGTTCTGTTTGCTTGAGCGCATGATGAAGTGCGTTTTGCCGCCATGAAAAAAAGCACACAGCGCCGTCCTGACCGCCATGCCCGCATCACGGACTTCCCTTCCGCAGAAGAAGTCTTGCGGGCTGTGGCCGCCCTGAACCGCCCCGCACGCACAGATGCCCTGCTGCGCGCCCTTGACCTGCCCCGGCGGGACAAAAAAAACCTGGAAGAAAGCCTGTACCTGCTGGCCGCGCACCACCGCCTCCTGCGTCTGCGCGGGGGGCTCTGGACATTGCCGGACAAACTCGAAAACCTGACCGGGCGCTTCAGCGCGCTGAGCGGGGGGGGAGGATTCGTCACCCCGCTGCGGACAGCACGCCCCGGCGTCCGTTCCCGCAAAGGCCCGGACGCGCGGGACGTGCATATTCCCGTCGGCCAGACAGGCGATGCCTGGCACAAGGACATTGTGCGTGTGGCCCTCATGCCGGGCAAGGGGCACGGCCCGTCTCCCGAGGGGCGCATTGTGGCTGTGGAGGAACGCACGCTCACGGAAGTCCCCGCCCATGTGCAGATGCGCACGGGGCGCAAGCTCTTTTGCCGTCCGGCGGACAGCCGCCTGCCCGTTGCCTTCAGCGTGGATGTTCCCGACGGGGAACTGCCCCGACAGGGCGCGCTGCTTCTTCTGGCTCCGGAAAAACAACTGGCCTCCGACCTCTGGAGCGCCCGCATCCTCGGGGACTACGGCCATGAAGACAGCATGGCCGTGCAGGAAGAACTGGTCAAGGTCAACCACCAGGCCCCGCGCGACTTTTCCGGGGCCGCGCTGGCCGAGGCTGCGGCCCTGCCCCGCGTCTTCCGGCAGGAAGACCTGCACGGGCGCGAAGACCTGCGCCGCTTCCCGCTGGTGACCATTGACGGAGAAGACGCGCGCGACTTTGACGACGCCATTCATGTGGAGCGCACTCCGAACGGCTGGTTTCTGCGGGTGGCTGTCGCCGATGTGAGCCACTATGTGCGCCCGCGCGGCGAGGGCCGACCCGGCGCTCTGGACGGCGAAGCGCAAACGCGCGGCAACTCCTGGTATTTTCCCCTGTCTGTCGAGCCCATGCTGCCGCCCGCACTCTCCAACGATCTGTGCAGCCTGCGGCCCGGCGAGGACCGGTTGGCAATGCTGGTCGGCATTCCCTTTTCCGCCGACGGGACGCCGGGAGAGGCCCGCTTTTCCCCGGCGGTCATGCGCTCGGCCGCGCGGCTGACCTACGATCAGCTCAAAGACTGCCTGCTGGACAAAAAACCGGATGCTCTGGCGCTCCTGACCGGGCAGCCGGACGGACAGGCAGTGCTGGACATGCTGGAGCAAGCCCTGGCTCTGGCCGCCCTGTTGCGTCAGGCCCGCGCGCGGCGCGGCAGTCTGGATCTCGATTTGCCCGAAGCCGCCTGCCGCACGGATGAGGCCGGGCGCGTTGTCTGGATGGGGCACCGCCAGCGCCACGACATCCACCGCCTTGTGGAAGAATTCATGATCGCGGCCAACGAGGCTGTGGCGCGCCGCCTGCGGGACGCAGATCTGCCCTTTCTCTATCGCGTGCATCCCCGCCCCGATGCCGACCGCCTCCGCTCCCTTTTTGACAGTCTGGCTGCGGCGGGTCTTGAACCGCAAGGACGCAACCCCGCCCGCCTGCGGGATGTGCTGGACAGGGCAAAGGGCACGGAAAAGGAATTCCCGGTCAGCAGGCTCTGCCTGCGGGCCATGCCCCAAGCCCGCTACCAGCCTGACAATGAGGGGCATTTTGGTCTGGCCTCACAGGCATATTGCCATTTTACCTCTCCCATCCGCCGCTATGCCGACCTTTTGACCCATCGGGCGCTGAAGACCGCTCTGGGCGTGCCCGCCGGTGCGCTCCCGGCAGGCGAAAAGCTGCGGCGCGTGGCCGAGGGGATCAACAAGTGCGAGCGGGCGGCCATGGCCTGCGAGCGCGAGATGGAGCGGCGCATGGGCTGCCTGGCCCTGCTGCCGCACGCGGGCGAACGCTTCCGGGGAGTGATTGCGGGCGTCACGCATTTCGGCATTTTTGTGGAGCTTGCGCTCATGCCGGTGGAGGGCATGATCCGCACCGAGGATCTGGGCGATGACTATTATGACTTTGATGCGCGCGCCATGAGCCTGACAGGGCGGCATTCGGGCGTGGCATGGCGCATGGGTCAGAGCCTTGAGGTGATCTTGTCCCATGTCAGTTTGGGGCGGTTGGAAATCCGCCTCATGCCTCTGGAATTGCCCGAACCTGTCAAGGGCGGCAGGCGTGCAGGGCGCAGGGCAGGGCACGAAAAACGGGGCAAAAAACGGCCGGAACAAGCACGCGCCCGCAGATCCCGGCAGCGCGCCGCCCAAGGTTTCGGTACAGGGAGGCGCGGCCGATGAGTTTGCTCGGCACACGCCAGAGCATGGGCGCGGCAGCCCTGCTGCTGGCCGCCAGCACCGTGCTTTCCCGCGTCATGGGCCTTGTGCGCGACAAGATCATCTCCTGGCAGTTCGGCGCGGGCGGAGAGGCGGATCTGTATTTTGCCGCATTTGTGCTGCCTGACGCCATCAACTATCTGCTGGCCGGCGGCTTCATGTCCATCACCATCATTCCCCTGCTGACCCGCCGCTTTCAGGAGGATGCCGCAGACGCCTGGCGATTCTTCTCCTGTGTTTTCTGCTGGATGGCTGCGGCCTCCCTGGCCCTGACTCTGGCAGCCATGTGCGCCGCACCGTGGCTGGCGCGCCTGACGGCTCCGGGATTTACCCCGGAGCAGTGCCAGCGGCTGGCCCTGTTCATGCGCATCATCCTGCCCGCACAGGTTTTTTTTCTCTGCGGGGCCTGCGTCACAGCCCTGCTCTTCATGCGGCGGCAGTTCCGGGTTCCTGCGCTGGCTCCCCTGGTCTACAACGGCAGCATCATCGCTCTGGGCCTGCTTCTGCCCTGGCTGGACAGCCTGCCCTGGGTGCGCGCCCTTTTGCCCCAAAGCCTGTGGGGACGCATGGACGGCATGACGGGCTATTGCGTGGGCGTGACCCTGGGCGCGGCCCTGGGCGCTTTCGCCCTGCCCCTGCGGGTGGCAGCCAAGGGCGGCCTGCGGATTGCGCCGGTCTGGCGGCATCCGCTCATGGGCACTTTTCTGCTCACGGCGCTGCCCCTCATGCTGGGCCAGACCATCATGATGCTGGACGAACAATTCCTGCGCGTTTTCGGCAGCATGGCCGGAGAAGGGGCTGTGAGCCTGCTCAACTATGCCCGCCGCATCGCGCAGGTTCCGGTGGGCCTGGTGGGGCAGGCCGCAGCCGTGGCATCCTATCCCTTTCTGGTGTCCCTGCTGGCCCAGGGCGATGCCCAACGCTTTGACCAGACCCTGCATGCGGCCCTGCGCGCGAGCCTGGGGCTGATCATCCCCTGCGCCCTGTGCATGGCGGCCACGGCCTGGCCCATTCTCGGGCTGATCTTCGAGGGCGGACGCTTTGGCCCCGCGCAGACACTGGCAGCCGCTCCCCTGACCCGCATCATGCTGGCCTCTGCCCCTTTCTGGATACTCTACATGGTACTGGTACGCGCCTACTACGCCCACACCGACACCCTGACTCCCGCCGTCACCGGCACGGCCATGACCCTCCTCTGCCTGCCCGTATACTTTTTCTGGGCAGCCCCGCGCGGGGCCTGGGCCATTGCAACCGTATCCGCCGCGAGCGTCAGCCTGTATACGCTCTGGCTGACGGCCATCTGGATACGCCGCCAGGGTTCCGGCGCGCTGGCCGGGCTGGCCGGGCTGGGGCTGCGGGCTGTCCTGTGCTCCCTGCCGGGCGCGACGGCCGCCCTGCTGCTTTCCGACGCGGTGCAGCGCGGCGCAAATCTGCCGCCCCCCCTCACCGCCGCTCTGGCGCTGGCCGCCGGAGGCTGTGCTTTTGCTTTGCTGTTTCTGCCCCTGGCCCGCCTTTTTGCCCCCGGCATTCTGGAACCGCTGTCGCGCCGGTTGCGCGGCACATCCTGACCCCGCCACGCATACGGAGCGCAGAATGTGAACAGGCATTCGCAGCCTGTTCACGGCAAAGAAACGGAACCGCGCCCGTAGCGGGCAGAAAAAATGCGCACGGAAAAATTTTTCCCCGTAAATCTGCATGAATTTATTGGGCAAAGCCTTTTTCATGGCGGGCGGACTCCAAATTTTGTCCCCGGCCTTCTTTGCTTTTTTACGGAGTTTTGGTTATTATCGGGAGACGAGGTGCTTGACGTTTCTTCGGGCATGACCAACTCCTTGCCAGGAGTATTTTCCGGCTTTGTCCAGTCGGGCAGTTTCGGATGTATGCAACAGGAACCCCCCTGACTGCTTTCGCAGCACAGCGAAAACGGCGGGACGCAGATGAACCCAAAATCCAGAGGCTTTTTGCCACGGGGGATACGGCATGACCACATTGTTTTATGTTCTTGGCTATGCGGCAATAGCCGGCTTTTTTTGCATGGCTTTTCTGAAAATCAGGGCCTATGTTCAGTCCAGCCCCCTGCATGTGCGCTGGGAACTGTACCCCGTGCCGCACGAAGGCGCGAAAACCTCCTACGGCGGCAGTTTCATGGAAGAAAAGGAATGGTGGACCAAGGCCCGCCATGTGGATCACTGGGGAGACATCAAGGCACTGCTGATCGAAGTGCTCTTCCTGCACGCCACGTTCAAACACAATCTCAAGCTCTGGCAAAGTTCCTACCCGTTCCATTTTGGCCTCTACATGCTCATGGGCGGCACCATCATTGTGGTCTGTGCCGTATTCGCGCAGTTTTTGGGTCTTGACCCCAACGGCGGGTTCATGACCTTCATCAGCAACCTGATCAGCGCCTGTGTTCTCGTGGGCTCGCTGTGCATGATTGTCGGCGGAGTCTGCCTCATCCAGCGCCGCCGCAATGACGATGGTCTACGCCGCTACACCACCCCCGAACACTATTTCAATCTCGCGGTGTTCATCGTCTTCGGCATTCTCGGCCTGATAGCCTGGACAACGGCGCCCTCCTATTTTGATCTGGCCCGCGCCTTCATCCACAACCTTTTCACGCTGACATTCGCCCCACTGCCCAACATATTCTTCACCCTGCATCTTCTGGTGGGCTTCTTTCTGCTCATCTGGATTCCCATGACGCACATGGGTCATTTGTTCATGAAATATTTCACCTATCACGACATCCGCTGGGGTGACGAACCCACCAGCCACAGCGAAGGCAACAAGCAGAAAATCGTGGATGCTCTCAAGCATACCGTGACATGGTCGGCCAAGCACATCACCCCTGACGGAAAGTCCAGAAGCTGGGTGGACGTGGCCACCAGCAATCCCGCAGCCCCCAAAGACAACTAGGGAGTTTGACATGAAAGATACCTTGCAACTGAAAGATGTTTCTACTGCCGAAGGGCAGCTGACGCATATAGACCTCAAAGATATTCCCACCCTTCCGCTGGATGTGGCCACCATGCCGTGGAAGCCCTTTACCGACGAGCAGAAGGAAAACGTGGCCTGTATCCTGGACGAAGTTTCCGTCCTGAACATCCCCAAGCCCAAGAACAAGGAAGAAGAGGAAGAACTGGTCAACAAATTCCTGGCGGGCATGCGCAAGCTTTTCAGCAAGGACAACAACTGGCCCTTCCTGCCCATGCTGGAAACCAGCATGGACTACTGCGCCCAGTGCAACTCCTGCTCCGATGCCTGCCACCTCTACGAAATGTCCGGCGAAAACGAGATGTACCGCCCCAACTTCCGGTCGGAAATTTTTCGCCGCATCTACAAGCAGTATGTGAAAAAAGAGCCTCTGGCCAAATGGCGCTACGGCGACATGGGCCTCAGCTGGAAGACCGTGGCGCGCCTGGGCGAGTTGGCCTACCGCTGCAATTTGTGCCGCCGTTGCGCCCAGACCTGTCCCATCGGCGTGGACAACGGTCTGCTGGCGCGGGAAATCCGCAAGCTGTTCAGCCAGGAGATGGATATCTACCCGCGCGAACTGCACGAAAAAGGCACCATCAACCAGATGGCGTGCGGTTCCTCCACGGGCATGACGCCTGATGTCGTCAAGGAAAACGTGGAGTTTATCGACGAGGACTATACGGAAATCACCGGCGTGGGCATCCATACGCCCTTTGACGTACAGGGCGCTGACATCATGCTGCTGCACAATGCCGGCGAAGTCATGGCCTGGCCGGAAAACATCGCCGCATTCTCCCTGATCTTCCAGGAGGCGGGCCTTTCGTGGACGCTGTCGAGCAAGGCCATGGCCTATGACGGCGTGAACTACGGCGTCTTCTACGACGACACCCAAACGGCGCGCATCGCCCTCCAGCATATGCTGGCCGCCAAGGAACTGGGCGCGAAAAAAATCGTCATCGGCGAATGCGGTCACGCCCACAAGGCCCTGACGGTCATTGCTGACCGCCTTATCCCCTTTGAATACCAGGTTCCGCGCGAAAGCTGCTATGTGACGCTGCACGACATTGTCATGTCCGGGCGTCTCAAACTGGACCCGTCGCGCAACGACTTCCCCGTGACCCTGCACGACCCTTGCAACATTGTGCGCCTCATGGGTATTGTGGAGCCACAGCGCGAAATCGTGCGCAAAATTGCGCCCCTGTTCCGCGAAATGCCTTCCCACGGCGTGGACAACTACTGCTGCGGCGGCGGATCCGGATTTGCCATCATGACCCGCAACAATATTGAGGAATGGCGCGGCAATATCTCCGGCCGCAAAAAGATGCAGCAGATCAGCGAAGCCTTCAAGGACTGCCTCGGCCCGGAAACCCGCAAGTACATCTGTGCGCCGTGCTCCAACTGCAAGGGGCAGATCCGCGAAATGCTGGAACCCAACGACCTCTACAGCAAGAACAACTTTGCCTACGGAGGCCTTGTGGAACTGATTGTCAACGCCATGACCAACGTCAACCCCGGCTTCATCAAGTTTGAAGGAGAAGAAGAGGAATAAACGTTCCCTCCGCTTCTTTTCCTGTCGGCACGGCATGCCGTGCCGACCCCCTGCCCGCACGGCGTACCCCGCCGTGCGGGCAGAGATGTTTGTGGCGTTTGTCGCTGCAAAAATATTTCCGGCATGGGCCGCCGGTACCACCCACACCTTCTGACACAGAGTTGCCCGGCAGGCACCCTCCAACGACCCTGGAGCCAAAAACATGAAGCGAGCCATTTTTCTGGATCGTGACGGGACCCTGAACAAGGATAGTGGCTATGTGCACCGCAAGGAAGACTGGATATGGCTGCCCGGCGTACTTCAGGCGCTCCGGCGTTTCCGTGCCGCCGGTTATCTGCTTGTGGTGGTCAGCAACCAATCCGGACTGGCCCGGGGCATGTTCACGCAGAAAGATCTCGCGGCGCTGGAAGCCTGGGTCACCACGCAGATGGCAGAAAAAAATGTGGGCATTGACGCCTGGTACTATTGCCCCCACCTGCCGGAGATCACCGGCCCGTGCTCCTGCCGCAAGCCGGAACCGGGGCTTTTGCTGCAAGCAGCCCGTGATCTGGATATAGACCTTGCCCGCTCGTGGATGGTGGGCGACAGCCTGCGGGATGTGCAAGCAGGGCTTGCGGCGGGCTGCCAATGTGTGCTGGTGGGCCCCGCAGGACGGGAGAGGGCACAGTCCCTGCCCGCAGGCGTGATCACGGTCGTGCATCTGCCTGCAGCAGAGGCCCACATTCTCGGCCCGGAACTGCACCGGATGCGCGTTGTGCGGCAAGCGCGAACGCAGGCAGAAGACAGCAACTCCTGAACAGAAAATCGGCCTGCGCCGCCAGCCTCAAGTGTGCTGCGGCTCGTTTTCCTTGATGATCTGAAAGGCCTTCATGGCTTTCACCGTGCCCGCGATGCCGTGGTATTTCTCCACGCCCGCCACGGAGCAGGTAAGCAGATCGTCCTCATCGGTATCCAGCACAAGCACGTCCCCCACCTGCATGCGCAGCAACTGATTGCCGGTGATGGTGGTGCTGCCGAAATGCACCTTGAGTTCTACGGGCGTTTCCAGAAGGCGTTCCTGCAAGCGGGACACCCAGGCGTGGTCCACTTCCAGGCGTTCCGTCTGAAAGCTGGCGTGCAGCTTGGAGCGGATGGGCTCAATGGTGGCGTAGGGCAGGCAAACGATCATGGATCCCAGGGACGTATCCAGTTCCACCTCAAAGGTGATGACCACCACCACGTCGCTGGGCGGCACAATGGCCGCGAACTGGGGGTTGATCTCGCTGCGAACAAGCTCCAGCTTGACATCGTGCACGGGACGCCAGGATTCCTCCATGTTTTCCAGAGAAATCTTGACGATCTTGTCCACAACCGCCTGCTCGATGCGGGTAAATTCGCGTCCTTCCACCTTGGGCTGGGAGCCGGCCCCGCCAAAAACATTTTCCACCAGAGCAAAGACCAGGCGCGAGTCCACCACCATGATGGCATTGCCGCGCAAGGGATCCATCTTGAATATATTGATGGACGTGGGCACGGGCAGCGAGCGCATGAACTCGCCGAACTTGGTCATGTCGATGGAAATGGGATTCAGCTCCACTCGTTTGCGTATGGCGTTGGACAGGGCATTGGTGCACAGGCGCGCAAAACGGTCGTTGACGATTTCCAGCACGGGCATGCGCCCACGGATGATACGGTCCTGATTGGCCAGATCAAAACTGACAATGCCGGAATCGTCCCCCGAAGAGTCGGACTCGTGTTCGATTTCTCCGCCGGAGAGCCCCCGCAGCAGGGCATCCACTTCATCTTGCGCCAAAACCTTGTTCATCGGGACTTCCTTTCCGTTGCAGCAGCACAGCACGCATCATGGCTTCCGAACAAATCTTGCAAGAAAAAGGCCATTCCGGCAAGCCGTGTCCGCTCTCCATCCCGAAAAAATTTTCTTCACTCCCTGCCCGACAATGCGCCTTTGCCTTCCCCGCCAACGCGGCCTGTGCCCAAAGCGGCTTTGCGCCCGCCCCTTGCCAACAGCGCAGGCTTCAGGCAGTTTGGGGCATGCGCATCCGCCTTTTTCCCGCCCTGCCGCAGGCCGCTCAAGCCCCTCGCCCCACGGATGCAGAAAATTCGGCAGCCCCGCAGGAGACCGTCTGCATCACAGCCCGTCCGGGCGTCAACCTTTCCCGCGCCATCTGGCTCTCCGGGCAGGTGGAGCCTCTGCCCCTGTGCGCAGGCCTGGGGCAGTGCGGCCGATGCCGTGTGCGCTTTGTGGATGTCGCGCCCCTACCGCTGGCCGGGGAAGAAGCAGTTTTCTCTCCGGAAGAGCTGGCCCACGGCTGGCGGCTGGCCTGCCGTCGTCAAATCCCTGACGGAAAAAGTACGCTTGACCTGGAGCTGCCGCCCCAAAACCTGCCCTGTCCGGCACGCGCCCCCGCTCCTTCCGGTCTTTCAGAACACTCGTGCAGCCCGGCGGCTCCTGCACTGGCTCTGGCCGTGGATCTGGGCACCACCACCGTCTATTGGCGGGCACTGGCCAACGGCACGCCGGTGGCCGAGGGGGGCTTTCTCAATCCGCAGGCCGGGGCGGGGCCGGATGTCATGTCCCGTCTGGCCGAAGCCCGCGCAGGGCAAGCCCCTCTGCTGGCCCAACTGGTGCGGCGTTCCCTGCGCGCTGTGGTGCAAAGCCTTGCCACGCGGGGCACGGTCACGCGCCTGTGCGTGGCGGGCAATACGGCCATGACCGACATTCTTCTGGAAAAGCCCCTGCACGGCCTGTGCGCCGCTCCCTATGCCCTGAGCCACACGGGCAATATGCTGGCCGAACTGGAAGATCTGCCCCCTGTCTACATTCCTCCCCTGCCCGCCCCCTTTGTGGGCGCGGACGTGAGCGCCGGACTGGCCGCCCTGTTGGAAAAAAATACCCCCCAGCCCTTTGTGTTGGCGGATCTGGGCACCAACGGCGAACTGGCGCTGGTGGCCGGGACAAAAAACGTGTGGCTGACCAGCGTACCCCTAGGACCGGCTCTGGAGGGCATCGGCCCGCAGTGCGGGCAATTGGCGGGCCCCGGCGTTGTCACAAGTTTTTGTCTGACCCCCGCCGGGCTGACCCCGCGCTTCTGGGAGCAGAGTTTTTCCGCTGGCGAAAGCGCGGCTCCCGCGCCGCAGGCGCGCGGCATCAGCGCCACGGGGTATCTGTCACTGCTGGCCATCCTTTTGCGTCTCCAGGTCCTGGACAGGGAGGGGCATTTTGTGCCCGATCCGCCCATGCCGTTGGGACGCAGACTCGCTGCTGCTCTGGAACACCACCCCGGGGGCCTGTGTCTGCGCCTGCCGCACGGCCTGTGGCTTGCGGCCTCCGATGTGGAAGAGTTGCTCAAAGTCCGGGCGGTTTTCGCCCTGGCTCTGGAAAAGCTGCTCGCTGCCGCAAACCTTGCGCCGGAGCAACTGGCCGCTCTCTGCCTGGCGGGCGCGCTGGGCCGCCATGCGCACCCCGACGATCTGGCAGGCCTCGGCTTTGTGCCCGGCACGGCTGCCGGAAAAATCAGGGCTGTGGGCAATACCTCTCTGGACGGGGCGGCCCTGCTGCTCCAGAAGCCGGAAAAATCTGCGGAACTGGCAACGCTGTGCGCCAGGGCGCAGGTGCTTTCCCTGACAGACGAAACGGATTTTGAACGCAATTACCTGCGCTGCATGCGCTTTGGAGCCTGACATGCCGCCACACAAGCCGCACAACCCCAAAAGCGCGAACAGCGTGCGGCAGGCCCCGCAAAAACCGCGCCCCGGCATGGCGAAAACACACGAAAGGGGAAATGGCTGGCCGCAGCCAGTCCCCCTGTTCGCGGCCCTGCCCCGCAAGGCCGCAGAACTGCTGGAAAACCTGCCCGAAGCTCTCCGCCACATCTGGCCCCTCAACGCGACGCACAGGCGATCCCTGCCGGAAGACATTGCCCGCCTCTCCCGCCTGCTGACCACCGAGAGGGCGGGGCTGGCACGTTCCTACTGGACGTCTCCGGCGGCCATCAGCGCCTACCTTTACTACTTTCTGCCCTGGAATCTTGTGCGTCTCACACGCCTGCTGACCGCCCTGCCCCTGCCCGATCCGACCTGCATTGCGGCCCACGCCGGGGGCCAGGTCACAGGCCAAACCGCAACGGCTGGCAACGAAGCCCTTCTGCTGGATGTGGGCTCCGGGCCGTTAACTCTGCCCCTGGCCCTCTGGCTGGCGTACCCCCAATGGCGCTCTGCTCCCATCCGCGTGCTGGCCGTGGATCTTGCGCCCCAGCCGCTGGAACTGGGCAAAAACCTGCTGGAAACTCTGGGCAAGATGGGCGGGCAACCCGTATGGCAGGTGCACACAGCCCGCGCCTCTCTGGAGCAGGCGGCCCGTACGGCAACGCGCCTGCCCGGACTTTCCGGCGCACGCCCCTGGCTGGTGAGCGCCGTCAATGTGCTCAACGAAGTGCGCTCCGGCAAGCGCGGCGCGCACAGGGGGCAGACGGAAGAAGGGGAAATCCCCGACGGTTGTCGCGAGGAAAAACTGTCCGGCTTTCTGGAATCTCTCGCGCCCCTTGCGCAGGGCAGCGAGGCGCAGGAACCAGCCCTGCTTTTTGTGGAACCGGGCACACGGCTGGGCGGAACCACTGTCATGCGCATGCGGCGTCTGGGCCTGGAGGCGGGCTGGAACGCCCTCTCCCCCTGCCCTCACGGAGAAGACTGCCCACTTCTGGAAAACGCGCATAACCGTACATGGTGTCACTTCACCTTCAGCAGCGCAGGGGCGCCACAGTGGCTGGAAAAACTCTCCGCCGACGCGGGCCTGGAAAAAAATGCCCTGAGCCTTGCGCCCCTGCTCCTGGGCCGCCCACCGGGCGCACACGACAGGACGAAAAAAAGTCCCGCAAGGGAGCGGCACGGCTCTGTGGCCGGGGAAACGGCGCGGGTGATTTCCGCCGCCTTTGCCGTGCCCGGCCTGCCGGGACGCGCGCGCTACGCCTGCTCCGGGCAGGGGCTGCTGCTGCTGGAAAATGCCGGAACCCTGGCCTCCGGCGACCTGCTGGACGTACGCATACAGCCCGGACGGGACCGCAAAAGCGGAGCGCGCACGGCAGGGCCTGTCCGCACAGAAAAGCAGCCGGGCCGCAAGGCCCCCCCCAGCCTGTCGGGCTTGCCGCCGCAGAAACGTCCGGAGAACGGAGGCGGACACGCGCGCAGAAAAATGCCGCCTTGCCCCGGCAAAAAAAAAACGTCCGGCAAAAATCCCCCATAACCCCGGCTTCCGGGGGAAGAAGGAAAATAGGGGGGCTTTTCTTTGCCCCCATTCCGTGTATAGTGCGGACTTCCCGTTCACGAGCGGCCCTCCGCTGCCGCACCAACCGCAACAAGGTGCTCCATGCTCACCATGCCTGCCGATTTGCCCAAGCCCCAGCTCAAGCCCAATACGGAAGTTGTTCTGCAAAAACGCTATCTGCGCAAGGATCCGGAAGGAAAGCTTGTGGAGACGCCGCGCGACCTTTTCTGGCGGGTGGCCTCCGCTGTTGCCGCGGAAGAGGGCAAATATCCGTCCTCCCGCTCCGGAGAAGAGCTGGCACGCGATTTTTACGACATGATGACCAGTTGGAAGTTTCTGCCCAATTCGCCCACGCTGATGAACGCGGGCACGGAACTGGGCCAGCTTTCCGCCTGTTTTGTGCTGCCTGTGGGCGATTCCATCGAGGAAATTTTCGATGCCGTGAAACACGCGGCCATGATCCACAAGTCCGGCGGGGGTACGGGATTTTCCTTTTCCCGCCTGCGCCCCAAGGACAGCCGTGTGGGCTCCACCGGCGGCGTGGCGTCCGGCCCGGTATCCTTTTTGCGCATTTTCAACACGGCCACAGAGCAGGTCAAACAAGGCGGCACCCGGCGCGGTGCCAATATGGGCATTTTGCGCGTGGACCATCCGGACATTCTGGAATTCATCCGCGCCAAGGAAAAAGAGGGGGAATTCAACAACTTCAACCTGTCCGTGGGCCTGACGGAAGCCTTCATGCGCGCGGTGGAACAGGACGAATACTACGATCTGCTGACCCCCCAGAGCGGTGAAGTGACGGACCGTCTGCGCGCCCGCGAAATCTTTGATCTTCTGGTCAAGAAAGCCTGGCAGTCGGGGGATCCGGGCATTGTTTTTCTGGACCGCATCAACCGCGACAATCCCACTCCGGAGCAGGGTGAGATCGAATCCACCAATCCGTGCGGGGAACAGCCTCTCCTGCCCTACGAGGCGTGCAACCTCGGCTCCATCAACCTTTCCTGCTTCTGCCTGCCTGGCCACGAAAACAGCGCGGATCCGGCCCGCGAGGGCATTGACTGGGAGGAGTTGCGGCGCGTGGTGCACCTGGCAGTGCGTTTTCTGGACAATGTGATCGACGCTTCCCGCTTTCCGCTGGAGCGCATCACGGAAACCGTGCGCAGAAACCGCAAGATCGGCCTGGGGGTCATGGGCTTTGCCGATTTGCTGTTCCAACTGGGCATTGCCTACGATTCACGAGAGGGCATTGCCCTGGGCGAGCGTATCATGGCTTTTGTCCAGGACGAGGGGCACAAGGCCTCTGCCCGGCTGGCCGAAGAGCGCGGCCCCTTTCCCGCTTTTTCCCAATCAGCTCTCTGCGCGCAGGGCAAGCCTCCCTGCCGCAACGCCACGGTGACCACCATTGCGCCCACCGGAACCCTGTCCATCATCGCGGGTTGCTCCTCGGGCGTGGAGCCCCTCTTTGCCCTCTGCTTCACACGCAATATTCTTGACGGGGAAAAACTGGTGGAGATCAATCCCCACTTTGAGGCCGCCCTGGCCCAGGAGGGCATGCTCAGCCCGGAACTCATGGACGCCGTGGCGGCCTGCGGCTCCGTACAGGGCATGGAACATCTGCCCGCTGCCCTGCGCAAGGTTTTTGTTACAGCCATGGACATCGCGCCGGTCTGGCATCTGCGCATGCAGGCGGCTTTCCAACGCCATACGGACAATGCCGTTTCCAAGACCGTGAACCTGCCCAACAGTGCCACAGAAGAAGACATTGCCCACATCTACCGGCTGGCCTTTGAAGAAGGCTGCAAGGGCGTCACCGTCTACCGTGACGGCTGCAAGAGCGTACAGGTGCTGGCTACCGGCGAAGGGCAGAAAAAAATGGACGGAGCCACTGATGTGGCGCAGGCCGCCACTGCCGGGCGATCCTCCGTGCGCAAGCGCCCCGACATGGTCTGGGGATTCACCCAGAAAGTTCCCACCGGCCTGGGGGCCATGTACCTTACGGTCAATGAGGTGGACGGACGGCCCTTTGAGGTCTTTGCCACCATCGGCAAGTCCGGCCGCTCCATCACGGCCAAGGCCGAAGCCATCGGCAGGCTGGTGTCTCTGGCCCTGCGCTCGGGCGTGCATGTGCGTGATGTGGTGGCCCAGATCAAGGGCATCGGCGGCGAGCATCCTGTTTTCCGGGGCAAGGGGCTGCTGCTCTCCATCCCCGACACCATTGCCTGGGTGCTGGAAAAACGCTACCTCAAAGACGATATCTTGGCTGATGTTACGGATCTGCAGGGGCACGACTGCCCCGAATGCGGCGAACGGCTCACCTTTCAGGAGGGTTGCCTGATCTGCACGGCCTGCGGATTTTCCCGCTGCGGCTAGTTTTTCACTCCGTGTTGCGAGATTGTGTCAGGCCGTTGCCCGAAAAAACGGGCAACGGCCTGAAGCTTTGCAAAGGAATCTAGCGGATATATGTGGGAATATTGATAAATACCTCATGGGTGAACGTGATCATGCGCTCCATGAGCCAAGGCAGAGCCAACAGCAGGGCCAGAAACATGCAGACGATCTTGGGAATGAAGGTCAGGGTCATTTCCTGAATTTGCGTCGCCGCCTGCACCACACTGACCACAACCCCCACAGC
>ERZ773099.828-NODE-828-length-24041-cov-16.827483_pt1 | contig 24041 bp, 19 predicted proteins | sample MGYA00511120_ERZ773099 | MGnify/ENA primary metagenome ERZ773099 (study PRJEB29015, sample SAMEA2738012) | human oral metagenome | biome: human oral; feature: human-associated habitat; material: dental | place: China | collected 2104 ...
ACGACGCCTTCGTCATCCTCGACGAGGCCCAGAACACCAGCCCCGAGCAGATGAAAATGTTCCTCACCCGTTTGGGCTTCGGTTCCACGATGGTGGTCACCGGGGACACCTCCCAAGTAGACCTGCCCGGCTCACGCCCCTCGGGGCTGGTGGTGGTGCGCCGCATTCTGTCCGACGTCGACGGCATCGCCTTCTGCGAGCTCACCAGCCGGGACGTGGTGCGCCACCGGCTCGTGGGCCGCATTATTGACGCCTACTCCCGCTACGACGCCGAGCGGGCCGCCGGCCAAGCCCACCGCCCCCGGGACCGCACCACCACAGGCGGCCGTGAGGGCGCCACCGGGCCCACCACTCGCGAGAGGAGCCGCCCATGACCACCGAGGTCAACAATGAGACCGAGGTCGTGCTCGACGAAGCCGAGTTCGCGGCCTTGGCCGACCACGTCCTCAGCGCCCTGCACGTCAACCCCCTGGCGGAACTCGCCATTATCTTCGTTGACCCTGAGCCCATGGCCGAGCTCCACCAGCGCTGGCTGGACCTGCCCGGCCCCACCGATGTCATGAGCTTCCCCATGGACGAACTGCGCCCCGGCGCCCCCGGCGCGCCGACCCCCGCCGGGACGCTCGGCGACGTCGTCATTTGCCCCCAGGTCGCCGCCAAGCAGGCCATTGCCGCCGGCCACTCGGCCGCCGAGGAAATGCTGCTGCTGGCCACCCACGGCATTCTCCATCTCCTGGGCTTCGACCACGCCCAGGAGCAGGATGAGCGGGAGATGTTCGAGCTTCAGCGCACCCTCCTGCTCACCTTCCTCGCGGAGCGCGGAGCGTGAACGGCACACCGGTCGCCCTCCTGACCACCGGGGCCGTCCTCATCCTGGCACTGGGCGCCCTGCTATCGGCGGGCGAGGCGGCCCTGACCCGCATGACCCGGGCCGCCGCCGAGGACCTTCTCGAGGACGGCCGTCGCGGCGCCGCACGCGTGGTCGACCTGGCTCAGCGCCGGGCCCAGGTGCTGGGCGTGGTGGCCTCGGTGCGCGTCGCCGTCGACATGCTCGCCGCCATCCTGCTCACCCTCGCCGTCGCCGGGGTCCTGGAGGTCTGGTGGGAGGTCCTGGCCGTCTCCGTGGTCGTCAACGCCGTACTCCTGGGCCTGGTGGCCGGCATCTCACCGCGCTCAGTGGGGCGCCGCAACCCCGACGCCACCCTCCTGGCCCTCGGGGGCCTGTTGGCGCGCGTTGACACCCTGGGGGGCCCTTGGCGGTGGCTGGAGTCGCGCTTCGGGCGCTCGGCCACCCTCACTCAGGCCGAGGCCCGTGAGGCCGTCAGCCAGGACCTGCGCGAGATGATCGACGAGATCGGTGAGAGCGACACCATTGAGGACGAGGACCGCCAGATGATGCGCTCGGTGGTCGAACTCGGCCAGACCCTCGTGCGCGAAGTCATGGTGCCCCGCCCCGACATGGTCACCATTGACTCCACCAAACCCGCGCGCGCCGCCATGCGCCTGTTCACCCTCTCGGGCTACTCCCGTGTACCAGTCATTGGGGAGGACGCCGACGACATCCGCGGCACCCTCTACCTCAAGGACCTGCTGCGGCGCCTGGCCGCCCACCCGGATCACGAGGACCTGCCCGTGTCCGCCTTCGTGCGCGAAGCCGTCTACATCCCCGAGACCAAACTGGCCGACGACCTGCTGCGCGAGATGCAGACCAGGCACATCCACATGGTCCTGGCCGTCGACGAGTACGGGGGCATCGCCGGGCTGGTCACGATGGAGGATCTTCTGGAGGAGGTCGTCGGAGAGCTCACCGACGAACACGACCGCGCCGAGCCCGAGGTTGAAGACCTCGGGAACGGCACCTTCCGGGTCCCGGCGCGCCTGGGCCTGGACGAGCTCGGCGAGTTGTTCGATCTGGAGATCGACGACGACGACGTCGATACCGCCGGCGGCCTACTCACCAAGGCCATTGGCCGGGTCCCCTTGCCCGGGGCCACCGGGGACGCCCAGGGCGTGCGCCTGGTGGCCGAGGAGGCCAGCGGGAGGCGCCGCCAGGTCGCCAGTCTCCTGGCCTCGCGCGCCCCCGAACCAGACGACGACGAACAGCGAGAGCAATGAGCGACAAGCCGGACAGCCCCAGGACCAGCGACACCCAGCCCGTCCGCTTCCCCACTGACACCGAACTCATGGGCGGCCCCAATGCCCTGGAGGGCCCAGGGGACCAGGAGGACCCGGGCGCCCCCGCCCGGATCGTGATCCCCACGATTCCCGAGGATTTCCATGCCGGCTTCGCCTGCCTCATTGGGCGCCCCAACGCGGGCAAATCCACCCTGACCAACGCTCTGGTGGGCGCCAAGGTCGCCATTACCTCCGGGCGGCCCCAGACCACCCGCCACAATGTGCGCGGCGTCGTCCACCGCCGCCACGCCCAGCTCGTCCTGGTCGACACCCCCGGCCTGCACCGCCCCAAGACATTACTGGGCAAGCGCCTGAACAACCTGGTGCGCGAAACCCTCACCGAGGTCGACGTCATCGCCTTCTGCGTGCCCGCCAACGAGAAGATCGGCCCCGGCGACCGTTTTATCGCCCGGGATCTCGCCGAATTGCGCACCCCCGTGGTCGCCGTCGTCACCAAGGCGGACACCGTCTCGCGCCAGGGGCTGGCCGCCCAGCTCCTGGCCGTTGACCGGCTCGGCGACTGGGCCGACATTGTCCCGGTCTCCGCGAAGACCGGTGAGCAGGTCACCGTGCTGGAGGACGTCCTCATGGGCCACCTGCCGCTCTCGGCGCCCCTGTACCCCACTGGGGAGATCACCGACGAGCCCCAGCAGGTCATGGTCGCCGAGCTCGTGCGCGAGGCCGCCCTGGAGGGCGTGCACGACGAGCTGCCCCACTCCCTGGCCGTCGTCGTCGATGAGATTGTCGACCCGCGTTCAGCCCGCGAACGCGGCGCCTACATTAAGGGGGCCGGCCAGCGCCTCCAGGTGCGCGTCAGCCTCGTGGTGGAGCGCGATTCCCAGAAGGCCATCATTATTGGCCGCGGCGGGGCACGGCTCAAGGAGGTCGGCGTGCGGGCGCGAGCCGGCATTGAGGAACTGCTGGGCCGCAAGGTCTACCTCGACCTGCACGTGCGCACCGCCAAGGACTGGCAGTCCGACCCCAAGGCCCTGGCCAAGCTCGGGTTCTAATGATCCGGCGCCGGCCCCGGGGGGAGCCCGTCCACCCCACCCGCGCGGAAATCCGCTCGGGCTGGAGATTCCTGGCCGCCCTCCCGGGAAGGGGGTGGCGCCTGGTGGCGCACTTGTGGCGCAGCTCTCGCGCCACCACATTGCTGGTGCTGGTCGCCACTGGGGCCGTCGCCCTGACCCTGGCGCTCCTGGGCACCGGCGGCGACGAGATCTGGGAGATTATCTGCACCCTGGGCCTAGCGGCCCTGGTGCTAGCAGTCTCGGAGGACCACCGCACCATGGGGGCGGTGGTGGTCGTGGTCCTGGGGCTGAGCTTGATCGGGACTCTCGCCGGTCCGCGTTGGCGCCCCGAGCCGGTTCCCAATCCGCTGCTGCCCGCCTCCACCAGCACCGCCATAGGCGGCAATGCGGTCACCGTCCCCGTGGGCACCTACCAGGTTGAGACCACCACCGTGACCATTACCCAGGCCGACGGCGAGCAGCTTCCCGCCCTATTGCGCCGCCCCCTGGGGATCAAGACGGGCACCCCCGGCGTCGTCTTCCTTCACGGCGCCGGCACCCAGAGCATTGACGGCTTCGCCGAGCAGGCGCAGGCCCTGGCCTCCGCCGGGGCGACCACGATCGTGCCCTCCAAACCCATGGAGGACTATTCGCTTACCGAGCGCGACTACATCTCCATGGCCAACGACTACCGCGCCTCGGTGGACTACCTGCGCTCCCTGCCCGGCGTCGACCCCGGGCACGTGGGCCTGTACGCGGAGTCCGAGGGGGCCATCCCCGGGGTAATCCTGGCCGCCGAGGACCCCCAGGTCGCCTTCCTGGTGCTGGCCTCCGCACCGATCGTCTCCCTGCGCGAGCAAGCGGCCTTCGCCGCCGACTCCTACCTGCGCGACGTGGGCGTGCCGGAGCCGTTAATGCGCATTATTCCGCGGGTCCTGGGGGCGTCCCAGGTGCCCGGCGGCTTTGAGTACGCCGATGTCGACCCGGCCGCCTACGAACAGCGCCTCACCCAGCCCATTCTCATGCTCTACGGCACCGCCGACCGCTCCATGCCGGTGGTTCAGGGGCCGCTGCGGGTGTGGGACTCCATTCAGGTCAACGGCAACCACCAGCTCACGGTCCGCTACTACGCCGACGCCAACCACGGCCTCAAACTCGGCGGCGACACCGACGGGCCCCTGGCCCCGGGGGTGGCCCGTGACCTGGCCCGGTGGGTGACGGGGCTGCCCGCCACCGCGGACGCCGCCCCCCGCGTGGCCGGGGCCACCCCCACCCAGGAGCACCGGGCGAGCCGGCCCGGTGCCACCCGCTGGTACGCCTCGGGCGACCTCATGCTCGCCGGTATTGTCGCCGGCCTGGGCCTGGTGGCGGCCGCGGGCGCCGGATGGGGGCTGGGCCAGCTTCCCCGCCTCGGCGGCCGCGCAGGCCTGCGCCTGCCGGCGCCCATTGGGAGATGGACAGTCAGCCTGTGCCTGTCGGTCTTGGGCACCTGGGCGCTCTACCTGGTCTACATCGGCGCTGTTATTCGCCTGGCCCTGGACCAGGAGACCAACGCCTGGATCTCCTATGGCGGCTGGCTCGCCGCCCAGGTCTCAGCGCTCCTGACCCTGGTCATCTTGGTCAAGGTGGTGCAGCGGGCCTGGCGCATGTGCCGGACCCGCCGCACCACCGGGGGGCCCCGGTTCCTGACCCGGCCGGCCGCCGGGGTCCTGGCCAGCGCCCTAATAGGGACCATAGTCCTCCTTCTGGAGTTGGCCTACTGGGGGCTGTTCCCCATGCTCTATTGACCGGGACTGACCGGGTTGGCGCCCGGCGCCCCCGCCGGCGCTCGGCCCCCCGGCCCCGAAGTGGTTGCGGTGGGCGAAGACACCTTGTGGAGAAGCCGGCAATAGGTGCGAAAACCACAATCATGGCGCAGAATGTGCGGGTTGAAGCGCGTCCAGCGAGAGGCAGCCACCATGAGCGTTCCCGTGCCCGCACCGATCCGCCCCGACCACAGCCCGGAGCGCCCCTGCCCAGACGACCTCTGGGACCTCGGTCTCAAAGCCGTGGAGCGCGCCCGGCGCTGGGTCGAGGAGTCCGTCCACGAGCCCACGCCGCGCGCCGCTAAGCTCTTGTCCTCCATCCTCGCCGACCCCGAGGGCTTGACCTTCACCACCCGCTTCGTCGATGACGTTGTGCGCCCCGCCGACCTCGACGTCGCCGGGGCGGCGCTGGCCAGGCTCGCCGCGGGGCGCACCGACTTCCTGCCGGCCCCGCTGGCCGCCGCCATGGGCCTGGGCGGAGTCGCCTCCCGCGTGGCCCCCAGGACCGCGGCCACCATCGCCCGGCGCACCTTCCGCGAGCTCGTCGGCGACCTCGTGGTCGATGCCACCGACCGCGGCCTGGGACCGGCCCTGGCCAAGTTGCGCGCCAGCGGCAACCGCCTCAACGTCAACCTGCTGGGCGAGGCCGTCCTGGGCGAGAAGGAGGCCGCCCGCCGCCTGGCCGAGGTCTCCCGCCTGGTGGAGCGCGATGATGTCGACTACGTCTCCATTAAGGTTTCAGCCGTCACCGGCCCCCACAACCCTTGGGGCTTCGAGGAGGTCGTCGCCCACGGGGTGGAGGCCCTCAGCCCCCTGTACCGCCTGGCCCGGGACAAGGACACCTTCCTCAACCTCGACATGGAGGACTACAAGGACCTCGACCTGACCCTGGCGGTCTTCACCAGGATCCTCGACCAGGAGGACATGCGCGGCTATGAGGCGGGCATTGTCCTGCAGGCCTACCTGCCGGACTCCCTGGCCGCCCTCGAACGCCTCCAGCAGTGGGCCGCCAGGCGCGTGGCCGAGGGCGGCAGCCGCATTAAGGTGCGCGTGGTCAAGGGCGCCAACCTGTCCATGGAGACGGTCGACGCCGAGATCCACGGCTGGGAGCTGACCACGTGGCCCACCAAGCAGGCCACTGACACCAACTACAAGCGCATGCTCGCCTGGGCCATGACCCCCGAGCGCACTGCCGGCATCCGCCTGGGCGTGGCCGGCCAGAACCTCTTCGACATCGCTTTCGCCTACGAACTGCGCGCCGCCCGCGGCGTGGAGGACGCCGTCGAGTTCGAGATGCTCTCCGGCATGGCCACCGATCTGGCCGAGGTCGTGCGGCGAGATGTCGGCCACCTGCTCCTCTACGTTCCCGTGGTCCACCCCGAGGAGTTCGACGTCGCCATCTCCTACCTGGTGCGCCGACTGGAGGAGAACGCCGCCCCCGCCAACTTCATGTCCGGGGTTTTCGACATTGCCGCCGATGAGGACGTCTTCAATCGTGAGCGCCTCCGCTTCCTGGACGCTTTGGCCGAGCTGGACCCCGACGCGCCCGTGCCGGTGCCCCGGCGCACCCAGGACCGGCTCACCGAAGCCGCTGGCGGCGTATCCGAGCCGGCGGGAACCACCGCCGAGCAGGCCCGCCGCCCCTTCGCCTCCACCCCCGACTCCGACCCGGCCCTGGCCGCCAACCGCCAGTGGGCCCGCGACATTGCCGCCGCCGTTCCCGGCTCCACCCGCGGCGTCAAGGCCGTCAAGGACGGTGAGAAGGCCTGGGCCACCACCGCGGACGCGGACGCCAACATTGCCGCCGTCTCCGCGGCGGCCGCCGATTGGGCCGCGCGCGGCGCCCAGGAGCGGGCCGCCGTCATCCACCACGCCGGGGATGTTCTAGCCGCCCGCCGCGGCGAACTCATTGAGGTTGCCGCCTCCGAGGCCGGCAAGACCATTGACCAGGCCGACCCCGAGGTCTCAGAGGCCATCGATTTCTGCCATCACTACGCCTCGGCCGCCCTGGAGCTGGAGGACCCCGAGCACATGGCCGGGGCGCGCTTCCAGCCCGTGGCCGTGACGGTTGTCGCCTCCCCCTGGAACTTCCCGGTGGCCATCCCCGTGGGCGGGGTCGTGGCCGCCTTGGCCACCGGCAGCGGCGTCATCCTCAAGCCGGCGCCCCCGGCACGCCGTTGCGCCGCCGAGCTGGTACGGGCCCTGCACGACGCCGGCGTGCCCAAGGAGGTTCTGGTCCTGGCCCCCGTCGAGGACGGGGAGGTCTCCCAGCACCTGGTGACTCACCCGAGTGTTGAGCGCGTTATCCTCACCGGCTCCTACGACACTGCGCGCCTATTCCGCTCCTGGCGGCCCGACATGCACCTGCTGGGGGAGACCAGCGGCAAGAACGCCATTATCGTCACCCCGTCGGCCGATCCCGACCTGGCGGTGCGCGACGTCGTCTCCTCCGCCTTCGCCCACGCCGGCCAGAAGTGCTCGGCGGCCTCCCTGCTCATCTTGGTCGGCTCGGCGGGCCGCTCGGCGCGCATTGCCCGCCAGCTCGTCGATGCGACGTCCTCCCTGCGGGTGCGCCTGCCCGAGCACCTCGATTCCCAGGTGGGCCCGGTCGTGGTCCCCGACGACGCCAAGGCCCTGCGGGGCCTGACCACCCTCGGGGCCGGCGAGCACTGGGTGCTTGAGCCCCAGGACCTCGGCGGGGGACTGTGGCGTCCCGGCATTCGGATGGGTGTAGAGCCCGGTAGTGAATTCCACCTCACCGAGTACTTCGCACCGGTCCTGGGGGTTATGCGCGTAGACACGCTCCAGGAGGCCATTGACGCCGTCAACGCCGTCGATTACGGACTCACCTCCGGGCTGCAGACCCTCGATTCTGCGGAGCTCGGCCAGTGGTTGGAGGCCGTGGAGGCGGGCAACCTCTACGTCAACCGGGGCATTACCGGCGCCATTGTGCGCCGCCAGCCCTTTGGCGGCTGGAAGCGCTCCGCGATCGGCTCGACCACCAAGGCCGGCGGTCCCAGCTACCTGCTGGGACTGGGTGAGGTCGTCCCCGGGGATGGCGGCGAGCACCACGACGCCGTCGAGCGCGGGCACCAGACCCTGGACTCCACACTCGACCCCCGGGTCGCCGCCGTCTACGACGCCGTGCGCACGGATCTGGACCACCAGGAGGTCGCCGCCCTGCGCCGTGCGCTCGTTGCCGACGCCCAGGCCTGGGAGCGCGTCTACGGTCAGAACCAGGACGTCACCGCCCTGGCGTGCGAGCGCAATATCCTGCGCTACCGACCCACTACGGTGGTGGTGCGCGCCCAGGCCGGCACCCACCAATCGGACCTGGCCCGGGTCATGGCCGCCGGCATTCGCGCCGGGGGGCTGGTGAGCCTGTCGGTGGCCGAGCCACTGCCCCAGGCGCTGCGCGCGGCCCTGCTGGGGGCCGGCGTGGAGGTGGCTGTCGAGCGCGGCGCCGTGTGGGAGGCCCGTCTGTCCGACATGGCCTCCTCAGGCGCCCTGGGCGTGCGCGTGCGCATTGTGGGGGACAGGAGGGTTCCCAGTGAGGAACTGTGGCAGCAGGCCAGTGCCCTCACCGGTGGCAGCCCCGATGTGGCCCTCTACACCGGGCCGGTCACCACCTGCCCGCACACCGAACTGCTGACCTTCCTGCGGGAGCAGGCTGTGGCCATAACCAGCCACCGCTTCGGCACGCCCCTGGATCTGGCCAAGGGGCTGCTGCACTAGGACGAGGGGGAGCGACCGGGGGTGGTGGCCTGCGCATTGGCCACCACCCCCGTGCCCGTTGTTGCTGATCGGTTGGATCGACCGGGGTTATTTCGCGCCGGCCGCAGCCGGCTCCGTCAGGCCCAGGTGTTCGTCCATGTCCTCCAGGGCGATGCCCTTGGTCTCGGGCATGACGAAGATGACCCACAGCAGCAGTCCCACCATGCACACGAAGAAGAAGCCGAAGCCGACCGCCGGCCCGGTGGCGGCCACGAGCCCGGGGAAGGCCCAGGTCACCACGGCCGCCATGGTCCAGTGGGTCAGCGAGCCCAGCGACTGGCCGCGGGCGCGAATGCGCGAGGGGAAGATCTCAGAGATGAAGACCCAGATGACTGAGCCCTCGCCGAAGGCGTGGGAGGCGATGAACAGGGCCAGGGCGGCCAGCACGAGGTTGGGGGCCGCGCCGCCCGAGCCCTCGTCCTTAATAATGAGGAACAGGCCCGTGAGCGCCCCCAGGGAGATGAGGTAGCCGATGGTCCCAACGAGCATGAGCTTGCGGCGCCCGAGCTTGTCGATAACGGAGACCGCCGTCACTGTGGCGATGAGGTTGACCAGGCCAATGCCGGCTGATTGCAGGAAGGAGGCCTCAGTGCCGAAACCGGCGAGTTTGAAGATCTCCGGGGCGTAGTACAGGACGGCGTTAATACCCGAGAGCTGGTTGAAGGCGGCGATGGCAATGGCCAGAAGAATGACCTTCCGGTTCTGCCTCACGAAGAAGGGCGCCTTGGTCGCGTTGAGCGCCCGATCCTGCTCGATCTGCTCCCTGATCTCGGCGACCATGGAGGAGGCCTCCTCCTCACTGCTGGTGAGGCGGCGGGTAATGGCCTCGCCCTCATCAATGCGGCCCTGGCCGATCAGCCAGCGCGGGGTCTCGCAAATGGTCGGCAATAGGATCAGGAAGATCACGGTGGGTACCGCCATGGCGGCGAGCATGTAGCGCCAGGCGGGACTCGGGGACCCGTCAGCGTACTCGATAGGGATGAGCTTAAGTATTCCGTAGTTGGACAGGTAGGCCGTTAGGATGCCGACGACAATGGACAACTGCACCAGGCCCACCAGGCGTCCGCGAAAGGACGGCGGGGCGATCTCCGCGGTGTAGATGGGGGACAGGACACTGGCCATACCCACGCCCACACCGCCCAGGACGCGGAAGGCCATGAGGAGCCACAGGTTGGGTGCAATGGCGGTCAGCAGGGACCCGGAGAGGAAGAGAAGACCAATCCACAGCAGGACGCGTTTGCGCCCGTAGCGGTCGGCCGGCCGCCCCGCAATCGCGGCGCCGACGATAGTCCCAATGAGAGCCGTGGCGACCACGAAGCCATACTGGAACTCGGTGATACCGAATGTTTTCGTAATGCCGTCGTGGGCCCCGGAGATCACGGCCGTATCGAAGCCGAAGATTAACCCTCCGACCGCAGCGACTATTGATGAGCGTAGAACAAGTGGGTTCATGGTGGGTACTTCCTGCGGTGGAGTAAGCGGCGTGCTCGCGCCGTTGCGGAGCATGCCAAGTGGTGGGGAGGGCGGTGGAGGGGCGGGCTGTCAGCGGTAGAGGCCCAATAGGACTCATGGTGGGCACCGCGGTGCCGTGCAGTGCCGCGTGCGGCCATGGGGACTCGGGGTGCGGCCGAATCGGCCGTCAATGCCGCTTCGGCGACCGGTAGGGGTTGTCGCAGCGGTGTTGGGCGCAGGTGCCGGCTCGGTGGGCCGCACCGGGGTGCTCGGCGGGTGGGATGCACGGGCCGATGCAGGGGTCGACGCCGTCTTGTGGACAGGGACGACAGTGACTCACGCTAAATGTGGCGCATGGCACATGTCAAGGTGTGGTGTGCCACGGCTGTGCCGACCACGTCTCCCGGGGCGCCGGCAGCGCGGTCGGGCGTCCCCGCGCCGGGCTGTAATCTGTGAAGAGTGACTGTTCCCCCCGCACGTCTCCCCACTTGTTTCGCCGCGGTGCCTGCCACAGCGTCTCCCGTTAGCTGGACGCTATGCGCCTAGACTCGTTGACGGGCCTGCGCTGGTGGGCCGCCTTCGCCGTCTTCTGCTACCACATGAAGGTCTTCGCGCCGGTACCCGGCCTGAAGGACGTGGCGCGCTTGGGCAACCACGGCGTCGCCTTCTTCTTCGTGCTCTCCGGTTTCGTGCTCACCTGGTCCGCCGGCGTTTCGGGCACAACGGTCGCCAACTTCTACTGGCGGCGCTTCGCCCGCATCTACCCGGCCCACATTGCCGCTCTGCTCCTGGCGATCCCCGTGTTCTACTCCACGGCACCGGACCCCAACCATCCTTGGGTCAAGCCCTTGGCCCTGGCGCCACTGCTGTTGTCCGCGGTGCTGCTTCAGAGCTGGTCCACTACTCCGACCATCCTGCTCTCCGGCAACCCGGCCGCCTGGACCCTGGGCGTGGAGGCCTTCTTCTACGCCCTTCATCCGTGGCTGAACCGTGTCCTGGGGCGGATTATGCGACGCGGGGCGCTGCTCGCCCTGGGGGCCGTGATCGCCGTCGTTCTGGCCCAGCGCATTGTCGTCATCCATGACGCCTCAAGTCCCCTGGCCGCCCTGCCCAGCCCCGTGGCCCGCCTCGGGGAGTTCGCCCTGGGCATGGTGGTGGCCCGCCTGGTCCAACTCGGTGTCGGCAGGTGGGTCCGTCCCTGGATGGGGTACCTCACCATTGCCGCCTTTATTACCTGGTCCGTGCTCTCCCGCCACTACGGGTGGACCGATCCGTGGTCCACGTGGGTCAAGTACCTGGAGCTGCAGGTCCTGGCCCTCCTGTCGGCGCTGACCATTCTGGGGGTCGCCAATAACGACCTTGCCCAAAGGCCCTCCTGGCTGCGCCACCGAGTTCTGGTGACTCTGGGGACGTGGTCTTTCGCCTTCTACCTTGTGCACGCCACCGTCATGTACACGGTGCGCGGCGCCATCGGGCTTCAGCCTGAGGCCGTCGGCAATCTCCTGTGGTCCCCGCCGGTCTTCGCCCTCGCCCTGGCCACCGCCTGGACCCTCTACCGCTTCATTGAGCACCCCATTGAACGGCGTCTGCGCCACTGGGGCAACGCGCACCTGGCCCAGGCCCCGGTCCGGGCAGGTCGGCGGGCCGGTCCCGCCGACCTGCCCGGACCGGGGCGAATCCGGGGGGCCGGGCGAGCCGGTCAGGTCAGGCGCGGGAACTCCTCCAAGGAGAACACCGACTCCACGGGCACCTCGAAGTAGCGGGCGATGCGCAGGGCCAGGTGGAGGGAGGGGGCGTACTCGCCGCGCTCCAGGTAGCCGATGGTCTGGTAGTGCACGCCCAGGGCCTCGGCCAGCTCGCGGCGGGAGACCCTGCGGTCGGCGCGCAGGACGGCGATCCGATTGTGGACGCTCTCCTCGGCCATGTCACAGACCGGTCTGGGATCGGATCACGGACTGGACGCGGGCCAGGCTGCCAATGGTCTCCCGGCGGAAGGAGTGGCGCACAATGAGAGGCGCGCAGGCCAGGCCGCCGATAATCCACGCCAGCAGCACCCCGATGGCCAGCACCGGGTGGAAGGCGCCGCCGACCTCCCAGGAGGGATCGCCGACCAGCGCCCACCGGCTCAGATGCCCCGACCAGTAGGCGGGCAGAACCTGGTGGATGGCCTGCACCCAGCCGGGCATGGCCGGCAGCGGGTAGAGGAATCCGGAAGTGCCCACCACGACCAGGATGACGAGGTAGGAGCATAGTGCCGAGTACATGCCCCGGGAGGCGGCCCCGGCCAGGAACCCCAGGGGAGCGGAGGCGACGGCCGTTAAGACGATGAGGGGCAGGCAGGCGAGGGCCTGGGCGGCGGACAGCGGCAGCGAATCGATAAGGAGGGCGGCGCCGACGAGGATGGACCCTTGGATGAGGATGCTGTGAGCCACCGAGGACAGGAGCTTGCCCAGCATCCAGGTCAGCGGGCCGTGGGGGAGGATCCGCACCCGCAGCAGGGCGCCGCCAATGCGGTCGGTATAGGCCTCGCTGGCGATCTGCAGGACGATGAAGGAGCCCATTGCGCCCACGGCGCTGGCGGCGAGCATGGCGCCGAAGGCCGTGCTCGCCCCGACCACGCCCTGGTAGAACCGGCCCACGGCGACGAAGCCCGCGACGCAGGCGAGGACGGAGAAGGCGCCGGCGCCGGCAATGATGGGGCGCAGGTCGGCAGCGGCCTGGCGCAGGGCCGCCCGTAGGATGGCGAGTACGATGCGGGGGCTCATGGCTGCTGCTCCTTCTTGACCAGGGCGAGGTAGGTCTCCTCCAGGGTCGGCCGGGTGACCGTGAGGTTCGTGATGGACCCCAGGTCGAGTTGGAGGAGGAAGCGCTCCGGGGCGGGGGTGGAGTGGACATGGCGCTCGCCGTCCTGGGTCCAGGTGACCTCGGCGTCGTGGGTCAGTCTCTCCCGCAGCTCGGTGACGGTGCCGTCGGCGACAATACGCCCCTGGCTCATAATGAGCACCCGGGAGGCGATCTGCTCGGCCTCGGCCAGGTCGTGGGTGGTCATGAGAACAGTCGCCTCCTCATCGACGCGCTCAAGGATGAGGTCGTGCAGGCGGGCCTTGGAAACGGGGTCCAGACCCGTGGTCGGCTCGTCGAGGATGAGGATCTCGGGGCGGGCGATGAGGGCGGCGGCGAAGTCAATGGCGCGCCGCTGGCCGCCCGAGAGCCGGGAGAGGCGCGAAGTCGCCTTGTCGGCCAGTCCGACGGCGTCGAGGACTTCGGCGACGGTGAGGGCGCTGGGGGCGGCGGTGAGCTGTATGGCGCGGATCCACTCCAGCTGATCAATGACGCGCCACTTGGCGTGGTCGGTCCAATTCTGCTGAACCAGTCCCACGCGCGCCCAGAAGGCGGCCGGGGCGTTGCGCGGGTCGGTGCCCAGGACCCGGACCCGTCCGGAGGCGGGTGTGAGCGAGCCGAGCAGGTTCTCCACGAGGGTCGTCTTGCCCACCCCATTGGGTCCCAGCAGGCAGACGATCTCACCCGCCTCGATCGACAGGCTGAGGTCGCGCAGGACCGGCGCCACCCCGTAGGAGAACTCAAGGTTCTCGGTGGTAATGATCGGGGGCAACAGGAACCTCCTTAGTGGTTCTGCCATTGAATGTAGTAGATATGCTACATGTTGTCAGGGTTGTTCGCTACTTCTGCCGCGTGTCGGGGCGGGGAACGGGGCGACCCCTGTCCTCGCCGGCGCGGGGTCCGCACAGCGGCACGATCTGACGCGCGGGGCGTTGTGCGGTAACGTCACGCACGTGCGAGCGACCACGCGCCCAGAGGCGAGCCTCCTGCTTAGCCGCCGCGGCGGGGCCTGACCAGGCCGGCACCCCGACCGCGGCTCATTCGCGTTGCCAGCCACCGGGCACTGAGCGCGGCGATGAGCGCCCCGCCGGGCCCGAGCGACCACCATCACCCAGGAGAAACCATGCGCCCCGCCCGCCCCGCCCCCCAGCAGCCCTCCGGCATGCCCTTCGGCAAATACGTCCCCTTCATTGACACCGTCGCCACAGATCTTCCAGACCGCACCTGGCCCTCCAAGCGGATCACTCAGGCGCCCCGCTGGCTGTCCACCGACCTGCGCGACGGCAACCAGTCCCTGATCGAGCCCATGGACCCGACTGCCAAGCGCGCCATCTTCGATCTGCTGGTATCCATGGGCTTCAAGGAGATTGAGGTCGGCTTTCCAGCCGCCTCCCAGACCGACTACGACTTCGTGCGCTCCCTGGTCGATGACGACGCCATCCCCGAGGACGTCACCATCTCCGTGCTCACCCAGTCCCGCTCCGAGCTCATTGACCGCACCCTGGACGCGGTGGTGGGCATGCCCCGGGCCACCGTCCACCTCTACAACGCCCTGGCCCCCCTGTTCCGCGACATTGTCTTCCGCATGGGCAAGGACGACATTCGTGAGCTGGCGGTGGACGGCACCCGCATGATCATGGCCCGGGCCGAAAAGGTTCTCACCGAGGACACCATCTTCGGCTTCGAGTACTCCCCGGAGATCTTCGTGGATACCGAGCGCGAGTACTCCCTGGAGGTTTGCCGGGCCGTCATGGGCGTGTGGCAGCCCGACGAGGACCGCGAGATCATCCTCAACCTGCCCGCCACCGTGGAGCGGGCCACCCCCAACGTTTACGCCGACCAGATCGAGTGGATGAGCCGCAATCTGCCCCACCGCGAGCACGTGTGCCTGTCCCTGCACAACCACAACGACCGCGGCTCCGGCGTCGCCGCTGCCGAACTCGGCCTGCTGGCCGGGGGCGAGCGCGTCGAGGGCTGCCTGTTCGGCCACGGCGAGCGCACCGGCAACGTCGACCTGGTCACCCTGGCGCTCAACCTTTTCAGCCAGGGCGTGGACCCCATGCTCAATATCTCCGACATCGACCAGGTGCGCCGCATTGTCGAGCGCTCCACTCAGATGGACGTCCCCCCGCGCACCCCCTACGTGGGCGAACTCGTCTACACCTCGTTCTCCGGGTCCCACCAGGACGCCATTAAGAAGGGCTTCACCGCCCGGGCCGCCGAAGTTGAGGCCAAGAAGGCCGAGGGCCTGGATTCGGAGGCCGCTGAACTGGCCGTGCCCTGGTCCATGCCCTACCTCCCCATTGACCCCCACGACGTGGGCCGCTCCTACGAGGCCGTGGTGCGCGTCAACTCCCAGTCCGGCAAGGGCGGGGTGGCTTATCTGCTCAAGACCATGCGCAACCTCGACCTGCCGCGCCGCCTCCAGATCGAGTTCTCCCGCATTGTCCAGCGCCACACCGACACCTATGGCGGTGAGGTCGACGGCGCCCGCCTGTGGTCGATCTTCTCCGACGAGTACCTGCCCGCCGCCTCCGTCCCCGAGGCCGAGATCGCCCCCTGGGGTCGCTTCGAGCTCCAGGCGGCCACCCTGACCAGCACTCATGGTGAGGACTCCGTGCTCACCGTCACCCTCCTGGACAATGGCGAGAAGAAGCTCCTGACCGCCGCCGGCAATGGCCCCCTGGACGCCTTCGTGGCCGCCCTGGAGGACACCGGCGTCAATGTGCGCATCCTGGACTATGCCGAGCACGCCCTGAGCGAGGGCCGTGACGCCCGCGCCGCCTCCTACGTGGAGTGCGAGATGGGCGGCCAGGTCCTGTGGGGCGTGGGCATTGACCCCTCCATTGCCACGGCCTCCTTCAAGGCCGTGATCTCAGCGGTCAACCGCGCCCTGAGGTGAGGCCATTGGATGGCGCCCCTCCTGCTCCGCCGCCGTCACCGGGCGGGCAGGCGGGCGTCAGCCAATGCCGGGGGCGGCGACGTGCCAGCTGCCCCCGGGCATGTCACAATCGGCGACGTGACCAGCAGGCTCTACCGTGACGAGGCCGTAGTCCTGCGCACCTACCGGCTCGGTGAGGCGGACCGGATCATTGTGCTGCTCACCCGGGCCCACGGGCAGGTGCGCGCCGTGGCCAAGGGGGTGCGGCGCACCTCCTCGCGCTTCGGAGCCCGCCTGGAGCCCTTCTCCATGATTGACGTCCAACTCCACGCCGGGCGCAGCCTGGACACCGTCACCCAGGTGGAGACCATTGACCCCTTCGGCGGGGCCATCTGCGCCGACTACTCGGCCTTCACCTGCGCCTCGACCATGGTGGAGACCGCTGAGCGCCTCACCGAAGACGACGGCGACCTGGGCACCGAGGGCTCCCCCCAGCAGTACCTGCTGCTGGCCGGCGCCCTGGCCGCCCTGGCCCGGCGCCGCTACGCGCCCGGTCTCATTCTGGACTCCTACCTGCTGCGCGCCCTGGCCCTGGCCGGGTGGGCGCCGTCGTGCTACGACTGCGCCCGCTGTGGAGCGCCCGGGCCCCACGCGGCCTTCCACATCCAGGCCGGTGGCGCCGTGTGCGCCACCTGCCGGCCGGCCGGCGCGGTGGAGGCGGATCAGGGCACTATGGTCCTGCTCGGCGCCCTGCTCTCCGGCGACTGGTCCGTGGCGCACGCCTCAACCGGGCGTGAGCGCGCCCAAGCCTCCGGGCTCGTCTCGGCCTACCTCACCTGGCACCTGGAGCGCCGCCTTCGCTCGCTCTCGCTCGTCGAAAGGGCCTGACATGACACCACCCCCGCCCGATCCCGGTCAGGCGCCCGCACCGGTCCCCCTGCACCGCGAAGGCCTGACCCCGCCGGTACTGGACGCCGGGGCGCGCCCGGCACATGTCGCCATTGTTATGGACGGCAACGGCCGCTGGGCCAACCAGCGGGGCCTGCCGCGCACCGAGGGCCACCGGGTGGGGGAGTCCACCATGATGGACGTCATTGCCGGGGCCGTGGAACTGGCCATCCCCGAGCTGAGCGTCTACGCCTTCTCCACTGAGAACTGGAAGCGCTCACCGGCGGAGGTCCGCTTCCTCATGGGCTTCACCCGCACCGTCCTGCGCGCCCAGACCGACGACCTGCACCGCTGGGGCGTCCAGGTGCGCTGGGTGGGTCGCGAGCCGCGCCTGTGGAAGTCGGTGCTCTCCGAGGTCCGCCGGGCCGAGCGCATTACCGCGGGCAACACCGGCACCGTGCTCAATATGTGCTTGAACTACGGGGGGCGTGCGGAGATCGCCGACGCCGCCCGCGCCATGGCCGAGGACGTCGCCGCAGGACGGCTCAAGCCCTCCTCCATTACCGAGAAGACCATTAGTCGTTACCTGTACTCCCCGCGGATGCGTGAGGTCGACCTGTTCATCCGCACCGGGGGGGAGCAGCGCACCTCCAACTTCCTCATGTGGTCCTCGGCCTACGCCGAACTCTACTTCTCCGACCTGGCCTGGCCCGATTTCGACCGCCGCGAGCTGTGGCGCGCCTGCCAGGCCTATGCCGGGCGTGAGCGCCGTTTCGGGAACGCCGTGGACGCGGTCACCGGCACCCGGTGACCGCCTCCACGCTCAACGCCGGCGCCCGGGGGAGCACCGCCCTCAGCCGCGATTGCCCGACACCGGCGCGTGAACCGCATCCAGGCGCGGGGCTCCCCCCGGGTCCAGGGGACGACCGGCACCCATCTCGGAGCGCAGGTGGGCCACGACGGCGTCCAGGCTGCCGGTGCGCTGGGCGACCGCCCGCTGACGCTCGTAGCCCACGCCCCCGGCAAGGATCCCGACAATGGCGTCCAGGTCGCCGGCGCACCCCAGGTCGGCGGCCACCGGCTCCAGGCGAGCCACGAGCGCCGGCAGGCGCAGGCGCACCGGCTCCTGACGCCCGCGAGCGTCCTCGATGAGAACGGCGTCCATGCCGTAGCGCGCCGAACGCCACTTGTTGGCGGTCACGAAATGGTGGGGGAGCACCTTCGGGAGGTCGCCGGCGTCCAGGGCCCGGGAGGCGTCTTCGACCAGGCAGTGGATGAGGGCCGCCACCGCCCGCAACTCGAGCATATTGGAGGCCGCGTCACAGACGCGGACCTCCACCGTGCCCAGGCGCGGGGCGGGCCGCAGATCCCAGCGCAGCTCACTAATGTCGCCAATAGCGCCCACGCGGGTCAGGCCCGCCACCAGCTCCTCCAACTCGGCCAGGTTGGTGAAGGGCTCAGGCAGGCCCGCATTGGGCAACTGCTGGAACATCATGGCCCGGTTGTCGGCAAAACCGGTGTCCAGACCGTCCCAGAAGGGGGAGGAGGCGGACAGGGACTGGATATGCCCCAGATAGGTGGCCAGGTGCCGCATGATCGGCACAACCTTGGCCCGGTCCTCCACCCCCACGTGCACGTGGGTGCCGAAAATGAGCATCTGGCGGCCCCAGTACTGGGTGCGCTCGACGAGCTCGCTATAGCGCTCAGTCTCGGAGACGGCCTGGGCGCCGGGCTCGGCGAAGGGGTGGGAGCCGGCGCCGGCCAGTTCCACCCCGTGTTCAGCCAGGACCGGGGCCAGAAGGTCGAGGGCCTCCTGAAGATCCTGCGCACAGCCGGCCACGGTGGTGCGCTTGCGTGAGACCAACTCAATGGTGTTGCGCAACATCTCCTGGTGGATGAGGCCGTTTCCCGGCGCTCGATGCTCCACCTCCTGGAGAAGCTGCGGGGCCACGGGGGACAGGTCCCCGGCGGGGTCCAGGATTTGGAGCTCCCACTCCACTCCAATGGTGGAACGTTGGGAGCGGGCGAAGTCCAGGGCCATAGTCAGTTCCCGACCGGGCGGCGATAACGCTCCACGAAATCGGTCACCAGCCGGTTGGCGGCGGTGACGTCAGCGGAGTCGCAGCGTTCCAGGACGGCGGCGCGCTCCGCGGCCGGGTAGTAGGTATCCCCGTAGGCCTCAATGCGCACCCGCATCCCCGCGGTGGTGATCTCCGGGTGGAACTGGGTGCCGTAGACATGACGCCCCCAACGCACCATCTGGATGGGGCAGCGTCGGCCAGTGGCCAAGACGACGCCGTCGCCCGGCAACTCGCCCACGGACTGGGAGTGGCCGACGTAGGCGCGGAAAGTACTGGTCAGGTTGCGGGTCAATGGATCCCGGCGGCCGGCCTCAGTGACGGTCATGGTGGGCGCCTGAAGGTCCTCGCCGACGTCGTCGCGCAAGGTGCCGCCCAAGGCCAGGACAATGGCCTGCAGCCCGAAGCACAGTCCGAGGGTGGGCACGTCTTCGGCGACCAGGCGCGCCGCCAGGCGCAGCACCCGCTCGGTCAGGCGCCGCTGCTCGGGGGCGGGGTCCTGGTGGTGGTGCCCGAACCCGAAGGGAGAGCCGGTGATAATGACCCCCGAGTAGTCCCGCGCCAGATCCAGGTCGGCCGGGTCGGGGGCCCCGGCGTCCAGCAGTGAGACCAGGGTCAGGTCGTGAAGCGGATGCAGGGCGCCCCACTGGGAGATCATGGCCTGCTCATCGGCCGCGATTGTCCCAGGGGGGCGGCACACGGCCATGAGGAAGGGGGCGGTCATGCAGGTGGAGAACGCGGGCGACAAAGTGCCCGCAGGGGCCAAGGTCGTCAGTGTCTCGCTCACCCTGGCAGCCTAGCCCCTGCCCGCCAATGAGCCGATATGGCGCCCGCTATCCGGGCCCCGAGCCCCGCGCCCGGCACCCGCTGGCAGCACTCCTGTGGCGCCACTGTTGTGGCGCCACAGCGGCCGGCGGATCTCCAGGGGGGAGGGACATGCCGGCCCCGGGCACCGGCGCCGCCCCGCGCCGCCGGCCCCGGTCTTAGGCCCGCGGGTACCCCCGGCACAGCACCTACCGTGCCGGACCTACCGTGCCGGGCACGAGGCCGTCCCCTCAGGTCCGCGAGCACTCCTGGCACAGGCCGAACAGTTCGGCGGTGTGGCTAATATCGGTGAAGCCGTGCTCGGCGCTGATCCGGGCGATCCACGCCTCCAGGGGCTTGCCGTGGATCTCCACGGTGCGCCCGCAGCGGCGGCACACCAGGTGATGGTGGTGCTCGTGGTGCTCGCAGGCCCGGTAAAGGTTCTCCCCCTCGGCGCTGCGCACCTGGTCCACCTCGCCGGCCTCCGCCATGGCCGTGAGGTTGCGGTACACAGTGGCCAGGCCGATCTTGGTGCCCTCGGCCTCCAGGGCGGCGTGGATCTGCTGGGCGGAACGGAACTCCTCAGTGCGGGCCAGGAGGTCGGCGACGGCGGCCCGCTGCCGAGTGGCCCGCGGCCGCGGCGAGGTTGAGCCCAGTGTGCTTCGCGTTGTTGAGCCCGCGCTCATCGAGTTGTCGCCTCCTCCTGGCGGCGCCCGCGCACCACCATCCGTCGTACTCCGCTCCCCACGGCTGTGACCGCGTAGGCGGCCACAAGGAGCACCACAATCATGGCACCTGGAGAGGCCGCGACGACGTAGGTGATGGTCAACCCGCTGACGCAGGCGATCACGCCGATGGCCATGGCCAGGTGCATGGTGCGGGAGAAGGAGTGCGAGACGAGCTGGGCGATGGCCACCGGTACGATCATGACTGCTGAGACCAGCAGGGCGCCAACCACCCGCATGGACACTGACACCGTCAGCGCCGCGACCACCGCAATGAGAATATTGAGGGCCCCGGTGGGCAGGCCAATGGACCGGGCGAACTCCTCGTCGTGGCACAGGGAGAACAAAGGACCACGCAGCCCCAGGCCCACCAGCAGGACGGCGGCGGCAAGCACCACCGTGAACCGGGTGTCGCTGACCGAAACCGTGGCAATGGAGCCGAAAAGGTAACTGGTGAGGTTCGTCGTCGTCCCCCCGGCCAGCTTAATGAGAATGACTCCGCCGGCAATGCCGCCGTAGAAGAGAATGGCCAGCGCCACGTCTCCGCGGGTACGGCCCCGGGCGCGGATCACTTCAATGAGCACCGCACCCAGCACCGAGGCCACGATCGCCCCGGGAACCGCCCAGGCGTCGCGGGGAGTCACATTGGCGGCGGTTCCCACGATCCAGCCCAGGGCCACACCGGTCAGGGAGATGTGCCCAATGCCGTCCCCCAGGAGCGCCAGGCCCCGCTGAACCAGGTAGGTGCCCACCACGGGGGCCGCCACCCCCACCAGGACGGCGACAATGAGGGCCCGCTGCATGAGAGGGCTGGCAAGCATCTCGGACAGGGTCGCGATCACGCGCGGCCTCCGCTCATGCCGGGACGGGTCGAGGTGCTCAGCACCGGGGCGTGATGGACGCGCGGCCGGGAGTCCCCATGGAGGTGCTCGTGCTCGCAGTCGCCGGGGCGGTCATGTCCGAGCACGTCGTGCGCACTGTGGTCGTGGTGCTCGGGGGACATGGCGGCGGCTGGGGCGTCGGCGACAATGCGGCCCTCGTCCAGGACGACGGCGCGCTCCACCACCTCCGTCAGCTCGCCCATCTCGTGCAGGACGGTGAGCAGGGTCAGTCCCTGAGAGCGCAACTGGATGAGGATCTGCGCCAAGGTTTCGCGGCTGGCGCGGTCAATGCCGGCCAAGGGCTCGTCCAGGAGCAGCAGGTCGGGACGGCGCACCAGGGCCCGGGCGATGAGGACGCGCTGGGACTGGCCCCCGGAGAAGACCTGGACATGGTCCTTGGCGCGGGAGGCCAGTCCCACGGCGTCAAGGGCCTCCATGGCGCGCTCGCGGGAGCGGCGCCCCCTGTCGGCCCAGGGGCGGCGCGGGCCCAGCAGGCCCGAGCGCACCACCTCCAGGGCGGTGGCCGGGACGCCGGAGGCCGCGCCCACGCGCTGGGGGACGTAGCCGACGCGGTCCCAGTCGACTTCGCTGCGATGGGTGACGTCACGGCCGAAAAGACGCGCAGTGCCGGAGGCCACCGGGTTCAAGCCCAGGATCGTCTTGACCAGGGTCGACTTGCCCGACCCGTTGGCGCCCAGAAGCGCTACCGACTGGTCGCGACTGATCGTCAGGCTGATGGAGTCCAGGATGAGACTGGTGCCCAGCACTACTGACAGGTCGCGGGTCTCGATGGGGACGGCGGACGACGCCGTCCGGGAGGGTCCGGACGGCGCCGTCGACGGTGGAGAAGGGGTCATGCCATTTGCTCTGGATGCTCTGGATTACTGGCAGCTCAGCGCCGTGCGCAGTTCCTGCAGGTTGGTGGTCATCGCCCCAGCGTAGTCGCTGCCCTCGGGGGCCGACTCAATGGGGTTGAGGACCGCGGTGCTCGCGCCGGTCTCGGAGGCCAGGGCCTCAGCGGTCTCCGGGGAGACGAGCTCCTCGGTGAAGATCGTGGTGGTGCCGGTGTCCTGAACAACCTGCTTGACGGCGGCGAGGTCGGCCGGACTGGGCTCGGAGTCGGGGTCAATGCCGGAGATGGAGGTCTGGGTCAGGCCGTAGCGCTCGGCCATGTAGCCGAAGGCGGCGTGGGAGGTCACGAAGGTGGTGCGCTGGCACTGGGCCAGGCCGGTGCTGTAGGAGGTGTCGAGGCCCTCCAGGGTGGTGGTCAGGGTCGCCAGGTTGGCCTTGTAGTCGGCGGCGTTGTCGGGGTCGGCCTTGGACAGGGCCGCCTCAATGGCGTTCGCGGCGGAGACCATGCGCTGAGGATCGAGCCAGAAGTGCGGGTCGAGGGCGGCGCCGTCCCCCTCGTGCTCATGGTCGTGGGCGGTCTCGGACTCATGGGCCTCGGCGCTGGAATGGTCGCCGGCCCCCTCACCGTCGTGGTCGTGCTCCTCGGAGACCCCGTCGTGATGCTCCAGGGAGACCGAACCGGCCAGGTCCACCACCGTGGGGCCGTCGACCTGGGCCACGGCGTCGTCCAGCGAGGGCTGGAATCCTGAGACATAGGCGATGATCGCGGCCGACGACAGGCCGGTGACGTCCTTGGGGGAGAGCTCGTAGTCGTGCGGCTCAACATTGGTGGGCGTCACTGAGGTGACAGTGACATGGTCGCCGCCAATGGCCTCGACGAGGTACTGGATGGGGTAGAAGGACACCGAGACGGGCAGGGTGCCGTCGGCGTTCTTGGCGCCGCCGGAGGTTTGGCCTGAGCAGGCGGTCAGCGAGGCGCCGAGGGCCAGGGCTGCCGTGGCGGCCGCGGCGCGCACGAGGGCGCGGCGGGTGGGGAATTTGAGAATGCTCATGAGAAACATTCTCACTTTTTCGGGTGGTTGCGTCAAATCGCACTCCAGGGCGCCCGTAGACTGTGCCCACTCGTTCCCACCAACCAGGTGCGGACCACGACGAAATCAGGAGATACCCGGTGGCACAGACCCCCTCCGCGCTCGATCGCGTCATCAACCTGGCCAAGCGCCGCGGCTTCGTCTTCCCTTGCGGCGAGATCTACGGCGGTACCCGCTCCGCCTGGGACTACGGGCCGCTGGGCGTCGAGCTCAAGGAGAACATTAAGCGCCAGTGGTGGCAGTCCATGGTCCGCTCCCGCGACGACGTCGTCGGCCTGGACTCCTCAGTCATTCTGCCGCGCGAGGTATGGGTCGCCTCCGGCCACGTCAGCGCCTTCACCGACCCGCTGGTCGAGTCCCTGCACACCCACAAGCGCTACCGCGCCGACCAGCTCATTGAGGAGTACGCCGAGCGCAAGGGCCTGGACCCCGCCACCGTCCAGCTCTCCGACGTCCCCGACCCGGTCACCGGCCAGAGCGGCTCCTGGACCGAGCCCCGCGAGTTCTCCGGCCTGCTCAAGACCTACCTGGGCCCGGTCGACGACGAGGCCGGCCTGCACTACCTGCGCCCCGAGACCGCCCAGGGCATCTTCGTCAACTTCGCGGCCGTCATGAGCGCGGCCCGCAAGAAACCGCCCTTCGGCATTGGGCAGGTGGGCAAGTCCTTCCGCAACGAGATCACCCCGGGCAACTTCATCTTCCGCACCCGCGAGTTCGAGCAGATGGAACTGGAGTTCTTCTGCGAGCCGGGCACCGACGAGGAGTGGCACCAGTACTGGATCGA
>ERZ773099.829-NODE-829-length-24021-cov-32.085162_pt1 | contig 24021 bp, 19 predicted proteins | sample MGYA00511120_ERZ773099 | MGnify/ENA primary metagenome ERZ773099 (study PRJEB29015, sample SAMEA2738012) | human oral metagenome | biome: human oral; feature: human-associated habitat; material: dental | place: China | collected 2104 ...
GGGTCGTTCCCCTTATCAGCGGTCACCAGTTCGCCTCGCGACGGCCGGTGACAACACCCCCCGGATCATTCGATAGACAGGGGCAAGACATCATGCCGACCACCGCTGGCCCAGCCGCAAGACTCCTCCCTGCGACCACCACCAAGGTAACGGGGGGCGACGCGGGGCAGCAGGGGGCGGTGGTGGTCGATAACGATAGATGCCGGTCGGTGTCAGTCGATGTGGCATCCCGGGTGCGTGGCGGGTGATGGGTTAGCGTGCCCGGTATGGAACGACTCATCGGTGCGCGCCAGTCCTATGACTGGGGCTCGACGGCCGCCATTCCCGAGCTGCTGGGCGAGCGCTCCGACGACCGCCCCTGGGCCGAGCAGTGGTACGGCTCCCACGCCTCGGGCCCTACCGGCCTTGCGGACGGCTCCGGCACCCTGGCCGACCTCATCGCTGCCGATCCGCAGCGACTGCTGGGGGAGGACGTCGTGAGGCGATTCGGCCCCCAGTTGCCCTTCCTGCTCAAGCTCATCGCTCCCGAGCAGGCGCTGTCGCTGCAGGTTCATCCCTCCATGGAGCAGGCGATCGAGGGGTTCCGGCGCGAGAACGAGGCGGGCTTGGCGCTCGATGATCCCGACCGCTCCTACAAGGACGCCAACCACAAGCCGGAGATGGTGCTGGCTCTGACCCGCTACGACGCCGTTGCGGGATTCCGCGCCCCTCGTCGGGCAGCCGAGGTGCTGACTGGTCTTGATTCCGCGCTCGCCCACCGCATGCGGCGCACTCTGCGTCTGAATCCGACCCGATTCGGCATCCGTCAGGTCTTCTCCGACCTCGTGTCCACCGGGACTCGTCCCACGTCCGCTGAGATCGATGAACTGGTCTGCGAGATCGTGGCGCGCCTCGAGCGGGGCGGCTCCCCGTCACGGCGCGCCGACACCAATGCCGTGGTGATGGCCCGAACCTTTCCGGGCGACCCTGGAGTGGCGGCGGCGCTCCTGCTCAACCCCGTCACGCTTCAGCCGGGCGAGGCCCTTTTCGTTCCCGCGGGAAGCGTGCACGCCTACATCAGTGGGCTCGGCGTGGAGATCATGGCCTCGTCCGACAACGTGCTGCGTGCGGGGCTGACGACCAAGCACGTGGATGTGCCCTCCATGCTCGCCTGCGTGGATTATGTGGCCGCCCCGCCGGTGCGCCCGGCGCCGGAGTACCTTTCTCGGGCCACCCGCGCCTACTACGCGCCCGTGGACGACTTCGAGCTTCTCGTGACCGAGGTCGTTCCCGCCGATGGCTGTGTGCAGGTTCCCGGGCGAGGGCCTCGGATCGCGCTGGCGCTCGAGGGGGCGACGACGATCACGACTCCCGCCGGTCAGGCCGAGCTCGAACGCGGGCAGGCCCTGTTCGTCGGCGCCGACGAGCGGGTGCTGGCCGTCGAGGGGGATGGGGTCGTCGTCCAGGCGGATGTTCCCTAGATGTCCTTCTCTCAGGGGCCTGGAGGGTGCGAGCGCACCTGTGCGGCGTGAGCGCGGTGCTTCTCGGCTACTTACTGGGGTCTACTCGGGCTTACTGGGGCCCTGCGATTCACTCGTGGATGCTCTCTTGGATTCCCTCTTGGCGCGCTGCTGCGGAGACCAGGGCGGCGTCGGCGTCGGGGGATATCAGTACCGCCGTGAGTCCGGCCCGCCAGGCGGCCATCACGCCGCGCATCGCTCGCTCGACCGTCTCCTCCCTGATCAGCAGGGCGCGAGCGCCTGTCCCGAGTGCCTTCTCGACGGCATCGCTCTGGGCGGGGGCGACCAGTGCGTCCCGGCTCGTCGTGCGCAGACCGTCCCTCTGGGGGACGATGAGTGCCGGCTCCGAGCCGTCCGTCGGAGCGGGCGGGAAGTGGTCGGAGAAGGGCATGACATCGGCGATCCCGTCGAGCGTCAGTGGCGGGAGGGGCGTCGGCCAGTGCGTTGCGAGCGACCCCATTGTCACAAGTACCTGAACGTCCGCTGAGGGAAACAACCAATGAATCCTGAATGCGACCGAGATGCTGGGGGGCTCATCTAGTAGGTTTTCTACAAATGAATCGCCGCTGTCGAGCAGGACTGGCGTGGCGCCGGCTAGCCATGCGCCCGCGCACCACGTCACCGTTCGCCAGTGCGGAGTCATCCCCAGGTGCACGCGAGCGCCGGGTCCGGCCTCGGCGGTGAGGAAACCTGCGCATTTGGCGTGCCACATGCTCAGAACGTGCCCGGTCAGCTCGATGCGCTCATCGGGCGAGTACCACGTCAGCCATGGGCGCGAAGAGTCGGCTGCGGAGGGCAGAACCCGGGCGAGCGCGTCGTTCATGAGGAGATTCAAGCAAAAAACGGGGGTGGTTCAAGCAGTCGCGCCACGGTCTCGCACCGCTGTTCCGCAGGGGTGCGCGGCAGGGGGTGACGGTGGGGCCGGCGGGTGTCGGCGAGGGGGTGAGGGGGCCTGTGTCGGGTCCTTGTCGGGCCCAAGTCGGGGCTGTGCCGGAGCTGTGTCGAGCTCGATCGGGTGCCAATCTCGAGGCTCTTCGAGGGGTGTGTAGAGGAACCCTCAAAATCCTGACTCCAAGGGTCCTGTTATCGTTCCGTTACATGGACTTTTCGTTGGAATACCGCCGATGGTCACGATTGGGTGACATATCCCTCGCCAGCTTGACTCTCTTTGCTCACACCCGTGTAATTCATTCGTAGTTACCTGCCCCTGACCTGAAGGGAAGCCAACGTGTGGAACATTCTCGGCGAGGGTCCGCTCGCGCGCACCGACGAAGCCGACGACCAGACCCTGCTGTTCCTCTTCGGCGGTGACGAGGTTGACGAGGGTCCGCTCGCGTGGCAGGAGCGCGCTCTGTGTGCACAGACCGATCCCGAGGCGTTCTTCCCCGAGAAGGGTGGCTCGACGCGTGAGGCCAAGCGCGTGTGCGCCACCTGCGAGGTCCGCGAGGAGTGCCTCGAGTACGCACTGGCCAACGACGAGCGTTTCGGCATCTGGGGCGGTCTGTCTGAGCGGGAGCGTCGCAAGCTCAAGCGTCGCGCCGTATGAGTTCGGAGGGTCTCGGTGCCCCGCCTGCCCGCGCCGGCGGGGCTGAGGCGCTCGCAGTCGTCGTCACCGCTGGCGTCACTCCGTACCTGCGCCGAACCCTGAGAGCCCTCGCCCGTCAGACCGTCGCCCCGGAGGCCACGATCGTGGTGGACGTCGCCTCCCGTCACAACGGTCTGGGCGATGGCACTCCAGTCGAGGAGATCGTAGCCGCCTCGGCGCTCGGGGCGCGCACACGGGTCCGTGTTGTGCGCGTCCCCGACGCCAGAGGCTTCGGCGAGGCAGTACGCCGTGGTCTGGCCCTGTACGCCGAACTCACCGGACCCGCCGGGTCCAGCTCACGAAGACTCTCGCCCTCCTCCGGGAAGCGGCGGGACGCCGCCCGCTCGAACCGCCCGAAGCGCTCATACGACGAAGCCGGCTCCAAGAGCCGGGCCTCCGGCAGGACCGGTGGGCAGAATGGGCAGAACATGGGGGCCGAGGGCTGGCTGTGGCTGCTCCACGATGACGTCGCACCGGCGCCGGGCTGCCTCGAGGCTCTTCTCTCGGCGGTTGCGGAGGCGCGATCCGCCGCACTGGTCGGGCCCAAGCAAGTCGATTGGGACGATCCCGAGCAGCTCCTCGAGGTGGGGCTGCGCACCACCGCGTCTGCGCGCCGGTCCAATGACGTTGTGGCGGGCGAGATCGATCAGGGGCAGCACGACGACCGCTCCGATGTCCTGGCGGTCGGTACCGCCGGCGCCCTCGTCGATCGCGCCGTGTGGGAAGAACTTGATGGCACCTCGCCGGAGTTCCCGGTCTTCAACGACGGTCTTGAGCTGTCGCGAGCGATTCGACTGGCCGGGCACCGCGTCGTCGTCGTTCCGCAGGCCGTCATTCAGCACCGTCGCGCCAGCTACTTGGGGCTGCGCCCCTCTCAGAGAAGCACTTCCAGGCGCTCCGCCGTGGGAGAGCAGCCCTCGGCTCCGCAGGTGCACGCAGACGATCCCGACCCGGACCGCTCCTTCCGCGCGCGCCGCACCGCTCAGCTGACCGCTTGGGCGACTTTCTCCCACCGGCCCATCGCCCTGCTTCTGATCTGGTTCCTCGTCCTGGGAATCGTCCGTGCCGGGGCGCGATTGCTGACCAAATCCCCGCCCCTGGCCCGTGCCGAGCTGGGGGCCGCTCTGGCCGTCGCGAGCCGCGGCGGTGCCGTCAGGCGAGGCCGCAAGCGCTTGGCGGCCCACGCCACCGTGCGCCGCTCGGTCCTGACCCGTCTCTACGTCGATGCCTCCGACATTCGCTCGGTGCGCCGGGATCGCCTCCGCCAGGAGCGCGAACGCGTTGCGCGCGCCGCTGCTCCCAGCGAATTGGAGCTGCGCGAGCTCGCAGCGCTGGCCCGCCGCCGTCGCATCGTTCTGGCCGGCGTCCTGCTGGTGGCCGTCGTCGTAGCGGGAGTCGGTCTGAGCTCCCTGCTGGTCACCGGCACCGTCACGGGCGGCGCCACTGTCGGTCTGACTGCCACCGGGCGAAGCCTGTGGAGCGCCGCCTGGGCCACGTGGGCCGCTTCCAGCGACGGGTACACCGCCGTCGCCAATCCGCTTCTGGCACTGCTCGCCCTGCCCGTCGCCGTGGCGGGGCATGTCGGGCTCGATGGAGACGGCCTGGTCCGCCTGCTGTTTCTGGCGGCGGTGCCTCTGGCCGCTCTGGGAGCCTGGTTCGCCGCGGGAACCGCGACCCGGCGCACGAGCCTGCGCGCATGGGCGGCACTGACCTGGGCGCTGGCCCCCGCTCTCCTGCTGGCCATCGGTCAGGGCCGGCTCACAGCCGTGCTGGTCCATCTCACTCTGCCCTGGGCATTGACCGCGCTCGCACGCGCGGTCGGAGCCGATCGTCGTGACGTCGTGCTCTCAGGCATGGTCGATGCGCACCACGCGACTGAGACGGAGAAGGCGGACCTCGACCGCTTCGCCTCGGAGCGCATCGAGGACCTCGCCGCGCTCGCCGATGACGATGGCGACGGCGCTGGCGGCGCTGGCGGCGCTGGCGATACCGGTGATGCCGCTGCCGTTGATGGTGTCGACGCCGATCAGGCGGCCGAGGGCGGAAATGGTTCCGAGCCCGCTTCTGACACCCGCGCGGATGGTGATTCGCGCGGCTCGACTAACTCGGATGACTCGGATGACTCGGACGACTCGGGCGAGCCTGGAGACGAGGCGTCGAACGCCGCGGCGGTCCCGCGCGAGCGCGCTATCGCGCTGGCCCGGATCGTTGAGGACAACGATGCCGAGTTCGGCGCTGCCGCCTCTCAGGACGACGAGGTCGATGAGCAGGCCTCCGAGGCGGCTGACAGCTCCTCGGTCACGCCGGGAGATGAATCCCATGGCTCCGGCGACTCGAATGACGATGACGGCGATGGTGACAGCACCGCGTGGGCTACTGGAACTACAGGGGCTACCGGGCCGCTGGGGTCGGTGGGGTCGTCGGTGGGGGATGGCCGCGGTGCTGCGGGCACTGCAGCCACTGCGGCCACCGAGAGCTACGGCCCCGGCTCGCCGACAGCCGCTGCGGTGGCCGGGATATTCCTGACTCTCATCGTCGCCGCCGCACCGAGCACAGCAGCAGTTGTGGTCGGCTGCCTGCTCGTTCTCATGGTGATGGTGCGCCGGTCGGCTCTGCGGCTCGTCCTGACCCTTCTGCCCGTGGTCGCCACTGCGGCGCCGGCATGGTGGCGGGCCGCGCGTCTGGCCTCGGCGGAAGGCCCCACGGCCGGGCTGCGTTATCTGCTCGCCGACGCCGGCGGGCCCGTGGCGGTTCCGGCGCCCTCGGCCATCGACACCCTCCTGGGCATGCCCGTGGACATCACCGCGCTCATTGCCAACCCGACCCTCGTGCTGGTTTCCAAGGCGATGCTGGCGATCCTGCCCGTCACCGCGCTGTGCGGGCTGCTCGCCACGGGGCGGCGCGGGCACCGCGCCCGGGCCGGCGCGCTCGGCGCCCTGGGCGGCCTCGGCCTTGCGCTTCTCGCTGTGCGCGCGACCACCGCTATCGGCACCCTGCCCGATGGGACCGGATCGGTGACCGTGACCGGATGGGCGGGAACGGGCATCACACTGCTCACCGCCGGGCTGCTCGCGGCGGGCCTGGCCGGCGCTGACGGCATCCGTGCCGGCCTCGTCCGGCATGACACCCATGAAGCCGTATGGCGTCGCTTCGTCCTGACCGCGGTCACCCTCGTCGGTCTCGTCGTCCCGCTGGCCGTCGGTGCCGGCTGGGCGTGGACCGCGCACACATCCACGGGCCTCGGCGCTGACGCCACTGTCATGGCTCTGCAGCCGGGCGTCCAACGGGTGCCCGTCATCGCGAAGGAGATTCAGCGCTCGGCCAGCGCCGGTCGCGTGCTCGCCCTGTCCTCCACCCCTGAGGGGCTGGCCGTGCGCACATGGCGTGGAGCGGGTACTCAACTGACGGATGTCGTTCCCGACGTCCTGGCACCGCAGCTTCGCAGCCGTCTTCCCGAGGCCGCCGGCGACGCGGACCCGTCGGCGGCGACCAGTCCCGCTCCTGCCGGAAAGACGCTGAGCCTGGAACCCACCGATCCCGCCGACGTCGAGTTGGCCGACATCGTCACCCGTGCCACCGCGGGGCAGGATGAGCATGCCGCCGACGACTTGGCCGCCCATGGCATCGCCGTCGTCCTGCTGGCCGATGCTCCCGGGGACGAGGCCACCGCGTTGGCCCGTGCCGGCCTGGAATCCACCCCTGGGCTCGATCAGCTCACCCGGACTGCTGCGGGCACCTCCTGGCGCGTCGGCCCGAGCGGGGCCACCGAGGCCGCCCGCGCCACTCTGGTGGACGCCGATGGCACCGCCACCACTCTGGCCACCTCCGCGGACGCCGGTACGGTGGTGACCGCAGACGTCCCCGCCGCCACCGATGGGCAGAGTCGTACCCTCGTTCTGGCCGAGCGCGCCGATGCGGGCTGGTCCGCGAAACTGAATGGTTCGCCTCTCGACCCGATCGACGTTCAGGACGCCACCGGCAGCTGGCGGCAGGCCTTCTCCATGCCGCCGGGCGGAGGGGAGCTGGTCGTCTCCCATCAATCCACTGCCGGTACCGTTGCGGCCCGCCTCATCTGGGCGGCCTGGGCCATCACGGTGCTCGCCGCCCTGCCTCTGCGACGCAGGAGGACCATCGCATGACCCGCACGACCCGCACAGTCTCCTCCACCTCCACCGATCAGTCCGTACCCGTTGCGCCCCCCGATCGATCCCCGCGATGGCGCAGGCTGCTCGGGCGCGCCGTCGCCCTGATCGTCTCCACCGTCCTGGCGGTCAGCATGGCCGGCCTGACCTGGGCGGGCGGCCGCCTCCCCGCTAACCAGAGCATCCCAGTGACCGCCGCGGACGTTCCCGCGCCGGCCGGAGAGGCCGTCTACAACTGCCACGCCGCCCCCAACAACACTCTGGGCGCGGTGTCCGTCGGCGAGACGACCTCCACCACGACACTGACCAGTCTTGATGAGCGGTCCTCCCTGGCCTACAAGGGGGAGTCGTTGACCAAGCCGGTGACCTCCCTGACCGAGGCCACCGGCGGAATGCTGACCGTCGACCCGAATGGCGAGAAGCCCATCGGCGCCGTGGGCGTGACGACCACGCTGAGCGCCGACGGCGACCTGCGCGGGCTCGCCGCGGCCCCCTGCACGCCTCCCGAGGCCATCTCCTGGATCGTGGGCGGATCGACCGCGCTCGGCTCCTCGGCGGAGCTGCGCCTGACCAATCCCGGAACCACCTCCGTGACGGCCACCATTCACCTCTACGGCTCCGTTGGGGAGATCTCCCTGCCCTCGGACGGCCAGGTGGTCGTGCCCCCGGGCAAGACCATGGGGGTCCTCCTGGAGGCGGCAGGCACGGATCCGCGCCTGGCGCTGAGTCTTGAGGCGGTGGGTGGCACGCTCGTGCCCGCGCTGGTCACCGAGTCCCTTGACGGCGAAACCGCTGCGGGTACCGAGGTCCTGACCGGGGGAGCAGCCCCCGCCACGGATCTGACCATTCCCGGTGTCGCCTTGGTCGATGCGGCAGATCAGGGCGAGACTGCTCCCGATGCCGCTGCCGGGGCGCCCGACTCCTCGGACGCGCCGGCCGTGCGCCTCGTCAATCCCGGCAGTGAGACCGCGACCGTCTCGATCTCGATGATCGGTTCGGATGGCGAGCAGAGTCTGCCGGGTGCGGATTCGGTGGCAGTGGATCCGGGCGCGGTGTTCGATGTGTCCCTCAGCGGTGTGCCCGCAGGGGAGTATGGCGTGCGCGTCAGCTCTGATTCGCCGGTGGCGGCCGGCGTCCGGCTCGTCCGCAGTGCCGGGGAGTATCCCGAGCGCTCAGGCGCCCTGCTTCACGACGTCGCCTGGTTGCAGGCGGCGACGCCCGCCGCCGGCGAGGCCGGTTCCATCGCCCTGCCCCGCGGAGAGGGACTGACCAGCAGCCTGGTGCTCACCAACTCCGGGCAGGAGCCCGCCGCCGTGACCCTGGCCTCCGCCGACGGCGCCTGGACGCAGGAGGTGGACGTGCCCGCCGGCAGCACCGTAACGCCGGAGGTGCCGGCCGAGGTCGCAGCGCTGACGATCGCCGGTTCCGCCTCTCAGGAGGTCACCGCGGCGGCGGTGGTGACCGCGAAGGTCAGTGGGAACGCCGCCGGCACCCTCATCGCGGCCGTGCCTGCCGTGGCCGACTCGACGGCCCTGGCCGAGAGTCATCTGCTCCTGCACTGAGAAGATCAACCGGATCAACCGGGTCGTCGAAGGGCGGAGAGGCGAGGCGGGCATTCCCGGCCGTTCGTCTAGGCTGAAGTCGTGCCTCGTTCCTCTCACCGCGCCCCAGTTCCCGTGCCCGCCTCCGCCCGCCGCCGGGACCGTCACGGGCGCGGCCTGCGTGGTCCGCTCGTGCCCCCGCACCTGCCGGCGTGGCGTACGCGCGCCGAGCGCTTCGACGAGCTCGTCGTCTCCACCGCTGATGACCTCGCTCGTCACTGGCCGCAGGTCGGTTCCATCCAGTTCGCCGTCGAGGAGGTGCCGCCCTCCGACCCCGCTCCATGGGAGCACGGCGTCGTTCTCGGCCGGGGCTTCGCCGCGCGGCCGCGCGCCGGCCTCTCCTCCCGTATCGTCATCTATCGTCGTCCCGTGGCCTCTCGGGCCCAGGGCGATGACGAGCTCACCGAGCTCGTGCGCCGTGTCGTCGTCGAGCAGGTGGCGCTCATGCTGGGGCGCAGCCCCGAGGAGATCGACCCGGAGGCGTGAGGCGTGCCCCACGACATGACTGCTGGGACGCAATCGCGTGCGTCAGGTGCCTCGGTCGGGGCTTGTCGCGATAGCCTGCGCACGTGAGAAGAGTCCGACGCTGCCGCAGGCCCGGTTGCGAGAATCCCGCCGTCGCCACCCTGACGAGCGTCTACGCGGACTCCACGATCGTGCTGGGCCCTCTGGCCACCGAGGCGCAGCCCGAGGCCTACGACCTGTGCGCCAAGCATGTGGAGTCCTTCACCGCCCCGCGCGGCTGGCAGGTGATACGCCTGGCCACCGAATTCGAGCCCGCTCCGCCATCGGACGACGACCTCACCGCCCTGGCCGACGCCGTGCGCGAGGCCTCGCGCGCTCCGCGGCCCCGGCCCCAGCCGGCCGAGCACGCCGGACGGCCTGGCGGCATCCTGCCCGCCTCCCTCACGCGGGACCCCGATGCCCTGCCTGATCATCTCACCGGCCTGGGCGATGGCGAGATCATGCGGCGCGGTCATCTACGCGTTCTGCGCGGCGAGAAGGAGGACTGACTCATGGCCTTCTCCACGGTCGCCGATCCTGGCCCGAGCGATATCCAGCCCTGGGTGCGGCAGATCCTGCGCTGCCCCGCCACCGGCGGCTCTCTCGACGACGGCGTGGGTCCTGATGGCGCTCCCTGCCTGGAATCTCCGAGCGGAGCCCTGAGCTATCCCGTGCGCGATGGCGTGCCCGTCCTGCTGATCCACGAGGCGACGGCACTCGAGCTCCCCTCGTATCCGCCCCGCGACGAGTAGCGAGTAGCAGGCATCGGATGCCCGGTTGGCTCGGTCAACTCGGTCGGGCGCTGTCAACCCAGCCAACCCGGTCGGGGCGGTCCGCCGGCAGGTGCCCTAGTACAGCCCTGCTTCAGCCTCATCGTGATCGGCTCGCCTGTCGCGCAGCTCGAGCATGTACTCACGATCTCTGCGTTCGGCCAGCACGGCTGCCAGGAAGCGCTCCGGATGCGTTCCCTCCGGTGCCGGCGGCGCCACATAGGGCTCGACCGCTGCGGCCAGCTGCACGCTCAGCCGCGCTCGAGGCGCGGGCTGCATGGCCGAGCCGCGTTGCAGGAAGGTCCGCGCAACCAGCGCGAGATTGCCGGGCAGAGCGCGCAGATCGGCCTGCGACGCCCACCCCGCCAGCTCCGGAGGCATCAGGACCGGGGGAGCGGTCTGGATGGCCGACCGTTCATGGACCACATAGGTTCCGGCCAGCAGGTCTCCCAGCCGCTTGCCGCGGCGCGTCACTATGCACGTCAGGCTGGCCAACACGCCGTACGCCAGCCAGATCTCGATCGTCGCCAGCAGAGTGCGTACGAGGGCGTGCCGGAACCGTATTGATCCGCCGTCGTCGCGCACCACCCGTGTGCCGGTGATGAGCCGCCCCGCCGATTGCCCGCGAGAGAGGACTTCGATCGTCAAGGGCAGCAGCAGCATCCAGAACAGCAGGGTGAGCGAGAGCAGGACAATCACGATCGCCTCCGAGGAAGGGGACAGGCTGACCTTGTTCCAACTGAGCAGGCTCATGACGAGTCCGCCGGCGTACAGGGAGTAGTCGATGAGGCCGGACAGAATGCGCAGACCGGCCGAGGCCGCACGCACCTCGAGAGCGACGGCCTCGCCCGTGATCACCACTTCAGGCACCATCATCCGCTCGGATGAGGCCAGGGTCTCATTGCTCATGTCAGACTCCTTCCGTGGATATCGACGCATATGCGGCCGCGCATCGCGACCAGTGGGACCGGTTGGACGAGCTCACCCGGCGGCGCCGACTCACCGGCGCCCAGGCCGATGAGCTCGTGAGCCTCTACCGGGCCTCCGCGGGGCATCTCTCGCGCATTCGGACCGGTGCCCCGGACCCCGAGCTCATCGTCGAGGTCTCGGCCCGTGTGGCCGCCGCCCGCGGCCGAATCACCGGCACCAGGGAGACGCGCATGAGCGACCTGGTCCGTTTCTGGCTCCGGTCGGCTCCGGCTGCGCTGTACCGGGTGCGCTGGTGGACGGTGGGCGTGATGATCGCGGAGATCGCCATCGCCGTGATCATCGCCGTATGGACCCTGCGCAGCCCTGAAGCGATGAGTGCGGTGGGCACGCCGCAGGAGCGGGACGACTACGCCCGCTCCATGTTCGAGTCCTATTACACCCGCTATGAGCCGAGCGACTTCGCCGTCCAGGTGTGGACGAACAATGCGCGTATCGCCGCTGTATGCGTTGCGAGCGGCATCACGGGGATTCTGCCCGCCTACATGCTGTTCATCAATGCATTCAGCGTCGGCAAGGCCGCCGCCATCATGGCCGACCACGACGCACTGGGACTGTTCTTCGCGCTCATCACCCCCCACGGCCTGCTGGAGCTGACCTGCATCTTCATCGCCGGCGGTGCGGGGCTGCGACTGTTCTGGACTCTGCTCGCTCCCGGCCCCAGGTCCCGCGGGGCGGCGCTGGCCGCCGAAGGCCGGGCTCTGATCACAGTGGCGGTGACGCTGACGGCGGCACTCGCCGTCGCGGGCCTCATCGAGGCGTTCGTGACGCCGGCTCAGATCCCATGGTCGATCAAACTCGTGGTGGGAGTGCTTGCCGTCACCGTCCTGTGGGCCTACACCCTCGTGCTGGGGCGACGGGCCGTCCTGGCCGGGCAGACCGGTGACCTGGTTGAGGAGGAGGCGGGCGCCGGTCTTGCTGAGACTGGCTGAGCGGGTGGCTGTGTGAGTGATCGGGCGGCGGGATGATCGCCTTCCACGCAGGTCCGGGCTGGGGCCGCGAGCATGCGCGCCCATTACAGGCGCCCCGAGGCCTTGAGCGACAGATAAGTGTCCGCCAGCGCCGGGGCCAGAGCGCCGGGCTCGGCCTCGACCACCTCGATCCCGTAACGGCGCAGGCGTCGACGCACACGATCGAGTTCGACGATGTCGCGTTCGGCGGCCGCCGCCATGTACACGCTCTCGCCATCCGCACGGTCGGCCCGCAGCTCGGCGAGCCCGGGATCTGTCGGGGAGGCGAGAACCACCACATGGTCTCGCGCCACGGTGCTCAGCGCGCGGGTCATCGGCGACGTGCCGCCCGACCCGTCCAGAGCGGTGAGCACGATGACGAGCGCGCGCTGCGACAGGATCCTGTGCACCGTGGAGGCCAGGAGCGTCCAATCCGTCTCCACCAACTCGGCGTCAAGCGGCGCCAGGGTGTCAGCCAGAGCGCTCATGAGCGCAGGCCCCGATTGCCCCCGCACCTGCGCGCGCACGGCGACATCGAGGGCGACGATGTCCACTCGGTCCCCGGCGCGTGAGGCCAGGGCCGCCATCAGCAGACAGGCCTCGATGTGGGAGTCCAGGCGCGGAGCGTCGCCCAGGCGGGCGGCGGCCATGCGGCCGGTGTCCACCACGATCAGCACGCGTCGGTCCCGTTCAGGCCGCCAGGTGCGCACGACGACCTCGCCCCGCCGCGCCGTGGACCTCCAGTCGATCGACCGGACATCGTCACCGACGACGTATTCCCGCAGGGAGTCGAACTCCGTTCCCGCTCCACGGGTCATCACGGCACTGCGGCCATCCATCTCCCGCAGGCGCGCGAACCGGGAGGACAGGTGGCGGCGCGAGGCGAACTCGGGCAGCACCCTCAGCCGAGCCGGCGCCAGCAGTGAGGCCTGACGGCCGGCCAGACCCAGGGGACCCGTGGAACGCACGGTGACGAGGTCGGCCTGACGGTCGCCGCGGCGCGTCGGGGTCAGCACTGTACGGGTGCGTCGGCGCTCACCCGCCGGAATCGACAGGGAGGCCCGCTCATGGCCGGCCCCGGCCGACGGGGGCCACGCGTCGCGGATCTGTGCCGTCATGCGCCGGCGTCCAGTGTTGGCCACCGTGAGGGTGGAAGTCGTGGAGTCTCCCAGGCGCACGGAGCGCTTGACAGAGCGCTGCACGCGCAGGCTGCGCGGCGAGGGCGCGGCGATCACGTCGCCCACGACGAGGAGCGCCACGGCGATGGCGCATCCGGCGACGGTCAGGGGGCGGGGCGCGGCGATTACCAGCAGGCAGCATGCTGTCAGCAGCCAGACGGTGCGCATTGTGAGATACACGCTTCCTCCTCCCGTGTGTATTCCCTGGTGGTCGATTGGTGGTCGATGTAGGCCGATGGACGGGGCAGCGCCGTCAGTACCGTCAGCTCAGCGCTGTCAGCGCTCGTCAGGGCCGTCAGTGCTATCAACGGGGCACGGGGACCGTCCGCAGGACTCCGTTGATGACGGACTCGGTCGTCACGCCCTCCATCTCCGCTTCGGCGTGCAGTTGGATGCGGTGCCGCAGGGCGGGCAGTGCGAGCGCCTTGACGTCGTCGGGGGTCACGAAGCTGCGTCCCGACAACCAGGCCCATGCCCGCGCGGTGGCGAGCAATGCGGTGGCGCCGCGGGGCGAGACTCCCAGCGATACCGATGGCGATACACGTGTGGCCCGCACCAGGTCCACGATGTAGGCCAGGACCTCCGCAGAGGCTCCGATCGTGCGCACCTGGGCGCGCGCCATCGCCAGGTCGTCGGGATCGGCCACGGGACGCAGGCCCGCGCCCTCCAGATCGCGCGGATCGAAGCCGGTCGCATGCCGCGAGAGCACCTCGATCTCCTGGGCGCGCTCCGGCAGGGGCAGGACCAGCTTGAGCAGGAATCGGTCGAGCTGCGCTTCGGGCAGCGGGTAGGTGCCCTCGTACTCCACAGGGTTCTGGGTGGCGATGACCATGAAGGGGTCGGGCAGAGAGCGCGGCTCACCGTCGATCGAGACCTGATGCTCCTCCATGGCCTCCAGGAGAGCCGCCTGCGTCTTGGGGGGTGTGCGGTTGATCTCGTCGGCCAGAAGCAGGTTGGTGAATACCGGCCCCTCGCGGAACGAGAATGCGCTGGAACGCGCGTCGTAGATCAGGGATCCGGTCACGTCGCCCGGCATGAGATCGGGGGTGAACTGAATCCGCTTGGTGTCCGCATCCATGGCCTGGGCCAGGGAGCGCACGAGCAGTGTCTTGGCGACGCCCGGCACCCCCTCGAGCAGGACGTGTCCTCCGGCGAGCATGGTGATGACCAGCCCCGTGACCGCCGCCTCTTGGCCGATGACGGCCTTGGCGACCTCGGAGCGAACGGCGACGAGGCGGTCGCGCGGGTCTGTGCCCTCAGGACGACCAGGGCTTTCAGGGGCGGGGCCCTTGAAGCCCTCGGCCGCGACCGGCGTCGAGCCTGAGGCGGCCTCGGCAGGGGTGGTGGGAGTGCTCATCGTGAAAGAACCTCGCTCTCGAGTCGGTCGAGCTGGACGGCCAGGTCCGCGAGGGCCCGGTCGTTGGATGGAATGGGGCCGCGCAGGATCTTGTCGACGGTCCTCTGCGGCCACCCGGTTGCCTGGGCCGCGGTACGGGCGACAGCGGCGCGCTCGGTGCCGGGAGGCAGACCGAGCTTGCGAACCAGGCGCAACGCGGTGGCGGCGCGCAGGGACTCGGCGGCGCGATCGCGATCCTTTGCGCGGCGGTACAGGCGCCCGCGCCCTCGCGTCGTCTCAGTCGCGCGCACGACGACGGGCAGGCGCTCCACGACGATCCTGCCGAAGCGCCGTCCCCTGACCACGGCCAGTGCGCAGATGATGACACCGCCCTGCAGCAGCAGGACCGGCATCCAGCGCGGCATCGACACGGTGTCCCACACTGTTGGGGCCTGCTGCTGAGAGGCGTCGAACCACACCACGTGCTCATGGTGTCCGAGTGCGCGCACGGCGAGGGAGGCGTGGCCCGCCTCGGCCAGGCGCGAGTTGGTGACGGTCGTGGCGTCGGCGATGACGCGCAGCGTACCGCCGCCTCTGGTGGTGGTGACCGCGTAGGCGGCGTAGGCGGGGCCGTCCTCCGAGTCCTCCTGCGCGACCGGGAAGCAGCCGATGACACCGGCTTCTTCACCGCCGGTATCACCGTTGATCTGCACCGAGCCGCGCGAGCCGGCCATGGATGCCGCTGCGGCCGCATCCGCATCAGGGCACTGGGGCGACAAAGTGGTGTCGTTAGACGCCGATCGGCCTGAGGTGGTCAGCTCATCCGGGTCGGTCAGACCGCTCAGATCCTGATAAAGGGCGCCGACGACAACGATGTCGGCGCCGGTGCGGGCAAGGTCCTCGCGCTCGTGATCGCTCAGCTCTCCGGCATTGACCAGCGCTATGGTCGTGCTCGACCCTCCCGATTCTGCTGCATCGGCGGCCGCCTCGGATGAACGAACGGCCTCGACCGAGACGCCCTCGTCGCGCAGGAGCCGGGCGAGTGCCCGCGTTCCGTCCTGTCTGGGGTTGTCGATCGCGAATGGGTCCTTGGAGGGCTTCGGGCTGATCAGGGTACCGATGATCGTGACGATCAGGAGCGCTCCCAGCGCCAGGATGAAGGGTCGCCATCGTCGCAGCCTGGCGGTCAGGGGCTCGCCGACCACCTGGCCGCGGCCCGCGCCTCGTTCATTGCGGGAGGCCGCCGGGGCAGTCGGGGCAGTCATGACGGGCCTCCCCGCGACCATGCCGGGTCTGATGCGAGTGCGTGCTCGGGAGTCAGTTGCGCGCGTTGGACTGCTTCGGCGAGCCGGCGCATCCAGGCATCCTGCTCCGAGGTGGAGACGACCTCGCCGTAGCGCACGGAGTCGAAGAGAGCACCGGCCCGGTGGAGCTCGTCGGCGTGTTTGATCACTGAGGCGGCGGCGATGGTCGCCGCCTCGTGGGCGGTCATCCCCGGATAGTCCTCAAGGGCGCCCCTCTCGTCCAAAGAGCGGATGATCGCTCGGAAGCGCTCGACGACCGCGGTGGCCCAGTCCCTCTGGGCGGCTGCTTCGTTCGCGGCCCTGGTCAGTGCGGTCGAGTCGCGGTCGTCATCGGCGAACAGACTGCGGTCCGTGCGGGCGCGCCGTACTCGGGTGATGCGCGCGAGCATGAGGACCAGAACGGTCACGAGGATGAGCGCCACGACGAGCACGATAAGAGTTGACAGCCAACCGGGCACGCCGGGAACGGCGCTACTGGGATCGAAGTGCTCGAGGAGCCATCGCCACAGCCGCGACCACAGGTCCTCCTGTACCTGATAATCCTGACGCGCCAGCTCGCGCTCGGCGGCCTCGCGCGCCTGGGAGGCATCGGGCGTGGCGGGGACGTCGGCGCCCGACGCCATGCCGCTCACGCCCTGTGGCGGAGAAGCGAGGCGAAGCGGAAGCGGCGAAGCGGTGGTCATGCTGCGCAATGCGGTGATTCGGGACCCGGCCGGTGTCAGACGCCGGCGGCCTGGCGCAGCTCGACGTCCAGGCCCTCCTTGCGCATGCGCAGGTCGATGTAGGTCAGCGCAGTGACGGCGGCGCTGAAAGGCAGGATCGCCGCTTGCAGGACGGAGTTGAGGAAGTTGGCCCCGGCCATGATGGCGGCGTATGCATCCGCGTTCTCCTGGGCGGCCACTAGTCCGCCGGCCGCCCCCAGGATGCTTGAGACAACCCCGGTCAGGGCGGAGGTGATGAGCGCGGCGATCAGCAGGATGCCGACCACCCGCCAGAAGCTGCCCTTGGTCAGCTGCCATGACCGGCGCATGCCCTCCCATACGCCCACGTTCTCCAGGATGAGAGCGGCGCTTGAGAAGCTCAGACGGATCGTGAAGTAGAAGGCGGCGATGGACATGAGGAGAGCGAGGATGAAGACGACCAGGAGGATGCCGATAAGGCTCGCGATCTCGGTGCCCGAGGGCGAGGAGGTGTTGAACAACGCGAAGGTGGCGCCCACGAAGAAGACCAGCATGAGTGTGACCGTGGCGAAGGTGATCATTCCGATGAGCAGGGACTGGCCGATGAGCGGCCAGATACGAGAGCGGACCTTCTCCCAGAGCTCGCCCGGGGTGGCGACGCGTCCAAGTACAGCGCGCGAAACCGCCACGATGAGCAGACCGGTCAGAATGATCGAGACCAGGGCCACCAGCAGGGAGAGCCCCACGTTCGGCAGGCCCACGATGCCGGTGGCGCGCAGAAAGGCCGGCATGCCCTCTTCCAGCCGATCTGACGGCGAACCGTCTGAGGCCGGAAGCGTCTCCAAGATGTTGAACTGGGCGCGCGCCGCTACGAACATCACGAACGACGAGATGATCCCGAGGATGCTCATCACGATGAGTGAGGGCAGGAACATGGCGCGAGGATTGGCGCGCAGCGCATCGAATGCCCCGCTGATGATCTCCATGACGCTCAATGGCCTCAGCGGGATGATCCCCGGTTTGGGCGCGAGGGAGAAGGCTTGCGGAGCAAAGCCCGGCCCCGTCGTCCCGAAGGCGGAGGCCCGGCCGGCGTACTGGCCGGATCCATCCCGGCTCGCGACAGCCGGTGGAATCTCCGCCGATGCTTGCTCCGCACTATTGGCCGGGGGCTCGCCCTCCGACTTCTGGGAGTAGTCGGAGGGCGGTTGCCACGACTGCTCCTGAGGCTCGTCAGTCTCATTGGTCATGGTCCCACTGTGACACGTCGTCGAGGCGTTCTCCTCCGTCCCGAGGAGGATATGGCACCCCGAACGGGGGGAGGCGGCGCGGCGCCGGGGAGCGCGCACGGACCTGTGGGGACCCGCGGGATTCTGCGGGAGTCTGCGGGAGTCTGAGGGAGTCGAGAGGCGGCGGGAGAAGGCCGTGAGACGATCACGGAGAACGCTCAGAGTTAATGCAGGGGACTAGGAGGAGTAACAAAGGGAACACGAAGCAGTTGCGAAGGCGGCACGAAGTTATCACGGAGTTGTCACGAGGGCGGCGTTTAGCTGAAATACTTGGGCGACACGTGCTCGACGCCTCGACGACAATGTCTCGTCGGGCTCGTCTTCATGTCAAGATACGTTCTATGAGCACCCGCATCCTGGTCGTCGATGACGACACGGCCCTGTCAGAGATGATCGGCATCATGCTCACAGCCGAAGGCTACGAACCTTCGTACTGCGCCGACGGGGCTACCACAATCGACGTCTTCCACAAATCCGATCCCGATCTTGTTCTCCTCGACCTCATGCTTCCCGGCGTCGACGGCGTGGAGATATGCCGACACATCCGCGAAGAGTCGGATGTCCCCGTCATCATGCTCACAGCGCGAACCGACACTCAGGATGTCGTCGCAGGGCTGGAGGCCGGGGCCGACGACTACGTCACCAAGCCCTTCAAGTCCAAGGAGCTGCTGGCCCGCGTGCGCACTCGGCTGCGCCGCACCTCCGACAACGGCGGCGCCGAGCATGTCCGCGCCGGCGATCTCGACATCGACGTCGCAGGACACCAGGTCCGCCGCGGAGACATCGAGATCGGCCTGACGCCCCTCGAATTCGACCTGCTGGTCACACTCGCGCGCACTCCCTGGAAGGTCTTCACCCGCGAGGAGCTCCTCGAACAGGTGTGGGGCTATCAGCACGCCGCTGACACCAGGCTCGTCAACGTGCACGTTCAGCGGCTGCGCGCCAAGATCGAGCACGACCCCGAGCATCCGGCGATCGTGGTGACTGTCCGCGGCGTGGGCTACCGCGCTGGAGACCCCGCCTGATCCGGCCGCCCGCATTCGGCTCGTGACCTTCTCACGCCGGCCCGCTCGCGCGAGCTCCCCCGAAGCGCCCCGCAAGGACCCGGGGGGCGGGCCGACGCCGGTGAGCAGCCCCGGTCTGCGCCGACGCGACGGCTTCATGCCGTCGCTGTCGGCCATCCGGCGCAGTCTGGCGACCCGGATGGCGATGTTCGCCATGGTCGGCGGCATCGTTCTCATCGTCATCATTCTGGTGGTCGTCACGGCCCGGATCCGCGATGACATCTTCGCGGACCGTCGTGACGTCATCCTCACCGACGCCCGTCTGCGGGTGGCCACCGTTCAGGCGGCCTTCGACACCTCCGGGGCGACGACGGCCGATCAAGTGGCCGCCGTCGCCCAGGCGCAGATCTCCTCGGTGGGCCAGTCCTTCGCCGGGGCGGGCGGCGTCGGCGTCGTCCTGAAGCGGAGCGGCACCGAGACGACGGCCAATGTCATCAATGACCTGACGACCGATTCCAAACTCGACCATCTGGTCACCGAGGATCTGACCACCGCCATCGCGGACAGCGCCAGCGAGCCCAGGCAGTACTGGAAGTCGATCAGCGTCGATTCCGGCAACGGGTCGAGTTCGGGGCTCATCGTCGGGCAGAGGGTCTCGCTGCCGCTGGCGGGCGAGTACGACCTGTTCCTGATCTACACCCTGGCCCCGGAGCAGAACGTGATCGAGCTGGCCTCCCGGGCCGTGGTGATTGCGGGATCGGGGTTCCTGCTCATGCTCATCCTGGGGATCTGGGCACTGACCTGGCGAGTCCTGATCCCCATCCGGCGCACCTCCCTGGCCTCCCAGCGGTTGGCCGGCGGCCGCCTGAGCGAGCGCCTGCCGGTCCATGGAGAGGACGAGATCGCCACACTGTCGCGCTCCTTCAACGAGATGGCGGCCTCGCTGGAGGCCCAGATCGAGGCCTGGGAGAAACTGTCGAAGATCGAGAGGCTGTTCGTCTCCGACGTCTCCCACGAGCTGCGAACCCCTCTGGCCTCAATCCGCCTGGCCAGCGAGCAGATCTGGGAGGCCCGCGATGAGATCGAGGATCCTTTCGCGGCGCGCAGCCTCGAGATCCTCATGCGGGAGATCGATCGATTCGAATCCATGCTCACCGACCTGCTGGAGATCTCGCGCATCGACTCCGGGCGCGTGCAGCTGCGTGCCGAGGACGCCGATATCGCCGCACTGACCCTAGGGGTGCTGGACCTGGTCGCCGTGCACATCGAGGCCAAGGGCTCGCAGGTCGTGCTCGACGCGCCGCCCGAGCCAGTGATCGCCGAGGTCGACTCCACGCGCATCGAGCGGATTCTGCGCAATCTCATCGTCAATGCCATCGAGCACGCGGAGGGCTCTCGCATCGACGTCACCATCGCCAAGTCGGACGATGCGGTGGCCGTGCGGGTCCGCGATCACGGAATCGGCATGAGTCCCGATGTCGTCAAGCAGGTCTTCGACCGCTTCTACCGCGCGGATCCCTCCCGCAAGCGGACCCTGGGCGGGACGGGGCTGGGGCTGTCGATCGCCCTGGAGGACGCCGCCCTGCACGGTGGCACGATCATCGCCTGGGGCTGGCCCCAGGAGGGTGCTTCCTTCCTCCTGACCCTGCCTCGTCATCTGGGCCCGGATGCAGGGCCCGGTAGCTTCACCGAGCCCGGGCCCCTCGGCGTCGTCCCGGATGACGCCCCCGCCGTCGCCCGTGTGGCCCTGCGCCGTGAGCCGGAGCTGAAACCCTCCACAGCGCCGGCACCCGTCGTGGCGCCGGCACCGGCGTCCCGCCGCGCCGCCGATCGAGCGCAGGAGGACCCGGCACTGGTTGAATCCGAGCTGCCGATCATGCCTCCCGTGCCCACGACCCGTTCCAGCACCTACCCCAGGGCCCGTACCCCCGAGGACGTCGACCGGCGGGCGGATCCAGGTGAGTCGCGATGAGGCACGACGAGAATGCTCGGGACGTGCGGGCGGCAGCCCGCGACGGCGCCCTCATCCGTGACAGTGACAGGATCGACGGGCCCCGTGCCCCTCATTCCCCCCGCAGCCCTCATGACGCCGTCGTGTCGCGACGCGCTGTGCTAGCGCTCTCCGCGCTGACCGCCGGCGGAGGGGCGGCTGCGCTCACCGCCTGCGCCGACCTGCCGACCAGCGGCGAGGTCACGTCCTCCGATGCGGTCTCCTCCCGCAGCGGGCAGCTCGTGCAGACGGCCGCTCGCCCGCGCGATGGCGCCGGGCCGGAGGAGATCGTCTCCGGGTTCCTGAGGGCCTGCATCGCCGGGTTCTCCGACGACTTCGCCACCGCCCGCGTCTTCTTGCATCGGGTCGCCTCCGATGCCTGGGATCCCGCCGCCGTCGTTCGTGCCTACGCCGGGTCCATGGCGCCCGTGGTGGAGCGCGATGAGTCGGGGGCCGTCCGGGTCGCAGTGGAACTCGTCGGCTCTATCGACACGGCTGGGATCCTGACCTCCGGCGCATCCGCAGAAGCCGGCGGCACGAGCGCTTATACGGCATCCTATTCCCTGGCCACCGATGGTCTGGGCCAATGGCGGATCGTCGATCTGCCCTCCGGGGTACTGCTTCCGGCAGGGAGCCTGTCAACCAACTTCGTAGCTACGAACCTGTACTTCCTGACCCCTGACCGCACCCGTTTCGTGCCCGATCTGCGGTGGCTGCCACGACAGGATCTGGCCGCCTCCGCAGTCGCGGCGCTGCTGGACGGGCCGACGGATTGGCTCGCGGCGGGGGCCTCGTCGGCGCTGTCCGGCGGCGTCGAACTGGCGGCCGACGGCGTCACGCTCGAGGGTGAGACGGCGACCGTGATCCTGGGCGGGGCCGTGACGAGTCTGAGCGAGCAGGATCGCTCTCTTGCGGTGGCGCAGCTGAACGCCACGCTGAGCCGCATCGAGGGCATCGCCTCGATCGTCGTCATGGCCGGACAGGAGCCGATGGGTGAGCCCGCTCCGCTCCAGGAGCCGGACGCCGATGTCGGTGCGGTCGTCGGTATGAACGGCGGCGCCGTTGTTCAGGGAACCAGCTCGACCCGCAAGACCCTGGCGACGGTCCAGGCTCTGGGCACCGCCCAGGCCCGCCACCCGGCACTCGGACCCGATGGGGCCGTTTACGTCCTCAATGCGTCGAGCCTGCTGCGCCTGCGGGCGGGGGAGGGGGCCGCCAGCGTCATCGCCTCGGTCGGGGAGGCCGATGCGGGTGCGGGAGGCCTGCTGCCCCCGGTGGTGGACCGCTACGGCTGGGTGTGGACTGCCGCCGATGGTGTGCTGACCTCCGTGGGCAGCCTGGGGCAGCGCGCGCAGCTGGGTGCGCGTTGGCTCGAGGGACGCGAGGTGACGGCGGTGGATCTGGCCGCCGAGTCGGCCAGGGTCGCATTGCGCCACCGGAGCAAGGGCGACGGCGGTGACGAGCGCGTGAGTGTGGCGGCCGTCGTGCGCGCTGAGGACGGCACGCCCAGTGGGCTCGGAGAGCCGCTGCCGCTGCCGCTGGCCTCGGACTCGGGGGTCACGGGATTGGCATGGTGCGATCCCGTCAGCGTGGTGGTGCTGGCGCCCGGGGAGGCCGGTCAGGGGACCTTCGATGTCCGGTACGTGCAGGTCGGCGGGGTCAAGACGAGCGTCGCCGGCGCTCAGGGTGCGAAGGGGCTCGTCGCCGACCGCATCAGTGGGGCGGCGCTGCTGGCGGACGATCAGGGGCAGGTCTGGCAGCGCAAGGGCGCCACTTGGAGGGTGCTGACCACGGAGATCTCCGACCTGTCCTACCCCTTGCCCTGATTGCGCGCTCGTCGAGATCGGTCGATCTCCGGCTCGAGATCGGTCTGATTCCCCATCTTCCCCATCGAGATCGGCCGAAGTCGCTTGGGAACCGCTCCGCGTGAATCCGTCTGCGCAACAACGAGCAGACGACAACCAGACGAAGACCGGGGTCGGCTTGCGAGCCGACCCCGGTTGTGTCATGAGCGCTGCTGGGGAGCGCGATTACAGGACCTGGGCGTCCAGACGGATGACTCCATATGTCCAGCCGTGACGGTGGTAGACGGCGCACGGCTGCTTGGACGACCTCTCGATGAAGAGGTAGAAGGGGTGACCGACGAGCTCCATCTGGTAGAGCGCTTCATCGACCGTCATCGGTACGGCCTGGTGGAGCTTCTGACGAACGATGACGGGGGAGTCTCCCAACTGCGACTCGACGGCGACGCCCGGCTCGGTCGGAGCCGTTGGGGAGTCCTCGATCGGCGCGTCCCCGGTGTCGGGGACGACGATGGTCTCCTCGACGGGGCGGATCTCCTGATCCTTGGCGATCTCGACCGTGTAGCGGCGGTGATCCTTCTTGCGGTCGCGTGCGCGGCGCAGACGCTCGGTCAACTTGCCCATGGCGATGTCGAAGGCGGCGAAGCGGTCGGAGGAACTGGCCTCGGCCCGGATGATCGGGCCTTTCGAGATGACGGTGATCTCGGCGCGCTCGGCGGTATCGGCCTGGCGCGGGTTGCGCTCGTGGGTGACCTCGACCTCGACGCGCTGGACGCGCGGGTCGAGCTGCTCGACCTTGGTGGCCTTCTCCTCGACGTAGTCCCGCAGGCGAGAACTGATCTCAGCGCTGCGGCCGACGACGGTGATGTCCATGGTGAACCTTTCTGGGTCCTGTGTGATCCTGCGAAGGGGATCGGGCTGGGGGAGCGCCCGTCGCACCGTGCGGCGGGCCCTGGATGGTTCCTCACCACCTCCTGAGTGCCGGACCCGCCGCTCGGACGGGGATGTCGTGCAGCCACCCGCGGCCACCCGCAGCCATCCGCGTGCGGCCCGCGCATCTGTGCGCTGTGATACATAACCTATGCCATAAATTACACCATGCCCGCGGCACCCGCGCCATTCGGCGCGACTCGGGCGTCATCGTCGTGAGCCGATCGCGATCTGATCGTCCGGCTCCGGAACCGGGCCGCCCGGCACCGTCGAGCCCCTCCTGCGGACGGGAGGCGGGGTGGCCGCCACGACGAGCGCGCCGATGACCCGGGCCCCCGCGTCGCGCAGCGCGCGGGCGCACGCCCCCAGGGTCGCACCGGTGGTGACCACGTCGTCGACCAGTAGGATCGCCAGCCCGGAGACCGGTGCCAGGACCCGCGGCGGGTCCGCGCGGTTGATCCGCCGCTGCCGTG
>ERZ773099.831-NODE-831-length-23985-cov-11.337275_pt1 | contig 23985 bp, 17 predicted proteins | sample MGYA00511120_ERZ773099 | MGnify/ENA primary metagenome ERZ773099 (study PRJEB29015, sample SAMEA2738012) | human oral metagenome | biome: human oral; feature: human-associated habitat; material: dental | place: China | collected 2104 ...
GAGCTTTTCCTCGTTTCACCGGCACCGCCACATCTATCGAATGAGGTCCTCGGTGTCCCGCTCCCCGATCCTGCGTTCCGCCTCTTTCATGGCCGCGTGCCTGCTGAGCCTGTCTGGCTGCTCGGCTGTCAAAGCAGTCCTGGAAGGAACGCCCTCGCCTTCTCCGAGCCACGCCCACCAGTCCGCCGCCGACCAGGAGGGCGATGAGGAGCCCACGGAGGGGCTGGACGCCAACACGCCCGTCGACCCCTTGGAGTACGGGAACTGCACGTCATCCGACATACGCGACTACGACGACGAACTGACCGACAATGACGAGGAGGATAACCGCGCCCAGGCAGAGGCTCAGATCACCAAGGTTGTTCCCGGCTCCGACCAGGTCGACGTCACCGCCGACGCCCTCTCAGCCGACCGAGTGGTCAAGGTCTCGGCGGGCGCACGAGACGTAACAATCACCGCAACAAACCTCGTAGTCATCATCGAAGGAGAGATCGAGTCACTCACCGTTCAGGGGTTCGACAACACGATCTGGATCGACGCCGCCCATAAAGTCACATTTGGATCAAACGACGGCGACAATCTCAATTACGTCTTCTGGCATTCCGGACCTCCGCAGTCGAAGGTGGACCCGCAAGGTCTCAATGTGATCGGCAAGGATGTTCACGCCCCGGTTATCCGATCCTGCAGCGCCCTCTCGTAACGCACCACCGAGCCAGTCGCACTGGCCTCCGATTCCGCAGAGCAGTAACAGACACTTACTGACCGCCCGACGACACCTGGAAGACGGACCTGTTTCAGCTCACCGGGTCCGGCGCCGTCGGAACCACCGGCGGAGTTGACGGATCGGATCCGGAGTACACATTCAGGTCACGGAAATGGGGCCGCAAGAGGTTCTCCGGACTGAGAATCTCGTCGAGAACAGATTCCTCGAGCAGCCCCATCTCGATAACCACCTCTCGCACACTACGCCCCGAGCGGGCGCACTCGCGTCCCACCAGGTCGCCGTTGTGATGACCGATCACCGGATTGAGGTAGGTGACGATCCCGATCGAGTCCAAGACATTACGGCGGCAGACCTCCTCATTCGCCTCGATACCCACGACGCACATCTCACGCAGGGTCGCCATCCCACGGGTGAGGAGATCGATCGACTCGAAGCTGGCCTGGGCGATCACCGGCTCCATGACATTGAGCTGGAGCTGCCCCGCCTCGGCGGCGAAGGTCAGCGTGACGTCATTGCCGATGACCTTGAAGCAGACCTGGTTGACCACCTCGGGGATCACCGGGTTGACCTTGGCCGGCATGATCGAGGAGCCCGCCTGGCGCTCGGGCAGGCGGATCTCCCCCAGGCCCGCGCGAGGCCCGGAGGAGAGCAGGCGCAGGTCGTTGCAGATCTTGGAGAGCTTGACCGCGACACGCTTGAGGGTGGCGTGCATGGACACGTAGGCGCCGGTGTCGCTGGTGGCCTCCAGGAGGTTCTGCGCCCCCACGATCGGCAGCCCGGTGATCGCCCGCAGGTGGCGCAGCACCGTCTGCTGGTAGCCGGGGGGCGTGTTCAGCCCGGTGCCGATGGCCGTGGCACCCAGGTTGACCTCCAGCAGCAGGGCGCTGTTGTGCATGAGGCGGGTAATCTCCTCGTCCAGGAGCACCGCGAAGGCCTTGAACTCCTGACCCAGGCTCATGGGGACGGCGTCCTGGAGCTGGGTGCGCCCCATCTTGAGCACGCCGGAGAAGTCCCGGCCCTTACGCACGATCGCGTCCACCAGGTCGCACAGCTCCACCTCCACGCCGTTGATCGCCTGGTAGAGGCCCAGGCGGAACCCCGTGGGGTAGGCGTCATTGGTGGACTGGGACTTGTTGACGTGGTCATTGGGGTTGACAATGTCGTAGCGCCCCTTGGCATAGCCCATGTGCTCTAGGGCGAGGTTGGCCACGACCTCGTTGGTGTTCATATTGACGCTGGTCCCCGCCCCTCCCTGGAACTGGTCCACGGGGAACTGGTCCATGCAGCGCCCCTGGTCCAGGATCTGGTCGCAGGCCCACACAATGGCGTCGGCGACCTGGGGGGACAGGGTCCCCAGGTCCCGGTTGGCCAGGGCCGAGGCCTTCTTGACCTGCACCATGCCGCGCACGAAGGTGGGCTCCTGACCCACGGTGCTCCCGGAGATCCGGAAGTTCTCCACAGCACGCAGGGTGTGGATACCCCAGTAGACGTCCAGGGGGACCTCGCGCGGCCCCAGCAGGTCGGTCTCAGTGCGGGTAGCGGCTAGCATCACGGAGTCTCCCTCTCGCCCGGCTCCGGGCATCGCGACCGTGCCCGCCTCACTCGGCGGGCGTACAGGGCGTATGCTACGCCGGTCTCCTCCCTGGCGCGTCAGCTCCCTGACACCACGACCGGTGCGGGCTGCGCGGGACCTGCGGGCGGGCTGGGTACGATCGGCCCATGGACGAGCTGAGCACTCCTGGGATCACGGCCCTGCGTCACCGTCAGGACAACCTGGTCGAGCACTCCCTGGACCGCGTCAGCGCCACCTACACCTGGTACCGCGGCCTCCCGCAGGACGCCCGCACGCAGATCGCCTCCGTGGCACGCCTGGGCGTGGAGATGTTCGTGGACTGGGTGGAGAACCGGTCAGCCGCCGCCAGCCCCACCCGCATCTTCTCCGTGGCACCCGCCACGCTGACGGGCGTGGTCACCCTGGACCAGACCCTGGGGCTGGTACGCACCGTCCTGGACGTGGTCCTGGAGGAGGCGCCCCTGCTGGTCCCCGAGGACGAGCACGACACCGTCCGGATCCTGGTCCTGACCTTCGGGCGGGACGTCGGGTTCGCCGCCGCCGAGGTCTACGCCCGGGCCGCCGAGGCCCGCGGCGCCTGGGGGGCGCGCCTGGAGTCCGTGGCGGTGGACGCCATGCTCCACGACTCCTCCCAGGACGTCGCCACCCGCGCCGCCGCCGCCGGGTGGCGCAGCGCCGGGCCGGTGGTGGCCGTGGCCGGACGCGCCCAGCTCGACGCCCTGGCGGTCTCCCGCCTGCGCCACCAGTGCCGGGGCATGGTCTCCGACTCCCTCATCTCGGTGCGGGGGGACTCCGTCATTATCGTCCTGGGCGGGGATGCCGCGGGCGGGGCGCACGACGAGGAGACACCGGGCACCAGGGTGGACCAGGCCGCCACCCGGGTGGCCCAGGAGCTGGGCGGGGCCGCCGTCGTGGGGCCGGTGGCGGCCGACGTCGCCCGGGCCGGAGGCTCCCTGCGCTCGGCCCTGTCGGGCCTGCGCGCCCTGCCCGGCTGGACGGAGGCCCCCAGCCCGGTCCACGCCGACGAGCTCCTCCCCGAGCGGCTGCTGGGCGGCGACCCCCTGGCCACCGAGCAGATCCTCGCCCGCGTCTACTCCCCCCTCCACCTCATGGGCGACCCCTTCGAGGAGACGGTGGCCACCTACCTGGCCCTGGGCGGGTCCCTGGAGGCCACCGCACGCACGCTGTTCGTCCACGCCAACACGGTGCGCTACCGCCTGGGCCGGGTCAGTGAGCAGGTCGGCTGGGACCCCACCGACTCCCGTGACGCCCTCATGCTCCACGTGGCCATTATCGTGGCCCGCCTGGTGGGGGCGGACGCCTAGCCACCACGCCGGACCGCCCTTCGCCGTCGGCCCAAACCCGGCTACCTAAGGACGTCCAGGGCACAAGGTCCCACCCTCATGGGGCACAATGCCCCTGCCCCCACCGACGACGGCGCCCCCGGCCCGTCCCAGCCCAAGGAGAGAGCAGTGGCCGACACCGCCGAGATCCTGTCCGTCATCACCCAGATCGTCGCCGAGGAGGCCGCCCTTGCCCCCGAGGCGGTGACCCGCGACTCCCGCTTCGCCCAGGACCTCGACATTGACTCCCTGGGCCTGCTCACCATCGCCACCCAGGTCGAGGAGCGCCTCGACGTGACCCTGGACGACTCCCTCATCCCCACCCTGCCCACCGTCGGCGCCCTGGTGGACCTGGTGTCCGCCCAGCGGGCCTGATGGCGCCTCCCGCCCAGCAGGCCGGAGGCGGCCCGCCGCGCGCCGTCGTGGTCACCGGCCTGGGCACTACCAACCCGCTGGCCGGGGACGTGGCTGGCACCTGGCAGGCCCTGGGCGCCGGACGCTGCGCCGTACGCACCCTGCCCCGGGAGGTGACGCAGGTCGGCGGGCACGAGCTGCCGGTGCGCATCGGGGCGCCGCTGGCCGTCGAGCCCTCCCACGTCCTGGCCCCTCGGCAGGTGCGCCGCCTGGACCGCGCCAGCCAGTGCGCCCTGGTCGCCGCCCGCGAGGCCTGGCAGCAGGCGGGGGCCCCGCAGGTCGACGCCGAGCGCCTGGCGGTCGTGGTCTCCCCCGGCATGGGACCGGTCCTGTCCGTCATTCAGGCCTGGGACACCCTGCGGGAGCGGGGCCCGCGCCGGGTGGCGCCCACGGCCGTGCCCGCCCTCATGCCCAACGCCCCGGCCGTGGCCGTGGGACTGGACCTGGGGGCCCGGGCCGGGATCCACGCCCCGGTCGCCGCCTGCGCCTCGGGGGCCGAGGCCCTCGCTGCCGCGGCCGACCTCATCGCCCTGGGACGGGCCGACGTCGTCGTGGCCGGGGGGACCGACGCCGCCCTGCACCCCATGACGGTGGCGGCCTTCGCCGCCATGAGGGCCCTGTCCACCCGCAACGAGGACCCGGCGGCGGCCTCACGCCCCTTCGCGCCGGACCGTGACGGCTTCGTGCTGGGCGAGGGGGCGGGGATCCTGGTGCTGGAGGCGGCCGAGCACGCGGCCCGACGGGGCGCCCCGGTCCTGGCGGTCCTGGCCGGGGCCGCGGTGACCAATGACGCCTACGACGTGGCCCGCCCCGAGGACAGCGGGAGGGCCCAGGAGCGGGCCCTGCGCCTGGCCCTGGGGCGCGCCGGGGTGGCCCCGCAGGCGGTGGGGCACGTCAACGCCCACGCCACCTCCACCCCCGTCGGCGACGTGGTCGAGGCCCGGGTGCTGGCCCGGGTCCTCAGCGCAGCGAGGGTGAGCGCCACCAAGTCCTCCACCGGGCACCTCCTGGGAGGCGCCGGGGGCCTGGAGGCGGTCCTGACGGTCATGGCACTGGTCACGGGCCGTCTGCCCCCCACCCTGCTGCCCGGCGGGGTGGACCCCCAGGTGAGCGCCACCGGGCTGGACGTGGTGGGGCCGGCAGGACGATCGGCGCCCGGGCTGCGGGCCGCGGTCAGCACGTCCTTCGGCTTCGGCGGGCACAACGTGGCCCTGGTGCTCACCCGCGGCTAGGCACCGGCGTCAGTACTCGGCCAGCGCCAGCCAGGCCCACATGAGGCCCACCGGGTCACCGACCCAGGCGCCGTCAAAACGACGGCTGCCCTCCTGGCTCGCCCGGGCCAGGCCGTCCAGGAGCTCAGCGGCGAAGGGCGCCCCGGCCGCGCGCAGCCACGTCACGTCCCGCCCCAGGTATTCCGAGGCCAGGACCACGGCCCCGGCCTCCAGGACCCGGCTGAGCCAGCGGCCGGTCACCTGGGTCACGGAGGGCACCTCCTGGTCCCAGTCCCGGGTCCCCTCCCCGGTACCCGCGGGCTCAGGGGGCCCCAGCTCCCCCACGACCCAGCCGCGGTCCACCCGGTCCAGGCCCGGCCACCACACCCCGCCCAGCTCCTCAGGCAGGACGATCGGCGGCCGGGCACCCATACCCAGCAGCTCCAGGCCGGCCTGCCCCTGACGGCACAGGCAGCGCACCCGCGCGTCCCGGACCCGCCCGAAGAGCTCCGTGGCCAGGCCCGCCCCCAGGGCGCGGGCGGCACGCCCCAGACGCAGCCGGACGCCGTCGACCTCCAACCCGGCCCGGTCACCCCCGGTGGGGTGCCCCTCCACGACCACCAGGCCCGGTACGCCCACCCGCCCCCACCCCTGCCAGGGCCCCTGGACGGCGACCCGCACCGAGGCGCCCCCGCCCAGGCGCCCCTCCGCGCTGGCCCGCGCCCCACCGACCACCAGCACGTGCCGGGACAGGACCGCCAGGGACTCCTCGACCCCGCCCCAGTCCTCCCCGGCCCGGTACCGCTGGGCCACCGTGCCCGCCCCACCGGGCCGCACCCGGCTCAGGGTCCAGGACCGGCCGGCAGCGTCCACGTAGGTGACCTCGGCACCGGCAAAGCCCGAGGCCGTCAGGACCGGCTCAGCAGCCAGGGGGCTCAGGACCAGGCCCCCGACCTCGTGGTAGGCGGCCCGGGCCCGCCCCAGCAGGTCGGGGCCCACCTGACCGGCCTTATCGGCCCGCCCGAGCCGGTAGAGGTTGCCCAGGAGGGCGCCCAGGGCCTCCACCCGCTCCTGGGAGGGGTCCGACAGGCCTGTCAGGAAGGCGGTCAGGGCCCTCTCGGCCACCAGCAGGCGGTGGACCCGCGCCGCGTGCAGGTCGCTGGCCAGGGCCGAGCGCAGGGAGGCAGGGACCTTGACCACACCGACCTGGAGGACCTGGGCCAGGTGGTCCAGCAGGCAGGCGCGCACCTCCCGCTGCTCCTGGCTGAGCCCGCCCCCGGCGGGCCCGTGGCCCTCCCCGCGGCCCCGCCCCCCACGGGCCGTCTTCCCGGCACCGGGCTGGTCCGTGGGGCCCGCCCCCGGCCCGGTCTGGCCGGTCTGGCTGGGCTGACCGGCCTGGCTGGGCTGACCAGCCTCGGCGAGCGGGAGCAGCAGGGCCACGACGGCGCGGTGGGCGCAGGCGGGCGCCAGGAGGCAGTCGCAGGCGATCTGCCCGGGCTCACTGAGCACCTCCGCCTGCGCCACCCTCACCGTGGCGCTCCCCAGGCGCACCACCTCCCCCAGCTCAGGGGGGTCGGCCAGGAGGGCGTCCACACGACGCCGGACCCGGGGGGCCAGGGCGTCCACCGTGGCCGCCTGGAGGGCCGGGGCGATCCTCATGCGCGCACCACCTCACCCACCCACCGGGCCAGCTCCAGGGGTGAGAGGACCGCCACCCGCATGCCGGCCGCGGCAAGCTGCCGGGCCGTGCCGACGTTGTAGGCCGCCACCCCGGCGTCGTCCAGGGCCGCGCACCCCGCCAGGTGCACCCCGGCGGCGTGCATGGCCCCGACCTGCTCCAGCAGCGGCGCCACCGGGCCGCCCTCCTCAAAGTCCGAGACGAGCACGCACAGGGTGCGGCCGGGCACCCGCACCCGCGAACGCGCCACCCCCATGGCCCCGGCGATGTCGGTACCGCCCCCGACACGGACCTCCAGCAGCAGCGCCAGGGGGTCGTCCACGTACCCGGAGAAGTCGATCACCTCCGTGGAGAAGGCCAGGAAGCTCACCTCCAGGCAGGGCACGCCGGTCAGGACGGCGGCGGTCAGGGCGGAGAAGACCACGGAGCGGGACATGGACCCGGAGACGTCCACCACCACAATGAGGTGCCAGTCCGCCTCCTTGGCCACCGGCTGGCGGAACACCGGGTGGACGGGGACCACCTGCGCCCGCCCGTCCAGGGGCACCACGTGGCGCAGGTTGGCCCTCAGCGTGCGGGGCAGGTCGAGCCGCCCCACGTGGCGGCGCGTGGGCCGGGCCCCGGACAGGCCCGTCAGCGCGGGCCGCAGACGGACGGCCAGCGCCTGGGTCAGCTCCCTCACGAGGCGCGCCACCAGGGGACGCAGGCGGGCCAGACGGGCCTCGGGCAGGGAGCCGACCAGGGACAGGGCGGTGGCGAGCAGCTCCACGGAGGGACGCACCTCGGCCGGGTCCAGGGACTCCAGGACGTCAGCCCGGCCCGCCTGCGCCGCCTGGGTCAGGATCTCCTCGACGGCGTCGTGGCCGAAGAGCACCTCGATCTCCTCGCGCCACTGGCGCGCACCCAGCTGGGAGGGGCCCCGGCCGACAGACCGGCGCCCAGGATCCAGGCCCTCGGGGTCCAGGCCCTCAGGACGGCGCCCGTAGAGCTCGTCCAGGGCGGAGGCCATACGCCGCCCCCGGGAGGGGAGCCGGTGCTGCTGCGTGCCGAGCACCATACGCCAGCGCTGGGCCGGGGAGAAGGCCAGGTCGGCCAGCCCGAGCTGGGCCAGGCGGCGGCGGGCCCGGGTGTCGTAGCGGGCGGCGGCGACCGTGTCCTTAAGGCTGAGGACCAGTGCGGGGGCCGGGCCGAGCTGGTGGGCCAGGTCCGCCAGGAGGCGCTCGCGGTCCTCGGGTGCCAGGACGTCGAAGCCGCCGCGCAGGGCGGGCAGGATACCGACGAACTCGGCGTCGGCCATGGTGGAGACCTCCTCCACCAGGGCCCGGGTGGCGGTGGCGGTCTCCAGGCGGCCACCCGCCGTGACCAGCAGTCCCGCCAGTCTGCGGCGCAGGTCGTGACGGGTCTGGGCGGTGGGGGCGCTCAGCCAGGAGACGAGGCGCCGGGACAGGCCGTCCTGACCGGGGGCGTCGAGCAGGAGCCCCGAGGCGGCCCCCTGCATGAGCGGGGAGCCGTGGGTGGTCAGGTGGGCCAGGGCGTGGGAGAGGCCCAGCTCGTGGTCGGCCGCCTCGGTGGCGAAGGCGGCCAGGGCCGCGGCGTCCTCCAGCCGGTCCGATCCTGACAGGCCGGCCAGCTCCCGCAGTGCGGCGCCGGTGAGCTCCTGACGCAGCAGCCCGGCCCGCCGGCGTACGTCCTGGGGCAGGAGGCCGGCCCCGGGCACGCGGGCCAGGGCCACGTCGGCCAGGGCGCCGCCCAGGGCGACGGCGTCGGTGAAGCCGACCTGCGCCACCTGGGGGGCGAGGTGGTCCAGGGCCCGCTCCAGGGCCGGGGTGCTGGCGCACTGCGCGGCGTCGGTCAGCAGGCGGTGGAGCGCGGGGGTGTCGGGCAGGGGCCGGGTCATGAGCGTGCTGGTGGCCACCTGCTCGGGGGTGAGTCCGCGAGGGGCGGCCAGCTCGATACCGGCCTCGGTGGCGGCGCTCCAGGCCAGATGCCAGGTCAGGGTGACCCTCGGGGCCCCTCGCCAGCTGCGGGGGTCCTCACAGGTCCCGTAGCCAATGCCTCCGGTGAGCAGGCGGTGGAGCAGGACGTGGCGTTCCAGCTCACGTCCTCCCCGGGCGGGGGCGAGCGTGAGGGTTCGGGACCGGTCCACGGGCAGTCCCAGGCGCTCCAGCTCGGCGACGACGGCGTCGCGCAGGGGCGCACGCGGGGTCCCGGGGGCCAGGGAGCCGCGTCTGTCACCGACGAGGACGTCCTCCAGGACCGAGGCGACCGCCCGCCCGCGTCCCAGGACCTCGCCCTGGGCGAGCACGGAGGTGGTGGCCTCAATGAGCTCACGGCGTGAGGGGGCGCCCAGGCCCCGCAGGGTGGCCAGGTCCAGGGCGAGGCGGGCGGTGGCGGTGGCCTCACCAGGCCCGGCCGGGTGCCCGGCGTCACGCAGCCCGCGAGTGACGAGGGTCACGACCTGGGTGGTGTCCTGTCTGATCCGCTCAGGATCCAGGCCGGAGTCGACGACCAGCTGCTGCCACGCGGGGTCGCGGATACCAGCCGGGTAGCCGGAGCGGGAGTCGAGCTGGGCGAAGCCGTAGGCCACGACGCAGCCGACGACCCCGTCAGGGTCCTCAGTCCCCTCCGCCTCCTGGTAGCCGACGACGTCGAGCAGCGCCGGGGCGTGGAAGGCCCCGACGAGGGCGGCCACGCGCCTGCCGGCGGCCAGGTGGCGGGCGGTCCGGCGGCGCATGGACTCCTCACGGGCCAGGGTGAGGGCGTCGGGGCGCCCGGCCCGGCAGCGGGCGGCCCAGCCGTGGGCCAGGGCGGCGGTGCGCACCTGCCCGGGAGTGGATCCGGGGGCGTGGGCCTCCACGAGCCGGTCCCAGATCTCCTCGGCGTCCTCGGTGCGCGCCCGGGCCCGCCGGGCCAGGGCCTGCCAGAGGGCGCCCCCCGGCTCCCCCGACCGGGCGCCCTCCTCGTCCTCTCCCTCCTTGAGGCCGCCGGGATCCTCGGGGTGTGCCGCCCCCACGGGCAGGTCAATGCAGTCCACCTCGACACCGTGGTCGCGGGCCCAGCGCAGGGCGACCAGCTCGGGTGAGAAGTCGGCCATGGGGTAGAAGGCCATGTCCCCCTCGTGGGAGAAGGCCAGGGCCAGGGGGGCGCGGGCCCGGGGGTGGGTCAGCCAGCCCAGCCACCCCCGGGCCTGGGCCGGCAGCTCAATGGCCAGGACCTGGGGGTCGGCCTCCTCCAGGAGCGCGGGCAGGACGGCCGCCAGCGCGGGCGAGTGGTGGCGTACGCCCACCAGGTAGGGTTCCCGGCTGGCCACCAGCCGGTCCACGACTCCGGCGGGGTCGGTCATGTCTCGAGCACGTGGCGCTGCTGCCACAGCTGGACCCAGCTGGGGCTGCCCTGCTCGGCCCGTCGCCTGACCACCGCGTCCCAGTAGGCCAGCAGGCGGGCCCCGTCCTGGGGGTCGTCCTTGCGCACGGCTCCCAGCAGCTGGCCGGGGACGAGGCGCAGGCCGTCGCGGGCGTGGGGGAAGAAGGCCCCGGCCAGGGCGATGGACTCCGAGACCGCCACGGCCTCGGCGGTGGAGAGCACGGTCGAGGGCCGCTCCACGGCCCACCCCTCCTGGCTCACGCCCCCGCGCAGGTCCCGGAAGGCGGTGACCAGGGTCCGCACGACGACGTCGTCCACGCTGGCGGGGGCGCCCACGCCCTCAAGGGCCCGGCGGGTGCGCTCCCGCACCAGCTCGACCTCGGCGTCGGCGTCGGCGATGGGCTCCACGGCCTCGAAGTTGAAACGGCGCTTGAGGGCGGCGCTCATCTCGCTCACGCCCCGGTCGCGCAGGTTGGCGGTGGCAATGAGGCAGAACCCGGGGCGGGCGGCCACGGCGTGGTCGCCGAGCTCGGGGACGGCCAGGCGGCGCTCGGAGAGCACGGAGACCAGGGCGTCCTGCACCTCCGGCAGGCAGCGGGTGATCTCCTCCACCCGGACCACCCGTCCGCTGGCCATGGCGGCCATGACCGGGGAGGGCACCAGGGCCTCCGGGGCGGGTCCCGCGGCCAGGAGCTGGGCGTAGTTCCACCCGTAGCGCAGCTGGTCCTCGGTGGTGCCGGCGCTTCCCTGGACGGTCAGGGCGCTGGTGCCGCAGACGGCGGCGGCCAGGAGCTCGGAGAGCATGGACTTGGCGGTGCCGGGCTCGCCCACGAGCAGCAGCGCCCGCTGCCCGGCCAGGGTCACCACGCAGCGCTCCACCAGGGAGACGTCGCCGACGAACTTGCGGCTGACGTGCAGTCGTGGTGAGCCGCAGACGAAGGCGACCACGGCCTGGGGGGTGAGCCTCCAGCCCGGGGGGCGCGGGCCGGTCTCCTGGGCCAGGCGCTCCAGCTCCTTGGCGTAGAGGACCTCTGGTGGCGGGACCTGCTGCTCCATCAACGTCTCCTGGTCTGGGTGCTCGGCTCGGTGTAGCCGGGGCGGTCCCCGTCACGGTAGCGCCGCCACGCACCGGCGAAGACCTGCCCCAGCGGCAGGAGGGGCAGGACGGCTGCCAGGCGCGGGCGCACGCGGTCGCTACGGTCGAGATCGTACAGGGGCGCCTTCCACGCCTCCATCGGGTGGTGGGGGGCCCGGGCCGGCATCCACCCGCCGGGCAGGAAGAGGCTCCGGCCCGCGCGCTCCCGCCTGGCCTCCACCACCAGGCCCCGGGCCAGCAGGTCGGCGCCCGCCTGACGCAGCCGGGCGGCGCCCCAGTGGTTCCAGGTCCTCACCTGCCGGTCGGCGGGGTGGTGCAGGGCCAGGAGCTGGAGCCAGTAGCGGGCGGCGTCAGCTCCCAGGCCCAGGGCCGCGGAGACGTCGGCCACCACCTGGGGGGCGCTGGCCAGCGGGTCCTGGCCGGCGCCGGTCCCCGCGACACGCAGGTCGGCGACGAGCTCGTCGCAGCGCCCGGAGAGCAGGATGACGGGGGCGCGCAGGTAGTCCGCCAGCTCCCCCAGGGCGGCCACCCGGGCGGCCTCGGCCCGCCAGTCGGTCACCTTGGCGGGCTCCCACACCAGGTGGCCTGCCCGCCCGTCCGTGAGAGTCCACGCCCCGCCGGTGCGCCCGTCGCCGACCCGGCCGTCCGCACGCGGGGGCAGTCCCAGGACGGCGCACGCCTGGGCGCCGTCATCGACCCGGACCTGCCAGGAGCGCTCACGCCAGCTCCCTTTGAGCACCTCGAGCTGGTCGGCGAGCCAGGGGCGGGCGGGGTGGTCGCGCTCCAGGCGGGAGGCCAGCCACAGCAGGGGCTCCAGGCGGGTACGCTGGTCCACGCCCCGGCGCATGAGGGCGTACAGGTCGATGTCGGCCTCCCGCCCCATGACGGTGAGGGCCTCGGGCGCCAGGACGTCGGGCAGGACCACCCAGCCCGCGCGGTGCGCCCGCCAGTAGGCGGCCATGGCCTCCGCGTCCAGGCCCTGGGCTACCACCCGCGCGGGGTCGGCCGCCCCGGCGCCGATCATGCCCACGAGCAGGGCGGGGTCCAGGTGGCTCAGGAAGCCGGACGCCCCCTGCGCCTGGGCCGCGCTCAGGTGCAGGCGCCTGCGCAGGTCCTCCAGGACGGCGCGCGGCCAGTTCCACAGCATCGCCGGGATCTCGGTCAGCAGGAGCTGGGCGGCGGCCACCGACCAGCCGGTGCCCTGCGCCATGGCCTCGGCCCGACGCGGGTCCCACGGGGGCGGTCCCTGGCGGAGGAGGCGGGTGAAGGCGTCGCTGACGGCGTCGGCCCCCACCCCTGAGGAGCCCATGAGCCTGGTCGTCGGGTAGGGGCCGACACGGGCGGGTACCGTCCCGGTCAGGGACAGGACCGTGCACACCGTGAACTCGTCCTGGTTGATCCGTGACAGCCTCGTGTCAATGACCGTCCCCGTCGCCTGGTCGTCACCCACCTGGGTGCCGCAGGCGTAGGGCTCGGTGCCACGGGGGAACGTGAAGGAGTAGGCCGTGGTCCGTGGCGTCACCAGGCCGGCGTCGGCCAGGGCGGCGTGGAGCGCGGCCGCGCCACGCACCCAGTCGGGCCTCTGGCCGGGCACGGCGGCGCAGTGGCTGGGCATGGCGGCGCAGGCCAGCAGCACCTCGGGGTGGGTGACCGCCACGAGGACGAGCCTGCCCATGTAGCCCATGGGGGTCGGATAACCGTGCATGGTCCGGCCCAGGGCCAGGACGTCGGCCCGGGTGGGGGTGCGGCTGCCGGCCCGGGGCTGCGCCCACCTGACCACGAAGGCGTCGGGCTCCACGGAGGGGGCCGGGGCCGCCTGCCCGGTAGGGCTGGGGGCGGCCTGCGCCTGGGGGCCGGGACCGGGGTCGTCGGCCAGGGCGCGGCGGATCCGGGGGTTGGAGCGGATCAGGTCCTCCAGGAGGCGCCTGGTTTGGGGGTTGGTGTGGGTCAGGGTGGTCAGGGTCTGGCGGTGGGTCCTCCAGAAGCCTGCCGGGGCCCGGGAGGTGGCCGGCAGGGGAAGCAGGGCTGTCAGCAGGCGGGCCTGGACCTGCTCGGGGTCCACGCCCGCGGCCACGGCCAGACGACCCAGGTCCGCCCCCAGGGAGGCGTAGGGAGGCATCCCCCCACGCACCCGCTCCACGTTCAGCCCCAGGAACGCCTCCAGGGCCTCACCCGGACAGGTACGCCCCGGCAGGGACCGCGCCAGGCGCCCCATCTCCCCGGCACCCACCGCCCCCGCCAGGGCGAACTCCAGGAACACCTCACGGTCACGCACCTCGTCCACCACCAGACCGTGCACCCGCTCGGCCTCCCGCGCCAAGGAGAACAACCGCGCCGCGCACACCCTGTTCCCCACCCCCAGGAACACCCGCGCCCCCTCCTCCAGGAACGTCGGCAGGAAGTGCGGCGCGCACCCACCCAGCACACCAGCCACCTCCTCCACCACACCCATCGCCCGACCCGGACGCGAACCAGCCAGACGCGCCACCCGCCCCAGATCCCCCACCAGACCCAGCGCCAGACCCGCACCCTCCGGGTCGTGCACCACCACCCACCCCGGAAACCCCACCACCCGCCCACAACCAAACCCCACACGCACACAACCCACACCCACCAAACCCAACACACCACGCAACGCATCCTCCACACCAACCAAAGACTCCGACACCAACCTCACCACACGACGACCACCCAACACACCACAAGAATAAGAACGAGCTACAAAACACACACCACCACCTCTATCACTCAAAGCCACACCACCACACCCAACAACCACAGAATCACTAATCACTTTTCCACCTCAACCTTGCGTCCGGCGTAGATGAGCCCGGCCATGCGCACTCCCTCGGAGTAGGCCACCGGCCCCACACTGGCCACCGGCAGGACGGCGTCCTCGCTCTCCCAGTACAGCTCGCCGGTGCTGGTCTCGTAGTCGGGGTTGTCCACACCGATCCAGTAGCGGGCCACGACCTGGTGGCCGTTCTCCCAGACGGTGGTGGTGGCGTAGCCGCCGGAGATCTTGAACCCCTTGCTAACGGCCCGTGCCGCGGCGAAGCGCAGCTGGTCGAACTCCCCGCCGGCCCAGGTCTCCAGGGTCCTGACCTCCGGGTCCGGTGGCGGGGAGGGCAGGCGGTGGATCTCACGGAAGAGCTGGTCCAGGCGCTGGGTCACGCCCAGCTCGACGGCGAAGGCACGGATCTCCTCCAGCTCGGGCAGCAGCACCGGGTGGGGGATGAGGACCCGGTCGGCCGTCAGGAGCAGGGACTCACCGTCCAGGTCGACGACGCCAAGGCCCTCGTCGTCGGCGGCCCGCAGGAACCCGGTCTGGCCCTCCTCAGTGAGGACGACGGTGTCGGTCAGCCAGGAGCGCCAGGCCTCGTCGGCCCAGACCTGGGTCAGCAGGACGCGCGGCACGGGCAGGGAGCGCAGGAACCAGCGCTCCACCTGCTCCCCGACCTCGGCGTCGTGGGTGCGCAGGAAGTCGAGGAGGGCGGCCAGGGACTCGTAGGCCTCCGTGTTCCTGGCCTTGGACGGTACGGTGGCCAGGACCCTGCCCTTGGCGTTACGAGCCACCACGGCGCCGTCGCGGATCGTGAGCTCGTACCCGGTACCTGTCGGGGTCCATTCCTGCATGTCCGTCTCCTGTGTGGCACGGCGGGAAGTACACCGGAACGTTACCAACAAGACGATACCTGGTACAAACCTCCCCGGCAGGACGCCGGGAGGACGGGGAGCCTGTGGAGCTAGGGGGATTCGAACCCCGCAAGCGGGGGACCGCGACAACCGCAGGGTACCACGGTTTTCGTCGTGGTGGCGCCGGAAGGTCCTTGCGTCTAGGCCCCTCCGCGTAGCGTCCTCGCCCGCCTGTCTCGCGCCTCCTGCGTGTCACGTGACACGACGGGCGTACCGCGTGTCACGTGACACGACGGGCGCCGGGGTCCTGGTCTAGGCCGTCCTGGTGATCCAGCTGGCCTGGGTGCCGGGGGTGACCTCCATGGTGGCTGGCAGGTGGAGGGTGGGGCCGTAGACGATGGTCTCGGTGCCCACGTGCTGGGTGCCGGCAGTGTGGGCGATGCTGAAGCGGGCGCACCGCCTGTCGGCGTAGAGGCCGCCCCAGACGTCCTCCAGGTCGTCGTAGGTCAGGAGCCAGGGGTAGGTGGCGTCCACGAGGGTGCGGGCCAGGCGCCTGTGCCCGTCCTGGTCGAGGGCGTGCATGTAGAGGTCGCCGGCCTTCTGCAGGTAGGGGGGGTCGGCGTAGACCAGGACGCTGGCGCCGTGCTCTCCCAGGGTGTGCAGGAAGTCCGTGCCGTCGAGCTCGGTGACGTGCACGTGGCCGGCGTGTCCGGCGACGGCCTCTATGCGCCTGCGCAGGCCGGCCTTGTTGAAGCGGGCGTCGATCTTCCAGGCCCCGGCCTGGTCCAGGCCCCCGATGGGGCGGGCGTCCAGGATGCCGGAGCGGTTGGTGCGGTTCAGGAAGAAGGTCGCGAACCCCAGGGCGAGGTCGTCGCCCGTCGGGCCGGCCTGGTAGACGGCCTGCTGGGCGTGCCACTGCCTGATGGTCACGGGGGTGGCGTCCATGAGCTCGCAGAGGGCCCCGGCCCCCTCGGGCGTGGCCACGGTGCGCCAGAACGCGGCGATACCGGGGTTGAGGTCGTTGAGGTGGACGTCGGTCACGACCCCGTCGTGGAGCAGCCGCAGGGCGGCCCCGGCGCCGCCGGCGTAGGGCTCGGCGTACCGGGTGGGACGGGGCTCCTGGAGGGTGGCCACCTGGGCCAGGAAGGGCGCCAGGCGGGCCTTGCCTCCGGGGTAGCGCAGGGGCGACAGGTACCTCACAGGTCAAGGATGCCCGTTCCCGGCCCCCGTGGCCACCCCCGCAGAGTGCATCTCCTCGGCTATGGCCCGGATGAGGGGGGTGAGCATCTTATTGGCTCGGCGGGCGATGTCGAGGGCGGCGGTGAACTGGTACTGGTGGATGCAGTCGTTGAGGTCTTTCACGAGGTGACCGGAGTCCGTTTCACTGGTGCGGATGGCTGACCACACCCCCGCCAGCTCCGGACGCCGGGGGGTCTTGGAGGCGTAGTCAGGATCCAGGTAGCCCAGTACAGCCTTGAGCTTGTCCTGCAAGGTCACCTTGCTGCTCTTTGACTTGACCTTGATCTGTCTGGCGTCGATGAGGGCGTCGACAGCCAGCTCGACACCGATGCGTGCCATTACTGAGGCGATCTCAGGACTGTCCTCGATCTTGATCCTGGAGCACTCGCGGAGCATGCCCTTCAGGCGTACGGGCAGGTAGGTGCGCCTGCCCACGCCTGCGTACAGGTTCGCTTCCACCTTCGGTGGGCGCCGGGACCTGCTTCGGGGTGACGGGGGCGCGGGATCCTTGTCCCCGGCCTGGTCGCCTGGTGTCAGGGCACTAGCGGCTTGTGGGACGGTGTCGGTCACTATCGCGTCGGCTGGATACCGTGTTTCCGTGCCCAGGTCCTCGATGTCGGGGACAGCGTCACCCATGGCCTCCTTCCACAGGACGTCGATCCGACCCTTTGCCTGGGACGCCGTGTTCGTGGTGCGTGACGAGATGCGCTGGTCTTCCTTTTCCCCTGGCAGGACCAGGGGCTCCTTGCTGGTCATGGCTTCCGTGAGAAGACGCACGAAGGGTGCTAGCTGACTGGCGCTGAAGGTGGTGGTCAGACGGCCGTCCTTCCCGAGCCTGGCACCGATCTTGGCCCCGAGCCCCCCGCCCTCGATGAGTCGCTTCATCGTGGTGTACTGCTCCTCGCGGGCCTGGGAGACCAGCGCCGCCAGGGCGGTGTCGCTGGCGTAGGCGTCCTCCATCCAGTACCAGAACTCGTTCCACACCTTTCGCGGACCGTCGTGCGTAATGGAGTCGAGGTAGACCATCTCGGGCCCCCAGGGCGCCGTGCCCTCCCCGTTCCCGAGGCCGTGGTGCTTGAGCTCTATCCAGTGACGGGCCTCGGACCGGCGCCCGAAGAGGACGCAGCCGGCCCTGTCGTAGTCCTCCCTGACCTTGTCGGCCCTGACGGGCTCGAACCGCCTTCTCCAGGTGGCCGGGGCCCTGCCCGGGTCGAGCAGGAGCCTGCACGCGACCAGGCGACGGTTTCCCTCGAGGACGACAAGACGGTTCCTCTCCTTGATGACAGCCCAGAGCTCGATCGGGTTCAGTCCGTTCTTGGCGATGTCACGTGCCAGCCCCAGGATGTGCTCACCGTGCCGCTCAAGCAGCCGGGAAAGGGCTTCCGTCTCCGTGGATACGCCACGCCCCACACGTGGGTTGAGCAGGTCCAGGTGGAGTCTGGAGATCGCGTACGTGTGCTGCTGGTAAGTCGTCACCTGCGGTCCTTCCTGGCCGCCCAGTCGGCGAAGCCCTGGGCGTCGGCCATGGATTTGAAGGCCCAGGCGTACTCGCGCTGTCCCCACCAGCGCACGACCACGGGCACGACCAGGCGTCGGTGCCCGGCCGTGTGGAGCCACTGGTGGGCAACGTCCTTCCAGTCAAGCGAGAAGTAGCCGACCGGCTTCCCGTCCACGAGCACGTGGACCGCATCGGGGTCGTACTGGTTGCGGGGCTGTGCCTGCACGGTGCCCCAGGCCGCGTGCACCCCGTTGCCGCCGCGGCCGTCCGGGACGAACCGGCCGTGACTCCGGACGATCTTGTGGATGGCGGCCTTGTGCTTGTCCATGACGTAGAGGTTCAGGCGTCCGTTCTCCACGAAGTCGGTGTACCGCGTGAGGGCCTCGCTGATGTCCATGACGACTGACCCACCAGGCCCTTGAACCTTTTCAGGCCTGGCTGCCCTAGCCTCCCTACGTGCCTTTGCCCTGGCCGCTTGGGCCTGCCTGGTCCGGACGGCCGCCCTGCTCAGCGCAGACAGCATCCGACGCAGCAGGTTCCAGAACCATTTGGCTGTGCTCAAGGCCACAGTACCTACCGCACCAACCCGCCGCAGCACGGTCTGGGCAGGTGACGGGCCTGGAGGTACGGGCTGTGGGTCGGGAACAGCTGTCTCTACAGATCCCGGCGGCGTCTGCTCCTGACGCTGGCGCTCCGCCTCGCGCCTCTCCTGCTCCTGACGGTCGCGCTCGGCCTGCTCGGCCGCGGCCCTGGCCTGTGCCTCGGCCTCGCGTGCCCGTGCGGCCTCGCGGCGCGCCTGCCTCTGCGCCTGCGCGGCATGACGGCGGGCGGCACCGGCCTCACGGGCCTGGTCCAGGGCCGCCGCCCCGGTACCCAGGACGTGCCCGAGGGTGGGGCGCGTGACCCCCCGGGCCCTGTCGCTGCGCCCCCACCAGACCAGGGCCGCCCCCGTGAGGATGAACAGGGCCGCCCCTAGCAGGGGACTCCCTGTCCCCGGCCGGCTCGTACCGGCCAGGTCGCCGAGGATGGCCAGGACACCCAGGGCGACCAGGACCCAGCCCGTGACGGTGCGCCACCTGCCCGCCGGACGGGACCCGGGCGGCAGCTGGTCCTGGGCGGGGTCGGGCGTGGGCGTGCCGGGCTGCGGGGAGGTCATGACGGGGCCTCATCTCAGGTGGGGGTGGGTGGGGGTAGGGCGCACGCTACCCCTGCGGGGCCGCCCCGCGCCCGTCACGGCGCGCCGGTGTGTCCCGAGCGTGTCGCGGTAGGCCTCCACCACCCACACGGGCACCTCCAGCTCGGCCGCCAGCGCCCCCGCCCCCGGGCCGACCAGGGCCTCCGCGGCCGCGTACGCCCCGACGTCCACCAGCCGGCGGGCCACGGACCGGTCGATCCTGACCTCCACCCACCACTCCTGGTGGCCGACGTCACCACGCTCCACGTGGCACAGCTCGTGCATCAGGGTGGGCACCGCCACCCAGTCAGGCATGCCCGCACGCAGGTAGACCGTACGGGCGTCCGGCAGGTACAGGCCCCGGTAGCCGCTGGGGAGCACGGCCCAGGACACTCTCACCCCCGCCCCCAGGCACTCCTGGGACAGGGACTCCAGGGAGGGTCTCATGACCCCGCACACTACCCCCAGTGTGACGAAACTCTCAATGACCTTGTCGATGGACGCCACCCATAGGAGACGCCTCTCACGGACGCCGACCGAACCCCTCCACCTCGTCCTCCGCGTCCCCTTCCACCACCTGCGCGGCGGCCCTCTCCAGGGCCCCCTCCGGCAGCTCCTCCACCACCTGCCCCGACCCGTACACACCCCGACGCCGCATAGGCACCACCACACCCCCCGGATCCACCACCGCGCTCGCGGACGGATCCGGGTCAGCGTCATCTCGATCTATGATGTTTATCACTTCCGCCTCGTCCGTGACGGCCTGCACCTCGACTCTCGCCGCCTTGGCTAGCCGCGCCTCGGCAACGGCGAGGACCTGGGCTCCGGTCACACCGAGCGCCTCTGCGATCACAGCCAGCTCGCCCAGGGTCGCCGGTGGCGTATCACCTCTGAGGATGGTCGAGACGCGGTTCTGGGACAGACCGACCTCTCGGCCGATGGAAGCGTGGGAGCGCCCGCTCATCCGCACAAGCTCAGCCAGGACGCGCTGGGCGTGGACGTCAAGGGGACGTAGGGCCTTCTTCTCACGAGACATGGCTGCATGGTGCGCCATGTCCCGACCAAGATGCAACCGAAACGAGTTGACAGCCAACCCATACGGGTTCTACAGTGGCCTCCATGAGAGCTAACCGAAATAGGTTCGCAGACCTCGATCAAGAGGTCTCCAGCACCCTGCGAGCAGAGCTTGGTCGACATCGAGTGAGCCAGACCTCAATCGCCAGTGCCCTTGGTATGCACCCAAACGTCCTCGGACGCAAGATCCGAGGCGAGGTCTCGCTGTCCGCCGGTGAGCTAGGCGGGATCGCTGGCGCCCTCGGCACGACTGGCGCCGAGATCATGCGCCGGGCAGAGGCCGCCACTTCACCTGTACTCGCGGTCTCGTCGGGTGGTGTGCCGTCGCCGCAGGAGGTTCTGGATCATGAGGTGGCGTGCGTGTGCCGCAGGTCGTGCACCCTGGGCCGCGGCTCCAGGCCCACCGCCGCCACAGCCGGCCTCCAGGCGTGGGTGTGAAACGTGCTGCCGCCGAGCCTGCCGCCCCGCTTCGCGGGGAAGAGGAGGGCGTCGCGTGCCCTGCCCCTCGCCTGCTCCACCAGGACCTCCGTGAGTGAGGCGGGAACGGTCACGGACCGTACCGCGCGCCTGGTCTTGGGTGCCCCCAGGTAGGCGCCACGCTCGCCGCCCTCCTTCCAGGCCCTGGTGACCCTCACGAGCGGGTGCCTGCCACCGAGGGAGAGGTCTGCGGGCGTCAGGGCGGTGGCCTCGCCCCACCGCAGTCCGAGCCCGTACAGGGTCAGGACGAGCGGCCGGTAGTAGGGCTCCATCGCGTCCACGAGGGCGACGACCTCCTCACGGGTGAGGATCCGCATGTCCCTGCGTACGGTGTCGCTGGGGATCTTGACGCCCCTGGCGACGTTGCGGTCCAGGACACCGTCGTCGACGTAGCGCCCCAGGACGGCTGAGAGAATGGCGTGGGCGTTCCTGATGGTCTTGGCCGCGGGCGGCTGCCCGGCGTGCGCCCCACGGGTCAGGGGCGTGGTGCGCATGGTAGCGACCCAACGTGTCACGGTGTCACGGGTGATGAGCTCGACAGGCAGGTCCCCCATCGTGGTCAGGAACGTCTGCTCGGCGATCCGACGGTATTTGCTGGTGGTGCCGGGGGTGGTGGACGCTGCCAGGAGCTCGAGGTGTCTCCTGAGGGCCTCACGGAGGGTGGGTGTGGTGGTCCCCCTGTGGTCGGCGGCGTCCCTGGCGGCTCGGGCGGCGGCCCCGCCGACCTTCTCGACGAGCCGGGCGAACCGGGTGGCGTCCTGGACGGTCTCGAAGGTCTCGACGACGGGGTTTCCGCCTGGGGCGATACGGAAGCGGACGCGCCAGCTGACGGTGCCGTCGGCACGCCTGTGGGGCTTGGGGGTGGGCATAGTCAGGCCTCCTGTGTCACTACCCGTGTCACAGCCCCTTGACCACATAGACTTTTCAGCGGCATCACACCGTTCTACCGTGTGGAGCTAGGGGGATTCGAACCCCCGACCTCTTCCATGCCATGGAAGCGCGCTACCAACTGCGCCATAGCCCCGAACGGGCGCCGCCCGCGGGCGACGGCGACAACTTTATGGAGTCACCGGCCCGGAGGCAAATCATTTTCCAGTGCGGTACCTCACCCACGCCCGGTGGCACCCACCTACCGCGCCGGTCCCGCCCGCAGCGGGGAGGCTCAGGAGGTCCACAGGCCGGCGTCCCCGGCCTGGCAGGTGATCGTGTTCCAGGACACGACCATCCAGCCCGGCACCCGCCCGGAGCGGCGCAGTACCGCCCAGTGGGCGTTGTCCAGCCCCTTGAGGCCGAACCACGCCGAGGGGTCGGCCCCCAGCAGGTAGGTGGCGCCCAGGGTGATGGCCGAGCCGTGGGCGACCACCACCACCGGGCCGGTCCCCGGGGGCTGGTCCGCGGCCCCCTCAACGGGCCCAGCCGGCCCGCAGGAGCTGACGGGCGCCGGCCCGCCGCCGCCTGACCGGGCCATGAGGGACTCAATAGCGCTGCCCACGCGCGCGGCGGCGTGGGCCCGGGTCTCCACCCCGACGCCCTGGGGGTCCCCCCCGGCCCGCCACACCTGGGCGGCCTCGGGCCAGCCCGTCTCGATCTGCGTCCGGGTCAGCCCCTCCCACGCCCCGAAGGAGCGCTCGACCAGGTCCTCAACGACATCGACCGGCACGGCCGCACCCGTGCCACCGCCCAGCTCCTCGGCCAGCACCTGGGCGGTGGCGCGGGCACGGGCCAGGGGCGAGGAGACGATCCGGCTGGGGCGCAGGGCGGCCAGGGCCCGGGCCGCCTGCACGGCCTGGGCCGTCCCGGTGGCGTTGAGGGGCACGTCGACGCGCCCCTGGACACGGCCGGCCACATTGTGGTCGGTCTCCCCGTGGCGCCACAGGACGAGGTCGGTCACGCTCAGTACGCCTCCGCCGCCGCGGCCACCTCGGCGAGGTCGTCCGGCAGCGCGACGGGCGGGCAGTCCTTCCACAGCCGCTCCAGGGCGTAGAACTCACGGTCCTGCTCCTGGAGGACGTGGACCACAATGTCCCCGAAGTCCAGGAGCACCCAGTGGGCCTCCTGCGTCCCCTCACGGAACCGGCGTCGGGCCCCGGCCCTGAGCAGGGCCTCCTCCACGGCGTCCACAATGGCCCGTACCTGGCGGTCGTTGGAGCCGGAGAGGATGAGGAAGACGTCGGTCAGGGCGAGGCGCTCAGAGACGTCGATGGCGACGATCTGCGTGGCCTTCTTGAGCGCCCCGGCCCTGGCGGCCAGGGCGGCGAGGGCGGCGGTCTCCGGGTTTGCGGTCACAGGACTCCTTGACTGGTGGTGCGGGACTAGAGGAGCAGGGGCGTGCGGACGCCCGCGGCGGCAGCGTTGCTGTCAGCCTGCGTCACGACGTACCAGGCTACCGTGCCCAGGACCAGCAGGAGGACCAGGATCAGCAGCCCGATGAGAAGGTAGTGGCCCAGCCGGGACCCGCCCTCCGGCTCGTAGCCGACCTCCAGGTTCGTGACGGACTCCTCCGCAAAGACCTCCTCGTCCGGGAAGACGGCCTCCGGTGCGGGGGCCGGGGCCGGGGCCGGGGTGGCCGCGCCCGGAGCGGCACCCCGGGCGGCGTCCTTGCGGGCGATGCTGTCGTGGAGGGCCCTCCACTGGGGGGTCTCCAGGCCGTCGAACTCGGCGTCCACCGGCTGGACGTTCTGAAGCACCCCGGTCTCGTGGTCCACCGTGCGCACCCCCTGGACCCCTGAGGGGATCCGTACGATCGGACGCCGTGAGGGCGTGGCGGGGGCCGGGGCGGGGACGCGGTCCGTCCCCGCCGACTCCGGGGCGTCGGTGGCCAGGCGGTTCATGAGGGAGCGCCGGGCGGGCACGACGGCGTCGGCGGGGTCAGCCGACTCGGCCGAGGGCGGCGAGAGGGGCACCGGCTCGTCCTGGGCCTCGGCGGCCGGCAGGAGCCCGGTGGAGACGGCGGAGATCTCCTCGATCTGGGAGTCGGAGAGCTTGGTGGCGCTGGTGGTGGCACCCACCACCTGGCTCAGGCGTCCCTTGCGCCCCGGGGTGCGCCCGGAGGTGTCCGGGGACGAGGGCGTCGGGGCGTGGTGGGTGTGGTGGGGCCTGGTGCCACGGTCCCCGGCAGCGGGGGCGGAGGACGGAGGCGCCGGCTCCCTGCGGGTGGCGATCCCATGGCCCCCGGCAGCGGGGACGGGGGACACGGCCCGCAGCGGCTCCCAGGGCGTGGGGACCGGACGGGACACCGGCTGCGTCCGGCCGGGTACGGGGTCCTCCTGCGCCGCCGGGCGCGCGGGCGCCTGCGCACCGGACCGCCCCGGTAGCGGGCGGGAGGCCGGGGACGGGCGGGCGGGCGAGGCCGGCCTGCGGGCCTCGCGGACGACCGGGGTGCGTCCTGTGGTGGGCACGGGGCGGGTGGACTGCTGGGTGGCGGAGGCGCGCCCGGAGACAGGCACCTGCCGGGTGGGCTGCCCCGCGGCCGGGACCGGGCGGGC
>ERZ773099.834-NODE-834-length-23953-cov-11.045150_pt1 | contig 23953 bp, 21 predicted proteins | sample MGYA00511120_ERZ773099 | MGnify/ENA primary metagenome ERZ773099 (study PRJEB29015, sample SAMEA2738012) | human oral metagenome | biome: human oral; feature: human-associated habitat; material: dental | place: China | collected 2104 ...
ACGCGCCTTATATCCCCAGCCCTAAAGGGCGGGGCTTTACGGCGCATTGGGTAAAGCGAATAGGAGGCGCTTATGTACAAGAGAATACTAGCAATCGGAGATATTCACGGTGAGTGGGATAAGTTCGTGTCACTCTACCGACAGATTGATTTTCAGCCAGGGCGAGATTTGCTGGTTTTTCTTGGGGATTATATTGATCGTGGATCTGCTCCCCTTCATGTACTCAAATGGCTGTTTGCACATAAAAACAACGAGCATATCATCATATTGCGGGGCAATCACGAACAAATGATGCTGGACTACTACCGTGAGGGAGGATGTAACAATCTTTGGCTCTGGAACGGTGGTGATGTAACGCGCGACGCACTGGACGAGGAAGATTCGACATTAAAGGGGGATTTTTTGAGCTTCATAAAGGAACTACCATTATCGTATCGTATCAATGCCAATGGCAAACACTTCTTCTTTTGCCATGCCGGAGTAGATCCCGATATTCCTCTGGAGTTACAGGACGAGGAAACACTTCTGTGGATACGGGAAGAGTTCTATGATTATTATGATGGCGAGGACATCATTATTGCCGGTCATACCAACGTGGAGTATATAGAACAGGGGAAAACTGTGCCCATTATCAGAAACAACATGATTTTAATGGATACCGGCTCTTATATGCCACACGGTCTTGTGTCCTGTGTCGATGTGTTGTCCGGCAGGATCTGGCAGAGTGACGGTGGACTATAAGTTTATGTTGTAGGCGGGCAGGATTCCGCTGACGCTGTTCGATGTCCCGCAAGCGCTCGGACGAAAGCGCAAGCACAAGCGAAACCGCACGAATAGGCGCCTGAAAGGGCGCAGCATAGAGGAGCGTCCTGCCGTTGCGGACAAAGGTACGGAAATCGGACACTGGGAAGCCGACATCGTTGTCGGATCACGAAAAGGGCACGGTGCGGCCGTAGTTTCAAAGAGCTTTTCTGCGTGTAGAATATATGTGAGCATCGATAAATTCAGCCCGATCACCTTATATGAGATATATGGGAGGGAAACCTTATGGAAGATCACTTTTTTTCCTACAACGCTATCCAAAAGACATGGCAGGAAACAAATTGTCATGGGCTTTCAGGAACACTGGCAGAGTACGTGCCGCAAATCATCTTGATAGAGAATAAAGAGCAAATGGTTTGGTGTCCTATTCACCATACCTACGAGACCGTGGAAACATTGAGCCACAGCAAAGTAAGTACAACAGACGGCTGTATCTTATCCGGGGCGGTTATTCCCATTGGTGCCATAGATATTACGGCCGATCAAGATGCAAGGCGCGATTTGTTCGATCTTCGTTGGCATATCAGCCAAGAACGGTCACGAGGTCGATTGATGATCGCCGTTGACCGTGTCGTCATTGGTTTGGGGGATGGCTACGACAATCGTCTGGGAAGAGTACTTGTTCCTCATGTCTATGGACGATCCTTTCATAGTATATCCGTCGCGTATGTCAAAGAAAAAATAATAGAAATCGGACTCTGCCAAAAAATTCCCACAACCATACTTATTACAGCCTTGACCAAGCTGCAAGGAATTGCCGAAGAGTATTATGGCGAAAAGATGCCATTCTCTTGGGAAAAAATTGTTTCTTATGGACAGTATTCCGATCCGGAATGTTTGAAAGCCATGCTCCATTACCCCTTCTCCCCTATACTGTGGCTGATGCGAAACTATTTTAATATCAATGAAAATTATCGCATTGTCACCCGTGATGATCGGCGAGGTTTTTCTAAAATATGCGAAGCTCTTCAGCTCGTGAGCAATGAAGCATTTTTATCTCAGGTGCTAAAAAATCCCTATACGTTTATTCTAAACCTGCGTCTGAGACGGCTGGGCTTTCAAGATGAATGTCTCATCGAATCCTTTTACGGATTAAAAACGTTCTGCGGCAAAGAAATGGATCAAAGATTGGAGGGGGAGTATGTATGGGAAAACAATGGCTTATCCTATGACAAATCACTTTTTGAAGATGATGCCGCCATGGCTGCATTTCGTAAGGATAAGCTATGTTTATTTAACGATTGGGAAGCTCTTTTCTTTTATTGTCAATGGAATTTGCAGCAATCGGGAGAAGATGTATTTTCGCCAATTTTTTATCGTTTGCTTGCCGAATGGCAGCCATGCTACACGGAGGCTCTTCGCTCCCTTCATCGATATTATCTCGATTTGCCATTAAATTTACGTGCATCTGTTTTGGAAAATGGATTAAGCCCACAAATTTGTCTGCACATAAACGAGTTATTGGAACCATGACCGCAGCATTTCTTTCTCTATGAATCGAGACAGAAGCGGCTAAGTGCAGAATTGGGGAACTTCTATCCGGATGATTGTGACACAATAAGGAGGCATACCGCCATGAAACGAGTATTCATTTTTCTGCTTATAGGCTCCGTTCTCTCCCTGGGAGGAATGATTGATCTGCTTAACGGAGGCTTTCCTCTCTCCCCTTTGGTTGTTTTCCTTGGTTTTTATATTGCTTTCTTCCCCTGGAGCGTTCCTTCTCATTTAAGAACAAGCGACTTTGATATCTATAAAACAGAAAATACGACAGCGACACATGAGCCTTTGTTGCTCGCAAGGTACTTTATTGCCATGAGTATTATTTCTCGGCGCAAGGGCATCCTTTCCTTGTGGGAGAAAAATTTTGACACACACTACAAAAACGGTCTTTACCGCATGGGAAAAAACATGATGATTGACGGTATTGCGCCGGAATTTGTTCAACAAGAATTTTCTTCTGTCTCTTATGCGTTACGTCAGCGTTACCGTGAGCAGATCGGACGTATCTTACAAACGGGAAAATACCTCGCAGCAGTCACTGTTATTAGTTGTGTTGGCTGTGGCAGTATGCTTTTATTGCGTGGCGATGCAGCCTTTGACCTTCGCTGCGGTGTATGGATTTGCACGACGCTAATTAGTGCAATATGCGCCATATCTGTTCTTTGCTTGCTTCCTGGCAAAATGCGCCATATTCTGTATCGCCGTAATCTCATTGATCGGCAAATACAGATCGGATTTGATTGCATCCAGCAAGGGAAATCCCCGATCGCTACGGCTCTCAGCCAGATCCCTTATTTAACAGTGAAAGAACAGGCGCATTTTTCTCAAATGCCTCTGCCTGAAGATATCGGAGAAACACAACCTACAGATGACTTTTCCGACGTCGCAGAAAACATCGGGAAATCTATTCGCGAAATTTGCCATTACCAGCTATGATTGGAACGATGGCGGATATTTGATTTTTGCTTTTCTTTGCATCCGCTCCTTTAACAAAGAACGTCCGGCGTATACGCTTGGATACCTTACGCCGAAGCAGTATCGGGAACGGTTTGCACCTAAGCGAGAGCATGCTGCCCAGACCATCGCGGGTAACGTTTGAAAGGTTTCTATCGGTATTCCGAGTACCATATCTTCGATGGAACTATATGATATTCAAGGTTCCATAGATAATTTTTAGATTTTTGTGTCCAGTTTTTGTTGACTAGTACAAACCGACGTTTTTGTGCGTGCGCCCCCTCCCCGGTCCAGTAATGGCGCGGTTTTAGAGATTTGACCGCCCCCTATGGGGGATAAGAACGTATTGCATTTGCTTCACTTTCGCGTTACAATAAGCAAAAGGAGGTTATGCATCATGTCCAAGACCGCAACAATCAATATGCGCATCGAACCGACAATCAAAGCGCAAGCTGAAACCGTTTTTTCCAGTTTCGGTATCTCCGTTACCGACGCCATCAACATCTTTCTGCACGCATCCATCATGGAGGGAGGCTTTCCCTTCCAACCGAAACAGCCCCGTTATAATAGGGAAACACTTCTTGCCATGCAGGAAGCACGCGACATCATGGATGGCAAAATCGAGCCGAAGCGTTATCCGTCGCTGTCCGCACTGATGGATGATCTGGATGCGGAGGATGCCCATGCTTGATCTCGTCACCACCACGCAGTTTCGCAAGGATTTAAAGAAGCTGCGTAAACGTGGAGCAGATATGCAAAAACTGGATGATGTCCTGCAAATGCTCTGCGCGGAAAAACAACTCCCCGAAAGGTATCGGGATCATGCTCTGGTTGGCGATTACATTGGTTTTCGTGAATGCCACATCATGCCGGACTGGTTACTTGTGTACGCCATCGACAAAGGAAAACTGATTCTGACCGCTTCCCGTACGGGTTCACATAGCGATCTCTTCTAGCCGATTCATTGGAGTCGGCTTTTTATTTTGGAGTTCTGCGCTGATGAATCCGTTCATGACAGGAGACGCAGAGAGACATCAGATTCTCCGTATCATGCGTGCCACCATCGGCGAGCGGCTTGATGTGATGCACGAGTGTCGCGAGAACGTATCTGCCCTGCTCTTTACATTGCTCGCAGAGCGAATGCCCCGCCAAATGACGGTCACGGATTTTCTTCCACGAACCTCCGTATCTCTTATGCTGATCGTAGCCGCGCGTGAACCTGTCATAATGTCGTTGCATCGTTTTCTCGTGCATCTCGCAGTAGCAACTCTTCCTGTCCGTTAGGTTCGGGCAGCCCGTCATGCGGCAGGGTCGCTTCGGCTTTCTCGGCATCGCTTCACCTCCATTGCGGCATGAAAAAACCTCCGCCGGGATTGCTCCCATTGGAGGTCGTGCCTTTAAGCATACTGTTCATAACACCATTTTACCATGTCAACACTGGAACTCAAGAGAATTATAGTGAAGTCTTTTTGCGGGGTGGCTTATCTCTCTGCAAGAATCTTATCGACGGCTGCGAGGGCTTTGGAATGGAGAATATGCACCCAACGAGACGTGTAGTGCATCTCGCCCGCAATCTCATCCCACGACATGAAGCTGAGATACCGAAGTTCCAACAGCATGAGGACATTCGCGTCCTGTACCTTGCTGATGGTCGCCATAACCTCACGCTTCAAATCCACCAAATGATCGATGTCATCGTTGATCTCATTCTCCAAGTCGACAATCTTGTCGATGGTATCCGCCAAGCGATGGACATTCCTCGTGCCGCTGACAGGCTCCGTTCCCATTGTGGAGGTGGCTCTAGTGGCAAGATCACGCAAGGAGTCCACTTGACGAAGCTTGCTGTTGACCCGTTGATCAATACGGTATGCTTGGCTCAGATATTCTTTCGCTGTCATGCAAATTCTCCCTCCAACTTTTCAAGCAGCCACTCTCCATCGAGACTGGTCAACTGTCCGAACCATGCAGAATGGAAGAACCGCTCCGTCTCAGAGCGCATCGCTGCCGCCGCAACATTCTCCAGGTCTTTGCCGAGAGCCGTCCGCGCCCACCGATAGTCTTTCGCCGCCTGTTCGACGATTGCATTGGCAAGAACCTCACAATTCATCATGGGGTGCCACCTCCAGATTTGCTTTGACGGCATCAATCAGTGCCGCCTGTGTCTTGTCCTTCCGTTTCAAGGCACGGAGGATTCTCTCGTCAATCGTGCCCTCGGCGATGATGTGTTGTACCACCACTGTTTTCGCTGTCTGTCCCTGCCGATAAAGCCGCGCCACGGTCTGTTGGTAGAGTTCCAAGCTCCATGTGATACCGAACCACACGAGGGTCGAACCGCCGCTCTGAAGGTTAAGACCATGTCCTGCACTTGCAGGATGGATGAGAGCCACGGAGATTTCGCCGCGATTCCAACGGGCGATTGCTTCGTCCGTATCCAGTCGGACACATGGCAGACACTTTTCGATGCGCTCCGCATCATGTCGGAACCAATACGCCACGAGGAGCGGTTTGCCGTTCATGCTCTCGATGATGTCCTCCAAGGCATCGAGCTTGCGGTCATGTATATGCAGCGTAGCTCCATCGTCAGTGTAAACCGCACCATTCGACATCTGCGAGAGCTTACCGGACAGGACACCTGCGTTTGCCGCCGTCACCTCATCGCCTTTCAGTTGGAGGACAAGCTGCTCGCACATCTCGGCATACATCTTTCGCTCAGAATCACTCATCGTCACCGAGTATTCGCTCTCGATCAGCTCCGGCATCTTGAGGTGATCTGCGGCTTTCATGGAGATGGTGATGTCAGCGATCTTTTCATAAATCCGCTCCTCGGCTCCGGGCAAGGGAACGTAGGAGAATACCACCTGCCCGTTGCGCTTGTCCGGCATGAAGTAATCCTGCCGATACTTTGTAATAAATCGCCCAAGACGCACGCCCATGTCGAGTACCTTGAACTCTGCAAACAGCTCCATCAAGCCGTTGCCGGATGGCGTTCCCGTCAGCCCGATGACTCTCTTTGCCGAGGGACGAACCTGCATAAGTGCCTTGAAGCGTTTACTGCCCCAATTCTTGAAGGACGAGAGTTCGTCAATCACGATGGCATCGTAGGAGAAGTCCGTTTTCTCCACGAGCCACGGCACGTTCTCGCGGTTGATGATGTAGAGGGAGGCTTGCTGCCGAAGTGCCTGAAGCCGGTCTTTCTCTGCTCCGACTGCGACGGCATAGCGGAGGTGCTTCAAATGTTCCCACTTTCCGATCTCCTGCGGCCATGTGTTTCGTGCCACACGGAGCGGCGCGATAACGAGAATGCGGGAAATCTCGAATCGGTCAAACAGCAGGTCATTGAGGGCTGTGAGAGTAATCACAGTCTTTCCAAGTCCCATATCAAGGAGTACGGCGGCAGTCGGATGACTCTCGATAAAGTCGATGGCGTACTGTTGGTAATCATGCGGTATGAACTTCACGGGGTATCACCTCCGATCTGTAAAATCAACTTTTCCATTACCGAAACACTTCCTGCAGTACATCCACATGATAGGTGTTCACCAAGCCATATTTTGCATCGTACTCCTTGCCGATGTGGTAACCCTGCTTTCTGGACATCGCCGACGCTCTGCGTCCAAGCCTTGCTGCAGCATCGCGACTCACGCCACGAACTCCCCTGAGATTGGCATAGCCGATGATGGTGTAGTGATGCTCATCGATGGTCATCTGCTTGGACTCGACCTCAAGAAGCCTCTCGTCCACCTTGTCGATGCGGGCATTTGCCGCCTTGATTGCCTTCGCCTGTTCCACCATTCGCTGTGCGCTGTACAGCAGGAATTCCTCGGGTGTAATGTTCCTCATAGCGTTGAAGTAGCTTTCTTCCAGCTCATCAAAAACATCCCACGCCCGCTCAGTTCCGAGCATTTTGCTGTGACGCGCCGCCCCTTGTTTCGTCCAAAGAATCAGAGACGGTGCGCGACTCCCGACAACTGACTCGATATTTTCGAGTGAGTCCTTGAAAGCCTTGAGATCAGCACCTTCAAGTTTGAAGTAATGCTTCCCCTCAACGAATCGCTCCCTGTTGTTCTTAAAATTCTGCTGGATATGAATTGCCCTGCATCCATACGCCTCGGCAAGCTGCTCCGTGGTCATGACACGGATGCTGTTGTGTTCCAATACCGTAAGTTCATTCATGGTCGATTTCCTCCAATACGCTGTCAATTTGATTTATCTCGTCAATCACATACACCTTGAATCCAAGCCGCCGAAGCAGTCTGTGACGGGCGAGCTGCAAGGCTCTCGGCTTCTTCCCCGGCGCTTTTAGTTCCACAAAGCCCATTCTGCCGCTGGGCAAAAGCACCAGTCGGTCGGGCATTCCATCAAATCCCGGCGAGGTGAACTTCGGAGCGATACCGCCCATCGCTCTGACTCTTGCTGCAAGTTTCTGCTCAATCGTCCGTTCGTACAACTTTTCCTCCTGTAACATGAGGTTGTATCACCTCTAAATCCAGTCATATCAACGGATTCACGTTGTTTCTTGTTACAAGGCTACAGAAAAATCCCTATATACGCATATATGCGCGTATTCGCGTTTTTCATGTACGGAATTATTATGTTTCTATTTACATATATAAATCTTGTAACTTGTAACAAAGCCTTATGGTACGGGCTTTGCTGCAAGTTACAACTTCCGTACAAGTTACAAGCGGCGATAGATTCTCTGCAGTCCGTAAATTGCGATACGTTGGGGTGTGGGCTGCTTTTCCCATTCAGGAAGTCTGGACATGATGGCTGCTATCGCATAGCTGTCCATGGAACGCAAATCCTCTTTTTTCCTGCTGAAGCACTCACACCAAATCTCCATGTTGCTGACAATCACGCGCACGTCTGTCCCCACGGGAGTCGTATCATCGCCCCGCAAAAACTCCCGCCGCTGATAGAGATCCATCTCGTCCCAGTTGGCGGGAAGCAGCGTATCGAGATAGAGACGCACCAGACCTTCACGCTCATCGTGCTCCATCGCTTCCCGCTGCTCCTCTTTGGCATATTCCTCCAAGTCCGGGGGCAGATACAGCTTTTCTCCGGCATCGGCGAGAATCATCACCTCCGCCCAGATTTGCTGCACAAGCTCCGAGGTCATCTGCCACGGCTTGTATTTACTGCTGCCGCTCAGTTTAATGTTCCAATAGCGGCGGTTTCCTGTGATGTCTCTCAGATACCCGTTCTCGCTGTTGGTCGTGCCGAAGAACACACACTGGCGCGGATGGGATGTCACACGTCTGCCGAAACTCGCCCGATACTTGTCATCCACCCGCGACACGAATGCCTTTACTTTGTCGAGATCGGCTTTCTTCATGCCTGCCAATTCTCCGATTTCAAGAATCCAGTACCCCTGCAGCTTTTCGGCGGCGGTCTTGTCGTTCATATCCGATAAGGTCAGACTGTCGGAGAACCAATCCATGCCAAGGTTGGCAATGAATGTGGATTTTCCGATGCCCTGTGCGCCGTTGAGAACGGGCATATAATCGAACTTGATGCCCGGCTCTTTGATGCGCCGATAGGCGGCGCACAGCACCTTTCGACTGACGGCACGGGTATATGCGTTGTCCGATGCGCCCAAGTAGTCGATGAGAAGGGTGTCCACGCGTGCCGCACCGTCCCAAGGAGGCAGCGCGGCAAAATACTCCCGTATCGGGTGATAACTGCGGTCATCCACGGCTTTTGCTACGGCGATGTCATAGTTCCGCGCCGAGAACGTGCCGTAGTTGTCATCCACATAACAGATGAGCTGGGCATCGTCCGCATCACGCCAGAACTTGCCGGGGTGTGACCACGGCACTTCGCCCTTGATCTCCATGCCGTCTGCCAGCTGATTGAAGACAATGTTTTTCATGTAAGGATCGTTTTGCATGATGAGCTTGATGTTGTAGAGGGAGTTTTCAATCTGTGTGGACTTTTTCTGCCGCACCAGTTTTACTTTCCAGTCTTCCTCCTCGGCAAAGTCCTCGACAGCCCTGTCCTGCCGCTCCTTGAGTGCAAGGGTACGTACCTTTTCATCCTTGGCGGCAAACCCAGCCATCTGAGTGAAATCGCCATCAAAGAGATGCGTCCCTACGAGGTCGTATGCATTGCACAGCTTGCCGTAGGCAGGATCGGAGGCATGGTGACTGTAGGCGAATTTACCATCATAAATCATCACACCGGGGATGCTCGCCGATTTCGTATAGCCCCACCGATTCTCGTCGGTGGTCGGCTCATACACATCGGAGAGAAATGTCTGCATCACTTCCTGGATGGAATAGGCACGGCAAAACGCTCCTACAATGCCCTCCTTGGTCAGAGGATCGGCTTGTCTTTTGCACTCCCGTTCCACCGCTTCCTTTTCACCCGGTGCGGTCGGCAGGGAGCTGCAGTCCTGCCAGTTCGGATGCGCTGCCAAAAACACATCGGGATCGAGCCAGCCGCCCTCATATTTGCGGCAGATGTACTCTCCGTCGGAAGATGCGGTCGGCCAGTACATCAGCTGATTGATCTTGAAAGAACAGAGATCAACCGTATCCATGCCGATCTCGTCCGCAAGATAACGAGCGATGGCATTGTATTCGTCCGGTATGACATCCCGTGTCAGGGGTACGAGGATTCTCGCCCGTGGGGCTTCCGGGGTATGGCTGTGGGTGGTGTAGACGATGGCGCAATGCTTGAAGGCAAAGGCATCGAAACAGCCCGGCTTCAGTCGGTCATGATCCAAGGTAATCATGGAGCGACTGATAACCTCGGTCGCCCTCCGTCGCGTCCCTTTTAGTGTCCCCGCAAAGAAGCCGCCTTTGTCCTTCACGGCATCCCGTTCACTTTTCTTCATGGCGTGGTATTCCGCAGCGGTTTCGGCGGTTCGGATGGGATTCTGCAATTTTCCCCAAAGAGCCTCCATCGTCATTTTTCCGGGATGCCAAACAAGTGCCGCACGGCTGTTACCAAGACAAAATGCTAATTCTCTCATACACGCACCTTCCTCACCCTCGGTGTCTGTCCGTATTCAAATCTTGCCTGCCGTGCCAGCTTGAACGCCTGCACGGTGGCAGCGTCATCTCTGTCCATCGTATAGTTGCTGTCATCGCCAAAAAGCTCAAATTTGCCCTGTTTGTTGATGCCGGGGTGAGCGACGAAGTAATCTCCGTCGATGGTCTGAAAGTTGAAGGGATAGGGTCCGCCGCCAAAGCTGGGGAAACCGTAACGCCCCCACTCGCGGCAGTAGGATTCAATATCTCCGATACCGTCTCCGTCAGGAATCCCGGGAACAACGAGGAGCGGGTGCTTACCTTGGCTGAACTGGTTGATTTTGGCGGCATCGGCTCTGCTCATCTTCCCTTTGACCTCCACATGGAGATCCCCGCCTGCTCTTCCGTCAACATCGTGGAGCAGGAAGTCCGGCAAATAGCATTGACCGTTATTGAGCACATACCCCTCCGGCTCATACTCCCAACGAACACCGCAGGCATCAAAGAACACTGCCCACCGCGCCTCCAAGCGTGAGCGGAAAAGATAGCCCTTGTATTCTGTCTCTATTACCTTCATGGCGAAACCTCCTCGCATTTTGTTGTGAGATAGCGGATGTTCTTCCGTAGTCTCTCGGCATGAGCAATCTCCGTTTCCATGCCCTCGGTAATCCTCTCGCCGAACACCCAAACCTCGCCGCACAGCCGCAAAAGCTCAAGATTCATGGACATCGCCTTTTCGCGCTCGTCGATCTCTGACAGAAACTGCGGAAAGTATAGGTGCGGCGCAAGAGGAATGCGCCCTTTGCTCACAGCAAACTTGCAGTACTGCCGCGCCCGCATGACGTTAACGCGCGGATTGTCCCGATAGGGCGAGCAGATGTAGGTGAACAGATTCTGTCGGAATACCTTGGTAAGAGCGGCATACGCCGTTGGGTCGGCATAGCCCTCGTGGTTTCTTCTCTCAATCATTTCTCGCACCTCATCTTCCTGCTGCATTCCGTGCAGCAAATCGCCGTGCCGAAGAGGTCGAACTCCGCATCGCCGAAGAACTCGTTGAGATCAACGGGCACTTCCGCTCCGCAGCGCGGACAATGGCAAAAGATATTCTCATCGTTGATTTCCACCGTGACCTCCAGAGCGTCATTGATGTTTTCCTTAACATAGAACATAAGATTTCCTCCCTTTGAAGACAGGTTAATCCCTGCAGGGCAGATCGCCCCCCCATCCACTATCAGAGCAGATGGGGATTGTACCCTCTAAGTAGTAGCCACGGGAACGGGTCAAAAAGGACGTTTTTCAAAAATTTCCCTAAGTTTTTTCTCAGCACGCTGCAGACGGTGATTCACCGAATTGGGCTTCTGCCTGATGGATGCGGCATATTCGATGCAGCTCATGCCGTCAAGATGGATGGCGATAATCATCTCGGCGTAGTCGGGCTTTAGTGCAGCGCGGATTCTTGCCCGAACCTCCTCGTCTTCCCATTTCTGCTGACGCATAATCTCGTCCTTACGGAAGATGCGGCTGTCCCTAACCTCGGTCATAAGCGGTTCGTAGATTTCCTCCTCGCCCTCCTCCGGCATGGCTACGGATGTACCAATGTGCCGTTGATACTTGCGCCAATTGTTGTATTCGCGGGTATTCATGATGTCAAACATCTCCTGCACAGTGCTGCACCTCTTGACCTTATCGCGCCTCTCTGGCGGGGCTTCAGCGAGTCGCTGCTCGTAGTCAGCCTCCAGCATAAGCTGGTAATCCCCATCGGGGATTTCGATAGTCGTGTAGTGACGATGCCCGTTTTTGATGTTACTCTCATAAATCACTTTGATCTTCATTGTTTTGCGTTCCTTTCGTTCTTGCCGAACGGCGGAATGCAAAACGCACGGGCTTTGGTGTCCGAAAACGAGACGCACGAAAGCACGGTGGGCGCGTACAGGATTCTGACAGGCTTATGTGCTGCCGGAATCCCTGTTTGCATCCCGCCGTCTTATGGCCATCTCAGACAACAGATTGACTCACTCAGAGAAACCATATTTTCTTGTTTTCATCATCTCCCCTCACTGCTTACCGAAAAACTTAACCCCCTCAACAGGAAGCGGACAGTTCGAGCCGTTTTGGTCACCACTTCTGAAAGGACAATTTCGGGTATTTTCAGCAGAGGAAATCTTCCTCTTAATATCCCACTGGACACATGTGGGCGTAGTGGCCGAAAAAAAGCAAAAAAAATACGCCCGGCAAAAGCGGGAAGATTGGAGTTCGTCTTTCCAATAGATTGGAGCATCAAGAATTCGTTTTCGTAGAGTAAATACATCCGAATACAGTGAATGTTCCCATCTCTTTAAAAAGGCACAATCATATAAATTCAGAAAAAATTACTTTTTTAATCCGATTGCAATAATCTCCTTGTAAAAAAATATTCGATCCATGTTATCATCAGATTACTTCAATAATTTTTATGCACGAATATTGTTCCAAGGAGGACATCAGATATGAGAAAGAAAGACCTCGCGCGAAAGATTACCGGTTGGATGACGCTCGGCATCTTTGCCATACACCCTTCACTTACCTTTGCCGCTGAGATCCTCCCGGATACCTCTGCCCCCATCGAGCACCAGCCGCAGGTTCTTGAAACGGCAAACGGTCTTCCGCTCGTTCAGATCACAACGCCATCTGCCGGAGGTGTCTCCATGAACCTCTACAGCTTCTTTAATGTGCCGGAACGCGGCGCGATTCTGAACAACAGCTACAGTCTCTCTGCGACCAAACTCGCAGGACATGTGCAGGGAAATCCAAACCTTATGAATGGCGCGGCAAAGCTCATCGTCAATGAGGTTACAAGTACGAACCCATCCAATCTGCGTGGTTTTTTAGAAGTCGCGGGAGAAAAAGCCGGTGTTGTCATCGCTAATCCGAACGGGATTTTGGCGGACGGTGCCGGCTTTTTGAATACGGCAAGAGTAACTCTTGCAACCGGACGTACAGAGATGGATGCTGCGGGAAATCTCAAAGCGTTGCGTGTGGAAGGCGGCAAGATTCGCGTCACAGGGAACGGTTTGAATGCCAAGGGCGTGGATACCGCAGAACTCTATGCACGTGCCATTGAAATCAATGCCGGACTTTGGGCAGAATACGCTAAGATTGTCACAGGCGTAAATACCATTGGTTATACAGATGGAAAAATTTCGCCCATCAGGGCAAACAGCAAAGTGCCATCCTATGCGCTCGATCTTTCGGCCATCGGCGGCATGTATACCAACCGTATCGTACTCGTCGGGACAGAAAAGGGACTCGGCGTCAATCTTGCGGGACAGATCACCAGCACACAGGCAGCGGCTCTTGATGTAAATGGCAATCTAAAGACCTCCGGCACCCTTTATACAGATAAAACAACATCCATTCATGCCGACCGCATCGAAAACAGCGGTACCGTTTATGGCGGTCAAGATGTTACGATTTCCACTCGTGTGCTCCATAACGACGGCAAGATCATCAGCAGCAGGAACGCTGCATTCCATGCAGACCGCATCCTCGGCAGCGGAACATTTGGCAGCGGCATCTCTCCTTCCGGCAAAGCAAATGCAAACGGTACACTAACGATGGATGCAAAAGAAATCATCCAGACGAATGCAAACATCCTTAGTGGAAACGGCATCTCCATAACGGCTGACCGTATTCGTGCGGAAAACAGCACCATTGCAGGAAACGGGGATATTTCTGTTGCCGCAAAGGGACATCTGGGCATTGACAAAACAACCGTGCAGAGCGAAAAGAACCTCTCCATTCGTGCGGGTTCGATGGCGCTGACAGGAGGAAATGTACGCAGCAAAAAAGATATGACCCTTACCATTGGGCGTAGTCCTAACAATACAGTTGCAGCGGATTTCTTTGGGAACATTCATTCCGACGGAAATCTAACAGCAAAGATTCAAGGGACTGTTTCCAACAAGGGGACTATTACGTCCAATCATGCGCTGCATCTTACTGCAGCCAATAATCTTGTCCAAAGCGAAACCGGAAAAATCTACGGGAAAAATTTAAGTCTACAGGCGGCGAACCTTACCAACCAAGGTCTCGTGCAGGCAGACGTATCGGCAAAGATCAAGACGAGGCAGCTTAAAAATACGACCACGGGCAGAATCTATGGTAATGATATTACCCTGTCTGCCGCAGAACTTAAAAGCGACGGCAAGATTATCAGCAGCAGTAATGCTGCATTCCGTGCAGACCGCATCCTCGGCAGCGGAACATTTGGCAGCGGCATCTCTCCTTCCGGCAAAGCAAATGCAAACGGTACACTAACGATGGATGCAAAAGAAATCATCCAGACGAATGCAAACATCCTTAGTGGAAACGGCATCTCCATAACGGCTGACCGTATTCGTGCGGAAAACAGCACCATTGCAGGAAACGGGGATATTTCTGTTGCCGCAAAGGGACATCTGGGCATTGACAAAACAACCGTGCAGAGCGGAAAGAATCTCTCTATTCGTGCGGGTTCGATGCCGCTTATGGGAAATCTATCCAGCGGGAAAGATATGACCCTTACCGTCGGGGGAAGTCTTGACAACACGTCTGCAGCAGAGGCCTTTGGGAATCTTCTTGCCGGCGGAAGTCTCACAGCAAATATAAAAGGCGATGTACATAACCAAAAGAAAATCAAATCAAATGGTTCCCTTCGTCTTACCGTGCACGGAAATCTGTCGCAGACAAAAACAGGCGAAATCACCGGAGACAATCTAAATCTTATTACGGCAAACCTCGTCAATCAAGGACTCCTGCAAGCGGATGTACGTGCTGACATCACGGCTGCTCATTTGAAAAACAATGCCACAGGCAGAATTTACGCAAGTGAACTCTTTCTGCATGCAAAAAGCATTGTAAATGAAAAAGACGCGGCTCTTGAAGCGCGTCTTGCAGCAGAACTTGCGGTATTAAGGGAAAAAGCAGCGCTTCTTGAAGATGTCTACCGCACAGACGTGACAAAATTCACCTCAGAGGAGGAAATATCTGCCTACAAAGGAATACGGGATGCAGAGGCGGCGTACGATGCACAGCAGCGTATCGTAGATGCCGTAAAGGCAACTCTTGACACGCATCCCTCCGGCAGCATCGCAGCACGCGCACAGCTTTCCCTCACGGCAGATACCATTCAAAACACGGCAAGCGCGCTCCTTTACGCCGGCAAGGATATGGCGCTTTCTGCCGCAAACGGACTTTTGAATCGCGGCGCACGCATTGAGGCGCAGGGAAATATCACCATAACAGCGCCCGTGACCAAAAATGAGAATGCGGCCTTTTCAGCAAAACGCGTTATCACCGAAACCAAGGAAAACCCCGTGAAGATTCTCATCCAAGAAGATGGACACGACGAATGTGGAAAGGTTTTTCCCGCAACAGAATTCTCTGACCTCGGTGACCGCTACGGCACACATCATCTCATCCCACGGGGCGCCTATATTACCCTAACGCAGCTCTCCCCGGAAAAGATCAACAAAGGAGGCGTACCCATCCCCGATGAGCTTATCGGAACACAGGCGCCGAATTACGCCTACGACGACCCCATCTTCCAGCGGTTCGGCGTTCCATCCATGAGCACCCCGCGCCCGGCACACGGAGATCCCGCGCAGGCGGCATGGGATGCGCAGTATAAGACCATCCTTGCCGAACTCAACAAAAAGATTGATGCCCTCGAAGAACAGGCAATCCATCACCATACCATCATCGAAAGCACTACAACGATCTCAAGAGAAACCGTTACCTCAAGTCTGCCCGGCAGTATACGCGCGGGCAGGAACATCCTTCTAAACGGCAACGTAGAAAATGAGGACAGCAATATCGTTGCAGGCGGCACGCTGCAAGCGCTTGGCACCGTGCGTGCAGATGCCCAAAAGCAGCAGGAGCTTGTCTTCACCACAGGTACTACGCAGTTCACCTATACCAAGAAAAAAGGTGGCCTACACAAAGGCAGGCGCCGCGTCTACGACAAGAAAGTCTTTATGACCCCCGAGATGACAGAGAGCAACACATCCCCCATCGGAATTCAGACCTATGAGGCCGGTCGTGCCGTGTCCGTTGCCATAGAAGATATCACGGAAGCACAAAGAGCGCAGGTACAAGATGCGCTCTCCCCCTTTGGGCTTGTGCCCTCTAGGGAGACCATCAATGGTGCGCAGCCGCAGCAGATTCCAAATACACTTGCTCCTTCCAGGGAGACCATCAATGGTGTGCAGCCGCAGCAGATTCCAAATACACTCGCTCCCTCCAGGGAAACCATCAATCATGCGCAGCCGCAGCAGATTCCAAATACACTCGCTCCCTCCAGGGAAACCATCAATGGTGCGCAGCCGCAGCAGATTCCAAATACACTCACTCCCTCCAAGGAGACCATCAATCATGCGCGGCCGCAGCAGATTCCAAATATACTCGCTCCCTCCAAGGAGACCATCAATCATGCGCGGCCGCAGCAGATTCCAAATACACTCGCCCCCTCCAAGGAGACCATCAATGGTGCGCGGCCGCAGCAGATTCCAAATACACTCGCTCCCTCCAGGGAACCCGAGAAAACAGAAGACAAACAGATCGAACGGCTCTTTGTCAGTTCACTCTATCGCGTGTCCCCCGCGCCCACGGCACATTATCTCATCGAGACCGATCCTGCCTTTACCAATAAAAGGAAGTTCCTCTCCTCGGATTACATGTATCAGCAAATGAAGTGGAATCCGGACAGGGTGCCAAAACGCATCGGCGATGGGTTCTACGAGCAGCAGCTGCTTGCCGACCAGATCCTAAAACAGACCGGAAAACGTCATCTGGAAGGCTATACCGATGATAAAGCCGTATTTCGGGCGCTGATGGATGCAGGGATTGCCTATGCCAAGAAGATGAACCTTACCCCCGGCATTTCCCTTTCAAAAGAACAAATGGCTGCGCTTACCTCGGATATGATCTGGCTCGAGGAGCGGGATGTTTATGTCAATGGACGAAAAGAACGCGCCGTCTATCCCGTCCTCTACACCAAGAATACAAACGGTCTTAGACTTACCGCAGGCGGCAGTCTCATCTCTGCCAAGAATCTTGTCATAGAGACGAAAGATACGCTAAGAAATGCAGCAACCCTCTACGGCGAGAATATCCTTGCCCATGCAGGCGCCATCGAAAACGAGGGCTGGATCCGCGGCAAGAATATTCGGCTCAAATCCGACACCAACATCAAAACAGTGGGCAGCATTCTCGGGGAAAAGTCCGTCCTTCTTTCAGCAAAGGACAGCATCACGGCAAACAGCATCGCAAAGAAATTTGCCCATCAGGATGTCCTGCATACGACGGCAGGCATTGCGGTCAAGGGAGATGATGGCGTTCTTCTCGTGCAGGCCGGAAACAGCATCAACCTTGCGGGCGCTGCTCTTTCGGCACTTGGCAAAAATGGCAGTGTGCTCCTTTCCGCAGGAAAAAACATTTCTCTCGGTACCATAAAACTCCAAAGCGAGAAGGATATGACCGCAAGCGAGGAGAACTATCTGCGTACAAAAAGAGGCACTGAACTTGCAACACAGATTCGTGCGAATGGGAATATCTCCATCACCGCAGGACATGACCTAATGATGCGGGCGGCAGACATTTTAAGCAAAAACGGCAATACGTCCCTTTTCGCCGGAAATGACATCAATCTCACCGCAGGACGAGAAACTGCCGAAGATCACTACGGCATCCGGTACAAAGAGCGCGGTCTTTTCTCCGGCAAAACAACTGCCATCCGTATAGATACAGCATCAGATATCGCACGTTCAACGAATATCACGGGGCGAAATGTCAGCATCACAGCAAAAAGAGATGCTTCCTTTACGGCGGCAAATATTGCGGCCGATCATGATGTCAGCATCTTCGCCGGACGGAATATCAAAGCGGCGGCGGCAGAAAACGCTCACTTTGCAGAGACCTACAAAGCGGTCAAGAAATCCGGTGTTTTCTCTGCAGGCGGTCTTGGCTTTACCATTGGAAAACAAGAGACAAAGACCACACACGGCGGCGATGCCCTCACCCAACAGGGGACGAGCCTTGCAGCACTTGCCGGAAATGTCGCCCTTTCTGCGGGAGAGAGGGTACATCTTACCTCTGCCAATGTGCAGGCAGGAAAAGAAGCGACTGTCTCGGCCAAGGAGATCCGCATCGACGGCAAGGACAACATCTACCGTGAGCGTATCGTGCAGGAGAGCAAGACAACAGGGCTCACGGTCAGCTTCGGTCATGGACTCATCGACCTCGGACAGCAGCTCTATGCCCCCATGAAACGCATGGGCCAGGTGCAGGATGACCGCCTGAAGGCTGCCTATGCATTGCAGACGGGACGGCTGATGCACGATACATTCAAAGAGAACCCGCTGACAGGAAAAACCTTCTCCATGAATGTCAGCCTCGGCACAAGTAAATCCGACAGCCGCATGGATAACACGACAAAAGAATATGCGGGAAGCAAAATCGCAGCCGGTACAAAGGCAGCCCTTACCGCCACAGCACATGACCTTACCGTCAAAGGCTCAGCCGTTACAGGCAGTGACATATCTCTTACGGCAAAGGGCAGCGTGCGCCTTACAGCAGGCGAGAATACAAGCGTTACAACAACCGAAAACAAATTCAGCGCTGCAAGTATCGGGGCATCCTTTACCCCGCAGGGACTCTCGAACATCAGCGTCAGTGCAGGCAAAGGCAACGGCAACAGCAAAGAGTCCGTTACTTCCTACGCCCCTACTCTCGTTTCCGCAGCAAACAACCTCAGCCTCACCTCGGGCAAGGATATGGACATCATTGGGAGCAGGGCGCAGGGAGATAAAATCACCGCAAAGGTCGGCGGGAATCTGAATATTGAAACCTTGCAGGAGAAGGAAACCTATGAGGAGCAAAATAAATCGACGGGGCTTGGATTCTCTTTTGGCGTCCATCCCGCGACCAAACACCTCACCAAACCAACCACCCACGGGGACTGGAACAAGGGCAGCATCGACGCCCACTACCGCAGTGCAAGAGAGCAGTCCGGATTCTTTGCAGGAAGCAGTGGCTTTGACATTTACGTCAAAAAGAACACGGAGCTGATCGGCGGCATTATTGGGAGTGAAGCAGCCGCAGACAAGAACAAACTCTCCACAGGGACGTTCTCCTTCAGCGACCGCAAGAATGAAGCGGACTACCGTGCAAAGAGTGTCGGTGCATCCTACCGCAAATACGGCAACTATGACGACATGACCAAGGACGAGCGAGACAAGGTTTACAACACCAAAGGACTTGCGCCGAACCTCTCTATGCCCGTCAAGGGAGATGCAAGCAGCACAACGAAGTCTGCTGTTGCCGCAGGAACCATCGACATCCGTGAAAATCCCACACAGAACATTTCTGCCCTCAGTAGAGATACCAAAAACGCACTCAACGAGCTTGGACGTATCTTTGACAAGCAGAGGATGGAAGAACGGCAGGAGCTTGCAAAAGTATTCGGTGAGGAAGCCTATCGCCTTGCCCACAACATGAAGGACGACGGGAGCGGACGAAAGATTGCCGCGCACGCCATCATCGGCGGCATCATGAGCAAAATCACGGGCAATGGTTTTGCGTCGGGGGCCGCTGGTGCAGGGCTAAATGAAGCGCTCATTAACGCCATCAAGGGACAAGACCCCGGTACGGCGCAGATTGTCAGCGGCATCGTGGGTGCTGCCGCCGCGAAGGCTGTTGGTGGGAATGCCCAAGCAGGAGCGTCTGCTGCGGCAAGCGGGACGAAGAATAATTTACTTGCATGGACAAAGCCCTTTATAAAAGACAAACTAAAAGACTTAAATAGAGATATTCTACAAAACAATCAGGTATATATTCTGTCTATTGAAGGTGGGGAAGTAATCAACGGAAAAATAGCTTTAATGGTCGATGCCCATGGCGATGTATATGAAATTGTCGGGGGTGGAGTTGGCGTAAGCGCACTCCCCATTTCACCAAGTGCTACCATAGCTACTGTGTTAGTTCCTAATAAAGGTAGAGATCTTAATAGAGAAGAATGGCATAAAACACTTTCTGGATTCAGTCTAGGATTCAGTGCTGATGGAGGTGTTGGCGGAGGATTGAGTATTTCGCCTAGTGGTGTCGCTATAGCAGAAGCAGGTATATCTACAAACGCAGGACTATCCGCAGGTGTTACACACACAGAATATATCTATACCCTAGATTAAAAAATATTTGTTTTCTGATTTCCACATCATTTATTTATAGGAGAATATTATGAAAGTATCTGGTAAAACATCAATACTATTTTTCATTATTTTAGTATTGATTGTATACGCACGAGAACTCTATGTAGAATACTCTCCTGAAGGGAAAAAATATGAGACAAGAGTTATAGAAATCTACAGTAACCTAGAATATCCACCAAATACTCAAATAGTGTCGTATGAGTTAGACAGGCGAGATATGAGGCGATGGATTACGCTGCAAATAAGTTCTAATCTATCACATCAAGAAGTACTTGATTTTTATGATGATCTATTTCGAAGAAAAGGAGCAAAAAAAGACATTTGGTATAACAAAGTAAAAGACAACCCTCCTTTTTATACCTATAAAATAGACGATTATCATGTATCGGTGCATCCTTTAGAAGGTCAACTTACTCAAATAACTATAGGCCTCGACTATAATTGGGAGTCAAAAAGAGGAAGGACTATATTTTTATCTGGGGCCAAAGGATACGGATGATCTCTCACAGCTTCCTTTATTGATCATCTGTAGTATGGCAATTGTTTGATAAGCAGAGGATGGAAGGACGGCAGGAGCTTGCAAAAGTGTTCGGTGAGGAAGCCTATCGCCTTGCCCACAACATGAAGGACGACGGGAGCGGACGAAAGATTGCCGCGCACGCCATCATCGGCGGCATCATGAGCAAAATCACGGGCAATGGTTTTGCGTCGGGGGCCGCTGGTGCAGGCCTCAACGAAGCGCTCATTAACGCCATCAAGGGACAAGACCCCGGCACGGCACAGATCGTCAGTGCCATCATGGGTGCCGCCGCCGCGAAGGCTGTTGGCGGGAATGCCCAAGCAGGAGCGTCTGCTGCGGCAAGCGGGACGAAGTGGAACTTCTTTGGTTTTGCTTACCGCCCAGATAAAATAGATAGTGTCACAGCAGATGGCAAACACACTATTGTTGAGATGGTGAAAGAATCCTTGGTAAAAGAGGATGGTAGCACCTTATCTGAGGCAGAAGCAATTCAGTTGCTAGCAAACTTAGATCAATTTATGATGGAACAGGAGCCAGAAAAAGCAAAATCAAATACAATTCTCGTAGAGAAGTTTTCAAATATCGTACGTGTTGCCGATCGGCTGCATTCTATAGGATATACAGAAAAAAGCGTGAACCGCTTCTTAAATCGGTATACAGGCGACATAAATATAACGGCTAATGGGCTCTCTTATTTTGACATCGGAGATAATAGCGGCTTTGTCGGTTCTGAATATATAGGGAAAGATTTTCAATTCCCGAACTATATTTATGATCGAAGTAGTGTGCAAAGCAAGAAACACAATGGCATCTACGGTTGGAAATACATAGATAATCTTCGTGTTGGAATTAACGAAGATGGCAATATCTTTTTGGACGATCAATATAAGCCTGTTATTTGGGAGGAGGATGCAGCAGAGCACCCATTCGCGACAAAATCACTGAAAGATAAAATAGATTTTGTTGTCTCGTTTCCAAAGTTAATGAAAAACAAAACAAAAGAAGATATTTCAAAAGAGGTAGAATTTCATCTTAAGCATGATCCAGATCCTACAGATTTTTTGGGATCTGGAAGAGTTGTTAAAGCTGCTCAAGCAGTAAAGCCACTCGCAGAGCCTCTCACGAAGGAGTTGAGCAAAGTTGCATCTGATAGAGTTATAAACGAACTAAAGGCATTTCGGTCTAAAGTCTGGACAGTCGGAAACCAAAAAATTCTACTGGACAAATCTGGCATGAAACACATTTTAGAGCGTCATCATCCTGCATTCTGGTCAGGTAAAACAAAGGATACGCAAACATTTCTTGCGCTAAAAACCTCTGTAAAAGATATTGAGTACACCATTCAAGAGGTCATATCCCAGAACCGAGATGCACTCTCGAATATTACCGCGCTCCCGAAAAAGCAAATTGAGGGAGTCATTGATGGCGTAAGGTACGTTGTCGGATTTACAAAAGGAAAAATCAATCAATTTTATATTAAGAAGTAGGAGAATATATCGTGTTCACTTGTAAGTCTTTGCTACTTGATCCAAGAAATAAAATCGTAGATTTAGACCTAATTAAACCTTCGTGGTTTACTGAAGTCACTGATACAGAAGGTCTTAAAAAAATATCTAAATATATTAATGATCGAAATTATATAGAAGGGGTAATTCTATTAAGTTATAACAATGAAAATATTTTTACCTATAGAAATTGGGACGATGTTAATTATTGGTGGATGTATATCACGTTAGCAATTCAGATGGTTTTAGACGAAGGGGAGGGATGGCTATACATGCCAGATCAACCTACAAAGATTACGTTTAAAGAGCGCGATAACGATCTCATAGAGATGTACACTGAGTGGAATGATAAAACATATATACTGCCAGAAAAAGAGCTGCTGACAACCTTGCTCGAAGGTTCTATTCAATTTTTCGAAGTAATCGATGAACCACTGGGGCTTCATGGAGAGTATAATGATGAAATCCAATTCTCAAAGGATCTGTTGCTTAGAGTGGAAAATAAGTTCAAGAAACTATCTGTCTCTAATATCTAATCCTGAAAGTGTATGGTGACTCCACTTGAAAACACTCAAACGCCCCTCTTTACTACTCCTCATCCCCCTCCTCTCCTTCTCTGCCGTCCCTGTTATCGCCGCTCCTGCACAACAGGAGCAGCTCGATCAATCACGGGCGCAGGAGTCTGAGCGGCAGGAGCGACTCGGTGAGGAGCGTGTGGAGACGATTGTTCCCCCTCCCCTGTCTGTGGTCTTGGCATAAAAGATGAACGCTATATCAAGAAAAGGGGATGGAGTATTGATTCTATAAAAGATGTTATTAAACGTCCCCATACAACTAGAAAAGCGTTTAATAAATCAACAGGAAATCAGGCTACAGTCTATTATAATAAACAAGGAGATTATGAGACGACACAACTAAAGAGCTAATACAAACTAGTAAGTATGGCGATAAAAATTGGATTCCAGACAGTACAATCCAAAATCTCTATAAGCCGCATGATTAAGGTATAAATATGGAGGTTTTTTATGATTAAGCTCTTGGAAGAAAAATACCAGAAGAAAATTATCATCTACGATGGCATGTATCTATTTTTCAATAGTGTTGCAAAAGATTTTATTAGCACCTGCAAAAATCATAATATACATATAGATTCCCTAGATGCATTTTCTATTACAGGAAGAGGAATTCAACCCGCAATAAGCAACAGTATAACGTTTTCTAAAACAAGTAACTGTTGGGATGAAGCAATATTATTCTTATCAAAAGAGGAAAATTTAGATTTTTTATATGAGATATGGTATGCAGGATATTAATCGGAGTATAATAATTCATTATGACGATATATTCAAGAAGGTTCGTTGTAAATGGATATCCGTCTGCGGAAACGGAACTCACACAGCTTTCTAAACGATGTTGAGCTGTCCATTCAAGCGATGCACCAGACCTCGATGGAGG
>ERZ773099.835-NODE-835-length-23938-cov-7.383411_pt1 | contig 23938 bp, 23 predicted proteins | sample MGYA00511120_ERZ773099 | MGnify/ENA primary metagenome ERZ773099 (study PRJEB29015, sample SAMEA2738012) | human oral metagenome | biome: human oral; feature: human-associated habitat; material: dental | place: China | collected 2104 ...
GAGCAGGCACCAGGTCGGCCCGAGGAGCAGGCACCAGGTCGGCCCGAGGAGCAGGCACCAGGTCGGCCCGAGGAGCAGGCACCAGGTCGGCCCGAGGAGCAGGCACCAGGTCGGCCCGAGGAGCAGGCACCAGGTCGGCCCGAGGAGCAGGCACCAGGTCGGCCCGAGGAGCAGGACCTTGGGCTACGCCATAAAGATATACGGACGGACTTGTCTCATTTTTTGTCTCATTACGCCTAAATCTGCTTCTCAAGCTGTTTCTTTTGTTTTTGCGGTACCAAGTTGCCCGCGATACCCCCTCTTGTACCCAAGGGGCTTGTTCTCCCCTTGCTGCCCTTGCTGCTGTAGCTTTTTCTGGTCCCATGTCTGCTGATACAGCTTCCTGGTTCTGGCACTTTTTCTGTCGGTACCAGGTCGCCCGTGACATCCCCGAAGTTTTCCATGGCTGCCGAGCTGTGAGGCTCTCAACCCGATATATTTCCCTGGGAAGGCTCCCTGCCTCCCGTCGGCGCTTCACATTTCGCAGGCGGCTCCGTTCTCGCGCCATCGAGGAGGATATGATCGTCTTCATCTCCGCTTCCTCTTCAGGGGTTATCTTCAGGCTCTCAATTAGGGTGGAGTTTTTCGGGGTGTACAAGCCAGTACGTCCTCGACCACGATATCTGGCCAGGCCATCCTCTAGCTTTCGGCGGACGGTTTCAAGAGATCCTATCCGGAAGGATTCAGCCCAAGAGGGAGAAATTTCCCGGGCTAAGGCCATTGCTTCTCGCTCAAAGTTGTGGGTGGAGACAACGCCTGAAAGGCAAAGGTGGTTCAACGTCCAAAACACGAGCAGCTCACGGCAGCCTTCAGGGACTTCTCCTCGCTCATTCTTCCGGAGAGCCGCCAGGCGGCGCAGATCATTTACGCGATCCCAGCTTAGTGTCTGCGGATCAAGGCTGACCAGGTTAGGGTATCCCTCACTGGCCTGTCTATTGTGCTGCACTTTCGCTGAGAGTGAGCGAGAACAGGCTTCTTTCGCCTCTTCTCGGGTCACGGGTAACAACAACTCGCAGAACGCTTCAAAGTTCCATTTGGGGCCTTCTGCGATGATTCGGACCAGGGAATCTCTTCCGGGTAGAGTTTTTCCGTTTCGTGTCCCCACGACGCGCAGGATTCGGCTTGCGTCTGCGGCGGCCGGGTCGGCTCCCAGGTCACGAAAATACCCCAGAAGCATACTTTGAGCTGCTCTCCATCGAGGAAGAACCTGTGCTGGGAGAGGATACGTGAAAACCCATTTCACTTGGATACCATTGCCACTACTGACCACAATGGTAGGTCTAGGAATGGAAAAATCGCCACACCAGAGATCAATGAGACCCGCTACCTGTTCCGGAGACAGACTGCGATAGTCGGTTTTGTAGTAGTCCAAGTCCACATAGCAGCATTGGATCCTGAGTAAGTCTTTTGTGTACCTGGATTTTGTTGCGAACTCTGCTTGGGAGATCCAATAATCCGTCTCACCGACACAGCACTCCAGCACCCTGGGAAGCTGGGGAATGGTATACCATTCCTGAACCAAGTCGCCAAAGATGGATTTTCGACAGACAGCCACATACCCGCGCCGACCGGCGACATGAAAAGAAAGGGGGTCTAATTCAATGTTTCTTTGAGATAAGGTCATATTCAAGACTCGCTCCTTTGGGTCTTGAACAAAAGGCAAAGAACATGTATAATTGCCTTACTTGGGGTTTAGTAAAGCAATATCTTTTATTCAAGACGGACTTTAATCTTGGCAGAGATTAAAGTCTTTTTTTTATTCAGTTGTTTTGCTTTCCTCGGCCTGAAGCGCAAAGACAATCGTCAGATCCCGTCCGGTTTGTTGTATGGGACCAAGCTTAATCAATCCTTTTTGCTCCAAAGCACGAATTTGTGTCTTCAGCGCACTCTTGGCAACGTGACACACATCGGAAAATTGTTGAAAGTTAATATGTCCCCGACCTAAAGGAAATTCTTCCATCAAAATCGCCAAGAGCCCAATCGCTGTAAAATTCAAATCTGCAACCAACGATATGAGTTTGCCACAATTATTTGTTTTTGAAAACTGCCTGATTTCCGGCCGTCTGATTTCCGGCCGTCTGATTTCCGGCCGTCTGATTTCCGGCTGCCTGATTTCCGGCCGCCACATCTTCGCCCCTCAGCTTCTTGTAAAAAAGACTTGCACTAAGGTCTTTTATGGCCGCCACAGCCTCACGATTCGCTTTACTCTTACTCATGACAAATCAACTCCAATTATGGAGGCGATTTTTTGAGTCAATTTAAGGTGTTCCAAGTACGCTCTTCTCGACTTCGTAGTCTCGGTAAGTAATTGTTTTATCTCAGATAAGCGCTTCATTTCAGCCGCAGCGTGAATAACTCCTAATAGGTTTTCCCCAAAACCTTCTGTAATCTGATCTCGCCACTCCTTATGAATGCTAAGGCTCCCTTGAAATAGGGTGATCACTGCCCCCATAATCTCCACATTGACCCCCATGTCCCTGACTATCTGCACCTTTTCATCAAGTTGCCCATATCCTTCTAAGCTAAGTCGTTCCGGGATCATCGGGACGATAATGTAGTCCGAGGCGATAAACGCGTTCAAAGTGTAAATACCAATATCAGGCGGGCAATCAATGCAGATTACATCAAAGCCGGTAGCATATTTTTTGAGATAGGCGAGAAGACGCTCATGATTTTTGATACGAGAATACACCTCGCTTACCATTCCCGCGAGTTTGAAGCCGCCGGCAATAATGCTCAGATTGGGTAAACGAGTAGTTTTGATCAGTTCAGGGTCATCACACAAACGCTGTTCATAAAGAGCCGCCAAGCTTTCTTCTGCTTTGGGATACCCGTCCCGCAACAGAAAAGACGTAGCATTGCATTGGGGATCGGAGTCAATCAGCAAGGTCCTAACTCCCTTTGCGGCAAAGATTCCAGCAACGTTGACGCAGGTTGTTGTTTTGGCTACGCCACCTTTTTGATTAGCAAATGCTATGGTCTTCATCAAGATCAACCCCGAGTCAAATTTATTTTGACTTTAAGTATATTCTTAAACTCATATAGCGTCAAGTTTTATAGCTTCAAAATAACTTCAAATCAACTTTAAGCAACTTTACCATAAACTATTTTTAGGGATATCCCCCGAAGTCAAAGCCCTGATCAAACGCCTCAGGATCGCGCTCACCGTAAAGTCCCATTCTTTGCTTATCGTAAGCAATGCCTCTTTTTCGGTCTGGGACAAGGCGGATCGTATAGGGAAAAAATTCCTCTCTTCATCAGACAAATCTATTTCCTGAACGCTAGGCTTCTTTAAGATTTCCAGAAGGGTAATTTTTCCCTGGAGAAGGTGAAGGACCAATCGTCTTAAAACCATTCCAGGCTTCAATCCCCATTCCTGCGCAATCTCCTCAAGGATTTTCTTTTCATTCATCGATATAGTAGTACTGACCGACGTTCGTCGTGTAGCTATCATTTTTCTCCCTCCGAGTACCAAAAACACTTGTTTTTGAAACAGTTTAAGATGGCCTGTGTTTATGCTAGACTATATGTACCAAAAATATGTACCAAAAATAATGAGAAAGGGTAGGCCTTCATGGGCACGATGTACGGGTATACCAGAGTCAGCACTGATGAGCAAAATGAAGCCTTACAACGAATTGCGCTCTTGGAATATGGGGTCTCCGAAGAAGACATATTTGCGGAAACAATTTCAGGAGCGATTGCTCCCGAACAACGACCTAGACTTTCACAGCTCCTGGAGAAATTATCTCCACAAGATAAGCTGGTGGTCTGGAAGTTGGATCGCCTCGGCCGCTCCGCTCTGGACATGCTGCAGCTGGATCGCACCCTCCAGGAGCGGCAGGTGAAGCTGATCTCGATAACAGAGGGGTTGGATACACATACACCCATTGGAAAGTTCTACTACGCGATTTTGGCGTCTCTCGCGCAGATGGAACGCGAGACCATCCGACAAAGAGTCAAGGCCGGTCTGCAAGCTGCAAAACTTCGAGGCAAGATTTTGGGGCGTCCTAAAAAGTTGCGTACTGATACCATAAGACAAATTCAAATCCTAAAGCAAGCAGGGGAGAGCATCAACAATATCGTCAAAAGCCTCAATCTAAGCAGAACAACCGTTTACAGAGGACTTAAAATTCATTTACCAGATCTGGAGGGCAATCCCCATGAGCAGAACTGCTGAGATTCGCGATGCCATTATTCAAGCTCGACATCAGATCGTTCTGGATGAAGTCGAGTCTCTATATTTTTCATTTTTTATCTTTGAGTGCGGATTTCTTTCAGCTTCTATTGGTTGGCGGTATCGTTCATGGTTTCTTTTCATTATATCCTTGCTCATCATATCCGTTTTATTCTGGATCCCAGTGACAAGACTGTTTTTGGCATTGTCCTTTAGTGCTTTTTGGACTTACTGCGCCCATTGGGTTTGTCAATGGTTTTCTCTGGAGTCATCAAAGACTACTTGGTGTACTATTCTTGTAGGAATGTTTATCCTTGGACTTCATTATGTAGCTCTCAATGTTTTCGGTGACTTTCTAAACGAAGACTCCCCTCAAAGCTGAGCATCAAGCAAAGGCTGGGAAAACTTTTCTCGGCCTTTGCTTGATGCTTAAATGTTAAATGGGCATGAATACAATGTCTCCACCATCATAAACTCCATCATCTTCATTCACAGACTTGTAAAGCTCAGAAGACGACGCCCGTTGAACAAGTTTTTGGCGGTCAGCTTCAGACACGCCATCAAGTTTATAGCCTATCCACCACTTTTTTTCTTTGCTTTGAAATACCCAGTGACCATCAGCGTATATATCTCCCAGTTTTTCTCTGATCCGTTCCTTAGAATTCAACGCAGCCCCAAGATCGTAGTCTTCCATTTTTGTTTTTTCTTGTATCGAAAATATCAGAAGCGTTGCCTTTGCTGAACGAAGTTTCATAATGATAACGTTGGCAACTGCATCTTCTTTGACCTGTTTCTGCCTTTTTAGCTCTTCTTTCATCAACTGATTCATGTATTTTGTTTCTTCGCTGGGCGCTATGAGCCCGCGCCCGAAAATACCAAGCGCCAAGCCCACCAAGAAGACACCAAGCACACCAAACAAAACGATACGGTTCCTGGACATTTTGCTACCTCTCCTTCTTTCGGATCACTGGCTTGCCGTCCACATCGTCAAAGAAGTTTCGGCACGTCAAGCATTTCCAAAACGGGCCGTTTTTTCCCTGCAATTTTTCAGCTTTCCCTTTGCATCCTCTCACCGGGCATGGCGCTTTAGGGCGGTCTTCGCGCACGACTGGATGACCATCTACATCCTTGAAGGTGATCTCCGGAGAGCAGAAGCACTTCCAAAATTTACCATAAGGTCCGTTGAACTGTCGAGCCTTTCGGCCACAGCCCAAAGGACAATCCGCCTCAATGACAGGCTCTCCAGAAGATGTCTTCTTTGGAAGAGGATTCCCATCCACCCCTTGAGAAAACGTTGCCTTGCAGACAGGACATGCCAGAAAGAGACCGTTCTTTCCTTTGATTCGGCGCAGGTATCCCGAACACCCCTCCACCAGGCATCGAGCTCTTCGCTTCAGACCCTCAATCTCAGGAACGACCAAAGGCTTTTGAACCATCTCTCCGATCATTCTGGCCACTTCTTGAATGAAAGACTCCAGCTGAAGCTCTCCTCGATCGATCTGGCTCATTTTTTGTTCCCATAAAGCCGTTAGATCCGGCTCGACAAGAGCCGCCGCTGATTCAGAAAGCAAATCAATCAACGCCCTACCCATTGTTGTTGAGAAAATTTGCTTCTTCTTTTTCTCAAGGAACTGCCTCTCAAACAGGAGTTTGATGATGTTCTCCTGCGTAGCAGGAGTGCCTATCCCATCCAATTCCCGGAGTTGTTTTCTGATTTCCGAATCACGCACAAAGCGGTGGATGGAATTCATAGCCTCAAGGAGTCCCTCGTAGGTAAACCGCTTCGGAGGCGTTGTCTTCTTTTCCTCCACAGAGGGTGTCACCTGGCCATCTTCGCCAACGATAACTGAAGGCAAAGAAGCCTCCGGTGTTTCTGCTTCATCCGCCTTCTCCTCTCCCTGCTCAACTTTCTTCCAACCAGGCGCCAGGACTTCCCTGCCCATCGCCTTAAATTTTTCACCTTCGGCCGCGAACTCAATGATCGTCTCCCGAACTTCGCATTCGGGCATGAACTGCAAGGCATAGCGAACGCAAACGAGTTCGTAGATTTTTCGCTCAATCTCGTTCAGGGCACCTTCAAGAGGAATTTTGGTTGTGGGGATGATCGCATGATGCTCCGTGATCTTGGTATCGTCCCAAGCCCCACTTCTTCTTGTGACATCAAGGGATTCTTGGAATCCCACAACCGTCGGACAAGCCGCAGAAACGGAATCCAAAACATCTTGCGCTTGAGTGTGATGCCCCTCGGGAATATAACGACAGTCAGTCCGAGGATAGGTAACATAGCCCTGCTCATAGAGTTTTTGCAAGTGCTTCAGGGTGTCCGTGATGTCGTAGCGTTTGCTGGCCTCCGCCTGGAGCTTCGCCAAGTTGTAGGGTAGGGGAGGGGCCTCCTTGCGGATTTTCTTGTCGGCCCGTGTGATAGTACCGGTTACACCCTCCAGCTTTTGCTCAAGAGCTTCGCACACAGCCTGATCAACCAGTCGCTTTTCTTCGTCAAGCCCTGATGCGTCTTCGTTAGGCTGCCAGCGCCCTGTCACCTCCCGCGCCCCTGTAGGCAGCTTCAAGGTAGTGGATAGAACAAAAAAGGGCTTAGGGACAAAATTTTCAATTTCTCTGTCCCGCCTCACCACAAGTCCCAAGGTCGGGGTTTGGACGCGACCGACGCTGAAAACTCCATCGTATCCGGCATCGGCGACACTAACGGAGCAGTACCGCGTCAGGTTTATCCCTGCGAGCCAATCGGCATAACTTCGCGCCTGGCCAGCCCTGTATTCTCCGGCATAGTCCGCATTGTCCTTCATGTTCTTCAAAGCCTTGCGGATCGCTTCCGGGTTCACATCATTGAGACGCAATCGTTTTGTCGGGCCTTTCCAGCCACAGTATTCCAGGATTTCGTCTATCAGGAGCTGGCCTTCACGATCAGCATCGCCAGCATGAACGACCTCGCTCGCATTCTTTAGGAGCGAACGAATCGAATGTAGCAGCTTTTTCGTACGCTCAATCTCTCTGAGCTTCCAGGAATCCGGAAGAATGGGGAGGTCCTCAAGCCTCCAGGCTTTGTACTTTGTGTCATAATCCTCTGGCTCACAAAGCTCCAAAAGGTGTCCTGAAGCCCACGCAACCACATCGCTACCGCAGCGGATGCAATTCTCCTCGCGATGTCTCTCGCCTGGCAAAACATCCGCCAGGGCACGCCCTACAGAAGCTTTCTCTGCAATATAAAGGATCATGAAAAACCTCCAAGAAACAACTGATGTATAATAAAAAGGAAGTCCCGCCCGGAGAGGTAGGCGGGTTTGCTTCAAAGGCTGCCGGAAGTGGGAAGCCACCCCCATCCCGGACTTACGCCTAGAATGAAGGTTCCTCAGCGTTACTCAAAGAACAGGCGGAGGAGATCCGCCAAGGCTCGTATGAGTGCCGTCAGCGCTCGTACGAGCTTTATTATCCCTGTCACGCTATCACCCCCTTTCGGGGGGATACCCCAAGCAGCTTCGCTCGATGTACCGAGCGCCTCTCCTGCCCTACATTTTAGCGCACCTTAAAAGATACAGTCTTCCGGCCTTGCAGGCCGGGGCCGTGTATAACACAAGAAAAACAAAAGCGCTCCCAAACAAAACCCAACGCCCAAACCTGCCGCAAAATACGCCAATGACATTACAATCCATCTCCTCTTAAAATCCCGAAACGTTCGTTGTCGGCTCTCTCCAGGGCTCAGGAAAAACAACGTCCTGCTGTACCATCACGTTGAAGCGGGAACCTGGCTTGATGACTATTGTCGGCTGTATTTCCAGAGCTTTCTCGGCCAGCTTCGCCCCAATGTTCGCAATCGTTGTTCCCGTCGTCTCCACCAGGATGTCCTTCGCGCTTTTCTTCTGGTTGTTGTTTCCTGTGTCATCCTTGTTGTCGGAAGCAATATCGACAGCAGCAGTAAAAAATGACGTGAAAAGCCCTGCCATCAACAGTTGCGAGTAGTGATGATCCACCTTGCCTTTAATACCGCTGTACCCCGCCATGTCCGCGCCGGGGGAACCCGCGATATTCAGACTGCTGCCGTCCGGATAGACGATCCGATTCCAGACAATACCCACTCTCTTTTGACCTTGTGTGATTTGAGAATCGTAGACTCCAAGCAGCCGTGCTCCCTGGGGAATTAGGAGCCAGGCTCCCGTCGCGGAGTCATAAACATTCTCTGAAATCTGGCCGAGCACCATCCCTGGCAAGTCGGAATTTATCCCCGTCAATAAAAGTCCTGGAAGAACCGTCCCAGCTTTCAGTTCCAACGGAGCTATTTGCGCTTTCCGCGTGTTTTCGGAATATCCCTGTGGCGTCCGACCTCCACCTTCCTGGGTCAGAAAGTCTAGCTTGTTTTGTTGAGGGCTTTTTCCTATAGCGGCTAGAGCAGCCTGGAGTTCTGCACTTCCTGCCCCAGCAGCGCCAGCACCAGCTCCAGCTCCCAGTGCGAGTAACCTGGCCAGCATCTCCTCCTGAGGCGATTTTTCTGCCTCACCTTTCAGATCTGCAAATCCCTCCACGACAGACTTTCCCGTCAAGGAGTTCTGCTTCAGGTCACGGTATCGCTTTCCTTCTTCCTTTTGAGCGTCCGTCACCTTCCGAGCTGTTTTTGTTGGCGCAGGAGGCTGGAGCACGATAATCTGAGGGGATTTCGTCTGCTCCTCCGGTACTACTGTTTCAGCTTGCGGCGGCGGTATTGGAGCCCTTCTTGCGGCCTCCAACAAGTCGTTTTTCAACTTCGAGGGATCGGAAAAAGATGTCCGCCTGCTCTCTCTTTCCCGATCTTGGATCGTCTGCTCTGAATTCTGCGCCATCATGACAAAAATCAGGACAGCAGCTACAATTATCAGGACGAACATCAGGATTTTTTGCCCAGAGGTTCGCTTGCCCTTTTTGAGCTCAGCGTTATCGGCGAACAGAGGCGATGTTGGGCGCTGGTCCGACATCAGCGCACCTTCTCTCTCACAATCACCACTTGGGCACTCCCAGCAATCATAACTGCCTTGCTACTCATGATGCGGTCCACGACATAGAATTCACCTTTAACTCTGTAGTTCACCAACTTTTGGCGTTTCCCCTCGTAAAAAAGGACAACGGGAGCTTCAAGAGCTTTATACCTCCTCGGCATCTGAATGTAGGTTTTGGTTCCATCATCGAAAACACGGATCGGTTTCCAAGGGACTTTCTTTTTATCCACGATTTTGTATCCAAAAAACAAGTCTTCAGCAGACATCGTATAACTCGGTTCAAGCGCAACATCCTTTTCCCGCTGAGTTCGATTGGCGGCAATGAACGTATTCCAATCGCTCAGGGTCTCCTGGGGGTAGCTGAAGCGGAGTGCTGGAATGTAGTTTTTGTCCGAAGCAACGAGATCAAGGTTATAGGTACGCCGATCTGTCATCACCAACAAGTTGGTGCTGATGTCCGGCATCAGAGGCTTGATGACAACATGCACTACCTCTAATGCTCCCGCCCCGCTTTTTGCAGGGCTGATCTGCCACCGCACTGTATCTCCGGCATGGACGGCGTTGACCTTCTCACCAGGCTGCAGGGCAATATCAGTGACGCGGTTCGGGCGACACACGACCTTGGGTATCAGGTTTCCGTAAACATAGGTTATCGCGCCATTTTGCCCCTGGATTGGAGTAATGGCGTTTGTCGCTCTCGCAAATTCCTTGACCAGCGCAAGAGCCCGCTCATCGATCTCCCGGAGCGTCAGGTCCTCCTGAATATCAAGCCAATGCTGTGCTTTCTGGATTTCCCTGAGCTCTTCAGGCGTCAGTTCCTCCCCGTCACCTGTCTGAACCGCGCCATACTCAATCGTTTTTTCTATATCTGCCTCGATACCCTTCCCAGTCGGCGTCACCCATTTGACATCCGAGCTGGCAGATAAGGATGGAGCTAAGTCCGGATATTGCTCAATTAGAGCTTGAAAACGGACATCAACGCTATCTTTCTCCTTTGTCTGCTGATTGCTCCTGGGTTTCGGCTTAGGGATGACCGTAGATCCAGTCGCGGCCGCGGCAAATGCTGCTTCCGAAAAAAATGAAACAGCCAAAAATAAAAACGCCATCACCGCACAAAGCTTCCTCATGAGCCACGTCTCCTTAATTTGCAAGTTTTTCTGTTATGTGAAAATCGGACACAAAGACACCCAGCGGATTCCGCATGATCTCTTTGATATCCGTCGGCGGGTTCATCTCCACGACAAACATTCCCTTAAAAAACCGTTCCCCTTTGTACTTCTCCTGTTCGTAAACTTTTTCCGACCATTCTGCCTGCCAGGTTATGTTGCTCTCCGGAGAAGCCCTCAGAACGGATTGGAGGGTCACGTCAACAACAAAGCTGGTCTTTGTCAAGGGGTTGTTGGCTCTGAAATACTCATCAAGCTTTTGTTGCGCCGGAGAAGCCTGGGCTATACTGTCATAGGTCTTCGAGATCATGGCCACAAGTACTGTCTGATCGGAATAGATGCTGCGCATATTCGTGATAAAGTCCGCGATCCGCGCCATGATGATACGATCATCCGTCACCTTGGACGGCTCGACGGGCGCGACAGCCATTTGATATCCATGCTGATCGACCTGGACGATAAAAGGGACAACTTTCACCGTCTGGGCTATCCAAAGAACAGCCCCAGTTGAAATAGACAGCAACAGCAACATCAGGAAAGCCATGCGCCGCCAGGATGCTGCGTTTTTCGCCAAGCGCTCGTAGCGATCGTCGTATTCCTTTTTGCCGATAGCGTAAGGATTGAGAGGATCGTATGCCTCGTGCGGATCAAATGCCTTTTCTCTTGCCTTTTTTCCATCAGGCATGATTGACATCGCCTCCAACGCCAAGTCGTTTGCTCAGTTCCTCCGCCGTAGGAGCCTTCAAGGCTTCTTTTCCAGTTCTGGAGACATTCTCGATACCAGCAAAGTCCTGTCGCGATCCGCCCCTCTGTGTTCCAGACGCAGCCTGAGCCGGTGTATCTCCTGTTGCTCCCGCGCCCGGTGCGGACATTGAGTTCTGCTGTTTCATCTCATCAATGGCTCGGAGTTCTTTATGCTTATTCCATACACCCGCGCCTTGCCTTTTGGCTTCCCCTATCGTATCCGCTTGGGGCCCGTGCCCTCTCAAGATTCCGTGATCTGCCAGGTTATTTCTGACGCCTCGGAATACGCTTTGTGCTGTTGCGCCGACTCCACGTATCGAGTGTCCCAAGGCACTCCCAAATGCCGAACCGACCGCTCTGCCAACACCTTTTTCGCTTTGCCGCGATGCATGATAGGCATTGGCAGCCGCTCCTGTAGCAGAGCCCACTGTTCCAGCCGCACCAGCAGCGACCCTTCCCGCGCCCATTGCCAAGCCTCCAGCTAAAGCAGCAGCCCCTCCGACGCCAGAGCGAATTGCCGCGCCACCCTGCCCTATACCCATAGAAACTCCACTGATCAGAGTGTCCGAGATCTGAGGGATGACCTTAATAATTACAACAAAGAAAAACGCTACGGTAATTAAATTTGTACATGACTGCAAAAGAGAAGTGTTTTTAACGTCAACACCACTCCCCAATGCCGAGACCATATCTTGGGTAATGTCACGAAAAATACCTATACCGATTATCAAAACTACAGATACTAAAAATAGTTTAAATCCGATATGAACTAATGTTTTTATGTATGATAGTGCATAATTTCTTGTATATTCCGATCCGCCAAACCCGAGCAAAATAAGCCCAAGAGAACCGACTATATAATTTTCCAACATCACAATAGCCAGGTATCCTGTGGCAGTGGCAAGTGCAAACGCGACAATAACTGCAGTCACGATCCCAACTAATCCTATATAAAGACCTTCTAAAACTCCTGTTGCTAACGATGTTGAGGAGACAATGATAGAACATTCATTGACTGATATTTTTACAAGAGAAGCCAGCTCAAGGTCTAAGCCGGATAGTCCCTTAAAGGAAGCTACAATCGTCTCCAGTATGGAACGATTGAAAAGTAACCACCAAAAGAATCCTCCGGTCATAACCTGTCGGATTATCGTTGTTACGACAGCAGCGAATGTTAACGATTCCTGTAAAAAAAGCTGGATGATGCTCCAGACAAATTGACAGAAAAACAAGCCAGCAAACAACCCCATTGCTGCTTTATGGACAATATCCGTATAGTGTGTAAATTCCTTTTCGTACGCTTTAACAGTTTTATCAATAACGCTATCAGGTTGTGCTACTCCTACAGCAAAAGCCACGTTGGCGAAAACGCCTAGTAAAAACATACAAAGAAGTACTTTCTTAAGCATCGTCACTTAATCCTCTTACCAGGACCATTTCACAGGGGTGTAAGATGACTCGCTCATATTTTCAACATCTTTTTTTAACCTCTCACTCGCAGCATCCTGCAATGTCCGCTCTCGCTCCGCATAGTCCAGATAGGTCTTCGTCTGCTCCAGCATCAGAGTCCGAACTTTCAGCAGCTCCCCACCCATGAACCCCAGCAGCTCGTTGCTGGCCTGCATGATCGCGTTACGGCCCTTAGCCGTGCTCGCATTTTTCGCTAAATCGTTCAGCAGTTTGCTGCTGTCGTCAATATCCTCTGCGGAAAGTTTCAGGCTCTTGATTGTTTCTTTTGCCTGCTTTTCCATTTGCTTAGAGAGCTCATAGTATTGCTCCGAGTAGTTCGTCATCCAAGACGATTCTTCTGCCTGCATCGCAGAATAGAAGGTGTTGTAGAACTCCTCATCAATGTTGGACAGTTTGCCCAGAATTCCCTGAACTTGGTTATAGGCTCCCATGACCTTCTTGATTGCACCTGTTACCATACCCACCAACTGCCCCGGCAAAGCAGCAGTGTTCGTTATCATGTCCGTGATCATCGTGATCTGGTTCGTGATCATTTCGATATCATCCAAAAGCATTTGAATTTCATGCCCCAGGGACTCCTTGATCTGGGCAACCTGTGCGGCAAGCTCCGCATTATTAGCCAGCTGGGTAACCTCCGTCGCCCCTCCGGTCATTCCTCCGCCTCCTGCAATCACAGAGCCAACCAACAAACCTGACACAAGAGAAAAAAACAACAGGAAAGAAACTCGTTTCATCATGCCACCTCCAACTTCTTTGTTGAATGGTTGTAAAGCTGTCGCCAGCTTTTCGCCCATTCCTCAAGCCCGCGCTCCTCCAACCATTTTTCAGGCCATAGCTCTCCCGCCATCATCTGGAGTTGGCGAATACGTATCAAGTCTTCTTTCCCACTCGCCCCCGTAAAAGACAGAGCCACAGGCCCCAAAGCAAGAGAGAAAAGACGATGCGCATTCATCGTCTCGCAAGCGTAGTAGTATTCCCGCTTTTTTTCAGCATGGGCAATGATATCGACCTGTTGCTCGTTCAGTGCGAGGTGCTGCATATAGAGCCCCTTCATGCTATCGCTGAGGGCATTTGGGTTCGGCAGAAGAATTCGGGTCTCGCAGCTGTCGAGCACGGCATCCATGATCGTTGAGTTCACGATATCATTCAGACTCTGCGTCGCCAGGATAACCGCGCAGTTGTTTTTCCGGAGTACCTTGAGCCACTCTTTGATCTTCCCTGCGAAGATAGGGTTGCTCAAGGCCAGCCAGGCCTCGTCGATCACGATCAACGAGGGGCACCCACTTTTTGCGCTCTCATAAGCACTCAGGATTCGCTTCTCGATCTGCTTGAAAATATGCACGAATACCGGAACAACGATCTTACTGTCCATGTTAAAAAGATGCTCCAGTTCAAAGACCGTTGTTTTGGCATACTTGATGTCGTTGCTCTTCCCATCCAGCATTTCACCGGTATTCCCAAGGCTGTAGTAACTGAAAATCTGGCGAAGTTCTTCGTCCTGAAGAGTTGCCAAAAAATCAGTTATAGTGCGGCGTTCCGCAAGATTGTCAGCGTAGGCCGTCGAGGACGCCAGAACCTTAATGGCATCGCTAATGGCTATTCGACGAGCTGGAGTAATCTCCCCGCCTTGAAGGATCAGCATGGACTCCAGCCACTCGGCAGCGACACCCTGGTCGTTTACCGTGTCGATTTCTGCCAAAGGACACAGAGACAGAGTACTCCCCTCAGCGCCAAGGTCATAGTGTACGCTGTCCCGAAGCGCCGCACAGAGCGGAAACATGGAATACCCTTTGTCGAAACAGAAAATCTGGGCATTCTTATAACGCTCAAACTGCGAGACAATCAATGCCAACAGCGTAGACTTTCCGGACCCGGATGGCCCAAGGACAAGCGTATGCCCCAGGTCTGAGACGTGGATATTCAGACGAAACGGAGTGCTCCCCACGCTCGTCGCCTGAATTAGGGAAGGCGGAAGCCCCTGGATACCCTCGCGCACGTAGTGTTTCGCTATTTCCGGGGAGGGGTTATAGGGCTCACCCGCCCACTCATTGGTCAGCGGAACGATATCCGTTAAATTCATCGTGTTTATATAGGGCTTCCGGACGTTCTCGTAGCCATGCCCAGGGAGGCTTCCCAGAAACGCTTCCATTGCATTGATGACCTCGATGCGGGCAGAGAATCCATTACGCTCAAAGACCTTCACAACATCATGCGCAATACGTTCCGCTTCTTCCTTTGTCCCTGATCGAGCGACAACAACACTGGTGTGCTTACCGTAGGCAACCCAACCCGCCGTCAGTTCCTCAGTCGCGTTGTCGATGTCTCCTACCATGTGAACCGCATCCTGATTCACTGGGGCGCGCTCGTTCTGCATGATTTGAGCAATGAACCCGCGCACCTTCTGAACCCATTTCTTCCTTTGCGCATCAAGCATCGCCTGAGCTTTGCGAAAGTCACTGAAAATACAGCGGTTTGACCACCGAATTTCATACGGGAGAAGCGCCAACTGCTGCAACATACCAGGATATGTCTCCAAAGGATACCCAAGAATCGAAACCAGACAGATATGCTGATCTTCCATCTTGAGAGGTGTCGTCAACAGCATATCGCGCCCTAAAAGAACATCCAGATATCCTGTATTGGTCGGCGTCAGAAACACGGGATGCCAATGACCATTAACCATGTAGTTCAGCAACATCAACAATTCATCATTTCCATACAGCCCGTATTGTCCATCCTCATTGTTTTCTGGAATCAAAGTGAGGCGCTGCATGTGCGTTTCCTGCCCCAGAACATCAATTACGTCTGTGACGATGTTTTCCATGTAATCAACGATCTGATCGTCACTGGATAGCGCATGTCCAGTCTCTCCATCCGAGACAAATTCCACAACCTTCTTGTAAACACCGCTCTTCTCAATGGCAGGAGGAAGGTAGGTGAAGAAGACGAAGTTCATCGTCTCAAAATGGGCCCCCTCCATCTTGTGCTGCGTCTCCCGCTCCAGATCAATCAGCAAGTTGGTCGGCTCCGTGAAGTGGTTTGTGGGGTACGCGTCGGCAGGCTTTCGGATCATCTCGAAATGAACCATCCAGCCATTTCCCAGTCTGCGGAGCGCGTTGTTGGTCATAGCGGCTAGGTGCTCCACTTCGATTTTTGTGGCGCTTTCAAAGTCAGGCCCCTTATAGCGATAGCCCATGAGGAACGACCCATTCTTCAGCGCAGCCACTCCTGGCGCGGCCATGTGAGAATAGGCTAGATAGTCGGAAAAACCACGTTCGCCCTTCATCCCAACCCCTCCATCAATCCCATCGCTTGTGCTGAACAGCCCTTAGACTCCCCAGCTTTCCGGATGCGGGAAGGTATACCTGCAAATATCGAATGCTCCTGGAGACGATCCCTTTGAAGTGGGCGTCATAAATGGCCAGCTTCGCCAGAATGGGGATACCGATCACCCAAAGGACGATGGCCAGGATAACATTGCGCCAATACATACTCATCAGGCCCGACATAAGCAAGAGCCCACAGAACATGGCCAGAAGGAAGAAAAGATCCCGGTCACACCCAGCCAAAAGTTGTTGCCGTGTTAAGCTACGGTGGACAGGGACCTTCCTAAACTCTTTCATTGCCATCGTGTGTCGCCGTCAGATCAAAGCTCCAGTGACACCAAGCATATTGATCAGATTTGCGGCGCCTCCAAGAGTTCCGGCCCCTATTGCAGCAAAGGCAATCCATCGTGCCCAGCCCGCCAGGTCGCCGCCGAACATCAGGACACCTATACCCACCACGACCATAATCAAGGACAGAGCCTTCGCTACAGGGCCTGTCAAAGAGTATGCCAAGCCACCTAACGCTTTTTCCCAAGGAAGATCTCCAATGGATGTACCGGTTCCCGTCGCCTCCAGTACATACGGGAAACAGAAAATCAGCATGGAAACTCCCACAAAACCCAACATCCAGAAAAAAACACGCTGTACTGCTCTCTCCTGCTCTTCTTGTGTGATAACCATCTTTTCAGCCTCCTGAACTATGTACTGATGCTTTTGCACGCGTACTCCCCGTCCTGAATGCCGCTCACTTCAACAATCTCAGCCACGATAGGGCCGATCTGCGCCACGCGCTTCAGAAAGACGACCACATCCAGCGCCTCCCCGATCAAGTCCTTCATCGGGGTTTTGGACACCTCAGAAATCAGCTGTTCCATACGAATTAACGAACTTCTGGCGCTGTTCGCGTGGACAGTACAGATTCCTCCAGGATGCCCTGTGTTCCAGCTCTTTAATAGGTCTAAAGCCTCACCTCCCCGCACCTCACCCACGATGATCCTGTCCGGCCGCAAACGCAGCGAAGCCTTAACCAGCTTCTGCATGGTAGTGTTGCTCTTGGCATCCGTTCGCATCTCGAAGACATTGGGCATCTTGCACTGCAGCTCCACGGTGTCCTCAAGAATCAATACTCTATCGTCCTCCCTGAGTTTTGCGAGGGCGTCCAGGATAGCGTTCACGAATGTCGTTTTCCCCGAACCCGTTCCCCCGGCTATCAGGATGTTCTTGCGCGTTTCAATCGCATCCCGCAGGAACCCCCAGCCTGTTTTCGAGATACGTCCCTCCTCAATGTAACGTTCGATGGGGAACACAGCGGAGGAGTGCTTGCGGATAGACATGGAAGCAGACTTCACTACCGGAGGGATAACGCCCTCAACCCTGGATCCATCCAGAGGCAACTCTCCTTCCAGAATCGGAGAATTTTTGTTCAGTTCCGTCCGTAACATGGCCGCTATTGTCCCAAGCGCCGCTAGGAGTCGTTCCGGGGAAATCTTTTTTCCCGTGTTCTCCATCCCATAACTCAGGCGGTCAAGCCAGATGTATCCATCAGGATTTACCATAATCTCGATAACTTCTTTGTCATCCAAGGCATTGCAAATAATGCTCCCCAGCTCGTGCCGAAGTTTTTCCATATTTCTTCGGAGAGTTTCTTCATTGGCTATTTGTTGTGCATCACCAACAAGCAAAAAATCACCTCAACCTCCGTGACTGTCCAGAAATAAGCTAGATAGTATTATGTTTTTCGGAGGGTTAGGGATTATTACGACGGGATTTCTTTATTAGGAAGGTGATTTCTCTCTTTACTATCATTTTTTACTTTCTGCAGAGATAAGTGATATAATTTGAATAATAGGTTGTTCTAAAAACAAGTGTTTTTGGTACAACAATCCCCCTTCAGCCTGAAGGGGGATTGTCTTTAATCACCTCGACAAGCAAGTACAAGTTGAACTTTTGTACTCGTTCGTTTCTGATACAATTCAGATCATAATAACTACGGGAGGAGAAATACGTAATGACACAGTTCGTATCTCGCCCCATGGCACACCTCAAAACCATCATGAGAAAGTATCCGGAGACGGGAAAACTTGTAGACTACATAATGGAGGGACGCGGGAAAGACCTCCCGGACTGGCCTAACTGGTGTTTTATGCCCATCGCGGGCTGGATATCGATTATCACCCAGGGAGAGGATCTGGATCCCTTCGATTCCGAGCAGATGCGTGATATCGGAACGCTTGCCGCGCTGGGGACCTGGCGTTACAGCCTGGGAATATACCGATTGTCCCCGGAACTGTTCTCCGCGCTCGTGAACGATACGGTTATGGGAAGTATTCCGTCGCAGGCCCTCTACAGGCTTCCGGAATGGTGCGTCTACGTCGAGACCCCTGGATTGTCGTTCATCGGCTCTCCATTGCACGGATTCTGGGCTCATCTGGAATTCGACATCAATACGCATCGGTCCGAGTTGCGTTTCCTCATGGATTGCGAAGACAGACTTCTTCCCATTCCTCTACACTTGGGGGACTGGACCGTCACCGAGGCGGTGGACAGATTCGCTGCCGAGGGAGCTCGACAATCAATGCTGTTGAAACATCAGCCCTTCTCTATGGCCCCGGAAGGCATCGAAAAAATCTCGGCCGACGTAAACCCCTTACTTTCTCTGCTCCTGTATCTATGCTCGGAAGAGCCCGAGGTAGACGACGAACGCCGTCCGGGGACCTCCCCAAGCAAGGCGAAAGCCACACGCACACGGCATGGCTGGAAAATGTTCCCGGCCGACACATCGCGCGTGTGGCGAGTAGGATATCAAGTGAGCGAACGACTCCGCAAGGGAGCCGAGGAGGCCGAACGGAGAGAGCGGGAGGAGGGGCGAACGGTAAGACCGCACCTGAGGAGGGCCCATTGGCACGGATTCTGGACGGGCCCTAGGGAGGGCAAACGAAAATTCGTTTATAAGTGGATACCACCCTTATTCATTGGAGGCGGGGAGTAAAAACTACTCCCACGCCTTCGAATACAACTGCTCCTTGAATAGGCCATCAGGAGGTCAGGTGTCCTTCCGTGACCAGGTGACGAGTCGTTAGGGCCGTCCTGGTCCCTTGGCTTACGCTCTCCAGACCCGATGACGTACCACATAACGTCGGGATTCACGTTCCGCTCGTCCATCGATTCACAGAACACACAGGCATCCGCATCGGTGCAGTTAGTATGCTTCAAGATCTCCCGCCGAACTGTCTCCTTCAGGGAGATCGGACAGAACTAGAGCACCCGATTGAGTTTCCAGTGTCGAATCTTCACCAAACAGTTTTGCGACGGCATCCGCCTGGTAGTTTCGCTTTGGTCTTTCTGGGCTTCACGTCGGATACGCTCCGCCTCCTCGGAGAGTGCCCTGGTTTTCTCGGAAACCTGGAACTCATGTTTGTCGGCGAAGTCTCGCTAGGAACGATCATCCGTTTTATTTGATGGTTCCATCGGGCCGTATCGTCCGCCTCGCCTCGTCATCAGCGGCCTTTCGGATCTCATGATCCAGGATAGGTGGACAGTCCTCAATCATGTCCCCGTTCCCGGCATGGAAGAAGAGGCGGAATATCTCGTCATTGGAGAGCCCGTCGATATGCTTCCGGAGCTCGGCCCATCGTTCCTCGTCGCTGGGCAGCGTCTTGTGCTGCGGGACGGAGATATGGAAAAAGAGCTCAAGCATGGATCGGGCCCGCCTCATGAATTGCATGGGATTCAGCATGGCATTGTACCTATTGTCGAGCCACCATTTGGCAGATGGTTCGGTTGCCAGCCTGTTCCGGATGATCCGTTCGACGCGGTGGCCTGCGTCTTTCATGAGCCCCTCCGGGATGGCAAAAAACGCTGTGCGTATCTTCTCCGCCCAGGCCACCTGTTTCTCCGTCCCCTGGAGCGGAACGAGGACGACGGATTCCATTCCGGCGGCCTCTTCTGCTCGTTTTTTCATGGCGGCGAAACCCTGTGGCCCCGGAGTATAGTTCTGTACGGACTCTCGTGGGACAACCCACATTTGCCCCATCTTTCTGGCACCCGGCAATTTCTCTTGCTGGCAAAGCCGGGCCCAGAAATTTTTGTGGTGTCCGAAGAGCTTTGCCGCCTCTGAAAGAGAGATATAGTCGTCCATAGTTAGAACTTTCATTCCATTGACACCCCTTCTTTCCGTAGTATAATAATTTTAAACGCAAATCTTCCTTTTTAGGGATTGAAACTTTTTCATTCTTTTTAAGTAAGAGGGCGGGTAATTCCGCCCTCTTGTGTGTTTAGAAGCCTAGTTCGGCGAGCGACTGGGCGTGGTAATCTCTACTTGCTGTCGGGGGCGCAATCCCCGGCGGCAGGCACTGCAATGACGGCTTCCCAGGTCCCGCCCCAGCGACAGGCGGTTTTCACAAAGGAGACAACCTTCGCCCCCTTGGGAAGTCCCTCAATGGTCCCCGTCTCTTTGTTCGTGAGCGTGAGGGACACCGTCCCCCCAAGTGCGTCCAAGTTTCCCATGTGCCTCCCAAACGAGGCCCGCGTAAACTTCACGGTCCTCGTCACAAACTCGGCCGCCTCTGTATCGGTTGAGTTCTCCTCTTCGAGGCGTGCGACCGCCTCGTCCAGCGCCACGAGCTCGTCGTGGCGGGTCGGCCACTTCTTTTTCACCGCCTCGGCGAACGAGGCGAAATTCACAGGGCGGCCGACGGCTTCCGCAAACCAGTCCCGCGCTTCGAGGAGCGAGTGCGCTCCGTTCCACGCAGGAGTAGACATCTTCTTCACCACGGAGACGAAAAGATCTCCGTTTTTACCGGCCAGGGTGTAGATCCATCCCGACCAGTGTCCGCCCTCCCCGTTGTCCCGAAGGCGGCGGGCTACACGGCCCGCCTTTTCGATGGCGGAGGGACCAATAACAATCTGCCCCTCCGGGGTGATGAGCCACAGGACGGGGTACCGCCCCTGCGGGAGCCGCCCCTCGGCCCACTCCCCTCGGTCCCCGATAATGTTCACGCCAATCATTTCCATCCCCTATGCCCACACCCATCCGGCGTGGACGAACACCTGGGTCTTGCGAACCTCCCCCGTTGCCGGGTCGGTCGTTTCCGTCGCCCGGCGCTCCGTGAAGGAGTAACAGGGGCGAACCCCAGCCATGGCGAGCCTCTTTTCCAGCGGGGCCATGAAGTACGGGGCCCCTCCGACCATCGCCGCCTCCGCCCCCTCGCCGAGGGCGATACGGGCCAGAGCCTCGGCCCGCTCTGCCATTTCCGCGCTGGAGGGCGCGATGGTAAAGGTGATAAGCGCCTTCACTAGGTCCTTGTTGGCGGGCTCGAATACGCCCGCCGCTACCTGCTCTGCCGTAGCAACATGCTGCGTGAGGTTTACAATCTTCATTCTTGTTTCTCCTTGCCCCCTTTGGGGCTGTTCGTTTTGGAGGAGGCGGTATGGTTTTACTGTCTCCTAAACAAATAGAAGTCCTTTCGGTGAAGACCCGAAGGCTCCTCCTGTTTTGTGTAGGCCGCCGTGCTGGGCGGCCTACACATTTTCCTTCCCTATTCCCCGCAGCATGGACATACTCTGCTCTTGTGCCAGACCCCACACTCCCAGCACCGGGAGTATCCCAACGCGACCGGATCCTTCTTTACGTCGTGTCCCCGAAGGAACGCGAGTACTTTCTCCCGGTTCTCGTCGGAGCAGGGAAGTTCCCATTCCTTCTCCTGCTTGTTCCAATTTGCCCCTATGGACTTTATTTCAGTTTTGAGATCGTAGGTGCCGGGGGCCCCGAAGTCCTTGCAGTACCGGGTCTCGTAGATGGCGATAACGCCATCCCTCTCGTGGGCCCCTAGGGAGTGCAGAAGCCGGTGCGTGATATTGGCGAGCGGCGTTCCATCGAAGTACGCCAGCTCCGTCTTCATTGCGGCCTCTAGCTCTCTGCGAGTCTTTTCGGCTCGCTCGGCCTTCTCCTGGGCGGCGCGCTCCGCCTTCTCTTTCTCGGCTTTCTCCCGAGCTGCGCGGCAGACTTCCTCCGCGCCCAGCGCAGCCCTTTCCTGCTCCTCGGTGCAGGGCCATACCACGAGGTTCCCCATCGCATTCGCGCCGAGAGGCTCCACATCGAGCCCTCTCCCCAGCTCCGGGTTTTCCCGATCCAGGGGAATTTCTTCTAACAAATTCGCGAAATAATAATGCCCGTCGTTAGTACGGGTAAACCACCCGATTCCGTAACGGATTTCCACAGGGCCGTAGTCGTTCATTAGGTCGGAGCGGAAAAACCCCCGAATAGAGGTCTTCCGGATCTCTTCTTTTTGGGCCGCCACCTCGGCGGCTCTCGCCTCACGCCGCCGCTGGATCTCCCTCTCCCGCTCCTCTGCCGCGACGCGGGCCGCCTCAATTTTCTCCTGGATGGAATCGACCCGCTTTCTGAGTCCATTTTCGGCAAGGTAGGCCATGAATACCTCTGAAGCTTCTCGTTCAGTGAAGACGATATAAAGGTTCTTCCCGTTACGCTTCCCTCGCACGACTACAGTGGCATTGGGAATGCGTCCGCTTTTTATCGCGTCCTGCATCTCCTTGTCTGGTATCTCTATCGCCATGTACACGGGCGAATTCTGCCCGTGCAGTGGGGTGCCCTTTCTATCGACAGCCTCCCAATCGCAAAAAACTTGCTCTTCTGAAATCTTAAATCCATAAGCTGTTTTATTGGTTCCGCTAATTTCCATCTTCGCTCCTCCTTTCTGTTACTGGCTCCTCAGGGGAGCCAGGTGGCTTTCATCACGAACATCTCCGAATCCTCCCTGGGTTTTTTCAGTGTTCTGAGATGCTTGATCGCGTCTTTTTTTGTTTCAAAAAACATCGTTTCTTCATCTGGTACGTGGTGATGCCACGTCCCGTCCTTCTTCATAGTCAGGCTAAACCTGTTCCCATTCCACCCATCGCATTCAAAATGATTCTCCACAATGCAGTACATGTGCTTCCCTCCCTCTTCTTCTCTTCCCTCCGGCTCCCCGCGTTCTCCGCCTCTCCTCGCGCCGCACGCTCCTGGCTCCCGCTCCCCGGTGGGGGCGACCTCTCTACCCGTCGACTGGGCCTCCGCCTTGTCAATTTGCCTTTTTTCTTTGTTGTGGCTATATTTTATTACGATTGTAACATAATGTAAATAAGTAAAAATACCTATTATACTAAGACACAAAAAAGAGTCCAGAAGGACTCGACATTTTTGTGTTTTGATTAGCATGGTAAAATAGAAGGTAGGAGAGGCGCTTAGGACATTGAGCGAAGCTGCTTGGGGCATCCCCCCGAAAGGGGGTGATAGCGTGGAGAAAATAACAAAGCTCGTAAGAGCGCTTGCAACACTCTTACGAGCCCCCTCGCCGAACTTCTTCGGCTCTTCAAAGCGCACTAATCCTTCATCGCTTATCCAGTTAATATTTATTGGAGAGGGTAGGACATGAAAAAAATTGCTACGGCAACTTGTCCATTTTGTGGTGAAGTCTGCAAAGAATATAAGCACACGCAGCTTGGAAGGAACTGGGAAATCGCTTGCATGAATCCCAGCTGTGCAATAAGGCCTCAGGCTTTTTTCAAGACTCGGAAAGACGCTTTAATGGCTTGGAATATCAGAATTGATGTGGACGAGAGCTCTGAAATAAAACAATGTCCATTTTGCGGGGCACCAGGCTACCTGAGAAAATTTACAGGTTGGAATGAAAAATACGATTTGACATGGACAATAGCCTGCACTAACCCCTTATGCAAAGTACGTCCAATAACACAGCTGTACCATAACCCAAAAAGTGTAGCAAAAGATTGGAACAAAAGAAGTGCATAGCGAATAGCCTCCTCTTAGGGGGTATTTTGGACATCTCTCCAGCAACTCCTTGAGGACCTACTCCGCCAGCAAGGCATCAAGCTCCCAAACAGGGGCACCAGAGAGCATCCACTCAGCTTTTTCCTTGTGTCATAGTACGGTAAAATAGAAGGCAGGAGAGGCGCTCAGAACATTGAGCGAAGCTGCTTGGGGCATCCCCCCGAAAGGGGGTGATAGCGTGGAGA